>JAABUQ010012906.1_pt1 | contig 10263 bp, 6 predicted proteins | sample 5560001 | NCBI WGS metagenome assembly JAABUQ01 (sample SAMN10711888, study PRJNA513371) | rock metagenome | isolation source: Antarctica rocks | place: Antarctica: Victoria Land, Finger Mt nord | collected 2015-12-18 | reverse complement strand
CTACGCGTCGCTTTTGCACGCACCTCGAGATCCGGGGCCGGGGAGTTTGATGGCATTGGTCATGTCCTTCACGCCCTCACTAATTATGCCCCTGTACGTGGCCTCACCTCATGTTGACACGGAGGGAAACGCGACAAAAGCCCATATCAGTAGAGCGGCAAGCGCAAGGAATACAGGTAAGGCAGTAATGTTCGTAAATACGTCAGCTAGGGTAGCAATGTAAGGCATTGTCAGCTTTCTGAAAACATAACGAATGGCTCGTATTCGTATTAGAGAGAGGTCGTTCCAAACTATTTTTTCACGTAAATTGAAGGGTCCCTCGTCAGTAACCGGTCGGTGCCTAAGCGACGTCATTCGAGATGCCTGCCGGGGTTACGACCGTACGAAGGTAACGTCATAGTTTCAAGCCAGCGGCGCCCGATGTGCTTTCGTTATTTGGCGAAGGGTAGGGGCCACGACGCTGCGACACCGCAGCCGACGGGTGCCGAACTGCGCGAGCGCATGAGCGGAATCTCTGCCGTTGCGGCGCCCTCTACACGCACATCGTCGCTACGCGGCAACGGGTCCTAACCGAGCAGACGAGCCCCAAGGTACGCGCATGAAACCGTTCACCTACAAACGGGTCGGCTCGCCCGCCGAAGCCATTGGCGGCGTTCGGCCGCGCGCCGGATTCACTTTACATCGCGGGCGGTACAAAGCTCGTCGACATGATGAGGCTGCAGGTCGAGACGCCGGCGCACCTTGGTCGATGTCTCGAACCCGGGTCGGATTCAGAGGCTCGCCTCCGTTCGGCAGCGGCGTACGGTTTTTGGCGTTCGGTTATGAAGCGGCGCGTCGGCGTTTACGCGTCGATGATGGCGTCGGTATTCAGCTCTAATTCGGCCGGCGCCGTGCCGCGCTCGTATATGTCCCGTGTGAGCGGGTTGATCGCCATGGCGTACAGCGCACCGTACCCCACGTAGCGATCGATTTTCTGCCGAACTTCTTTCCACGAATCCGGCTTTGAGGCAATCTCGATGCAGACGTCCGGGCACAAGGGTGCGAAGCTATCCTTTTGCTGCGGTGTAAGTCCGTCCCACCGACCTTTTTGTATGCACGATCCGTCGGGCGATAAGATGGCTCCGTCCGGCATCGTGAATCCCGACGATGAGTCGAATACTTTGCCAAAGTTGGTCCGCGCGTTCCAAGCCGATAGCTGTAACGCCAGTGCGATGTTCCGCGGCCCATTAAGCGATGTCGTCGGACTCACAACAAGAGAACCTTCCGGGGAGCGCTCGAATTGCCAACCAGGATTTCCCGTTGATAGTCGGCGGAGATATTCGTCGCTGATCGTAAGCCCCGGTAGGATCGCAGACATCGTTCGGTCTCGCTTAGTCGCTAGTTGGTCTACACCATTAGAGCGGACGGTTCGTAGCGCCTTCGTTACGCCTACGCTTCGTCATCCATTCCGCTCAAGAACGAACGTCATGCCGTCTCGAGCATTGCGCAGGCCGTTAAAGAACAGCGCACGACGCTGCCCTCCGCTGCGAACTGCGCCGCCCTAGAGCCGCGAGGATTGCCGGCCGCACCGTCAAGCAGCGACCCGTACGCGACGCATGGCAAAACGACGTATGAGACGCTGTCTTCGAGGTCGGGATCGTAACCTTCAACGTGCGCTCGCAGCGTCACGAGGAACAGATGTACGCGCCCGTCCAGACCAGCCGCGCCGAGCACGACGGCAGGCGCTCCGAGCCTGGGCCAGGGCGCGACGCCGATCGCGGAGTTCAGCAGCGGCGCAGAAATGCAGCACCGTCGGCCTGCTCCGACTGTACACTCCGACTTCAAAGATTCTGCACAACGCCGACGTCCGAACCGGTCGTAATCGACGGCTCTGCTGTTCGCGCTGTCGCGACTGGCTCGACATTCGTCGCCGGACGCAGCGAGCTCGCCTGCCGTAGTTGCAGCTCAGAATCGGATTACGGCGATGCCGACCGGGCGACGCAAAACCGTTTCGGCGAGAGCGAGGCCTGCGCGTCGCTGATATCCTTCGACGAATTGGCGCATACGCCTCACATTTCGCGGCGTATTCCTTGCCGATTCGCCTCGTATAGCGTACGATTAGTCTTCGAACATGCCCGATTACATTTGGAAGCTTACCGGCTGGCCCAACGTCTTTGTCGAAGACGAACGGCTGTCGCTGTCCATCGACACGCTGCGAAAAAAACAATTCACCTTTTTGGGAGCTCTCTCGCTGGAAGGGGCTGCGGAGCGACTCCGATCGACCGTTGACTCGCTCACGACCACAGCGGTCGATTCATCGCTGATCGAAGGCGAAGTACTCGATCGAGCTTCGGTGCGGTCCTCGGTCGCGCGACGTTTAGGCGTCGATGTAGGCGGTGCGCGACAAGACGATCGCATCGAAGGCGTGGTCGAAATGACGCTCGATGCGGTGCGCATGTACGCGGATCCGCTCACGCACGAGCGCTTACAGTCTTGGCACGCCGGTTTATTTCCGAAGGCGGTTGGCGAGGCTTCGAAGCCTTGGATGGGCGCGTATCGCACGGTTTTTGATGGGCCTATGCGCGTACTTTCAGGACCAGTTGGGCGCGAACGCGTGCATTTCGAAGCGCCCGCGGCGGGCGATGTGTCGCGCATGATGGACGACTTTCTCGCGTGGTATAACGGCAGTCGTCATACAATGAATGGCCTCATCCGCGCGGCGATTGCTCACCTTCGATTTCTTACGATCCATCCGTTCCACGATGGCAACGGCCGAATCGCCCGAGCGATAGCCGACATGACTCTCGCCCAAGACGAAGATTCGGGCGACCGTTTTTACAGCTTGTCGGCTCAGATTCAACAAGAGCGGTCTGCGTACTACGATGCGCTCGAATCCACTCAACAAGGAACGCTCGATTTAACGCAATGGGTGTTCTGGTTCGTTGAGTGTCTCGAGCGGGCGATCGACAATTCGCAAAGCGTGGTCACGCGCGCCCGTGATGCAGCCCTCTTTTGGCAGATGCATCGGGACGACGAGTTTAACGAGCGTCAAAAGAAAGTGTTGTGGTGTCTCATTGGAAATTTCGAAGGCGACTTAAACTTGCGGAAGTACATCGCCATCAGCGGCAGCCCGCGAGCCACCGCCCAGCGCGACTTATCGGATCTTGTGGCCAGCGGAATTTTGCAGCCTGGCGGTCGCGGGAAATCTACGCATTACCGCATTGCCGAACGCGGCGCTGGATGCGCAGCAGCGCCTCCGGCAGATCGGTAAGCGTTAGGAGATCTTAAGCGCCGGGCATCGGCCTAAGAAGGCGGACGAACAGGTTCGTCCTGATCGATTCGCGCCAATTCCGTCCCGAGCATTTTGCCCATTCCCGCTCGCGCAGACAAGGCCATCGTACCGACGCGAACACGAAATTCTCCAATAGCGTCGAGATGTCGAGCGGCGTGCAGTCCGCCGTCAAATGCTTCGCGAATATCCGCAATCGTTATTTCGTATCCATGACCGAGCGAGATCCAATGCAGCGCGGTAAGGCTTGCCTCGAAGGCAAAGCGCGGATTCTCATCTGCGAACTGCCGCGCGGCGCGCGCGAGGGTGCGCGGATCGGACGGTGAGCGGCGCGCAAGCGCAATCGCTTCGTCGTAGAGGCCGGCGGCTTTTGCCGTCGCGAACCAGCTGCCTTCGTCGCCGGGCGATGCTTGCACGAGATCGGCGAGCAGATCCGCCGCCGCTTTGTGTGGATAGCGCTTGGCAAGATCGCGAAAGCGCGCGAGATACGTTCCGTAACCGCGGCCTGCCGCGAGGCCATACCGGCGATACGCATCTTCGGCGAGGCCCGAGGCAAGCAGCAGATCTTCGCAGGCGCGGTCGATCGATGCATCGCGCGAATGCGGATCGTGCGACGCCTCCGCATAGCGCAATGCTTCGGCTCGTCGTCCCTGCGCGACGAGAGCCGCGAAACCAAATTTCCGCTCGAACCAGAGCGTCGCCGGACGAAGCTGCAATAAGCCTAACAGTTCCTCATAGCGCTCCGCCTGAAGCAGCGAGCTAAGTATCACGGTAGTGCCGCGATAGTATCCGCCGTTGCGGCCTCGTTCGCGCATCGACGTGCGTAAATCGTCGATAAAGCGATCCGCCCATTCACCCGCGAGTTCGCGCGATACGCAAAGGGCGCCCCAGTGGTCTGCCAAGCTCTCGATATAGGGCATGACATCGGCGAGATAGGCGTTCCAGAGACGCTCGAGCCACGCGCTTCTCACGGCCGAATCGACTTCCGCGCTCGCAATAATGCCGGCTAGCTCGTCCACAGCTGAGTTTACGCACGTGCCGATCGCTCCCGAAGAACTGTCGACCGCTTCGAGTGCGCCGGACACGCGCTCGAGAAAAGCAACGGCGCCTTCGGCCGCGAGGGACCGATCGCGTCGAGCGACGCCTCGTATCTCGCGCACGGCCTCTCGAATGCGCACGATCGCCGGTTGCGACCGCCACCCGAACGCGTTGCGGCGAAATCGTCTCTTAAATTGCCAGACATGAGGCGGAGCGTCAGGAGGCTTCGCTTTCCGGGGAGCATCGGTGCATCGGCGTTCGTCGCGCGCGGCTTAGCTCTTCTGCCGATCGCGCCTAACGACGTCCCGACGCCTCATAAGCGCGATTCGGCAGCCTTGCATGCCGCGGGTCAGGTGCTCAATAGCAGGCGATTCTACCGGCACGAGCCGAGCCTTCCAAATCGGGCTCTCGTTTCTTTGGGAAGCCGCGCTTTCCGGCGCCTAAGACTTTCATGCGGCCCATCGCTGCTGCCACCCTAAAGGTCTCCTTCGCCGCCGTGATACTCCGCAAGAATCTCGAGCGCGCTTTCAACAGCGGCTTCGTCGATGTGGGCAAGCGTCGCTTCCAGTGGCTCGGAGCCGCGCCAAAACGGGAATGCCGGCGAGGCCCGTTTACGCGCTTTCAGTGCCGTCGGCTGGGCTTCAACGGCCGCGACGTGCGGCTGCGTACCGTGCCAGAACGCGTCTCCGCCCGGCAGCGCGACGACGGCATGTTCGTGCCGAGCACGGGTGGCAGGCGCGCCCTGATGCAATTCGGCGAGAAGCTCGGCTTTCGTCGAACCGCGCAATGCGAAGAGCAGAAACGGATCTCGGTCGAACTCTTCCCCAAGCAGATAATACGTCGCTGCGACATGCTTGCACGGATTCATCCAGTCCGGACACGAGCAGTCGGTGTGTAATTCGCTAAGCGCCGTCGGGAAGAGCGAAGCGCCGACTTCGGTAAACGCACTCTCGATATCGGCCGGCATCTCGCCCGCCAGTAGCTTCGCCGCGAAACGCGCTTCACTTGAGATGCGGGCGATAATCTTCTGCCAGGCCGGCTTACCGAGCGTCGCGACGCGAATCGTCACGCGGTACGGCTGCGCGCGCGAACCCTGCACGCTCGCCGTCACGAGCCCGGGCGCGACCGCAATCGTAAGCACCTGCCCGGAACGCGCATAGCTGCGCCCGCGTTGCAAGCGGCCGCCGATCGCAAGTCCTTCGAGCACGGCGATCCAACGCTTCGCCCACCACTGCGTGCCGAAACTGCCGCGCTGCGTGCGGGCCTTGATGCCGCCTTTCGCTGCCCGCGGCTTGCTCGCGGGCGGGAAACGATCGTCGAACCTCATACGCTTACGACTGCGCCTGCGTCGAGCGCGAACAGGTCGCGCAACTCCGAGTTGGAGAGGTTGGTCAGCCCCGCCTCGCCCGCGCGCACGAGGCGGCTGGCGACGGCGCTCTTGCGTTGCAGCAGGTCGTCGATCTTTTCTTCGATCGTTCCGGCGCAGATCAGGCGATGCACGTGCACGTTCTTCGTTTGGCCGATACGATACGCCCGGTCGGAGGCCTGATTTTCGACGGCCGGGTTCCACCAGCGATCGAAGTGGAAGACGTGGTTGGCTCGCGTGAGGTTGAGCCCCGTTCCGCCCGCGCGCAGCGAAAGAATAAAGACGCTCGGCGCGTCGTTCGCTGTTTGAAAACGTTCGACGATGCGATCGCGCTCGCTCTTGCTCAGGCCGCCGTGCAGGTACGACGCTTCGCGGCCGGTCGTCTCTTGAAAATAGCGTTGCAAGAGTGCCGCCATCTCGGTGAACTGGGTAAACACGAGCGCCCGATCGCCCGCGGCATGGACCTCTTCCAGCATCTCGGCTAAGCGCGCGAGTTTCGCGGACCGGCCGCCCAAACGAGAGTTATCGAGCAACAGGTTCGCAGGGTGGTTACAAATTTGTTTGAGTTTGGTAATCGTCGCGAGAATGAGTCCGCGCCGCTCGATGCCTTCCGTTCCTTCGAGAGCGAGTTCGACGTTTCGCAACACCGCCGCGTAGAGCGACGCCTGTTCTTTCGTGAGTTGGCAGAAGACGCGCGTCTCGAGCTTTTTTGGCAAATCGGAAATGATGGCCGGATCGCTCTTCAGTCGCCGTAAAACGAACGGCGCCGTCAGGCGTTTCAAACGCGCTTCCGCGTCGCCGTCTCCGAGCGCCTCGATGGGAATCAAAAAGTCCCGCCGAAACGACGCGGCGTTGCCGAGCAAGCCGGCGTTGAGAAACTCCATCAAACCCCACAAGTCGCCGACGTGATTTTCGATCGGCGTCCCCGTTAGGGCGACGCGGTAGGTCGCCCTTAGCGCTCGTGCCGCGCGCGCGCCCTTCGTCTCGGCGTTCTTCACGTTCTGGGCTTCGTCGAGCACGATGCCGCGCCAAGGTGTTTTCCGCAGCAGCTCGACGTCTCGCAGCATAACGCCGTAACTCGTGAGAACGAGCGCTACGTGCGCTTTGCACGGAAGGACGCGTCCCTCTCGTGTGCGCTCGCCTCCATGGTGCACGATGACCGGAAGGCCGGGCGCGAAGCGGGCAATTTCGCGTTGCCAATTACCGATCACCGATGTCGGACACACCAGCAGGACGGGCGTTTCCGGTGCTTCCTCCCAATCGCGCGCGATCAGGGCGAGTGTCGTGATCGATTTGCCCAGGCCCATATCGTCGGCAAGACACGCGCCAAAACCGAGCCGCGTTAGAAAATGCAACCAACTGTAGCCGCGCAGTTGATACGGACGTAACGTTCCCTTCAGAAGCGCCGGAATCGGTTGCTCTTCGAACGTCTCGCGACCCGCAAGCCGGTCGAAGAAGGTCCCGGCGGCGCCGCTCGCACTCACGTTTTCGACCGCGAGCGCGCCGTGCGGGTTACGGCCCGTCAGCGCCATGCGCGCGACGTCGCCGAGCAGCATTGGCGTCGCGCGTCGCGCCCGCAGCGCGAGCGCTGCCGCGATGTCGTTCGCATCGACGAGCACCCATTGCCCGCGCACGCGAACGAGCGGCGCTTTCAAACGCGCGAGTTCGGCAAGCTCCTTCGCGCTCAGCGCTTCGCCGCCGAGGGCGATCGTCCAGTCGACGGCGACGACCGTGTCCAGACGTAAACCGGCGCTCGGGGCCGCCGTACGTTTCACGGTCGCGCGCGCGGCGAGACGTGTCTTCGTGCCGCTCGCCGTCCACCACGCGGGCAGCAGGACGCCGTGGCCTTCCGCTTCCAGCGTCGGTGCGCCGCTCGTGAGAAAGGCATGCGCGCCCGCTGCGTCGAGCGCGAAACCGACGGGCTTCTCATCGTGCAAGGAGGCATCGATCCGTTCGCTCAAACGCGCCGCTTTTCCGAGCGTATCGAGGAAGACGCGGCGCAACGGCGCGTTTTTCCACGCGCTCTCGATACTGACCAGTAGACTGGGATCCGTATTGGATTGCAAGAGATAGCGAACGAACCAATCAGCGTCGCCTGCGGGTTCTTCTAAGCGCAAACACAGCCGATGTTCCGCATCGTCGCCGTACGTCGCGGCGCCCAACCATTCGGCTGCGTGACGGGCGAAGACGCCGGCATCCGCGCTTTTCGCCGGAATTTCCGGCTCGCTGCTCGCGAGGGCGCGCGTCCAACCGTCGTCTACCGTGCCGTTACCGGAAGTCATCCGGGTGCGGGCTGCGGGCACTCGCACAAGAGCGTCGACGACGCGCTCGACGAATTGCTGCGCGACGTGCTGCGGCGAAGTTGTGGGAGCGCTCTCGCCGCGGCCCGCGAGCGCGCGGCAAACGCCCGGCATCGCGGCCGCGAGTGCTTCGAGTCGCGCTCGCTCGAGCGGGCCGAGGCGCGCTTGCCAGCGGGCGACGTAACGCGTTTTGCGGCCGGTCCGCGCGGTGACCAGTGCCGGAACGTAGCGCTGCGCGGCGACGAGCCCGGCCGCGAACCGCATGAGCTGCGACCAGAAGCCGACATCGTGGCCGAGCAGAACGCCCGGCGCGAGCATCGCTTGTCCGCGAGCGCTTCGTAAGAAAGCGACCGACGCAGCGGGACTCAAGCGCAGCGCGTCGACGCCATGCGGCGCTAAGAGCGCCGTATCGAGGCGTTCTTCGGCGCCCCCGAGCAAGGACGAAGAAGCGATGGGGCGATCGCGCGCTGTCGGAAGCCAGACGACCGTTTCCGTCTCCGCGGCTAGCGCTCCGCCCGTCTCGCGCGTCGTGCCTGCTACGGCCGATTCGAGTTCGTATAACGTGGCGAAAGCAGAACGCGGCGCGCCCTGTGCGTCACCCGCGTTCGAAGCTTCGCCCCAAAGATAGAAGTCTTCCGTAAGCTGACTCGCGTGTAAGAGCAGCACGAGAAACTCGTACGATACCGCCATCGATGTGCCCTCGTCGCGTTGTGCACCGCTATGAAAGCACTCGGCGTCCGTAAGAGGCCTTTCGCGTGGCACGCACTCGCCCGCGGCAACTGAAAACGCGTGCGCCTCGCTTTCCGCTTAGAACGCGGGCCCGTGCGGTAACGAGCTCAAATACAAGCGCTGTTGCGAAGCCAAAGATGCACGGCCGCGCCGACGCGCGGGCGAGCAAGATCGTTGCACCTGACCGCCGGAATTTGATCGTCGCGCAGCGGGATGAGGGCGCGCACGCAACGAGTGCGACGCCCGCGAACTTCGCTCCTAACCGTGTTTTGCGACCGAACTAGTAGCACACGCTCTCGAAAGTGTCAGCCGACTAAAAAAGATCGGGTGCTCGATCGCCTTCTGCCTATCTACCGCCGAAAAACCACTGCTGCCGTTGTAAAGACTACGTCTCGAACGACAACTCCGGAGCGGAATTACCTGCAGATCGAGCGCCTCGAGGTTGCGACGTAGACGCTTAAGCCGGATCCTTATGGCGGCGCTTCGCCGCCCGCATCACCGCTGCAGCATCGAGCTTGAACTGCGGCATTTCCGGCCCGACTTCAACGGACGGGGTTGTGAGAACCGCGCGCTCGCAGCGCGGGCGCCAGATGGTTACGGTTGCCGTATCGGGATCGATCATCACCGCAACATTTACGTCGTTCGCAATGTAGGCGCACATCTTTTTCTCGACTTCTCGCACGTCGTCGGATGGCGAGACTAATTCGAAGACGACGTTTGGAATGAGCCGAGCATAGGCGGGCTCGCAATCCTCGTCAGTCATTGACTCGAGGCGCCCGTTCGTAACGTACGTCGTGTCCGGCGACACGATCGAGGAGTCTGGAAGAGTGAATCCGGCACTGGGCGGAAAGGCACGCCCGATTCCCGAGGAGATCACCCAAAGTGATACCTGAGTGAAGAGTTCGCCCTCACCGCCCGAAGTGAAGAGGCCCGTAGGGCTCACGACAAGTTTCCCTGCCGCGGACCGTTCAAAGCGATAGCCGGGATTGTCCCGCGAGAGCGCAAGCAGCATCTCCTCGGAAAGTGTGCGCTCCGGCAGTAGCAGTTCGATTGCCATGTGCTTGTCTTCGCGGTGGCAGTCCGGTTGACATGGTACGGGCACGCTAACCGGCAACGCTGTTGAGCAGCTGCGTTGAAGTACGGGAAAGAGATCGAAGCCGCCGCCAAAAAATACGGCCTCGATCCTATCCTTTTAGCATCTGTCGCTGCGCAGGAGAGCGGAGCCGGCAGCATACAGGCGCACAACGTTGACCAACCGGGCGGATTGGGACGCGAGCCGTTTCAGATCGACACCGGAGCCTGGCTACGAGAGGCGTCCATCGCTCACGATCCCGCGAAGAGCGCTGAGTTCGCAGCCTCTTTGTTGAAGGACGGATACCGACAAGCCGATCTCGCGCACGACACGAAGAACCCGACGGAACGAACGAAGGAAGCTCTGCGGATGTACAACGGTTCGAGCCCGCATGCGAAAACCACATCGACCCTGTGGCCGGACGGGCGCATTCCCTACGAGGACTCGGTCCTACGACACTATCAACAAATCAAAGCGTATCTGGGGTCGC
>JAABUQ010012903.1_pt1 | contig 10266 bp, 11 predicted proteins | sample 5560001 | NCBI WGS metagenome assembly JAABUQ01 (sample SAMN10711888, study PRJNA513371) | rock metagenome | isolation source: Antarctica rocks | place: Antarctica: Victoria Land, Finger Mt nord | collected 2015-12-18 | reverse complement strand
GTAGTCGGTGCTTGTGTGGCGATTACTGGTAGGCTGTGAGCTAGTAGGGTTAGCAGGGAACCGCTTTTTAGGGTGACACCGTGGTTAAATGGGAGTACTCCTATGTCGGCTCCAGATATATAGTAGGAGGCTGTTTGAGCATTTACATAACCAGTGAGATGAACTAGCCCAGATAGATTCAGTTCAGCAATCAATGTATTGAGGCGATCCCAATATTTTTTAGCATCTTCTCCTGTGAGAGCAAGGCTTTCAACTCCACCAACTAGTAACAGACGCGCTTGGGGTTGGGCTTGTTGCACTTTTTTAAAGGCTGGTAGCAGTGTTTCTAACCCTTTAACTGGGTGGAGGAAACCAAAAAATGCGATGACTGTTGTCTCCTGATGCCAACAGCACTTTTGCCGTAGTAACTGACGTGCCACTGAGCGTTCAATCGGTGCAACTTCCACGTTGGCAGCAATGGGGATCTGATAGACGTGCTTAACTTCTGGTAGCCTGCTGGCGATCGCTGTTTCTGCATCTTGATTAGTGGTGATTATGGCATCGCTCATAGTCAACAGAAATCCGTCCTCGCGATCCCACCAGTAGCGCTTTTGTCCCCATGACTTCAGCCATTCCAACACCTGGGGTGGAATCCCTTTTGGTTGCCATTCCCACCAGCCATACTCATGTACTGTAATCACAATTGGCGATCGCCAACCAGTTACTTTTAATAGCAATGGCAGCAGAAAGATGGCACGCTCAAATCCGTAAGTACCAGCAGCATGTTGGATATGAAGGATATCAGCGTTACTCTGGTGAATTGCTTTGACTAGAGGCAGGAGGTGATTGAGTTGCCAACCTTTTACCACACCTCTCACGTCAGCATCTTTGGCAATTTGGGCAGCAGCATGAGTAGTGAGGACAATTGACTCTACCTGCTGTTGTTTGAGAGCGTCTCGGAGGCGAGCAGTGTAGTGGGCAACGCCACAGCGATCTGGTTCATAAGTGCCAGCAATTAGGGCAACGAGAGTCATCTTAGTAGTTTCAGTCCAGCTTCTACCACCTCGGCTGGTGGGATATCTAAGCATTCTAGATTGTAGGGACAGGTAAAGGCATAGCAGGGACTACAAGAAGTCGGGCGGCGGAGTAGTTGTGAAGGGCTGTGACGCGGCTTCCATTGAGATTCGTATTCAGTGCCTGCAAACAAAACAACATTAGGGGTATTTGTCGCATCAGCTAGATGCATGGTTGCCGTATTATTTGTCAGCACTAGCCGAGCCTGAGCAATTAATGTTGCTAACTGGGGTAATGTTGTGGTGCCGATTAAATCGATGGCATGGGGCGACAGTGCGGCGAGTAAAGCCTGAGCGCGATCGCGATCTTTCGCTACACCCGTAACTACAACACGCCAATTGGTAATCTCAGCTAAGCGCCGAGCCGCAGCAGCAAAGCGCAGAGAATCGTAATTGCGCGACTGGCAACTTGTCCAAGGATTCAGCAACAAATAAGGCTCAAAAATTCCATGTTGAGTTAATACCGCCTCAGCAGTTGGAGCGAGTTGAATCGACAGACTGCGATCTCGCACCGACATTCCGACTCCAGCAATTAACCGTAGGTTACGCTCTACTTGATGCATCTCTTCTGGTGCGGCTGTCACTTCCGTTGTCAACACGCCGCCTCCTGTTTCCTTAGACTCGCCTAATCGCAAAGGAATACCAGCCATGTAGCAGACAAATGCGGCAGGATGAGGACTCTGACTAAAGCTGGTGAAGATGATTACCGCATCGAAGTGGCGATCGCTTAGAGTCTGCACCAACTCCCACTCCCGCTTGGGAGCAAAATCAAGCTGCCCCAAGTCCTGCCACAATACGCGCCAAGCAATTACGTCATCTATCCAAGGTAGTAAAGTTGCTGCTTGCGCTCCAGATGGACTTGCCATGAGTGTAATGTGGCATGGCAGGTTTTCCTTGATGGCACGTAAAGCCGGACCAATCATCACCACATCCCCAATGTTATCTAACCTCATCACTAGGAGATTGCGTACCTTTGCCCATGCGTCAGGGAGTAGGGGAGAAGGAATTTCTTGAGAATTTTGGGATAGCATTAAATAGGTATGGTACAATTATCTGCTACAGCAGCTAAATCCAATGTTGGAAGTAAATGCTGCGTCGGGGGGTGTAAGTAATGATAGAAACTTTGAGCATTTCCAACCGAGAAATCGCCGCGATGACGGTAAAAGAAGTGGCTGATTTGGCTACACGTCTAGAGCAAGATAACTACAAGAATGCTTTTGACGGGCTAAATGACTGGCACTTACTGCGGGCGATCGCGTTTCAACGTCCAGAGATAGTGGAACCATACGTCCACTTACTAGATCTAGAACCATATGATGAAGCCTAGATGCTTCGTGGCAGAAGGGTACTAATTGGGATAGGTGGTGGCATTGCCGCTTACAAAATCTGTGGGCTAGTTTCAACACTGTTTAAAGCTGGGGCTGAAGTGAGGGTAATTTTGACTCAAACAGCCCAAGAATTTATCACACCTCTAACTTTAGCAACGCTATCTCGTCATCAGGCATATACAGATAGAATGTTTTGGCAACCCCAGCCGCGTCCATTACACATTGAGCTGGGTGAATGGGCAGAGATGTTGGCGATCGCTCCCTTAACTGCGAATACTTTAGCAAAGTTGACTCACGGCATAGCTGATAATCTACTAACGAACACAGTCCTAGCGTCTAGCTGCCCTGTACTGTTAGCTCCAGCAATGAATACCGAGATGTGGGAGCAGAAAGTTGTCCAACGAAATTGGCAACAGTTAATGACAGATAGCCGATATCATGGCATCAATCCTGGTTCAGGATTATTAGCTTGCGATCGCGTTGGTGCTGGCAGAATGGCAGAAGCAGAAGAAATCTTACTTCAGATTCAGTCTCTGTTGCACACTAAAGGTAAGCGGGACTTACTAGGCAAACGGGTATTAATCAGTGCTGGCGGTACGCGAGAACATTTAGATCCAGTACGCTTTATTGGCAATCCGTCAACTGGAAAAATGGGGTTAGCTCTAGCGCAAGCAGTTCTCCATCGTGGGGCAGTTGTAACACTGGTTCATGCACCGATTAGTTGGGATGTGCCGTCAGGGATACAATCAATTGCCACAGTTGATGCTGAGCAGATGGAACAAGTAATGTTGCAGTATTTCCCAAATGCCGATTTAATCTTGATGTCGGCTGCCGTCGCAGATGTTAAGCCAGTTAATTACAGTCCACAAAAGTTACCAAAGCGATCGCTACCTACAAGTCTTGCTTTGAAACCAGTGCCAGATATTGTAGCGAAACTGGGACAAATGAAACAGCCTCATCAACGTCTGATTGGGTTTGCCGCCCAAACTGGGGATATTGTGACTCCCGCGTTGAAGAAGATGCAGGAAAAGAATATGGATGCGATCGTAGCCAACCCGATTAACTTACCAGATAGTGGCTTTGGTAGCGATTACAATCAAGCCATTCTTCTAGATGCCCAAGGACACCAGCAACAAGTTGAACATTGCAGTAAGTTTGAGTTAGCTCACCGTTTGCTTGATTTTGTTCAAAGGTTATATTGAAAGCAAAGTAGATATAAATAATTTAATATTTTTAAATTAGTAACTTATTCTTCAAATATTGTCAGTACTTCTGGTTGACAGCGTTTAACAACCACTGCGACTCCTTTCGCTCCTTCGCCGTCGAGATCTTCTATGTATCCAGGGTAGGCAGCGATCGCTGATTTAGAACTTGGAAAAGGTCCAAAATAGTAGATGCATTGAGGCTCTGATGTAGTGATTTCTACCCACCAAGCCTTACTAAGCCCTTGTAAGAAGCCTGTCGCTAACCCTTTGATGATTTCAATTAAGTTCATAGATGATGTTCAGATACAAAGTACTAGATAAACCATACAACTATATGTAAAATTTTACTTAGCTTTTGTACTAAAACTGAGTCTTTATGTGTTAAGACACTGCCGGATATATCTCAACTCGGCAGTGCTTTATTAGTTGGCTGTGCCTACTTAAACAATAAAGGTGCGATCGACCTGGTTAACGTTTCTACCCAACTAAGTGGAGGATGTTGCGCACTACACTGTAACCAGCCAAATCCCAAAGTAGGTAAGCTAGGAAGCCAATCATAGCTAAGCGTCCGTTCCATAGTTCAGCTTGGGGATTGAAGCCAAACAGAAAGGCGTTGCGGTCTTTGCCATTATATGCTGTAGCAACAGGAGGTAATTCAGTGGTAGGAGTCTTCATGGTAGTTCCTTAACAAATATTTACATTGCGTTATATGTTGATACTAACCGCTCGTTCCCAGCGATGTGTCTGTCAATAGGCATAGACTTGAAATTACAGAGTCATCACATGCTGATGTATTTTTTGTAGCTTATAATACATTCAAGCAAGAACTGATTTCCCTGACAGCGCCTACAATAGCCAGTAAGTTTGCTATCTTCTACTCATATGCTATGGCAACCAGCACAGTTAAAGTCTCATATGAGCTTGTAGAACAACTTGCCCAAATAGGCGATCGCTTGCCCGATTTGCTTTAATGTCCACAGTAACCTATTGTCAGGTTTCAGCAGATGTCAGCTTTTGTTCTATGAAATCGTGTCAAGCAGATTAAGGACTTGACAATAAGCACCAACGGTTGATGTGCAATAATGCACGAGCATGATCTCTGATAGAAATACCAGGAAGATGTAAAGTATCTCCGGTAAAAGCTTCATGCTCAACCGCAAGCTGAAATGCCTCTTGAGGTGTTGACGGTTGGCGATGGACATTAAACAGAAGATTTAGTCCGTCATGTGCCACCAACTCAGCCTTGAAACGTTCATACCATGACTGTAAGAGCGCGATCGTTACTTCACTACTTTCAGCACCAAACCAATGGATGTAAGCAAGCGCCTCCCAAGAATTGGCTGTTGGTAGAAGTACCAGGGTGTAGTCGAGTGTATCTTTAGGTTCATACCAATCTAGATAAAGATACTCAAGATCGGGAGGCGCAAGGGCAAGTTCTGGAGCGACATACTGGCGTTTCCAATCAAATAACCAATCCTCAATTTCCACAACTACACTATTTGTAATATTACCCAAGTGGGATTGAAAAGATGTAGAAATGGCTTCTCTTGAAGGTGCTATTCCAAAGTTCGCCGACGTACACTCAATCCCAATATTAATTGCTTCATCCAATGAAAAGTAGGATTCCCTCTGTTGACGTTGCTCTAATTCTTGCTCAAGATTAATTCTCTTGTACCTTGCAATTATGGCTTCTGGAGAACAATTTTTATCTTCAGAATCATAAAGTTCACTGTAAAAATTTAAACGAGAAAACAGCTCCCTCTCGTTAAGATACTCTATCCAGTTAAGAGAACCAAAGGCACCTTCGCCAGCTAGCACTGGATATCTTTCGGTTTCATCTACTAAAGATCTCAAGAGATTCCAAGCACGAATGCTATTTTCACAATTCACTTTAATGGCAAATGCACAGTTTGAACTTCCAGGAATATCAAGTTCTACTTCAGTGCTGGCTTCAAGTTTAGTGCCTCTTAGTAATGCAGAAATATCATCCAAGGAGTTAATCATAATACTCAATTAAAATTTGAAAACTAGAAGTCGATTCTGACTGACGCTAAAATTTCCAATGGTTCGCACAGAGTGTCAAACATTATCTATCTCAACGGTAAAAGTTTCTTTTCCTACCGTCACGCGATCGCCTGAGACTAATTTCCGTCCGCGTCGAGTTTCGGGTATACCATTAACGAAAACATCACCATCTTGGATCCTCAACTTGGCTTGCCCACCAGTCGGCGCGACACCTACTAACTTTAAAAACTGGTCGAGCTTAATTGTGTTGTCACTTATCGTCATAATCTGTATAAATGATAGTCACATCAAGTTTGAATAGCACCAACTCTATCAAGCTAGAAGTTTTTTAGTAACTGCGATGAAGTACTAGAACTCTTTTAATGGAGTAGAAAAACGAACTGATTGAGCCAACATCGCGCCGATCGCACTCGTAATCACAACAATTCCCAAAGCAACGCGGAGAGTGAAAAAATCGGCAACGAACCCAATTAGAGGGGGACCACACAAAAATCCGCAGTAGCCAGTGGTAGTTACTGTGGCTATAGCAAGACTAGGAGCGATTCCAGGCATCCGTCCGGCAGCACTAAACACGAGCGGCACAATACAGGATAAGCCAACACCAACACTGGCGAAACCAATGAGCGCTGTAATCGGTTGGGCAATTACTAGAGATAACCCCAATCCAATTGCAGTTATGCTACCACCTAGACGCACTACTTGTACTGAACCCAACTGTTGGGTTAAACGATCCCCAGAGAAACGACATACAGCCATTGCTAGCGAGAACACTGCGTATCCAGCCGCAGCAAATCCAGCTCCAGTCTCAAGCGTTCGTTTGAGATAAATGGCACTCCAGTCAGCTATTGCGCCTTCTCCCAACAAAACACAAAAGGCTATAGTCCCAAGTTTGAACAAAGATGTTGATGGTACAAAGACTGGCTGAGTGACACTAGGCGGCAGACTGGTTGTTAGTAACCGACTTGATGCTAAGACTACCAATATTCCTAGCAAGATGGCGGTACCAAGTAAGTGAGGAAAAGGCTTGAAACCCGCATAGGCTAATATACCGCCACTAGCTGCACCTACCATGCCACCAACGCTGAACATGCCGTGAAAAGATGACATAATTGGTCGGGAGTAAAGCTTTTCAACCGCAATCCCTTGAGCATTCATCGCTACGTCCATTGCTCCATTCAGGGCACCAAATACTACTAACGCTAATGTCAGACAGAGTAAATTTGGAGCTAACGCCAGTAAGGGCAAGACTGTGCAATAAATTAACGCTGCTATCTTAGTAACTGGACGGCTGCCAAAATACGTAATTAACCATCCGGCTGTGGGCATAGCTATTACTGCCCCAACTGCCGTACCTAGCAGCGCGACTCCGAGCGTACCATTGCTCAGTCCTAGTTTTTGTTGGATTTCTGGAATACGTGCTACCCAATTGGCAAACACGGCACCATTCACAAAGAATACTGCTGCTACAGACATGCGAGCGGTTAACACAATCTAATCACTTGTAGGTTTAGCTATTTTAAGTCTTAGCTGAGTTTAACCCCAGTGGCACTATCTTAGAGATAGGACGATGCAAGGCAACGCCCGTGTTTATCTGAAAGCAGGAGCAATCATGGATGCAGATGAACTACTTCAGCGCTATGCCGCCGGAGAGAGAGACTTTACTAAAGCCAACTTAGCTCAAGCCAAGCTGATTGGCGCTAATTTAGTTGGAATTAAGCTTTGGGGAGCAGACTTAAGTGGAGCCAATTTAGCTAAAGCTAAGCTTTGGGGAGCTAATTTGTGTGGAGCTAACCTGGTTAAAGCTAACTTGACTAGGGCTAACCTGTGTGGGGTAAACCTAGTTGAAGCCAATCTCAGGCAAGCTAAACTGCAACAGACAAAGCTGTATGGAGCAAATTTGAGTGGAGCCTGCTACGATTCCTCCACTCGGTTTTCTCCTGATTTTGACCCAGTTAGTAAAAATATGCGGCGGGTTTAATTTATCAACTAGCTGTTTATCTTAGATCTGCTAGAGACTCATGCTCGCTCTCATAAAGTTCAGCCTGCCGTTCCGCATTAGGAATTAACCCTCCAGGTCGAACAATCATCATGACAACTAATGTTAACCCAAACAAAAAAAGACGCATCTGGATCGGATCGACACTGGTTGCCAGGAAGTCTCGCCATGCGGGGTTAGCAATATTGGGTAAGACAGATGTAGTCAGTAAACTCTTCAAGACTTGCGCTAGCTGAGGTAGGTACAGTCGATCTGCCGCCATGATAATAATGCAGCTCAAAATCACCCCAGTAATATTGCCCAGTCCACCCAAAATCACCATACATAAGATGATGACCGAAACGGAAAAATCAAAGACGCTAGGAAAGATCGCACTGATGTAAGCTCCGTAAAACGCACCCGCAAACCCGGAAAAGGTTGCTCCCATCGCAAAAGCCAATAATTTAGTCCGAACCAAATTAATTCCCATCGCGCTCGCCGCCAGCTCATCCTCCCGAATTGCCGTCCAAGCTCGCCCCAAACGTGAATCGCGCAGGCGACTGATGATAAATGCAGAAAACACGACTAATAATAGTATTAGATAATACCAGGGAAGATATTGACCAGTTTGAAACGTGCCGAGTACAGGCAGAGTTGGACGACCAATCGGATTAATCCCGGCTTCACCTCCGGTTAGGTTAATTGCCTTTTGACAACCAATTAGACAAATTGCCATTTCTGGGCGACTGAGGATACCAGCAACAATTTTAGAAATCGGTTCGTAAATCTGTACGTCAGTGAGATTACGAAAGACGACTGGTACAATTTCGCCAAAACCCAAAGTGACGATCGCTAGATAATCACCCCGTAAAGGTAAAGTAGGAGAGCCAAGAATAATGCCAAACACTGCAGCTACTGCGGCGGCAATTGGAAGTACTAACCAAAAGTTCCACTCAATACCAAGTTGTGGGGAAGATAACAAGCCAGTGGTATAGGCACCAATGGCAAAAAAGGCAGCATAACCCAAGTCGAGTAATCCTGCATACCCCACCACAATGTTTAGTCCCAGGGCTAACAGAGCAAATATTTGGATTTGGATGACGGTAGCTGTCCAGTTAGTTTGAGCGATCTGATCGATTAAAGGAAAGGTAATTAAGATGAGCGCCAGTAATCCGATTGTGGCTAGTTGACGATTTTTTCTCAATCCTTGTAGCCATCCGGTGAGCCAACCTGCCAACAGTGCGACGGCTAAACCAGAGATGCCATAGATTAATGTCTGAATTAGACTTTGAGCAGATTGCCCAGTCGCAGGTAGTAGTGCTAAACCTTGAACCAAACTAGCAACCAAAATCCAAATTCCTAATACTAGCCCCGCCTTAACTCCTAAACGGGCACCCGCTTTAGGTGCAAGAATCCTCTTCCCTTGAGCTGCCATCAAACCCGCCCCACTTCCGAGCAACCAACCGATAAAAGCACCACTCCAACCGCCAAAAAGCAGCACAGTTAAGGCAGCGATCGCACCTAAAATCGTCCCCGACTGATTGACTTTTGCCATCTAGTTGCTCACACCTTTTCTTGAACATTCTCACCTAGTAAACCGCCTGGTCTAAAAATCAAAATTACCACCAAGACGGCAAACACCCAGGCATTAGTCCAACGGCTTGATAGGTACTGATCGCTCAAAGCTGACAGCACTCCGATCAAAACTCCTCCCAACATCGCGCCGATGATGTTACCAATTCCGCCCAAAACTGCTGCGGTAAAAGCCCGTAAGCCTGCGGTAAAACCCATCGTGAAGACAACTGTGTTGTTATACAGTCCGACTAACAGCCCTGCCGCACCAGCCAAGGCACCGCCAATCAGAAAGGTGAGGGTAATAATCCGATCGACATCAATTCCCATAATCCTAGCAGCATCTCGATTTTGGGCAACCGCTCGCATCGCTTTACCCAAACGAGTGTACTGCACAAATAGATGTAGCCCCACCATCAACACCACCGCAACGACCAAAACAATCAAGTCTTTAGTCGTAAAGACAATATTAGTTTGAATTCCCAAAGCCTTCAAAATGTCAATTCGGGGTAATAAATCGGGAAAGCTTTTAGGGGAAGCAGCATTGTTTCCCATAATCGGGATAAAAGATCTTAACCCTCCCCAAAATAGTCCGATGTTTTGGAAAATAAACGAAACCCCAATTGCCGAAATTAATGGTGCTAATCGAGGAGAATTTCGTAAGGGTCGATAGGCGTATCGTTCGGTCACAATATTTAGTCCGGCACAAACGATAGTAGCTACGAGCAAAGCGACGAACATGGGTACAATCCCTGCTTGGAAAGACACCCCTCCCTCAACTCCAAACATACTAATTGCAGTTAGAGAGGCAAAGGCACCTAACATATATAGGTCGCCATGAGCAAAATTGATCAACTCAATAATGCCGTAGACTAAAGTGTAGCCAAGGGCAATAATGGCAACGATTGCGCCGTTGATTAAACCTACTAAAAGTTGTTGAACTAGACTTTCAGGACTATGGATAATCTCTCTGATAATTCGAGGAATATCAAGTCCAGCAATCGGTCCTAGTAACAGAACTAAGTAAGCTCCAACTAGATACAAAATAATTTTCTGCCATCGTTTCATAATGTGCTTATCCGGCCTTTAGCACAGTTACAAAACTCCAC
>JAABUQ010012902.1_pt1 | contig 10266 bp, 8 predicted proteins | sample 5560001 | NCBI WGS metagenome assembly JAABUQ01 (sample SAMN10711888, study PRJNA513371) | rock metagenome | isolation source: Antarctica rocks | place: Antarctica: Victoria Land, Finger Mt nord | collected 2015-12-18 | reverse complement strand
GACTGACTGTCGTTGTGGGCAGCCAGAGCGCACTCTGGCTTTTTTCTCGCTCATGCACAAAACCAAGCTCGATGCGTGCGGGCTGTGCTTCGTCATACCATGCATGATGCCGCTCAATCCACTCATCACGCGAGAGACTATTGCGGATAGGGCTACTTTCGGTCAAAAGATCATAGGCTAAACCATAATCACCAAGCGACCATGCACCGAGGAAGTTGACAATGGTTTCCTGGTCCTCTAGTTCTGGATTGATAAAGGTGTGTCCTCTATCTTCACCCACGTCAGAAACTTGCAAGATGAGCTGATTTATAGTTGGGAGGCGGTTACGATAGTCTCTGCTCGGCTCGGTACCACGCCATGTATTGATAGAGAGTGCCTCTTCGAGCAAGCGTTTGCCCTCCGCGAGTGTACAATCCACCACATGAACATCGGGGAGTTTATTTCGCATATCGACGATACGCTGCTCTGCGGCACGTCTGCCCATGATATCGACAAACGCATCTTTGACGCCCTCTTGCCAAAAATCGAGGAGGAAGCCAACAATGCGTACTTCGCTGTAATCGTACCCCTGTTCCCACATGAGCAATACTTGTAGTTCACCCTCTTCACGCGTCTGGGTGACGGAGCCTGTCCAAAAGCGCGGCGAGTGAGACACATTGACCTTGATTGCGGATACCTGTGCAATCGGTGGCGTCCACTGTGAGTACACTTTTGCGGCATCAAGTCGTAGGAGCGAACGTCGCGCCTCTTTACGAATATCTTTATTGGGGCTAAATGCGTTCAGTGCCGTCAGCATATCGGCTGCATCTACCGTCTGTTCTTTTGCAAGTGCTTTCAGCAAGGCCATCTGCACATCTTCTGAAAGGGTGGTGATGTCGCTAAGCGCGGCTTCTGCCTGCGTCTGTGTGGTACTGCTGCGTATCCGTTGTGCTACTGCCTGATAGTCTTCAAGTAGCTGTTGTATCTGCGTATTTTCTTCGTTTGAATGTGTTGTATCGGACTCATTTTTTCGTGCCATGATGTTGTATTTTCTCTCCTCGCGTTGTCTACACAACGAGTACGATTGTACCACGAAGTGCTCAAAGAGTCGAGAAGAAGAATAACAAAAAGCGTATACCGTGATGCGATAGTATCGCATCACGGTATACGCTTTTTGTTACATTAGAGGAAGTTGTAGTGCAACACGTGCGCCTACGGGTGCTATAGTAGCAACAGTAGGTGTTTGCTCTTGCGTATCGTCTGACACAGCAACGACAGTCTTTGTTGCTGCTGGTATTGTTTTAGCGACCATCAGAATATACAGGGTGAAGGCGGCGCAATAGAAGTACGAGGGTAGACTGCGCCATGCGAGGAAGAGTGGCACAACTGCCAGGAGCATAGCCGTCTCTGGATGCTTGCGACAAATGCGCCAGTACCAGATCAGCGAACCCAGCATAGCAGCAGCTTCAAGCATGGTATAGACCTGCTGTGGTAGGTAGGGCAATAAATGTGTTATACTCAAATCAACAATGCCTACGCCCATTGGAAACATTTTTGGATCGAGTGGTGCCATGACACCAGCAAGCCATGCCTGTGGACTCCACAGAATAAACGGCACGTTGAAGATGAGGAAGACACCTCCTGCAATACTCAAACGATAGAAGACCTCTTTGAAGCCAAACTGACGGAACAGCAAGATGGCATAAAATGGTATGAAGAACCATGCCGTTTGTTTCGTCGCCAATGCTAGCCCTAAGAAGATCGCCGAACTCCAGCGGCGATTACGTAAGAACCATGCCAGCACAATCAGCAGTGTGCTAAACACGTCAAGGTTGCCCCCAATGGTAGAGGTCCACATGGGTACATTCGCTAAGGCAAGCAAGAGAACCCACGGACGTAGTTCGCGCCGCGCTAATTTCCAGCCAATCGCTACCAGCAGCAGATAGCTCAGCATGTAGAACGGCAATACATTGTAGTCTTTAAGCCAGACGAATGGCACGAGCGTCAGGAAAGAGAGCGCGGGATAGCTTACCTTTGACTCAAATTCGGGCATGTTTTTCGCACGTAAATCTGTATCGAGCACGGACTGAAGATCGCTCATGGAAGGATAATCTAGCCGATTCTTGAATTGTCCTATTCGTAGAGGAGTTGTCCAGTCTGGTTGAATTGGAAAACGGCGTGCAAGCTCAATCATATTGGAATCAGTATACGGGTTATGCCCCTCGGTTAGTAAAATAGCTGCATTTGTATCGAGCGACGTGCCGTCATTAGAAAATTGCGGCGGTAAAAAGCACATCCATATACCCCGACCCAGTTCGATGCCGCCTGCGATTGTTATAAGCAATGTTAAGATCAATAAGATACGCTGTAATCGTGTTGGATGTTTTTGAGTATAGAGTGCTTGTGTGCGTACTGGACGGAATGCCATCCAGATCGCGTAAAAGCTCCCCAGGATCAGCATCAAGGGAATGAGCGAGCCAAAGGGTTTTATAAGTGGAAAGTACCAATCATGAGCTATTTCGTTGATAGCTTGTAGGACCAAAGCGAGGCCAATCCAGGTGGCCCGACGTTGTAGTTCGACGACGAGACGGTTATCCGGCGACACATCTTCCGTGAAAAAGTATCGCATCCACCTGTATGACGGCCAATTCTGCTGCTTCGCTTGGAGTCGAGTCCTCTGTGTTGGGACAGATCGCTGTTCCATTATCTGCATATGTGAGCGTGTCATACCTATGGTGAGTACGCGCTCTACCTCCCGTCGAAGTACCGAGAAGGTCTTGTGAAGTAAGCGTACAAGGGGAGTTCTCGGCCCACATCTTACAACGAAGAGTAAAAGAATTGCGTCACAAATAGTAGGGGTCTAATTCTGCTGCTTGCTAAAATAGCATGGACACCTACCTACACCATTACAACTTCAGACGAAAGTATAATTCGCGGTGTTGTAGCTCAAAGCCGAGTGTTTCATAGAGGCGTATGGCGGAGACATTGTGTTCCCACGTGTGCAGATCAAGCGCATCAAGTTCTTGTTCTGTACGCGCAAACGCGATAATATGCTGCATTAATTGGTGTGCTAGACCCTGCTTACGATATGCTGGATCGACGACGACACGCTTTACATAGCCGACGGCATAGGCTGTCTCTTTGGCGGGCAGCATGAGTTCTGCCTTCGCGACGATTATGTCAGAGAGTTCTCCAAGAAAAATAAGGGTTCGCTCATGGGTTGAGGGGTCAATCGAGCCAAAGTACTTCTCCATATCACGATGAATATCGCGCGTAGGAGAAGCACTCATGTGATCAAGGCGTTCGACATGGGGTAGGTCGTTTAAGGTGGCAATACGTATAGCCAATGGCTTCGTTGATGGCTCGTTTAACATAAAGATGTCCTAGCTTGACACACTACAAGAAGCGATACTTATGGTTGTTTCCTACGTGGCAACATCAGCAGGGATACAAGTGCGTAACCTGCACATCCTAGTAAAAGCAGGGCATACACAATATTTTCGCCATCACCTTGAGGGGTATGGAGTGTTGTCACACCAAACCAGAGGAGAGAAAGTCCCCACCATAAAAAGCCAGCAAAAACAATAAAGAGCAAAACGGTGCTCATGAGTTTCTTATTCATTTATTATAATTCCTTTGGACACGCGAGGAAGGTGCTGTGGCTTCCCTGTATATTCTTATTTGTATTATAGCACAAATGTGGTATTTTTCTGTAGGGACCGATTCATCGCGTCCTCGTTCCAATGGTCAACGCAACCGGAGCGTAATAATAGTGTTTAACAAATGAACATGGATACACGACCTGTGTTGTAGGGACCAGATTTATCGCGTCCTCCGCTCAATTCATTGAGCGAGATCCTGTGAGAACGTTTTGCAAAAAGGATCTCGTGCGATAAATCGCACGGAGGACGCGATAAATCTGGTCCCTACAACATTTCCCTATGTTTCATCAAAGAGCATCACACCCCTACCATCGCTTCATACACCGCGTCATGCACAACAGCGCGAAAGTTTCCCCAATCGTGCCAATTGCCAGCAATCTCGTTACTGGCTTCATGTTGCACATTGCGTAAATTCTTCGCCATGATTGGCAAGTCAGCTACCGAAATCTCATGGAACGCTTCAACTCGTTCATCTTCATCCAGCACTTCTAGCACACCACTCACTTCTTCAAGCAAGAAGGCAAAGGTATAAAAGACAGGCGTTTCGTTCTCATTGTTGAGAGAATACGCAATTGCCGCCAAAAAACGGCTTACCTTGACTTCCAACCCTGTTTCCTCGTGCGTCTCGCGTAGCAGCGCATCATACACGCGTTCACCATGATTAATGCCCCCCGTTAGCAAGCGGTAGGCATTGCGTGGATAAAAGGTTTTAATGGCGGTAAGTAAATGCCCATCGCGCCTCCGCACAACCATACATACTTCGCCGTAACGGTCAGTTCTGTTTAACGGATCAAACATCGTGCTGATACCCAGGTCAACAGGACGAACAAGTGGTGTTCCATAGGTATGAGCAAGTTGGGTAAGTTCGTCCTGTATCTCTTGCGAAAGCGAAGAAAACATAGTGTGTGCGTCTCCGTATTATTGAAGCAGGCGTTGTGCGACATGGACGCCATCTTCGAGGGCGAGGTGTGCGCGTCCACCCACAAAAGCATCGCCGCAGAAGGCAAGACCAAGCGGCAAGGTCATGGCAAGCAGGGCGTCAGCATCGGCTTTTTGTGAGGGCAGCGCATACCGCCAATACTGCACATCGGTAAACATAGGGGCTGTCAATTGCTCATCTACTAACGTTGAGACAAGCTGGGCAACATCTTGAAAAAGAGTCGTTTGTGGTGTGTCGCGATGTTCTTTGCTGTATGAAGGAGACATTTGCACAATTAGAAGTCCCATTCCTTCTGGTGTGCGTTCCGGTGCTTTTTCATGTTCCCAGGCCAGCCACGAAATAGGATGTCCCTTGTCGGTGTTGACGAGCGCATAATAAGGACGTGTCTGCGGCGTAGGCTTGTACCCTAGCATGACAGAGATGAGCGGATTGTACTGCGCTTTCCCTAACTGTTCAAGAATCGCCTTGCCTTGCTCATTAGCAAACTGGCTTGCCTCGATCAGGCTCATAGCTTGTGTCGCTGGTACTGTGATAAGTAATTGATCGAAATTTCCTAGTGCTTCATTGTCTGCCCCAAAGATAGCCCAACCCGTTACCGTTTGTTGCACACGTCCAACAAGCGTTTCCAGGCGAATGTCTAAACCTTCAGCCATCCGTTTCGCGAACGAGGTAAAGCCGTCACGATATGACCACTTGGGGTCTGCGTTCTGCTTGGGATCGCCTTCCTGGATATGTCCTGCGCCATCGAAAATCCACACAGGCTTTGCGATATCGAGCAAGTCAGGTGTAGAAAATTTCTTTGTAATCCATTCAGTGCTAAGGTCGCTCCCACCTTTAAAGTATTGCGCCCCATGATCGTAGATAAAGCCGTCACGTTTGCGTGTCGCGGCACGTCCACCAACGCCGTGACTCTTTTCAAAAATCGTCACAATACGACCCGCGTCCTGTAATGTATGCGCGGCGGCGAGGCCACTCATGCCTGCGCCAATAATAGCTACAGAGGTCATTTCTTTGCTTCTCCCTACGCGTGCTTGCGCGTCTCTTTCCAGAGGAACGAACGTGCAAGCATCTCTTCCGCGCTTTTCATCGAGAACTCGGTGACATTGCCACCCATAATGTGGGCAACCTCACGTACACGCTGCTCTGGGCGCAATTCGTTGACAATCGTCATTGTGCGGTTGTCGAGAATCTGCTTGTTTACATTGTAATGCGTATCAGCAAACGCGGCTATTTGTGGTAGGTGTGTAACACAAATAATCTGGTGATTTTTCGTGAGCTGCCATAGCTTTTCGCCTACAACCTGCCCACTACGACCACTGATACCGGAGTCGATCTCATCAAAGATAAGCGTTGGTGTGGCGTCCGCATCGGCAAGAATAGTTTTCAGCGCAAGCATGAGACGCGATGTTTCACCACCCGAAGCAATCTTGGTGAGTGGCTTAAATGGTTCGCCGGGGTTTGGTGCGATCAGGAATTGTACATGGTCAATACCCGTTGTATCACAGGCGTAGAGCATATCTTGTTCATCGTCAATCGTTGCTGGTACTCCGTTTTCGTCCGGCACTTGCATCATTTCGACCTGGAAACGCGCACGACGCATGTTGAGGTCATTGAGCTGCTCTTCCATCGCGGTGGCTAACAAGATCGCGGCTTTCTTGCGACGGTCCGAAAGCTGTTGTGCGATCTTGCCTATTTCCTGGCGGAATTGTCCATCTTGCTGTTGCAATTTCGCGATGATCTCGTCACGATTGATGATTGTCTCAAGTTCAGCTTGTCCGTCGGTGGCTCTTTGCAAAATCTCTTCAATCGTAAAGCCATATTTGCGTCGAAGTTTAGCGATAAGGTCAAGCCGTTCCTCGATCTCCGCGAGACGACGTGGGTTATCTTCAATATCGGACTCGTAACTGCTAACACTTGCCGCTACGTCTTCAAGGTGATAGATAGCTTCGGCGAGATTGTCGGCCTGTTCTTCCATACTATCATCCAGGCGTATCAGGTCGGCGATACTTCTTTGCGCAACGCGTAGTTGATCGAGGGCGGGCTTGAAATCGTCGCTACCGATGTCGGACCCTTTGATCGAGCCATAGATGAGCGTACAGAGTTCGCGCAGTCGCTCGGCGTTGTTCAGCACCTTGCGTTCGGACTCTAACTCCTCGATTTCACCCTCATGCAGTTCGGCTTTCTCGATCTCATCAATCTCAAAACGCAGAAATTCGGCGCGACGAATCTGGTCGCGCTCATTTTGTTGCAACGATTGCAGTGTTTTACGTGCGTTACGCCATTCGGTAACTTTCGTGCCAAGCTGTTCACGTAGCGAAAGTGTCTCGGCATAGCGGTCAAGGAAATTGACGTGCTGCTCTGGACGCAGCAAGCTCATATGCTCACTCTGTCCGTGAATATCAACCAGCCAACTTGCCACCTGCTGTAGTACCTGCTGTGAGAGGGCGCGGCCATTGATACGTGCGACGGTGCGGCCCGAACGATGAATGTCGCGTGATAAAATCAGATTTCCATCCTCTGGTGCAATACCGTATTCGTCGAGTAGTGTAGAAAGCGCAACGCGAGCATCCGCGCTATTCACGTCGCTTTGAGAATTGTTTTCGGTCTCGTCGAGTACCGCGAACAGGGTCGTTGCCCTATTGGTAGTGGTTTCATTGGAGGTATCCAGTTGGTGCCATTCCGCGTTCGGGGGTGGCAATGCGTCGATAGAAAAGACGCCTTCAACCGTAGCGCGTTCGCATCCTGCACGCACAAACTCGGCACCGATTTTTCCGCCCAGGAGCGCGTTCACGGCGTCGATAATAATTGATTTACCCGCACCCGTTTCACCTGTAAACACGTTAAAAAGGCGGTTCAGGTGAAGGTGGAGTGTGTCGATGATGGCAAAGTCTTTGATGTGTAGTTCAAGTAGCATGTTCGTCTTTGGTAGCCTGTGTACTATCGTTAATTAATTTTTGTGTAATAACTTGATAAAAGTATGTTGCTGGCCTGCGTCTAAGAAATTGAGCCTCATAGGTACTTCGTTGCACGGTGATGATTGCGCCATCTTGAATTTCGCGGTTCATCTGTCCATCTGCCGAGAAGACGCCAGCTTGCGAGTTCGTGAATATTTGTATCTTTACTTTGGCTTCGGGTTGTAGAACCAGTGCGCGATCAAAAGCTAGGTGTGGCGCGATAGGTGTAAGCACAATACTTTTCACCTGTGGGTGGAGCAAAGGACCACCCACTGCCATATTATAAGCGGTTGAACCTGTTGCCGTCGAGAGTATCATACCGTCCGCATAGGTGTTGCTGTAATGATGGTCGTCTATCCACACCTGCATATTGACCACACGAGGCCATGTACCACGAGCAATAACGATATCATTGAGCGCGAGAAACTCTTCCTTTTTACCATCCTGTTCAAGCACCGCATGTAACAGTGCGCGGTTGTCGAGCCATACAGAGTGATCGCGTTCCAGGTAATAGGTAAGTTCGGAAGCAAGCTCATGTGGCTCAAGTTCTGTAAGAAAGCCGACTCGCCCGAAATTGACCCCCACAAGAGGCACATGCACAACCGCGCAAAGACGTGCTGCATTCAAAATGGTGCCATCACCACCCAGGACAATGACGACATCACAGCCATGTAGCGAGGGATCGTCCCCTTCTTCAGCCTCTTTGCTAATGTCGATGATGCGAACCTCGTGGCCTTGCCTTTGTAGCATTGGGGCAAGTTGGGCGGCAACCTGTGACGTTTCTTGTTTGCGTCCCTGATAAAATATGGCAATCGTATTCACAACACTCTCCCGATAGGCTACTTTGAAGCCACTGTAATGGTACGTCATAGGTCAAGCGATGTCAACTATGCTTGCTAGATAGAAGAAAGATGAATGGTCATACGCACCGACAATTTTGTCGGTGCGTATGACCATTCATCTTTCTTATTTAGAGTCCAATTTCTCCTGCGCGAACCAGAAGGCATCGTCTTTGGAATGAAGCAAACCATCGGCCCGCGCTTCGGCGATCTGCTCTAGTAGTTGACCGACGATGGGACCGGGTTCCAGGTTGAATTTGCGCATCAGTTCCTCCGCTTGCACAAGATGCGGTGGGAGCGTCACTTCGCGCTCACGGATGTAGCGTGTGAGCAGAAGTCGCACTGTCGCGAGATGGTTTTCCCATGCCTCTGTGAGTGGTTCGGGTCCACGCATCGCGAGATGGTCGGCAAGCGAGATGAGCGCAACGGGAATACCAACGGGTCCTAAATCCACAAAATAGCGACGAACCGCGCGTGCTGTAATCGTGTCGTGACTCAACTGGCCTGGACGCATATGATTGGCAACGATTTGACGTATGAGTCGATGATCTTGTGTGCTTAGACTCAAACGTCGCGCGATGCTGTGTACAAGCGGAACACCTGCCTGGGGATGTCCATAAAACGTGATTTTGCCATCCTCGTGTATGACCTGTGTCGTTGTCTTGCCAATATCGTGCAGCAGTGCCGCCAGCTTCATCACTGGTGAGGTCATACTTGCATACTGAAAATATCCCTCTTGCTCAGCCTCATGCAACAATTCTTGTATCACAACAAGGTCGCCGCGACCACCATCTAACGGCGTCTCTCGAATCTCCTCGGCTGATAAATGAAGTGTTGCCGCCAATCGTTCAAGTGCCGCCACAGTTTCTAACGAATGCTCGAACACGTCCCAGTGATGTAATCCTGGTTGCAGCATGCCACGCGCGGGCATAAATTCGGGCAAAAGGGCCGTAAGGAGACCATAGCCATCCAGCATACGCAGATGATCGGTTGCACCCGTTGGTTCTAAGAGTGCATACAATTCTGCTTGAATACGTTCAGGGGCCGCGATTAGCAGTAATGCGGCATCACGTTGAATGAGTTGCTGTGTATATTCCTCGATGGTGAGTTTGTAGCGTGTGGCAAAACGCATGGCACGAAGCATACGCAGAGTATCTTGCTTGAACACGTCATCGTTGACCGTCCTGAGTGTGCGTGCCGCAATGTCTGTCGCGCCGTGCAGTGGGTCTATGAGGGGTAGTGGCGTGTTCTCTATATAGGAGCGGATTGCCTCAGACAGAATGCTAGCAATCGCATTCATGGTAAAGTCGCGTTGACGCAGGTCTGCCTCGATAGAGCGACCATTCAGAGGGGCAACGTCGAAAATAATATCCTGCCCTTGCTGCTTGACCGTGATACGGCTCGCCTTTTCGTGCATGTGAGCATAGTAGCCGCCAAGCTTATGCGCTAGCTTACGTGACAGGGTAGGCGCATCGCCAGTAGTGACAATATCCCAGTCGCTACACGGCTCATTCAGCAGCGTATTACGAACTGAACCACCCACAAGATATGCCTGTACGTTATTGTCTACAAAAAACTGTGCCGCAAGCTGCAAAAGGTGCAAGGTAAACGCGTCCAAATGTCTTGTTCTACCTTTATATGTGAATTGGTGTGTATGTGTCTGCCCTCTACGTATCATCCAAAGTCCTTTCGGGAACCCCCTGCATTCGCTGCATGGGGAGGAACGAAAGGCACCCGCAGGTGCGAATTGCCTTTGCGAGAAACGCTCAGTTCCCCGAAGGGAGACCGCTTTTGGAAGGAGCAGCCCAACCCACACCGCTTGCGCGGGTCATGTGTGCCTCGACAAAGTTGGAAGCGGTTTGACGGTACAAGCACTGGGTCGAACCCCGTCT
>JAABUQ010012899.1_pt1 | contig 10267 bp, 5 predicted proteins | sample 5560001 | NCBI WGS metagenome assembly JAABUQ01 (sample SAMN10711888, study PRJNA513371) | rock metagenome | isolation source: Antarctica rocks | place: Antarctica: Victoria Land, Finger Mt nord | collected 2015-12-18 | reverse complement strand
GCTCCGGCGCATGGTCCCAGGCGGCCTGCACAGCTTCCTGGAAGCTTCCGACCGGCGCGGGCTGCGCATGCGCAGCGGCGGGCGCCGCGAATGCGCCCAGGAATACGCCCTGCAAGATCAGGCGCATCAACGACGAAGTGCCGGCGCGACTGGTTTGAGAACCGTCCGAGTGCTGCATCGGATCAATGGTTACGCAACCTCAGGAACCAGGCACCATGCGTTGAAGAACCCGATCACCCAGCACTAGCCTATGATAAAGCGCACCTGCGACATGCAGTGCGATCAGTCCTAGCAGGATGAGCGCCGTCGTGGCGTGAAAGTCTCCCAATGCGAGCCCGAAGTCCGATCCCGTCGGCAACAGATGCGGCAGCGGGATGACGCCGAACAATCTGACCGGCCAGCCGCGTGCCGAAGCGTGCGCCCAACCCATCAGCGGCTGCAGGATCAGGAGGCCGTAGAGCAGGTAGTGGTTCGCTCGTGACACCACCTGCTGCACGCGCGGGACGTGTTGCGGCGCGGGCGGTGCCGGATGTGAAAGCCGCCAGCCGAGCCGGACGAGCATCACGAACAGGATCGCCGTCCCGAACGAGAGGTGCCAGGCGATCAGTCCGACCGGTCTGGTTCCCTCGACGATGTCCGGCATCGTCCAGGCGAGCGTGAATTGAGCGATCAGCAGTGCCAGGATCAACCAGTGCAGGATTTGCGCGGCCCTGTTGTACTTTTCATTCTGCACCGTGGCGGTTGCTTCCAACTGGAACTCCTGAACTCTTCCGGGCTGTAAAACGCGGACGTGACTCATATAACTTGGTCGAACCGGTAACTTCTGGTTGATGAAGCGATCGATCAGGACCCTGCCGCGCCTTCGCGTTGCAGCAACGCCTGCTTGCGCGCCACTCCCCAGCGATAGCCGGACAGCGCGCCGTCGCCGCGTACGATGCGATGGCAGGGGATCAGCACCGCGATCCGGTTGGCAGCACACGCTCCAGCGACGGCGCGCACGGCCTGCGGCGCGCCGATCTGGGCGGCCAGCTCGGCGTAGCTGGCGGTCTCGCCGGGCGGGATCGTGCGCAGTTCTTGCCAGACGCGATGCTGGAAGGCGGTGCCGCGTATGTCGAGCGGCAGGTCGGAGGTGTCTGACCCGGCCTCGATCAGTCCGACGATGCGCGCGACCTGATGCTCGAAGCCCGCGTCGGCCGCGACCAGCACGGCACGTGCGAAGCGATCCTGCAGGGCGCGCACGAGTGCCTCGGCATCGTCGCCGAGATCGACCGCGCAGATCCCGTGCGCGCTGGCCGCGACCAGGATCTGGCCCAGCGCGCAGGTGCCGGCGGCGAAGCGGATCGTCTCGCCCTGTCCCTCCTGGCGCCATCGTCGCGGCATCATGCCGAGCATGGCGTCGGCCTGGGCGTAGAAGCGGCTGGCGGCGTTGAAGCCGGCATCGTAGAGCGCCTCGGTGACCGAACTGGCGCCGGCCAGCCCGCCTCGCATCCGTGCCGCCTTGACCGAAGCCGCGTAGTGCCTCGGCGTGACACCGGTGACGGCGCTGAAGACGCGGTGGAAGTGATGCGGACTGAGGCCGCTGGAAGCCGCCAACTCGGCCAGCGCCGGCACCGGGTCGGCGCTCTCGATCAGGCGGCAGGCGGCGATGACGGCGTCCCGGTGCGGATGCGTGCCGGGCGGAAGGTCCGGACGGCAGCGGCGGCACGGGCGGAAGCCGGCCGCCTCGGCCTCCGTGGCCCCGGCGTGGAAGGCGATGTTCTCGCGTCGGGCACGACGGGACGGGCAGCAGGGCAGGCAATAGACCCGCGTGCTGCGCACCGAATAGACAAAACCGGCATTGCGGTCGCGGCGGGCGATCGCGTCGAAACGCGCGGCGTCGGTCGGGCCGGGTACGGCCATCCGGTTCACGCCTGTCGCACCCAGTTCTGGCATGTCGCGCTGCTCCGGCCTGTTCATGGACGCCATCCTGGCAGCCGCCGCGGCGGCGTTCATCCCGTTGCTTGCGGTCGCATCGCCCCCCTTACCTATGGCTGCGATGCGATCCAGGAGGCGGTGCGCTGCAGGCCGTCTTCCCAGGCGACCTGTGGCCTCCATCCGGTCTCCCGTCGCAAGCGGCCGCTATCGAGGATGTTGACCGGGACGTCGGCGCCGCGTCCCTCGCGATGCAGCAGGTTCGGCGTGCGTCCGGTGATGCGTGCGGCGTCCCGAAGCACCTCGGCGACGCTGCGGCCGACGCCGCTGCCGACGTTGAACACCCGGCCGGGCCCGTCATGCTCCAGGCAGGCGAGCATCGCCGAGACCACGTCGTCGATATGGATGTAGTCGCGCACCACCCTGCCGCTGCCCCAGATCTCGACCGGCTCGCCCGCCAGCAGCCGCCTCAGCATGGCGGCGACCAGCCCCTGGCCGCGACGCGCCTCCTGGTGCGGCCCGTAGGCGTTGGCGATGCGCAGGCAGCGCGAGTCCAGCCCGTACAGGTGGTGATAGAGCGAAAGGTATTTCTCGACCACCAGCTTGCCGATGCCGTACGCCGAGATCGGCTCGGTCGGCGCGTCCTCGCGCACCGGTGCGCCATCGGTCACGCCGTAGACGGTGCCCCCCGAGGAGGCGAACACGAAGCGCCTGACCTGCTGCCGGCGGCAGGCTTCCAGCAGCCGCACCTTGGCCGGTACCCCGTCGGCCACGATCTGCGCCGGGTTGTCGTTCGAGCTGTTCGGCAGGCCGGCGCCGATCAGGTCGAACACGTGCGCGTGGCCCGCGACCAGCTGGTCGAGGCCACCTGCTTCGAGCGAGCCGCCGACCCAGGCGATGCCCGCCAGCACCGGCGGCGCCGGGCCGCGCCCGAAACCGGTGACCGCCACGCCGCGTGTGCGCAGGGCCAGGCACAGGTTGGTGCCGATGAAGCCGCCCGCACCCAGCACCAGGCAGGAGCCCGGGACCTGGGAGGCGATCATCCGCGCGGCTTCGCGGCACGCGTGCGCAAGCTCAGCCAGGGGTGGCGGGCCTCGACGAACTCCACCATCGCGCGCTTGTTGTCGGACTGCTCGGTGATCGCGTTCACCATGGAGCCCTGGTGGACGCGGTACTCGGCCAGGATCTCCGGCGACGCGATGCCGAACTGGCCGAGCTCGACGAGGTTGAGCCAGAGGTCGAAATCCTCCCAGCCCATCGCGTCGCGTCGCACGTAGTAGCCGCCGGCCGCGGCCCAGGCCCATTTCGCCACCATCGCCATGGCATCGATGTAGTTGCCGGTCTGCAGCCGGTAGGGATCGAAGGCGGCTGCCCCCATGACGATCTCCGCGCCGCCGAACTGGCGTATGCGCGGATAGGCGAAGGCTGCCCGCGGCACCCGGTCCAGCGCCTCCAGGAGGGTCGCGCAGGCCTCCGGGAGCAGCCGGTTGTCGGAGTCGAGCGTCATCAACCAGGGGGTCTCGGCGGCGTCGAACACCACGTTGCGGGCGCCGCCCAGGCCGGCGTTGCGCACGGTGCGCAGGATACGCACCCGGTTGAAGCGGTCGCGATGGCGCTTCGCCCACTCGATCACCAGCGGCACCGACTGGTCGGTGGAGCCGTCATCGACGACCGCGAGGTCGAGCGTCTCCAGCGTCTGGGCGCGGACGGAGTCCAGCGCCTCCAGGATGTGCTGCTCGTAGTTGAACGAGGTCATCACCACGGTGACCTGCGCCTCGCCGAGCCGGTCATGCGCGAACAGCAGCTCGCTCTCCGGCACCTCCGGCAGGGCGCGCGCGAGGTAGGCGCCGCGACGCAGGCCCAGCTCCACGCTGCGTGCCGCGGCAGGGCTGCTGACGGCGTCGCCGTGCGGGGCCGGATCGAGGCTGCCGAGCAGGATGCCGGCCAGCTCGGCCTGGCGCCACGGGCCGAACCGCCACAGCACGTCGTGATAGGCGTCCCGGGCGACGCGTGCGCGCAGCGCCGGGTCGTCGATCAGGGCGAGCAGGATTTTCTCCCATCGCGCACCGTCCGCCGCGAGGAAGCCGGTGACGCCGTCGCGTAGGGCGCGCCGGTAGGGTCCGGTCGGGCTGGACACCGAGCAGACGCCGGCCAGCGCCGCCTCGAAGTATTTCAGCTCGCTCTTGGCCTCGCAGAACGGGTTGCCGGCCTCCAGCGGACATAGCGAGATGTCGAACCGCGCGAGCTCGCCCGGAAGCTCCGCGAGCGGGACCATCTCGCGCCATTCGATCCGGTCGGCGAGGTCGGCGAGCTCGGGGAACTCCTCCATCTCCAGCAGGCCGCGATGGTTGTCGCGTTCCTGGAACAGCACCAGCAGCGCCTGCGGACGCGCCCGCAGCACGCGTGCCAGCGCCGGCGCCGCCAGTGCGAAGTCCTTCTGGTGGGTGCGCGTGCCGCCGGCATAGCCGAGCCGCACGTGGCCGTCGTCGCCGGCCTCCAGGCGCATGCGCCTCGCGTAGCGGGCGCCGCGGTGGGTGGCCTCGTCGAAGGTGTTCGGCAGCACGTGCACGACCTCGCGCTGCTGGCGCATCTCCATCGCCAGCTCCTCGGTGGTGGCGATGCAGAGATCCGCCGCCAGCATGGTCTGACGCATGGCGGCGAACCAGGCCCGCGTGTCCACCTCGGTGGTGCCGATGGTGCGTATGCCGTCGATGACGTCGATGCGGGCCAGCTTTGGCCTCGTCATCAGGTCGTCGACGTCGAAGGCGACCCGGGTGCCGGCCTCGCGCGCCAGGCGGAGCATGGTCTCGACGTGCGGGCTCATGGTGGCGCGCCACACCACCAGCAGGTCGGCGCGTGCCAGGTTCTCCGGATTGACGTCATATAGGTCGACTGTCTCCGCGCCGTAGCCGGCGGCCCGGCAGGCGGCGGCGTTGCGCATGCAGCGATAGGTGGCTCCGGGGGTGCCGGGCTCGCCGATCACGAACAGCACGTGGCGGATGGCGCGCGGGCTGCCGGGCCGCGTGTCCTCGACCGGTTCCGTGACACCCGGCTCCGATGCACCCGGTTGCGGTATGATCTGCACGACCGGATCGGCCGGTGCCTCCGGTGCCGCGACCGTCACGACCGCCAGCTCCGGACGCCGGTGACGTGCGCCCGGGGCCGCGTGACGCAGCGCGTCCACGGCGGCACGCAGCGGCGCCGTCGCCCTCCAGAAGAAGGAGCTGCGGAGCAGTTCCACTTCGCGCAGGCGCGCCTCGGTGTCCTGCCTATGCTCCGCCCGGAGCGCCTCGATCTCGCGCGCGCGCGCGCCGAGGGCGGCATCGGTCTCCTGCAGGCGCGCCGCGAGTGCCGCGATGGCAGCCTCGTGCCTGGATGATCGCAGGCGGTCGGAGGCCGCTTCGTCCTGGGCCGCGCGGGCGAGGGCATCGACGCGCCGCTCGGCATCGTGGCGCGCGGCGTGGGCGCGGGTCAGGTCGCTGCGCGTCAGGCCCAGCTCCAGGGTGCCATGGCGCAGGAACTCGTCGGCCTCCAACAGTCGGGCGTGCAGCGCGGCCAGCTCGCCGTCGAGCGTCTCGGCCCGGGCACGCAGCGCGGTCGTGTCGCGGCTCTCCATGGTCAGCTGCTCGATATGCCTGTCGCGCAGGGTCAGCACATATTCCTGCTCCCAGCGTTCGCCGGCCAGCGCGAAGCGGTCCCGCAGCACCCCGGCTGCCTCGGTCGAGGACAGCCGGCAGAGAGCCAGTACAGCCTCCGGCGCCTGCGCTCCCACGGCCAGCACGCCCAGCCCGTGCGCATGCAGGAACTCGAAGGACGGATACAGCGTCCGCTGCGTCTCCCAGAACCGCCAGACCCCGAAGTCGCGCTCGCGCACGTTGGTGTCGTGCAGCAGCACCACCGCGCGCGGCGACAGCTTGGGCAGCCAGCCGTTGAAGTCCTCGGTGATGTCGTCAAGCCGGTGGCGTCCATCTATGTGCAGCAGGTCGATGGCACCGTCGGGCAGCGTGTCCAGGGCCTGGTCGAACCGGCAGCGGAGCAGGCTGGAGAAGGCGCCGTAGCGCTTGTCGTGGAAGCGGGAGAATTCCTGGAAGATCGCCTCGCCGTAGAAGCCGGCATGCTCGTCGCCCTCCCAGGTATCTACCGCGAGACCACGCGCCGGCAGATGCCCGGAGAGTACCGCCTCGCAAAACCCGGCGTAGGAGATGCCGGCATGCGTGCCGAGCTCGACGAAGAGCGCCGGCCGGGCGGCGCGCATGATCCAGTTCGCAAACGGCAGGTGGCCATACCAGGCGCTATCGGGGCCGAGCCGGCTGGGCCGATAGAACAGCGGCTCCAGCAGAGGATCGGCCAGGGCGCAGAGCGCTTCCTGTGCTTTCTCACGCATTCGTGATCCTGTAGATTGTGACATCGCAATCGAGCCTTTGTCGCAATGCACTCGACCGTGCAAGGGCTTGCGACCGCCTCGAACGTCGCGGCACCGGCAGAAAATCCGGATGATCTAGCTCTGTAAAAGTTTCATCAAAAGAGATTTAGGCTTGATCCAGTCCAGTTTTTGCATCGATGGATACACCAGTGGTTTCCAAAGCGAGTGTTCTGGAGAGGCTTCCCGAGCTTTTCGATTGCGTTACGGAAGTTCGTTCTGATAATCCTACGATCAGCGCAAGATTAGGATGTGGCGGTCCCTTACGAGGCTGTCGCGCACCAGATAGAGGGACGCAGAATGGCGACAATCACAGTGGTGGGAGCGTCCGGATCCAGTATTCCGGTAACCGTGAACGGAGGCGTCGCGTTCTCGCTGGCGCAGGCCTATTCCACGGCGCTCAGCAAGCTTACAGCAGCCGGCACGCTTTTTTCGCGGACGCTGGTGGTATCCGGAACGCCACCCGCACCGGTGCCGACCGGGCGCACGGGCGAGGCGTTCATCACCACCGCGGGCAGCTACACCTTTCCGACCGGATATAGCTACCTCACCAACGGTGCGGTCGGTGGCGTCCGGATCGATGCGTCGGGCGCCGCTTCGGCCACCAGCGTGCTGTCGAGCACCGGCGGCACCACCCTGCTCGGCGGCGTCGGTGGCTTGTTCATCGGCGGCGGCGGCGCGAACGTCTTCGAGGGCCTGAGCAGCGGCGGTGGCAACTACGTCATCTCCACCGCTGACGGCAATGACAGCATCTACGGCAATACCGGCAACGACCTGATCTTCGCGGGTACCGGCAGCAACCAGATCTTCACCGGCACCGGCAACGACACGGTCTATTCCAGCGGCACCGACAGCATCGTCGCCGGCTCGGGCAACAGTACGGTGGCCTTGAATGGTTCCGGCAGCACGGTGTTCGGCGCCTCCGGGGCGCTCCGGCTCGTCGATGCCGGCACCGGGAACACCTATGCCGGCGGAACGGGTTCTACGCTCCTATACGACGGCAGCTCGGGCAAGTACTTCCTGGCCGGCAACAGCACGGTCATCGGCGGCATCAACGACACCATAACCGCGTCCGGCAACACCGAGGTATTCGGCGGCACCAACTCGCTCGTCACCGAGAGCGGCACCGGCACGCTGGCGTTCATCGCCAACCCGGGCCTCAGCGCCACCGTCAACAGCGCCAGCACTGCCACCGTGTTCGGGGCCAGCAACGCCAACATCGTCTACTCGAACTCTTCGGGCCTCAGCTACCTGATTGCCGCCACCGGCAACGAGACCTTGAACGGATCGGGCGCTTCCGGCTCGCTGGAGCTGTTCGCCAACGGCAGCCAGACCAACCTGCTGGGCGGTTCGGGTGCGGATACCCTGGTCGCCAGCACGGGAGCTGCCACCCTGACCGGCGGTTCCGCTACGGCCAACCTGTTCGTGTTCTCCAACCACGCCGTCGGCGGACAGGACGTGATCACCGACTTCGGCAGTGCCGCCGGCAACATGGTCGGCCTGTTCGGCTACGGCCCAGGCGCGGTGCAGACGGCACTCGCCGGCGCCGTCACCACCGCGCAGGGGGGCTCGGTCGTCTCGTTGAGCGACAGCACCACCATCACCTTCACCAACCTGACCGCCGACCAGCTCAGGGCGCACGGCAGCCAGTTCTTCTCCACCTGAACCGACATGGCCGCTCGTGACGGGCTTTCCATGACCACCTAGCCTGCCGGAACCGGACCCTCTAGGGTCCGGTTTCATTTTGACCATTGGCCGGATGCCCACGACGCGGACGGCCTGCTTCGAGGGCTGCCATGACCGGCGAGACGCAAGATCCCGGTTCGGGCGCGGCTGGACTACTCGACAGCTACCGGAGCAGCCTGCACCTGCAGGAGATGCGCATCCAGGCGTTGCAGTCCACGCTCGAGGAACGCGTCCTCCGCGTCGAGGGGCTGGAGAACTCGGTCTCCTGGCGCGTGACAGGCCCGGTCCGCCTGGTGCGCTCGCTCGCCGCCGGACGCCTGCCTTCCGGCCTCATGCTGCGCGACGTCGTCCGCCGTGCGCGCGATATCGTCGGCGCCGAGGGCACCCGCGGACTGCGCAGGCGGGCCCTCTCCAGGATGCAGGCGCGGCTTCATGCGACCCTCGGGAAGGTGCCAACACGCAGCAGCCGCCCCGACGCGTCGAAGCTGTGGACGATCCCCGCGCCGCCCCCCGGCCAGCTCCGCCATTCGGTGCTGATCGTCGCCGAACTCAGCGTGCCGCAATGCGCCAAGTACCGGGTCTGGCAGAAACAGGAACATTTCCGCAGGCTCGACTGGCCCTGCCAGGTGCTGGACTGGCACGAGACGCAGGCGGTCGTCTCGGCGTTGCAGTGCTGCACGCAGGTCATCTTCTACCGGGTGCCGGCACGGGTGTCGGTGCTCGGCCTGATCGACGAGGCCAGGCGTCTCGGCCTGCGGCCGTTCTGGGAAGTCGACGACCTGATCTTCGACGAGGTCCTGTATCGCCGGAACACGAACCTCGCGGCACTACCACCCAGCCTGCGCGAGGAGGTGCTATCCGGCATCAGGCTCTATCGCCAGGCGATGCTGGCCTGCGGACGCGCCATCGCCTCCACCCCGGTGCTGGCGCAGTGCATGCGCGACGCGGGGGTCGCCGAAGTCGCCTGCATCGAGAACGCCCTGGACGACGAGACCCTCTCCACCGCGCGCACCCTGCGAAGCGAGCGTTCGGACAGGCCGGAAACCCCGGGGGTGCTGATCGTCTACGGCTCCGGCACCCGGACGCACGATGCGGATTTTGCCGTGGCGGCGCCGGCGATCGAGCGGCTGATGCGGGCCCATCCCACGCTGCGGCTGCGCATCATCGGCGACCTGACCCTGCCCGATGCGCTGTTGCGGTTCGGCACGCGCGTCGAAGCCCTCGCCGGCACCAACTACCCTGCCTACCTCCGGCTGTTGTCGGAGGGCGACATCGCGATCGCGCCGCTGGAGGCGACGCTGTTCAACGATGCCAAGAGCAACATCAAGTTCCAGGAGTCGGCGATCCTGGAGATGCCCTGCGTGAGCTCCCCTCGCGCCGCCTTCGCCGATATCGTCGTGCAGGACCATAATGGGCTGCTGGCGGAGTCCGCCCCTGAATGGGAACAGGCGCTGGGGCGGCTGATACGCGACCCGTCGCTCCGCCGGCGGCTCGGCCGGCAGGCGCTGGCGGACGTGATGCGGCACTATGCACCCGAGCGCATCGCAGCCGCCCAGCTCTTGCCCCTGTTCGGACCGGCCGAGCCGGTGTCGCAGGCGCCGCGCAAGCTTCGTGTCCTGGCCGCCAACGTGTTCCTCTGGCCACGCAGCTTCGGTGGCGCGACCATCGTAGCCGAGGAGCTGGCGCGGCACCTGCACGCGCGCGACGATACCGAGATCAGCGTCTTCACCTCGCACGGCGAGACCGGCGACCGCTCCGGGGCGTTGCTGCGCTACGACTGGCAGGGCATCCCGGTATTCGCAGCACCGCTGCCGCCACCGGGCGACCACGTCGCCGGCTTCGACAATCCCGCCGCCGTGCGCCATTTCGGCGCGATGCTCGACGCCGTGCGTCCGGACGTGGTGCACGCCCACTCCATCCAGGGCTTCGGCGCCGGCATCCTGCGGCTCTGCCAGGAGCGTGGCATCCCCTACGTCATCACCCTGCACGATGCGTGGTGGCTGTGCGACCGTCAGTTCATGGTGCGGAGCAACGGTCATTACTGCTTCCAGACCCGTATCGACCTGCGTGTGTGCCAGGCCTGCGTGCCGACCGCCCGTCATCTCGAGGCGCGCGAGGCGATCCTGCACCAGGTGCTGCACGGAGCGGCCCACCTGCTCTGTCCAAGCGAGTCGCACCGGCAGCTCTATCTGGCCAACGGCCTGTCGCCCGGGTCCGTCGGCGTCAGCCGCAACGGGATCCGCCGACCGA
>JAABUQ010012898.1_pt1 | contig 10267 bp, 9 predicted proteins | sample 5560001 | NCBI WGS metagenome assembly JAABUQ01 (sample SAMN10711888, study PRJNA513371) | rock metagenome | isolation source: Antarctica rocks | place: Antarctica: Victoria Land, Finger Mt nord | collected 2015-12-18 | reverse complement strand
GTTCCTCAAGACTGATGTGCGGTTGAATAGTGATCCGTTTCGGCATACTTTGCTGGAGTTTGAACGGGTGTGGTCAATTCAGGCGGCGACTGCCATTATATTATGGTCCTACAACCGGATTTAATATCAAAGGGTACTAAATTTGAAGGGAAAATCAAAACAGTTTCAGGTTGCTTACGCTCATCCAGAGGCAGCGCGCACCAGCAACAGGCTAGATCGGTTGATGAACTATCAGGAGCGGCTGTTGTTCACCATGCAGTATTTCCACGGGTCAGAGGCATCTGCCCGATTATATTTGAGGTCAATGGGATTAATCTGGAATTTCCATCCCTATGGCAGCAGAACTAAAGCCAACGCTCCCCAGCGCTGCTCTCCATTCGACGATCTCAATCGCTTTCACTACCATGAGAACTGGTTACGTAATCTACTGATAGCGGGTTCCATGAATGGCTACTAAATAGGGCTTTCAGGGTTCTCCACAGAATCCGCAAGAACCAGACTCACGCCTGATTTATAAGCCTTGGAACGATCACGAGAAAGCACTTCGACACCGGGGTGCTCCTTCAACCAATTAGCCAAGGTATCAGCTTCTCGATCTGGCAACAGTGCAATCGGCTGATGCTGTTCAAGATCCACCAGAATCGTTCCATAGTGCTGACCTTTGCGAAAGGCAAAATCATCTACACCCAAGATTTTGGGGGGAGTAATCGGGGGCAGAGGCAGCTTGGAGATGGCACGCAACATGGTGTTGCGACTATTTCCGTAATTGAGCTGGTAACTGAGCCGGGCTGCTGCTACACCACCAAGGGCTAAGCCAATCGCACTCAAGTGTTCTGCAAAGCGAACAGTCCGTCGTGCCCAGGGAACTGCCACCTGGGGTAATCGCTCGGTGAAAATCCGCCGCTCGCAAGCCTGATTGAGGCAAAAAAACTTACACACCTGGAGCAGGATAGTCAGACCGTAGTTTACACAGGGGAGATCCTTGAGGGTTCGCTCATAGCGGCTATGAATGCGATGCGTTGGACTATTGCACACCGGGCAACAGGCTACAACCTGTGTGGAAGAAACGCTCAAGGTTATCTGATGATTGACGGAATCGAGAGCCCAACTTTCCAAGTGGAGGGTGCTTGGGCTGGGAAGGAGATGTTGAAGGAGTTCCACGGTCTTACATTTCTTACATTAAGGAAGGGTTAACTCCTCTATCCTTCAACTCCCATCTCCGATCACCAAAAGAGGCCAAGAGCCTGAAGTTGGTGACACTAGGTGCCGAAGTTGTGACAATACAGCAAGAATAGATTGTCGTCCTGTAATTGATGCAATAACATCTGGCGTCAGTGCTGTGAGTCGCTGACTCAACTGTTGACGCAACTGCTCTAAGGTTGTGGGCAACGTCCACCGCAATCGTCGCTTGAGATACTGCCACACTTGCTCGATGGGATTTAGCTCGGGACAATGCGGCGGTTGAAACAACAAAATGACATTTTCAGGAACTTGTAACCGCTTAGCTTTGTGAAACCCGCCATTATCTAACTGGATGATTAACAGGTCATTGTGAAACTGTTGCGAGACAAGATTCAGGAAGATTTGAAAGCAATCGGTGTTGAGATGAGAAAACTCAAAGAAAAAATGCTCCCCAGTTTTCGGTTCGACAATGCCGTAAAGATAGGTAGCCTCAAATTGCCATTGCACAGTACCAAGCGGTTTGACACCTTTGGCAGTAATTTTTCGCCCTCCCAAGGTTTTGAGTCCTAAGCGTGTTTCATCTCCACAGAAGAAACGCACACCGCCACTCCAGCCTTGAACTGATAGCGCCACAAAGACCAGCATGGCAATGTTCTCACTCAAGTTTTTTTAAATGTCTCCATCTGTTCCGGTGACTGCTCTACACTCACAGGTCGGGGAACTTTGGGCGATGATTGCAAACGATAGTGTACTAATTGATGAACAGTTTTGTAGGCAGCTTTCACCCCCAATTGAGTTTCTAACCAATCACAAATGGCTTGATAGCCATCAAAGCCTTGCGGCTCCTGCAACCGTTTGTTGAGTGCCATCTCTGCCCAAGCTGGAATTGCACGGGGACGACCAGAGGGGGTCTTTTTCGCTAACAACCCAGCTAAACCACCTTCTCGGTAGTGCCGTAACCACTCCTGTAGAGTGACTCGATTTCGACCCAGGATAGGTGCCGCATCCTGTACCGTTTTAGCTTGCTTGGTTTTGAGCAAGTACAACAGTTGAATACGTTCCTTCCCGGTGGCGGTTTTTTTGCTGTCTCAGCAATTGCTTGAGGTCATCTTCGCTCTCTTGAATTTCCAGTTTGTAAACCCCTGCCATCTCCTGCCCCTGAACTCATACAAGCTTTATATCATTTGTAGCCTTGCTTTGAGGAATTGGTATTACAACCTGGGACAACGTCAACTGCGACAGGCACTCCAGCAGGCTCAGCAAACCCTGCCCAACCAGTTGGGCCAGGCCACACAAAATCCTACCTTACGTTGGGTATTTCAGTGCTTCATGGCTGTGCATTGGGTTGTCTTGAATGGGGTCAAGCAAGTGGTGAACTTAACCGACCACCACCGTCACATTCTCCAGTTCTTCGGCTCTCCCTGTCGGCAATACTACTTACTTTGTTGATGGGTAAATTTAATCCAATTGTGCCAATCTAAAGGGCGGAATGTGGGATGAAGGATTCTACTTTTGCTTACGACTCATCATAGAAACAACACAACCGCTTTCTAGAACATCTTTTTGTGCTGCATCGAGGCAGACTTTTACTCGTTCAGCCCAGATCTGGACACAGGGGTCTTGAAGCATGGTTTTGTGAATACCTGGAACCACTTGGTAGTCTATTCCCCCAACAGCTAGCTCAGACCACTTATGTTGGCAATCTGGAAATTTAACATAAGCAAACTCGCTAGACTGAAAGAGAGTGATTCGGCCTGGATAAACCTGCGGTCTGTAGCTTATCACTGCCCTTGCGTGGGCCTCTAACACGGGTGACAATCGGCGATACTCTAGGCTGCACATGGAGGTAATCCAGCTTTTGACCTTTTCCACTAGAACCTGGGCTAGCTGGCTGTGTTGTAGATGGTAAATTAAGCGACTGACGTAATAACTTGTATTTTTTTCAGAATCTGGAGGCAGCGGACCCCATGAATTTAATTCTGGGGGAGGGGTGGGATCTAACATGACTAACAGGGTTACTTTCTGATCTTGTGCCTGGAGCTGTTGGGACATCTCAAAGGCTACAAGACCCCCTAAGCAAAAGCCTCCCAAAAGATAAGGACCCTCAGGTTGGAGAGTACGTACTTCTCTAATGTAATGAGCTGCCATGTCCTCAATTCGGCTGTAGGGAGCCTTTTGTCCATCCAGACCTTGTGCTTGTAGCCCATAAAAGGGTTGATCTGAGCCTATATAAGATGCAAATTCGGTATAGCAGAGGACGTTCCCGCCCCCGGGATGTACGCAAAAGAAAGGTCGTTTGGAACCGCCAAGGTTAATCGGTACCAAAGAGGACCAAGGCGGTAACCATTCTTGTTGGCGGAGAATGTTGGCCAATTGCTCAATGGTTTGTGTTTGGAAGAGTATGGCCAGGGGAAGATTTTTGTTTAAGGCTTTCTCGATTTCAACGAACAAGCGTACGGCTAGCAGGGAGTATCCTCCCAGAGCAAAGAAGTTATCCCTAACACCAATTGGCTGGATGCCCAAAACTTTTTCCCAAATCTTTGTCAGTTGGAGTTCCAATTCATCCCGAGGAACCACGAAGGTTTCTTCCGGCTCTTGCCTGATTCGGTCGGGTGCGGGCAGGGCACGACGGTCTATCTTGTTGTTGGGGGTCAGAGGCAGGGCGTCTAGCAGTACGAAGGCGGAAGGCACCATGTAGTCGGGCAGCTTCTGCTTTAAGAAGCGGCGGAGTTCATCGATTATCGGTGTCTGCTCGTGGTTCGGGACGACATAGGCCACCAGACGCTTGTCACTAGGTACATCCTCGCGGTCCATGACCACGGCCCCGCGCACGGCGGGGTGTTGACCCAGCATGGCTTCAATCTCGCCCAGTTCGATACGGAAGCCACGTAGCTTCACCTGGTAATCGATGCGACCGATATACTCGATGTTGCCATTCGGTAGGTAGCGTGCTAAGTCTCCAGTCTTATAGAGATATGTTCCAGGCTGGTCGCTAAAGGGGTTAGGAATGAACCGCTCGGCGGTTAGATCGGGTCGGTTCAGGTAGCCACGGGCTAGACCGACGCCACCAATGTACAGCTCGCCTGGTATGCCGACGGGAACCAGTTGCATCTGGGCATCCAGCAGAATACAGCGCGTATTAGCAATGGGGCAACCGATGGGAGGAAGCGCAGGCCAATCACTTGGTGAACCCGTTAGGGTAAAAGCTGTGACAACATGGCTTTCGGACGGCCCATACTGATTGTGCAGAGTGCAACCTTCTAGCTTGCTAAACCAGTTCGCGATCTGCTTGGTTATCTGCAACTGCTCTCCGGCGGAGATGACCTCACGTAGACTCTTGGGAACTGCTCCTTGAGCATCAGCTACTTCAGCAAGAAGCTGTAGGGCGACAAAGGGAAGAAACAGTCTCTCCACCGCTTTGTCTGAGAGAAAACGTAACAATCCCACAGCATCTCGCCGTACTTCCTCTAAGATCAAGACCAGCGTTCCACCTGAACACCAAGTAGAAAAAATCTCCTGAAAGGAGACATCGAAGCTTATAGGAGCAAATTGCAGAGTCTTTGCCTCGCTCTTAAGTGTTGAGCTTCCTAGTTGCCAAGAAAGTAGATTAGATAGGGGACGGTGAGTCATGGCCACCCCCTTAGGTCTACCAGTAGAACCCGAAGTATAGATTACGTAGGCCAAGTTATTGGGCTTAACGCTGCTGACAGGATTCGACTGGCTCTGTTGGGCGTTTGGCAAAGCCGTGCAATAGGCATTCGCTTGACCGTCGGTGTCCAGGCAAACAACTTTTGCCCCCTGCTCAGGCAGCCCAAATACCAGATGTTGTTGAGTCAGCAGTACCGGCACATCAGCATCTTCTAACATGAAAGCCAATCGCTCCTGGGGATAAGCTGGGTCTAGTGGTACATACGCCCCGCCCGCTTTGAGGATACCCAACAGTCCAATCATCATCTCCAGCGAGCGCTCCATACAGATGCCAACAAGTACGTCCGGTCCCACATCCATAGAACTGAGGTGATGCGCCAGTTGATTGGCGAAACTGTTCAACTCTCGGTAGGTGAGTTGCTGATCTTCAAACACCACCGCTACAGCATCAGGTGTTTGCTCCACCTGTGCCTCAAACAGCTGATGGATACACACATCTAGAGGATAATCCGCGTGGGTGTCATTCCACTTTACCAACATCTGGTGTCGCTCAGCTGCAGTCAGCAGGGGTAACTCTGACAGCCGTTGATTGGGATTAGACATCATCCCCGTAAGTAAAGTCTTGAAATGCCCTAGCATTCTTGCAATTGTGGTACCATCGAAGCGGTGACAATCGTAGCCCAGCTGCAGAGACAATTCCGCACCCGGCACAGCTACCACCGTTAGCGGATAGTTTGTCCTCTCGCAGGAACGAAAATCCCGCACCCGCAGGTTTCCGCCTTGCTCCTGTAATGAAATATTCACTGTATAATTCTCAAACACCACAATACTTTCAAACAGGGGCACTCCTCGGGGTACTTCACTCCATCCCTGAATCTGTAACAGTGAGCTGTACTCATATTGACTCATCTCAACCTGCCGGTTCTGAATTTGCTTCAGCCAAGATAGGAGTGAGTCCTCAGGAGCCACCTGCACTCGCATTGGCAGGGTGTTGATCAACAGCCCTACTATGGATTCCACCCCCCTGATGGCAGCCGAGCGACCAGAGACAGTGGCCCCAAACACCACGTCTGCTTCACCACTGTATCGGTTCAGAAGTAAAGCCCAAGCTCCCTGCACGAGGGTGTTCAGAGTCAGTTGATGCTGCCGTGCCAAAGACTGTAGGGCTTCTGTCGCTGCTACCGATAGCTGAATTTGCTGCTTACTGTAGCTCCCCTGCTCACCGCTTCCTCCTGCTCTATCGACTACCAAGGGAGTCGGCGCAGTAAAGCCTTTGAGTTCCTGCCGCCAGAATACTTCAGCTTTTGCTAAGTCCTGCTTCTGTAACCAGAGAATGTAGTCTCGGTAGGAATGACTAAGTTCTAGACGTGAATCTTTACATTGAGAGAATGCTTTATAAAAGGCAAATACTTTCTTGAGAACCAAAGACAGCGACCACGCGTCCATTAGTAAGTGATGATGACTCCAAACGAATTGATATACGTCCGAATCTACTTGGATTAGAGTCAGACGCATTAGCGGAGCCTCAGATAGTTTGAAGCCTCGCTCCCGGTCAGACTGAAGGAAAGTCTCCAGTCGCTGTTGCTGCTCAAAAATAGATAACCCTCGCCAGTCGTGTATTTCTAGAGGGAGTTTTACCAGCTGATACACCACCTGAAGCGGCTTGTTATGGTGCTCCCAAATGAAAGCAGTCCGCAAGGCTTGGTGCCGAGTTAGCACTTGCTGCCAGGCTTGCTCAAACGCTAAGACGTTCAGATTACCATGCAAAGCACAGCTCAACTGTTCAAAATACACTCCATCTTCGGGTGCATACAAACAATGAAAGAGTATGCCCTGCTGTATGGGGGACAGTTGGTAGATGTCTTCAATATTATTTCTTATCACTGTAGTTATCAAACTCACAAAATTCTGCAATAAACTTGTCCAGGTCTTTTTGGCTCAGGATCTTTACTACTCTCCCTTGACTTTAATATATGTCTCGTCTAACCGTCAGGAATAAAGTAAAATATCTCCGAATGAATGAGCCATGTATCAATCAATCTGTTGGCTTATGTTGATAATTCGTTAAACCCGAGATTGTCGGCTTTGACTTGCACTTTAGTAATGCCTTTGGCAGTGTAAAAACTTTAACTCACTGGCTCGATTTAGAAAATCGGTAAGATTCAGAGGAATATCATAAAAAGTTAGACAAAAGTCAGATAAACGCTAGATAAAGGGAGCATGTCACTTTTGTAAGTAATTCAGATAGGAGTGTCACTAAGTTAAGCCCAACCCCTTCTGGAGAGAGGGTGTGGGGTGTAGGGGGTAGGGGCAAGAAGGTATTTGGACTTTCGGTGCTGACAACAGAGAAATTCAGAGTTTCCCCACACCCCACACCCTCAAAATCTTTCATGCCAAGGATTGACAGTTATCTTAGTGCCATTCGATTCAGATAGTAATCAAGCCATTGAGTAGGCATAATGATGGGCCAGGGATTGCAGAGCATATTCTTGTTTTCATTTTACACTTTATATGAATTCTATATTACTTTTATATGATTTTTTTTTGATGTTCCCTTGAACTCTACCGATTTTCAAAGTTGATACTGGTTGCTATACTTTTCTCGACACGGTAAAAAAAGGTGTAAGCGTCCCAGAGGGTTACGAAAATTAAGGAATGCAGGATGTGCTTTCGAGTAATGATAAGAGGTATGAGCCAAGAGATTGACTTAGGTGGGGTCAAAGTACCCGCAGCAGACTGGGAGGCGACGCCGGAGAGCATCAAAGAGGCGTGGCTGGAGATGGTGCGGCAGATGAACAAGCGCCTGACGAAATTGGAAACTGAAAATGAGCAATTAAGGCAGCAAGTCGCCCAATTGGTAGAGAGACAAAGGAGAAACTCGAAGAACTCATCGCAACCGCCGTCGCAAGATGGATTTGGGGGCAAAAAAGCCAAGGGAGATGGCGAGAAAAAGCAGAGGAAGCCGTTAAAGTTGACGCGCCTTGAAGGAAAGAAAGAGCGAGAACTGTATGCGAGCGAGCAATGTCAAGCGGTCTATGAAGTGAGACCCCAGGTGTGCAGCGAGTGTGGCTCAGGGTTAAACGGAGAAGACACCGAGCCGCAGCGGCACCAAGTGGTAGAAGTGCCGCCACTGGAACCGGAGGTAGTGGAATATCGATTGCATCAGCTTGAGTGTGAGCATTGCGGGGAAAAGACGCGAGCGGAGCTGCCAGCAGGAGTGTCTCCACGCTGTTATGGGGAGCGATTAGCGGGATTAATTGGGCTGTTGAGTAGCGGCGAGTATCGCCAGAGCCATCGGCAAGTGCAAAGCTTTTTGCAGGCAGTATTTGGCATTGAGCTGTCAAGAGGGAGCATTAATCGAGTTCGGCAAGAGGTCAACGATGCGGTGGCGGCAGCAGTGGTGCAGGCGCACACTTACGTGCAGCACCAGCCTGTGATCAATTGTGATGAGACGGGATTTGCTCAGGGGAATCAGGATGGAGGCAACCCGCAGCGCCGCCGAGGCTGGCTGTGGGTGCTAGTCACGCCGTTGGTGAGTGTGTTTGCAGTGGGTTTAAGTCGTTCGCAAGCAATAGCGCAACAACTGCTGGGAGCAGCCTTTGGTGGCTGTTTGGGCAGCGACCGTTGCAGCAGCTACGGTTGGCTAGACTCGCAGCAGCGGCAACTGAGTTGGGCGCGTCTGACCCGCGATTTTCAGGCAATGGCCGAGCGTTCGGGAGTCTCTCAGGAGATTGGTGAAGCGCTGCTGCGCCGAGCCTACCGCCTGTTCCACTGGTGGCATCGAGTCCGCGATGCCACCCTCTCCCAGGAGTTGTTTGTGGAAGCGGTGCAGTTGTTACGCCTCGGCTTGCAGGCGGAGTTACAACAGGCGGCCCAACTCCCCATTGCGGCTCACGAGAAAACCCCCTTGGCCAAAACCGTTCGCACTTGTGCTCAATTCCTTAAAGTGGAATCGGCTCTGTGGACTTTTGTCACAACCCCTGGGGTCGAACCCACCAATAACGCTGCTGAGCGCGCACTCCGTCCGGCAGTGATTTGGCGACTCACCAGCTTTGGCTCCCAGTCCCGCGCCGGGAGCGAGTTTGTGGCTCGCATGCTCATGGTCGGTTCCTCCCTCAAAGCTCAGCAGCGCTCCGTTTTGGAGTTCTTGACTCAATCCTGTCGAGCTGCTCGCTTGGGAGTTGCAGGCCCCTCCTTGCTCCCTTTGGCTCAGCCATCGTCCGCTACTTCTCTTTCTCCCCCTCAAACCCTCATTACTCTGTAAGCTCTTGGACGCTTACAAAAAGGTGTACATGAAAGCAATGAGCTGAGGAACTATAAACGGAGTAGCAAAACTCGTTTATACATATTTTAATGCAGACATGGGGATTTGTTGAAAAGTTATAAATAGATTTACTTTAAAATAATTTTCCAAACCAATAATAGTGTTTTTACATGGAAGTACCTTTATCTATAATTATTCTTTCTAAAAATGAAGAGCAGGATTTGCCTGGGTGTCTAGCATCAATTAATTGGTGCGATGACATACATCTGATTGACTCCGGCAGTACTGACCAAACCGTTTCTATTGCTCGAAAAGCAGGTGTAAAATGCAAATATAATTTCTTTGAGTCATTTGGGAAACAGCGTAACTGGGCGCTCGATAACTGCGAAATTAAACATGATTGGGTTCTTTTTTTAGATGCTGATGAAGAAGCAACTATCGAATTCCGGGATGCTGTATTTGCAGCATTAACCTGTGCAGATAATTTCATTGTGGGGTTTTATTGTTGCTGTAAGATGATTCTCGATGGCCAATGGCTAAGACGAACTGACTCATTTCCCAAATGGCAGTTTCGTTTACTACGCCTTGGTAAAGCTAGATTTACAGATTACGGACATGGCCAAAAAGAGGATCAAGTGGAAGGACAAATAGAATACATTCAAGAACCTTACTTACATTATGCTTTTAGCAAAGGGTGGACTCACTGGGTAGACCGCCATAATAAATATTCCGATCGCGAAGCGGCTGAGCGCTTAAAAATTAAAATCAAATGGTCAAATGTTTTTTCAACCCATAGTTCAGTGCGTAATAAAGCCCTGCATCCAGTTGTTAGTAGGTTACCTGGCTGGCCACTGGTACGTTTCTCCATTGCTTATTTCTTAAACTTTGGATTTTTGGAGGGTTGGCCAGCGTTTATATACTGCATTAATCTAGCATACTATGAATTTTTAATTCAAATAAAAATGGATGAATTTAAGAAGCGAAAAGATTAAGTTTAATACTTGAGTCAGTAGACATCTCCACAATAGAAACGTTTTGTGGTAAAAAAGTATAAAATTAGCTTTTTCCTTACTAGAACATGAAGGAAATATTAAGTTACATTAAAAGCCACCCTGAAAAAACTCAGCGATTGGTTGGTTTAAAGCATGAGCAACTAGAACAACTAATAAAGCA
>JAABUQ010012897.1_pt1 | contig 10269 bp, 9 predicted proteins | sample 5560001 | NCBI WGS metagenome assembly JAABUQ01 (sample SAMN10711888, study PRJNA513371) | rock metagenome | isolation source: Antarctica rocks | place: Antarctica: Victoria Land, Finger Mt nord | collected 2015-12-18 | reverse complement strand
ACCTGGGGCTCGTGGCATCCGCACAAGGTCAAGCTCGCCGTCTCCGGCTGCCCGCGCAACTGCGCCGAGGCGTCGATCAAGGATTTTGGTGTGATTGCGGTCGATAGCGGCTGGGAACTGTCGGTCGGCGGCAATGGCGGCATCCACCTGCGCGGGACGGACGCGCTATGCAAGGTGGAGACGCCGGAAGAGGTGCTCGAATATTGCGGCGCCTTCCTGCAGCTCTACCGCGAGGACGCGCGCTATCTCGAGCGCACGGCGCCCTGGGTCGAACGGCGGGGAATCGCGTGGGTGACGGAGCGGATCGTCGCCGATGCCGAGAACCGTCGCCGGCTGCATGAGAAGTTTCTCTATGCGCAACGGTTCGCGCAGGTCGATCCGTGGGCCGAGCGCGTCGAGAACGAGCAGGCGCAGGCGCCGTTCCGCACGCTCGTGACGGCGGGCTGACGGCGGTGGATGGCATGATGGCGGCCGGCTGGATCGACGTGGGCGCGCTCGAGGATATCCCGCGCCAGGGGGCGAGGGTGGTGTCGAGTGCGCGCGGCGACATCGCCGTGTTCCGCACGGTCGACGACGCGGTGTTCGCGCTCGACGACCGCTGCCCGCACAAGCAAGGCAAGCTGAGCCAGGGCATCGTGCACGGGCACAGCGTGACCTGCCCGCTGCACAATTGGGTGATCGGGCTCGAAAACGGAGAGGCGCAGGCGCCGGACGAGGGCTGCGTGCGCCGCATTCCCGCACGCGTGCGGGACGGGCGCGTGTCGCTCGAGCTGCCGGGATGACTGGGGTGAGGACGACCTGCCCCTATTGCGGGGTGGGCTGCGGGGTAGTGGCGCAGCCGGATGGGAGCGTCGTCGGCGACACGGCGCATCCGGCCAATTTCGGGCGGCTGTGCAGCAAGGGCGCGGCGCTGGCCGAGACGCTCGACGATCAGGCTCGGCTGCTTCATCCGACGATCGACGGCGAGCGGGCGACGTGGGAGACGGCGCTCGATCGGATCGCGGCGCGCTTCTCGGAGACGGTCCGGCACTATGGACCGGACAGCGTCGCGTTCTACGTGTCGGGGCAGTGCCTGACGGAGGATTATTACGTGGCCAACAAGCTGATGAAGGGGTTCATCGGCTCGGGCAACATCGATACGAATTCGCGTTTGTGCATGGCGTCCACGGTCGCCGGGCATAGCCGGGCGTTCGGCGCCGATATCGTTCCCGGAACGTATGAGGATCTCGAGCAGGCCGATCTCGTGGTGCTGGTCGGCAGCAATCTGGCTTGGTGCCATCCGGTGCTGCACCAGAGATTGCTGGCGGCGCGCGAGGCGCGGGGCACGCGGATCGTGGTGATCGATCCGCGCCGGACGGCGACGGCCGAGGGCGTGGACCTGCATTTGAAGCTGGCGCCGGGGTCGGACGTGGCGCTGTTCGCCGGGCTGCTGGCGTCGCTCGATCGGGTGGGGGCGGTCGATCGTGAGTGGACGGGCGCGCACGCGTCGGGTCTGGAGGAGGCGTTGGCGGCGGCGCGGGGCGTCGACGTGGCGGCGATTACCGGACTCGACTCTGTTGACATCGCAACGTTCTACGACCTGTTCGCGCGCACTGACCGGGTCGTCACTGTGTTCTCGCAAGGGGTCAACCAGTCCTCGTCCGGCACGGACAAGGTGACCGCGATCCTGAACGTGCATCTGGCGACGGGGCGGATCGGGCGCGAGGGCGCCGGCCCGTTCAGCGTGACCGGGCAGCCCAATGCGATGGGGGGCCGCGAGGTGGGAGGGCTGGCCAACCAGCTCGCCGCCCATATGCGGTTCGACCAGGATGGGGCGATCGACCGGGTGCGACGCTTCTGGCGTGCGCCGCGGATGGCCACGGCGCCGGGGCTGAAGGCCATCGACATGTTCGAGGCGGTGCATGACGGCCGGATCCGCGCGATCTGGATCATGTGCACCAACCCGGCCGACAGCCTACCGCGCGCAGACCGCGTCCGCGAGGCACTCGAGGCCTGCCCGTTCGTCGTGGTCAGCGACATCTGGCCGACCGACACGACGCGGTATGCCGACATCGTGCTGCCGGCTGCGGGCTGGGGCGAGCGGAGCGGCACGGTGACGAACTCCGAGCGTCGCATCAGCCGCCAGCGGGCGTTCCGCGACGCGCCGGGTGAGGCGCGGCCGGATTGGTGGGCGCTGGCCGAGGCCGCGCGCCGCATGGGATGGGCGCGCGACTTCGCCTGGACCAATGCGGCCGAGGTGTTCCGCGAGCACGCCGCCCTGACCGCGTTCGAGAACGACGGGACAAGGCCGCTCGACCTCGGCGCGCTCGCCGACTTGTCCGACGATGAGTATGACGCGCTGGCGCCAGTGCAGTGGCCGGCGCGTCGGGGCGAGGCGGCAGGGAGCCGGCTGTTCGGCCGAGGCGGCTTCGCCACGCCGGACGGCAAGGCAAGACTGGTGCCGACGAGGTGGCGCCCGTCCGCGACCGCCCGTGAGGCCGATTTTCCGCTCTGGCTCAATACCGGCCGGGTTCGCGACCAATGGCACACGATGACCCGCACCGGGATCGCGCCGCGCCTGATGCAGCACGTGGCCGAACCGCTGGCGGCACTGCATCCGGCCGATGCTGCGTCGCTGGGCGTGAGCGAGCGCGGGTTGGTGCGCCTTGCGACGGCGCATGGCTCGGCGGTGTTGCGGGCGACGCTCGATGCGGGGCAGCGGCCGGGCGAGGTGTTCGTGCCGATGCATTGGAACGACGCCAATGCGTCGGCGGGCCCGGTGGCGCGGCTGGTCGGGGCGGCGTGCGATCCGGTGTCGGGACAGCCGGAGCTGAAGGCGACGCCGTTGCGGGCGGAGGCGATCGCGACCGAGTGGCGCGGCCTGTTGCTGCACTCGGCGCCGGTCGTGCCGGTGGGCGCGGTCTGGTCGCGGGTGCCGCTTGCCACCGGGCATGCTTACGATCTGTCCGGAGCGGCGGCGTTGCCGCGCGATGTCGCCGCCTTCGCGCGCGAGTTGATGGCGGCTGACGGCGCCGACGTGCTCGAAATGACCGACCCGGCGCGCGGGGTCTGGCGCTTCGCGGCGCTCCATGACGGGCGGCTGCACGCCTGCGTCTACCTCGCGCGGGGCACGACGGCGCTGCCGACGCCCGCGGCACTCCGTGCCCTGCTCGCAGGCCCAGTCGCCGATGCCGCGCGCCACACGGTGCTGGCCGGTGGCGCCGATCGGGTCGGGCAGGCAGAGACGCCGGTCTGTGCCTGCTTCGCCGTGGACCTGGAGACGATCCGCAGCGCGATCGTGGAGCAAGGGCTCTCGACTGTCGCCGAGATCGGCGCGGCGCTGAAGGCGGGCACGAATTGCGGCTCGTGCGTGCCAGAGTTGCGCCAAATCCTAAGGCAGGAGTTCGCCCCGGCTTGACGTGACTTGGGCCATCCTCGTAAAGCGACAAAAGTCCTTTGTTGGCGAACTCGATCACCCGGTCCAGGGCTTCAGCTTTGGTCATCGACCATTTCGTAACGCCGAGCTCGATCAAAGTCTGCACGGAGTCCTGATCGAGGGCCCACGCCAAAATGTCTTGCTCCAAACTTGAACTCATCCGGCTACTTCGCCCTTCGCGGCGTAATATTCGGGCCAGTTCCGCCGCGCAACTGAGCCGCCGTCCTCGAAGGCGAGGCAGGAGTTGAGCAGCGCGGGTTTGGTCGGGTTCTCGAGCGCGTTGGGCTGCGACGATTGCTCCTTGCGGACGCCGAACATGGTCTGGAAGGCGACGGTGCCCATCTGGCCGAGCAGCTCGCGCAGATGGGTGCAGCCTTTGATGCCGCCGACGCGGTCGTTGGCAGCCTTGAGAAAGCCACGGCCGATGGTCAGGCCGGCGAGGGCGGCGAAGTTGGGGGCAGCCGAGGGGCAGATCTTGAACGGGCCGTATTCGGTATCGGCCTCGAAACGCTGGATGGTCATGGCCTGGTCAATCGTCATGCGGGCCAGCATGCGGTGGACAGGGGTGCCGGGCTGAACCTCGCCGCGGTCTTGATTGCTGAAGGAATACGTTTTCGTGTCGGTCAGGGTCGCTTCGATGTCGAACAGGCCGTCGTCGCGCTGATAGCCGCGCAGCTCGATGTCGCGCAGGTGGAGCAGGCGGCGAGGCGCAGGGGCGGTCAGGGGCATTCCGTGTCTTTCAGACGAAGCGGGCCATCCGCACCGCGGTGTGCCCGCGGCTCGCGCGCAGGCTGGGCATGATCAAGAGGGTGTCGTCGTGGGGCGTGCGGATCTCGGTGTCGCCGTCGAGCGCGATGAGGGTGTTGCGCTCGGCGATCACCTCGCCGCCGCGGTAGGGCTGGACGAAGGTAAAGGCGCTGGTGGCGGCGGTGACGGCCAAGGTGACCTCGGCGCAGCGAGGGGCGGGGCGCGGCGTCGGCGGTTCGGGGGCCATGCCGGCCAGGCCCAGCATGGCGTCGACGCAGTTCTGCATGACGTCGACGGTGTCGCCGCGCCAATGCTGTCCGGCCTCGACGAGGCAGGCGGCGGCGTTGCCGGGGCCGGTGAAGCGCTGGTAGTCGATCAGGCGCGGCCCGGTGGCGTGGCCGCGGTCGGCGACGACGAGGTCGGGGATGCCGAGCGACATGCCGAGGGCGCGGCCGCGCTCGCCGGGTCCGCAGAGGAGGAGCGGGTCGCTGGGCCAGAGCATGGAATGCAGGTCGAGCAGGAGGTCGGCGCGATCGATCAAGGGGCGGAGCGCGCGGGCGCGGTCGAGTTCGCGGCTGCTGCGGGGGCCCTCGAGGACGGCCGGGTCCCAGACCCGGTTGAGGTCCTCGTCGAGGAAGCGGGACGCGGTGGGCTGGTCGGGGTCGAACAGCGCGTAGGCGTCGAGGTTGGCGAGGATCAGGGTCAGGGTGCCCCGCGACGGGCGGCGGCCGGTTCGGAGCAGGCGATCGAGGACGACGGCGCCTGCGATCTCGTTGCCGTGGAGCAGGGCGAGCAGGACGAGATGCGGCCCGGCGGTGGCGGCCTTGAGAGTGGTCACGCCAGGCACGCCGATATTGCCTGCGAGCCAAGGCCCGATATCGGGGGCGCTGAGCTCGACGGAGAAATGCGGCACGACGCCGGAAGGAGAAACAGAACCCATCGACGTGCGCACTCTACAGACCTGCCCGCACCGGGCAACTCGGGGCATAGTGGGGGACGCTGGCGCGGGCTGGCGGCTCATGGCAAGAAGATTGCCGTCGCCGACGCAGTGATCGCATGGAGGGACAATCGGAACGTCTGCATCCATTGCATCGCGCTTGGCGCCTGCTGCCTCGTGGCGCCCGACGTGCGGCGGTGATGCGGGCTTCGCTGTTGCTGGCTCCGCGACCCGATCGCACGTCGGCCCGGGCGGCGCCGGGGCTGGCGGTGGCGGGCGAGCTTGAACGCGCGTCGGGTTTGGGGGAGGCGGCGCGGCTGATCCTGCGGGGGCTCGAGCATCTCGGGATCGAATGCTGGGCGGTGCGGCCGGGCGGGGCGCTGCCGCCGGCGGGGGCGCCGTTATTGGTGGTGGGCAATGCACCGTCGATAGCGCTCGATTTGCTGCGTCTCGGTCGGCGGATCGTGCGGGGGCGGCGGGTGATCGGATATTGGTTCTGGGAGCTGCCGTCGGTGCCGCGGTCGTGGTGGGCGGGGATGCGGTTCGTGGACGAGGTGTGGGCGCCGTCGCGGTTCACGGCCGAGGCGTTGGCGCCGTTGGCGGGCACGGTGCGGGTGGTGCCGCTGCCGCTGGCGCTGCGCAGCCCGGCGCCGTCGGGGCGGACGCGGGCGGAGTTCGGGCTGGCGGCGGAGGCGTTCGTGACGCTGGTGATGTTCAACCTGGCGTCTAGCTTCGAGCGGAAGAACCCGCTGGGGGCGATCGCGGCGCACGCGGAGGCGTTCGGCGGGCGGGCGGACCGGGTGCTGTTCATCCATGTGACGAATCCGCATCATTTTCCGGACGATTTCGCCCGGCTGCAGGCGGCGTGCGGCCCGAATGTGCGGCTGCATACGCAGGAGCTGTCGCGGGCGGATACCGAGGCGCTGATGGTGGCGTGCGACGTGGTGCTGTCGTTGCATCGCAGCGAGGGATTCGGGTTGGTGCCGGCCGAGGCGATGCTGCTGGGCAAGCCGGTGGTGGCGACGGACTGGTCGTCGACGTCGGAGTTCCTCGACGCCGAGAATGCGGCGTTGGTGCCGGTGCGGCTGGTGCCGGCGCGGGATCCGCGCGGGGTGTTCGAGGCGCCTGGGGCGGTGTGGGCGGAGCCGGACGCGGCGGCGGCGGCGGCGTGGCTGCGGCGGTTGGCGGACGATGCCGGGTTGCGGACGCGGTTGGGTGCGGCGGGGCAGCTCTCGGCGCAGGAGCGGTTCGGGGCGGGCGGGTTGGCGGACGCGATCGGGGCGTGGGGTTGAGGGTTCTGGTTTGGCAATGGGGGCGTCGGGGGGCAGGGCCGCGCTATGCGGCGGAGCTGGCTCGGGCCTTTGGCCGGGATGAGGGGACCGAGGCGCTGCTGAGCCTGTCGGCAGCGGCGGAATTGCTGCAGACGGACGATCCGCCGCGGTGCGCGCTGCCGGTGGTGACGTATGCGTCGATGGGTGGGTTCGGGGCGCGGATGCTGAGTGCGCCCGTGCTCGTGCCGCGGTTGGCCCGGTGGCTGCGGCGGGAGCGGGTGGACATTGCGCTGTGTGCGATGCCGGCGGCGATGGATCTGTTGATGGCGGCGGCGCTGCGGCTGGCGGGAATCCCGTATGTCGTGGTGGTGCACGAGGCGGACCTGCATCCGGGGGACCGGTATGCGGCTCAGATCTGGCTGCAGCGGCAGTTGGTGCGGGGAGCGCGGGGCGTGTTCGCGCTGACCAAGCATGTGGCCGAGCGGATGCGGGCGCAGGGGATGCTTCAGGGCAAGACGCTGATGGAGGCGGCGTTGCCGCCGCTGCATTATGGCGGGGAGTTGCCGCCGCCGGGCTCGCATGGCGGGCGGCGGCGGTTGCTGAGCTTCGGGCGGTTGTTGCCTTACAAGGGCTTGGATCTGCTGGCGGACGGGCTGGCGCTGATCGGGGAGCGGGAGGATCTGGAGGTGCGGGTGGTCGGTAGCGGGCCGGAAAGCCCGGAGCTGGACCGCCTGCGGGCGATGCCCTGGGTGACGGTGGAGAACCGGTGGGTCAGCGAGGGCGAGGTGAGCGGGCTGTTGGGCTGGGCGGACGGGCTCGTGCTGTCGCATCGCGAGGCGAGCCAGAGCGGGGTGGCGGCGGCGGCGATCGCGGCCCGGCGATGGGTGATCGCGACGCGGGTCGGGGGGCTCGAGGAGCAGCTCGGCAAGGAGCGGATGGCGATCCTGTGCGCGCCGGAGGCGGACAGCCTGGCCGATGCGATTCGGCAATGGGTGCGGATGGATTTAACGCCGGCGGCGGGGCGATCGGACGCGACGTGGGCGGAGACGGCGGAACGAATGGTGGCTGATTTGAAGGGGTTGGTGGGGTTGCGGCAGGCCCTCACCCCAACCCTCTCCCGGAGGGAGAGGGAGTAGGGGGTAGGTGGTTTGTTAGGCGGCGAGGGCTCGGGGTTCTTCGACGGGGAGGCGGGTGCGGATCAGCTTCTCGATGCCGCGGAGGTGGGCGCGCTCGCTGCTGTCGCACAGGCTGATGGCGACACCCTCGTTGCCGGCGCGGGCGGTGCGGCCGATGCGGTGGACGTAGGCCTCCGGCACGTTGGGCAGGTCGAAGTTGATGACGTGGGTGACGCCGTCGACGTCGATGCCGCGGGCGGCGATGTCGGTGGCGACGAGGACGCGGATGGTGCCGTCTCGGAAGGCGGCCAAGGCGCGCTCGCGCTGGGGCTGGCTCTTGTTGCCGTGGATGGCGGCGGCTTTTTGGCCGACGGCTTCGAGATGCTGGGTGACCTTGTCGGCGCCGTGTTTGGTGCGGGTGAAGACGAGGGTGCGGCCCATGCGGCTGTCGCGCAGGATCTCGGCGAGGACCTGCCGCTTACGGGCGGTTTCGACGAAGATGACGCGCTGGTCGATGCGCTCGGCGGTGGTGGCGACCGGGGCGACGGCGACGTGCACCGGGTCGCGGAGCATGGCGCCGGCGAGGGAGGCGATCTCCTTGGGCATGGTGGCGGAGAAGAACAGGGTTTGGCGCTTGACCGAGAGGTGCGCGACGATCTTGCGGATCGGGATGATGAAGCCGAGGTCGAGCATGTGGTCGGCCTCGTCGAGCACGAGGATCTCGGTGCCGGAGACGTTGATGGCGCGCTCCTGCATCAGGTCGAGCAGGCGACCGGGGGTGGCGACGAGGATGTCGACGCCGTTGGCCATGGCGCGGATCTGCTTGCCCTTCGGCACGCCGCCGAAGACGAGGGCGACGCGGGTGCCACTGTTGCGGCCGTAGACGCGGAAGCTCTCGGCGATCTGGCTGGCGAGCTCGCGGGTCGGCGACAGGACGAGCACGCGGCAGCCGGTGCGCATGGCCGGGCGCTTGTCGGCCATGAGGCGTTGCAGGATGGGAAGCGCGAAGGCGGCGGTCTTGCCGGTGCCGGTCTGGGCGATGCCCTGCACGTCGCGGCCGGCGAGGACTGACGGGATGGCCTGGGCCTGGATGGGCGTGGGGGTGACGTAACCCTCGGCGTCAAGCGCCTTGAGGATGGGCGCGGCGAGGCCGAGCTCAGCGAAACTTGTCATAGAGTGGGTATAGCTTTCTAAAACCGTCGCGTGGTGAACGGTACAGCGGTCGTCAGGGCCGCAAACCGGCGCAAGGCAATGACGGGCACGCCGAAACAGGCGCGCAGGATAAATCACACCGCGCGAATGGGTTATGGTGTTGCGACGCAACAAAGTCAAGAATTTTCGGTCGGGTGGATCGGCCCTCACCCTGGCCCTCTCTTGGGGGGAGAGTGAATTTTGCGGTCAGCGTTTGTAGGTGCCGATGAGGGTGCCTTGGGCGATGATGTGAGAGCGGATGCGGCGCATCAGGCTGGATCGGCCGGGGCGGTGCGAGAATGTCGGCACGGCGTCGAGGGCGAAGACCTGGAACGCGTAGCGATGCGTGCCGTGACCCGGCGGGGGCGCGGGCGGAGTCCAGCCGGCGGCGCCGAGGAAGTTGCGGCCGGTCGACCAGCCGTGCGGCGACGGAGTGCGCATCGATTTCGACACCGCGCCGGGCTCGATTTGTGTGATCTCGGGCGGGATCGAATGGACGATCAGGTGGGTGACGGTTTGGACGAAGGGGATGTCGGCGTCCTCGACCAGGAGGGCGACGGACTTGGTGCCGTCAGGCAATCCGCTCCATGAGATACCGGGAAATTTCCCCTGGCCATCGGCGGAGCATTCGGCCGGAATGGCGTCGCCTTCGGTAAACGCGTCGCTGGTGACATGCAGGCGCTGCTTGACCCGGCGCGCCACCTTGGCGCCGGTCAGCGCGTCCACGCCCGGGCGGAGCGGTCGCAACATCTGGCCCAACCACCGCATCGACGCCATTCCCGTTCCTTTGCTCATGTCGGTCTGTATGACGCGTCAGGTCCGGGCTGGTTTGCCGGATCAGGGCGTGCGGACGAAGTGCTCGGTCACTTCGGCGACGACGATGCCCAGCTTGGTGATGATCGTGCGGTTCAGCATGGAGCCGTCGTCCTGCAGATACCACCACTGGTCCATGCTGAGGTTGGTGAGCGGGTTGTCGGGATGGAGCGCGAGGGTCCAGGTCCAGTGGAAGGCGCGGCCGGCGGCCTCGCCCTGGACGGTGCCGACCATGTCGTTCGCGGTGGCCTCGTAGCGGCCGGGGCCGACACGGCGCATGTGCCAGTCGCGGAAGCTCGGCTTTTCTTGGCCGACTCGGACCTGCTGCGGAAAGTGGACACCGTCCGGGCCTTCGGCGACGCCGATTCCGTCAGTGCGAACGATGTCGGTTGGCTGGCCGGAGCGGTTTTCGAGGACGCCCCAGGAGTGGATGGAGCCTTGGAAGAACGTCACCGGGTCGAACGGCTTGCCGTCGCCGGCGAACGAGGCGACGGGGAGGGGGGACGAGCAACCGAGAAGGGCGAGGAGCGCGACCAGGGCGGCGACGCGGCCGCCGGTGCGGGTCAAGAACGTGCCGCCGGGTCGCTCGGCGGGGTGATGTCGTCTTCATGGAGCTCGACGCGCTGGCCGGATTGCGGTTTGGCGGCGAGGTACTGGCGGACGCGGCCGGCGGCGGGGCGGTCGCGCCAGCCGACTCTCAGGCGCTCCTCGACGATACGGACCATCTCGGCGCGGGCCGGCTCGGACACTTCGGGCATGACCGCGATCGGCTGGTGCTCG
>JAABUQ010012896.1_pt1 | contig 10269 bp, 10 predicted proteins | sample 5560001 | NCBI WGS metagenome assembly JAABUQ01 (sample SAMN10711888, study PRJNA513371) | rock metagenome | isolation source: Antarctica rocks | place: Antarctica: Victoria Land, Finger Mt nord | collected 2015-12-18 | reverse complement strand
ACGCCGCGGACCTGGCGAAGGGGCACCCCTCGGCCAAGCTGCGGGACGACGCCATCAGCCGCGCGCGGTTCGACTTCCGGTGGGAGGACCAGTTCAACCTGGGCCTCGACCCCGACACCGCGCGCAAGTACCACGACGAGACGCTGCCGAAGGACGCGCACAAGGTCGCGCACTTCTGCTCGATGTGCGGGCCGAAGTTCTGCTCGATGAAGATCAGCCAGGACATCCGCGCCGACGCGGAGCGCATGGCCGGGATGGAGGCGAAGAGCGCCGAGTTCATGGAGGGCGGCGCCGCGCTCTACGTGCCCGCGGCCGAGTAGGGCGCACGCCAAAGGTTGCAGCCCACGCATCCATTCCCCATCCTTCGACCGTATGAACGACGGCGCAGGTGGGATGGGATGCTGGCATGAGTGACCCGCGGGACGCATTGGATGCGATTGGCCAGTTGCCGGACGTGGAGATCGACCTCGCCGGCGCAGCGGTGCAACTGGCCCGCACCAACACGCCGGAACTCGATTGGCAGGCTGCGGTCCGGCACCTGAGCGAGCTGGCGCGGTCCGCTGTCAGCCTGGCGAACGACCTGCCGAGCACGGACCTGGCGGCTCGGGCCGGGGCGTTGGCCGGGTTGATCACCGGGCGCAACGGGTATGCTGGCGACACCGACGACTACGACAGCGCCGCCAACGCCAACCTGATCCAGGTGATCAATCGGCGCCGTGGCCTGCCTGTGTCGCTCGGCATATTATGGCTGCACTGCGCCCGCGCGGCTGGTTGGGGCGCGCACGGGGTCGATTTCCCCGGCCATTTCCTTGTGGCGCTGGAGGGCCAAAGCGCCACGCGCCGCAACCGCGCGCCCGAGCAGCAGCAGATGGTGCTCGACGTGTTCGCCGGCGGCGTGCCGCTCGATGCCCGCGACATGCGCGCGTTGTTGAAGCGCATCGAGGGGCCAGATGCCGAGTTGCGCCCCGGCGTGCTACAACCGATGTCCGGCCGCAGCGTGCTGCTTCGCCTGCAAAACAACATCAAGGCGCGGCGGCTGGCCGCTGACGACCTGCCGGGCGCGCTGTCCTGCGCCGAGGACATGCTGCGCATCGCTCCGGACACAGCCCCGCTCTGGCGCGAAGCCGCGCTGATTAACCAACGGCTGGAGCACGTCGGCGCGGCACTGCGTTGCTACGAGCGCTTCCTTGACCTGGTGCCGCAGGGCGACGCGGCGCTCCGCACCCGCGCCGCGATCGACGAGCTGCGGTCCCGGCTGAACTAGTCCTTCTTCACCGGCTTGTTCTCCTCCACATACTCGGCCGGAGCGCCGGGCGCATGGTTTGCGTCCTTGCTATGGCCACCCAGCCCGCGGGCCGCGTCGCTGCTGCCCGTCTTTGGGTTGGGTGCGCCGGTGGTTCCGGTCACTTTAGGGTCTTGCGGCGTTTCGGCCATGGCACGTCCTCCTGTTGTTTACGCCTGAACGCAGCCACGCGGCGGCGGTTCACGTGTGGGGCGGCGCAGAAAGCGGTAAGGAAATTCAGGCTACAACCTTCCTGGCCGCTGGCGTAGCATGACCTCGTTTGAACACCAGGAGACGGCATGACCTCCGCTGCCCGGCAGATCGCCTTCATCAACGCCGCGCATTCCATGTGCCACTACTGCCTGTTGATCCTGCCGACCGCGGTGCTCGCCATGGCCTACCCCGGCGGCGCGTTCGGGTCCGAGTATGGCGCCGTCTTGGCGCTCGCGACTGGCATGTTCGTGCTGTACGGGGCGTTGTCGCTGCCGCAGGGCTGGATCGCCGCGCGGATTGGGCGGAAGCCGCTGATGACCGTTTATTTCCTGGGCACCGGGCTGTCGCTGGTTGCCTGCGGCCTCGCGGCCACGCCGTGGCTGCTGGGTGCGGCGTTGGCGGCAACCGGGGCGTTCGCCGCGATCTACCATCCCGTCGGGACCGCCATGCTGGTGGAGGCGGCCGGCGACCGCCCCGGCCGCTCCATCGGCGTGAACGGCGTGTTCGGCAACTTCGGCGTGGCCCTGGCGCCGGTCGTGACGGCGTTCCTGGTCGGGCGGTTCGGCTGGCACAGCGCCTTCATCGTGCCGGGCTTGGTCATCATGGCGCTCGGCGTGGCGTGGATGCGGGTGCCGGCGCACGACTACAGCGCCGCCCGCGGCTCCCGCCCGTTTCCAACGATCCCTGCGCCGGTCGTGCGCCGGGCCGTCATTGTCCTGCTGTTGATCGCCGTCGTGTCGGGCCTGGTGTTCAATGCCTTCACCCTGCTGATCCCGAAGCTGTTGCAGGAGCGGCTGGCGTCGGACGCCGGGTTGCTGCCGATGATCGGCGCGGCGGCGTTCCTGGTGACGCTGTGCGGCGCGCTGACCCAGTTCACCGTGGGCCGCCTGATCGACCGCACGACGCTCCGCCGCGTGTTCCTGCCCATGTCGCTCGTGCTGGTGCCGAGCCTGGCAGCGCTGTCGTTCGTGCAGGGCTGGGCGGTGCTGCCGGTCGCGGCGCTGGTGGCGGCTGTCGTCTTCGGCCAGGTGACGGTGAACGAGACCATGACCGCCCGCTATATCTCGCCGCCCCTGCGGGCGCGCATGTATTCGGTGCGGTTCTTCGTCGGCTTCCTGGGCGCCGCCGCCGCCGCGCCGCTGGTGGGCGTGCTGCACCAGCGCACCGGCAGCTTGTCCGCCGTCATGCTCGTGCTGGCGGCGGTGGCCGTCATAACGGTCGGCTGCGCCCTGTTCTTCCCCAACCGGCCCGAGGAGCTGCACCCGGAGCTTTGGGAGCGGACACCTGGGACACTGCCTGCTCCCGCCGAGTAGCCCTGCTTCCGCTGGGTTGCACTGCGCGCAACAGCGGAATGACCGGCGTGGCCTTTTGCCGGCTCGGCGCGAGTGCCATATCCGCGTCATGAACCGCCGCACCCTGTTGATTGCCCCATTCCTCGCGCCCCTGCTTCCGCGGGCCGCTGGGGCGCAAGCGCAGCCTGTCCTGACGGCACAGGACCGCGCGGACATCGCCCGTGTCGAAACCTACCTGAACGGCGTCCATACCTTGCACGCCCGCTTTGTGCAGGTCGCGCCCAACGGCGGCACGGCCGAGGGCCAAGCCTGGCTGCAACGGCCCGGCCGTTTGCGGTTCGAGTATGACCCCCCGAGTCCGTTCCTGTTGGTCGGCGGCCACGGGCTGCTGGTGTTCCATGACAGCAAACTGGAGCAAACGAGCAACATTCCCTTGAGTTCGACGCCGCTAGGCCTGTTGTTGCAGGACAACCTGCGCCTGTCCGGTGAGATCACGGTGTCGAAGATCGCGCGGCTGCCGGGCCAGTTGCAGGTCAGCCTGTTCCGCACGAAGTCGCCGGCCGACGGCGCGCTGATGCTGATCTTCGCCGACGCGCCGCTGGCCCTGCGCCAGTGGACCGTGCTGGACGCGCAACGGCAGGAGACCCGCATCACGCTCTACAATGTCGAGTTGGGCGGCACCTTTGACCAGAAGCTGTTCGAGTTCATCGATCCCAGGTTCTTTCAAAACAACAATGGAAGATGATTTTTGCTTCGTTCGGACGGATTTACCCGGCATGATCGCCCGATGAAGCCGCTGGTCGGGATCTCTTGCTGCACCAAGCTGTTCGGCCCGTATGGCATGGCGAACCATGCCGCGTCCGACACCTACGTCCGCGCCGTCGACCAGGTGGTGGACGCCGTTCCGGTGCTGCTGCCCGCCAACGGCGACGCCGCCGACATCGAGACGCTGCTCGCCCGGCTCGACGGCATCATCCTGACCGGCAGCCGCTCCAACGTGCATCCTGATTTCTATGGCGGCCCGCCTCATGCGGAGGGCACCCCTGAAGATGCCAAACGGGACGCCGTGACCCTGCGCCTGATCCGCGCCGCGATCACCGTCGGGGTGCCGGTGCTGGCGGTTTGCCGCGGTTTGCAGGAGTTGAACGTGGCGCTGGGCGGCACCTTGCACCAGCGGTTGCAGGACTTGCCCGGCCGCATCGACCACTCGACCCCTTTGCACGCCAACCCGCGCATTCGCACCGGCATGGCGCACAGCCTCTGCCTGGCGCCCGGCGGATGGCTGCACCGGATTGCCAAGGCGGACAGCATCGGCGTGAACTCGCTGCACAACCAGGGCATTGACCGCTTGGCTCCGGGCCTGGTCGCCGAGGCGACGGCCCCGGACGGCACGATCGAGGCGGTCCGGCTGCCAGCGTCTCGTGCCCTGACCGTGGGTGTCCAGTGGCATCCGGAGTACGATTTTTCCAGCAACGCGGTGTCCCACGGCATCTTTGCCGCATTCGGTGCCGAGGTGCGCAGCCGGATCGGCGGCGTGCTTCTTGCGGCCGATTGACGCCGGCATTTCTCCTCAGGCAAGCGGCCGACGCGGATTTGAGTTTTGTCCGCGCCACGACGTATGACGCCTACGCGCCGTGGGAAAACATCCTAGGTGGGTCCCCGCTTCCGATGCATGAAGACTATGCGCCTCGGATCGCCCGGCATGAGGTGTGGATTGCGGAACACCGTGGGGAGGCTGCCGGGGTTATGGCGCTGGAGCCTGCGGCTGATCACCTCGCGATCTACAGCCTAGCAGTGTCGCCCGCGCATCAAGGCCAAGGCATTGGGCAACAAATGATCCAGTCTGCCGAGCAGATGGCCGTAGCTGCGGGCCTGGCAGAACTGCGTTTGTTCACCAACGACCGCATGAACCGGAACCTCGCACTTTATCAACGGGTTGGCTTCCATGAAACCGGACGGCGACCAAACCCGTACCGTGAGGGTTGGGTTCTCGTCGACATGGCAAAGGCGGTTTGATGGACGCGCTCAGGCCAACAGGACGCGCGTGATGTCCTCGGCAGTTTCCGCATCGATGACGGTGAAAGCCACCCCCTCGACAGTCCACCGACGAAGCTGCTCGACAGAAACGTAGCAACCCCTGGCCGTGTCGTAGAGGCGGCTTCGGGCATACCGTTTCACAAGGCCTGGTTGCTGCCCCGTTGCGGCCGGCATCAATCCTCGCGGTGGACGAACTTGAAGAACCGGCCCGGTTAGCCGTTAGCCGTCTTGAAGAACTCGTCCCATGAAATTGGCTCCAGCTTGCCGTCTGGCTCGCGGAAGTCGACGCGCAGCAAACCCTCGCCGTCGTCGCCCTCGGTGCCCTTGACCACCGTGGGCCGGCCGTTGCGGGCCTCAATCCACTTCTGGATTTCCTTGTGGTCAGTCGTTGTCTTTGCCTGACTCATGCCGCCCTTCCATCGCTTGGCCGGGGAACGCCCCTTTCCCCGCCGGATTGCCTTAGGCGGCCAGTTCCACCACACGCCGCAGGTCCTCAACGAACGCCGCGTACTCCCGCGCCTTCGCGTCCTCGTCCGGCAGACGCAGCAGGTAGGACGGATGCACCGTGATGAACCCCGTCGTGTTGCCACCGTTCCCGTCCGGCAGCGGCATCGGCTGCCCGCGCTCGCGCGAGATCGTCACCGCCCGGCCCAGCACCGCACGCGCCGCCGTCACCCCGAGCATGACCGTCAGTGCCGGCCTCACCGTCGCCCGCTCCAGGTCGAGCCAGTAGCGACAGGCGTTAATCTCGCCGGTGCCGGGCTTCTCGTGAATGCGCCGCTTGCCGCGCGGCACGAATTTGAAGTGCTTGACCGCATTGGTCATATAAACCGTCTGCCGGTCCAACCCGGCTTCCGCCATCGCGCGGTCCAGCATCTGCCCGGCTGGCCCGACGAACGGGCGCCCGGCCAGGTCCTCCTGGTCGCCCGGCTGCTCGCCGACCATCATGACGCGGGCACCGGGCGAGCCCTCGCCGAACACCACCTGCGTCGCCGGCTCCCAAAGCGGGCAGCGCCGGCACTCCGCCGCATCCCGCGCGGCCTGCTGCAACGGGCTGCCGTCCTCGGCCGTGGCGGGCACGACGACGCCAGCGGGGACGCGGGCGGGACGAGGGGCTGAGAACACGGGCTGCTCCACCATTGCGTCCACCCGGCCCGACGCCGTGCGGATCAGCTCAGGAATCGCCGCAGCCTCCGGCAAGTTCCGCCAATACTTCTGCGGCATCTCCGCCCGCATCGCGCCGACCTTGAGCCGGGCCGGGTTGAAGATGCTGCTGTAGTAGGCACGCCAGTACGCCTCCAGGCGGTCGTCGTCCGGCACGTCGGCGGGCGACGCCCCCACGTCGAACCGCAGCGTCTCGCCGTCCCAGTGCGCGCTGCGGTAGGGCGTCAGGATGGACCAGGCCATCGTCGCGAAGCGCCGGACGAAGAACGCCGCATTGGCCTCGACGATGTAGTTGTCAGGCTCGAACCAGCTCACATATCGCGTGCCCTCGGGTTCCACGACCTCACGGAACCGCACGAACGCCTGCATCTTGTGGGTGTCGCGCCGCACCGCCTGAGCGAGGCGCTGCACGCGCTGCACCTCGGGGTCGGTGGTCATTTCCAGCAGGTGCTTCTCGCCGCGGTGGGCACGCCAGATCAAGCGGTACAGCAGGGCGAACCGCTCAGGGTCACGCGCCTGGATCGCGGTCTCCGCCAGGGACACCAGGGCGCGCGGGACGGTGAAGGTGCCGGCCGGCACCGCGGTTTCGGGATCAGCCTCAGGTTCGGCGAACAGGTCCTCCACGTTGCGGACGGACCAGACCACGTCCTCCGGCGCGACCTCCGCCAACGCCAGCGCACGGGCGGCAGCGCGCCAGGCGCCCCAATCGACCTCGTGCGCCAGGACGATGGACCTCAAGCGAACATCTCCAACTGCGCCGCCTTCGGCACCAGGCGCTGCGCCAGCCGCGCGCTGTCCAGCAAGCCGCCGGGCTGGTGGTCGGCAGCGACGACGAACGGCGCGACCTTGGCCATCGGCATGCGCAGCCGCGCCAGGTCCTCCATGCGCAGCCGCTGGTGCCGCCGCGCCTGGATCAGCTTGTCCACCGATTTCACGCCCATGCCCGGCACCCGCAAAAGCTGCTCGCGCGTCGCGGCGTTCACGTCCACGGGGAACTGCTCGCGGTGCTGCAAAGCCCATGCGAGCTTCGGGTCCATCGACAGGTCCATGTTCCCCGCGCCGTCTAGCGCGAGTTCGTCCGCCTTGAACTCATAGAACCGCATCAGCCAGTCGGCCTGGTACAGCCGGTGCTCGCGCAGCAGCGGCGCGCGCTTAGGCGGCAGGATGGCGCTCGCGTCGGGGATGGGGCTGAACGCCGAGAAGTACACCCGGCGCAGCCCGTAGTTGCCATACAGGTTGGTGCTGAGAGCCAGTATCTTGCGGTCCGAGCTGTCGTCGGCGCCGATGATCATCTGCGTGCTCTGCCCGGCCGGCGCGAACCGCGGCGCCTTCTTCTCGGCCTTCGCCTCGTCGATGCGCAGCCGCATGCGGCCCATGCTGCGCCGGATGCCGGGCATGTCCTTTTCGGGCGCCAGCTTCGCCAATCCCTCCTCGGTCGGCATCTCGACGTTGATGCTCAGCCGGTCCGCATACAGCCCGGCCTCCAGCAGCAGTTCCGGCGAGGCGTCGGGGATGGTTTTCAGGTGGATGTAGCCGCGAAAGCCATGGTCCAGCCGCAGCGTCTTCGCCACCCGGACCACCTGCTCCATGGTGTAGTCCGGGCTGCGTATGATGCCGGAGCTGAGAAACAGCCCCTCGATGCAGTTGCGGCGGTAGAAGCCGAGCGTCAGGGTCACGACCTCTTCGACCGTGAACCGCGCCCGCTGCACGTTCGAGGACCGCCGGTTGATGCAGTACAGGCAGTCGTAGACGCAGCTATTGGTCAACAGGATTTTCAGCAGCGAGATGCAGCGGCCGTCCGGCGCATAGGCGTGGCAGATGCCCATGCCCTTGGTCGAGCCGACGCCGGTTGTCTCGCCCAGCGAACTGCGCGTGGCGGTACCGCTCGACGCGCACGAGGCGTCGTATTTTGCAGCGTCGGCAAGGATTTCGAGCTTTTTAAGCAGGTCCATGGAACATCTGTTCTCCATTAGCGAAATAAGCAAATGCGCCAAATGTTCAACCCGAACGGGCCGGCCTATGCTGGCGCATGACCGCTGATCCCCACGCCCGCACAGCCCCTGTTTCCTGCACGGCTCCCGCTACCTACACGACTATCGACGCCGCGAGTTCCCCAAGCTTCTCCTGCGACGGCCGCACCCTGTTCCATCTTCGCGGCGCTGGGCTGACGCAAGTGTGGGCCTTGGACCTGGACAGCGATTCGGCGCAACAGCTCACGTTCCACGACGAGAGGGTGGCCCTGCTGCGCCGCGCGCCCGGCGACGACCGCCTGATCTACGGCATCGACGCCGGCGGCGACGAGCGCCAGCAGCTTTGGCTCTTGGAGGACGGGCAATCCCGGCCGTTGACCGACGCGCCCGGCGTGATCCACGGCTTCGGCGCCTGGTCCCCGGACGGCAGCCGGATCAGCCTGACCGCCAACGACCGGGATGAAGCCCACTTCGATGTCCTGCTGCTGGACCCGGCCACCGGCGAACGCACCCGCCTGTTCCAAGGCACGCACGAGGCCACCGCCGCAGCCTGGCACCCGTCGGGCGTCCGGCTGGCCGCCCTGTTGGACCGGAACAGCGGGGACCAGCGGCCCATGGTCCTGCACATGGACGGTGCCGTGCAGGCGGTGCCGCGCGCCGCGCCCGCCCGCTACGCCAGCCTGCGCTGGACGCCGGACGGCGCGGCCCTCATGGGCCTGACCGATGCCGGGCGCGACGACATGGCACTGTGCTGCATCGACCCGGCCAGCGGCGAGGCCACCCCGGTTTTCGCGCCGCCGGGCCGCGACGTGGAGGCTTGGGCGCTTGCCCCTGGCGGCGGCCTGCTCGCCACGGTCGAGAACGACCGCGGCTATGCCCTGCTGCGCGTCGGACCGGTGGATGGGGACCGTCCCGTGGTGGCTGGGCTGCCGCGGGGTGTCGTGTCCGATCCCGCTTGGTCGCCGGACGGTGCGACGCTGGCCTTCGCCGCCGGTTCGCCCACTGAGCCGTCCGGCCTTTGGCTGTGGCGGGATGGCGCGGTGCGTCCGCTGTGGCGGTCGGAGTGCGCGGCTCCTGTGCAAAACTTCGATTTGGTCGAATGGGAGAGCATCGACGGCCGCCGCATTCCCGGCTGGTTCGCCCTGCCGCCCGGCCCGCCGTTGGCCGCCGGGCATCCAGCGGTGGTCTGGGTCCATGGCGGCCCGGCGGCGCAGGCCCGCGCCGGCTTCCGTCCCGACATGCAGGCGCTGCTGGCCCAAGGCTACGCCGTGCTGATGCCGAACGTGCGCGGCAGCACCGGCTACGGCCGCGCCGCCATGGAGAGCGACGACCGGGAGAACCGCCTGCTTTCCGTGCACGACCTTGCCGCCGGCGGGCGTTGGCTCGCGGCCCACCCCGGCATCGACCCGGCGCGCATCGCCGTCATGGGCCAGTCCTACGGCGGCTACATGGCGCTCGCCGCCATCACCGAGCACCCGGAGCTTTGGCGCGCTGCCATCGACCTCTATGGCATCGCGGATTTTTCCACACTGCTCGCCAGCACTGGCCCGTGGCGTCGGGCGCACCGTGCCGACGAGTACGGCGACCCGGTGCGCCACCGCGCCTTGTTCGACCGCATCTCGCCACTGCGCCATGTGGCCCGCATCCAGGCGCCCCTTTTAGTACTGCACGGGACGCGCGACCCGCGCGTGGCGATAGGCGAGAGCGAGCAAATCGTCGCAGCGCTGCGGGCGCGTGGCAAGCCGGTGCAGTACGAGGTGTTCAACTACGCCGGGCACGGCTTCATCCGGCCTGATGACCGGGTTCGGGTCTTTGCAGCGGTGGCGGCGCATCTCGCGCGCTACCTATAGCTAACCGCCCATCGCCTGCCGCATGAACAGCCGCTTCAGCCGCGGCATCCGATGCACTCCGGCGATGCCGATGTCCCGCGCCGCCCGCAACAGCGGGTTGTCCGTGCTGAACAGCCGGTCCAGCACATCCGTTGCCGCCAGCATCAGCAGATTGTCCGGCCGCCGCCGCCGCTGATACTGCGCCAGCAACGCCGCAGCCCCAGGGTCCGCCCCCGCCTGCACCGCCGCGATCACCAACTCCGACAACGCCATCACGTCCCGGAACCCAAGGTTGAGTCCCTGGCCGGCGATCGGATGGATGCCGTGCGCCGCGTCGCCCACCAGCGCCAGGCGGGTGTCGACATAGCGCTGCGCGTGCATCGCCGACAGCGGGTAGATCCACCGCCGCCCGATCGGCCGCACGGCCCCCAGGTGGTCGCCCAGCCGCCGCGCCACCTCGCGCCCGAATGCGGCGTCGTCCA
>JAABUQ010012895.1_pt1 | contig 10271 bp, 14 predicted proteins | sample 5560001 | NCBI WGS metagenome assembly JAABUQ01 (sample SAMN10711888, study PRJNA513371) | rock metagenome | isolation source: Antarctica rocks | place: Antarctica: Victoria Land, Finger Mt nord | collected 2015-12-18 | reverse complement strand
TGCTCGCGCGCGACTGTCGCGAACTCGCCGCAGTCGATCAGCTTCTCGCGGGCGTACTGCCGCGTCGATTCCAAAAGCCGGTTTGCGGCGTGAGCGTCGCGCCCGGCGGCGGAACCGCAAGCGACGCCATCCGGTAGACCTCTTCGCCCGAGATGTTGAGGCCTTCGCGGCTGGTCGCGAGGATGCGCACCTCGGGACACGCCCGCAGCAGCACCGCCGCGACGGTTCGCACTTCGGCGATGACGTGTTCGCAGTTGTCGAGGACGAGCAGCAAGCGTTTGCGTCGTAGATACGCGAGCAGCGTTTCGAGCAGCGGGCGACTCGGCGCTTCCTGTGCGCCCAGCGCCTGGGCGACGGCGCTCGCCACCAGCGACGGATCGCTCAGCGGCGCGAGTTCGACGAGCCACACGCCGTCGCCGGAGCCGTCGAACATGTCCGCGCCGGCTTGCACGGCGCAGCGCGTTTTGCCCGCCCCGCCCGTGCCGACCAGCGTGAAGAGCGGCGATCGGGCAACGAGCGTCGCGATGTTCGCCAACACGTCTTCGCGGCCCACGAAGGAGGTGAGCTGTCGCGGCAGGTTCTTAGGCATCGCGTCGAGCGAACCAGCGCGCCGAAGCTTTCCGGTAAATCCGGTGCGACGAGTTGGTAGACTTGTTCGGGACGCGCGAGGTCTTTGAGGCGATGTGCGCGAGATCGCGCAGGCTGCTTTGCGGCGGCATCTCGCCTTGCAGCAGATCGGCGGCGGTGCCCGAGACGACGACCTGGCCACCGTGGCCGATCGCGAGCAGTCGCGCAACGCGATTGACCGCTGGGAGGAAGTAATCACCGTCGCGTTCGTCGGCCGTCCCCGTGTGCAGCGCCGTACGCATGCGCACGCCGTCAACTGCGGAGAAGTCTTCGGCCACAAGGGCGCGTTGCGCAGCGAGCGCGGCCGCCATCGCGTCTTCGGGACGCCAGAACGCGGCGCAAAACGCGTCGCCGATCGTCTTGAAGACGTAACCGCCGTTCGCGTCGATCGCCGCGCGCATCAGCGTATCGTGCCGGCGCACCGCGTCTTGCATCGCAGCGCGGTCACATTCTCAGCGCTGCGTACTGCCCTCGATGTCGGAGAACACGAAGGTGACCGTCCCGCTCGGAAGACCAGCGGTCGTTGGTACCGTTGTGTATGACGGGAGCGCGCTGCTCACGCTGGACCGATTCGCCGCTGTCAGGGTTTTAGGCTGCCGGACGCTGCGCGGTAACTGAGCAGTACGGGGGAGCGCCGGTGTCCACGGATGAATGTCGCGTCGACGTTATGAACTTCGGCTTGGCTCGCGACCGAAGACGCTTTTTCATCGAACGCGGACTACGTAGGCGAACGCGCGGCGGACGCGGAGGCGCACTCGACTCCCTTATGGGGCTGCCGCGAACGGAGATCGACGTGAACGCTCGCGAATTGTTCGGAACCATTCCTTTCTGCGTCGTCGGCGGCGTGGCCACGCGGGCCTACATGCCGGAGCGCTCGACGAAAGACATCGACTTCTTGGTGGGCGCCGACGATTTCGAAGCGGCAGAGCGGCGACTGCTCGGCGCGGGATACGCGGCGGTTGCGCAAGATGACGATCTCTTCTTTTACGATTCGATGCTCGGACTCTTCGGACGTGCATGGCGACGGGAGGACGAGCGCATCGATCTGATCTCGAGCCGGCAGGACTGGGTCCATGAAGCGCTCGCGACTGAACATTACGATCAGACCGGCTTGCGCGTGATCGCACTACCATATCTCGTGCTGATGAAAATCGACGCGTCCCGTGGCCAAGATCAAGCCGACGTCGAGCGGATGTTGGGACGACTCGGCGATGCGGAGGTCGAACGCGTGGCGAGGATTGTGGATCGCTACTCAGGCGATCCGCAAGCCGCCGAAGACGTCCGCCAGTATGCCGCCCTCGGACGGATGGAGTACGCAAGAGGCCGGGTGCCGGAAGACGATAACCGGACGTTGGAGGACGACAACTGCTAGCGCTCCAAAGGCTGCGCCGAAGCACCAAGATCGTCTCGATGACCAGAAGGGGACGTCGTTTATGTGCGTTCCTTACACGGGTGGATCGGCCGAAGGCCGAACGCAACAGATTCGGGCGTTGTCGAATCCTCAGGTGAAAAAGCGGGGGTCGAAAGTCAGGGTTTTCGGCGCGGCGATGACGACCTCGCCAAACCGAGGATGGCGCGGATTTATCAGGATGTTTGAATCGTCGGGCGAGACGGCGGACGGCACGCGAAGCGGGAGCCGGCGTGCTTCGCGGATCAAACGATCGCCGATTGCGCAAAACTCGAGCGGCGGCGGCTCGTGCCGCCAATTTGTGGGCAGCGCCGCGACGTCGAAGCTATCGATTCCATCTTCCGGTACGATGGCCGTTACGGACACGAAGTCGTCCGGCGAGAGATCGCGCCGGACGTGCACGAGCAGCTCCAGTTGAGCGAGCGCCATGCTCGAGGCGGCATAGATGACGTAGACGCCTTTGCTGTTCCAGCGCTGTCCGTAGAGCGCTGAACCGAAACCCGTGTAGCCATTGCCGGCGTAGCGCTCCCGCGTTAGGCGCGAAACCTTCAAGCGCTACGCTACGCCGCCATGCGCTATGGCGGCGAGCGATTGCTCAACGTGCATGGTTCCCACTACTGTATCGAGCAATGCCAGCGGCGTTCGATTACCAAGGTACGTGCTCGGAGTCGACAATCAGTCTGCCGCGCGGTCGACGTCGCCAAGCAATTCGATCGCGAGATCGGCGATTCGTGCCAGCCGGTAGGCGCGGTCCGCTTCGGTCGCGACAGCGTGTTACGCCCGCGCTCCTTGCGGGTTAGCGTCCGCGTCGAGCTGCCCAGCACGCCCGTTATTTCCTCAACAGTAAGGTGTAGCGCTCGGCGCATAGCCCGAAAGTCCGACCCACGGACCTTGCGGCCGACGATGGCTTCGCATAGATTCCCAAGCTCGAGCTATCTTGGCGAACTCCTACGGAACAGCGTACAGCGGTTCCCAACGTAGCCTACCGGTCCAACGTCGGCTGACGTTTGGACCGTCCGGACGTAACGCTTCGACGGCGCCCAGATGCTGCAATGTGAAGAGCAGACGTACCTCGGACTGGACATCGCGAAAGAGCACGAGCGCCTCGCGGGCGTGCGCGCGCGCCTCGTCGTAGCGCTTCAGCGCGATATGATACGCCGCCATGTTGGAGAGGGATGTCGCAATGCCACGCGTATCGGAGCGAGCGCGAAAGGCGACAAGCGCCTCGCCGGCGAGCCGCAGCGCCGCCCGCGAGTCGCCACCGGAACTCAGCCTCAGCGAGATTGCCCGCGACTTGCGCCGCCAGCCGTTGGCACCGCTGGCCTTGGCGGTCGCCAGTGCCTCGGCAATAACGCGCCCGCGCTCCGGGTAGGTCGCCGACAACCGATTTTGACGGCGGGGCCGAAGTAGTCGCCGTCGCGTTCGTCGGCTGTCCCGGTATGCAGCGCCATCCGCACGCGCGAACGCGGCGCAGAACGCGTCGCCGATCGTCTTGAACACGTGGCCGTTCCGTTCGACGATCGCCGTACGCAGTAACGTATCGTGCCGCCGCACCGCGTCTTGCATCGCAGCGCGGTCGCGTTCCCAGCGCTGCGTACTGCCCCCGATGTCGGAGAACACGAAGGTGACCGTCCCGCTCGGGAGACCATCGGTCGTTGGTACCGTTCCATGCGACGTACCGTCCCGCTCACGTTGCGCCGATTCGCCGCTTCTTCGACTTTACGCTCTACGGCGGCCTCACCGTGGGCCGCAAGCGGCGACCATCTTTTCGCGACGTCCCCGACGCTGCTACTTATAGGCAATTGCCGCGCTCGCAGGACCAACGAGCGGGACGATTTCCGTTGCGGTAAATCCTGCGTCACGGCATCATCGATCGAACTCGGCTGTCGGTGACGTCGCTCGTCTGGCGCCGCGCGCATAGGCTGTATTCCGGCGCCATAAGCCTGCCGCGGCGGCGGGGCGCTCGAAGCCGTGAGGCACGCCGTCGATCGGGATGGCGCGACGATGGCACGATAGCTTTGCTTCTGCTAATTTTACCTCAGCCGTTTCTCGTAAGAAGACGCTTGTTGCATCGTACGGGGTGTCATCGAAGCGTAAGAAGGTCAAAGCGGCTTCTCAATACGAGCGAGAGAAACGCTACGGCATGATAACGCGAATTTGGCGCGGATGGACGACGCCGGAAAACGCCGCGGCCTACGAACGTTTGTTGCGAAGCGAGATATTTCCGAGCATCGCGAGTCGCCAGGTTGCCGGGTATCGCGGGTTCTCGCTTGGCCGCCGGGACCACGGCGATGAAGTCGAATTCTTGACGAGCATGTGGTTCGAGTCGAATGATGCGGTCAAAGCGTTTGCGGGCGAGAACTACGAGATCGCAGTCGTTCCTCCAACGGCACGAGCCGTTCTCTCGCGCTTCGACGAACGCGCGACGCATTATGTGACGGTTGTGCCACCGCCCCAGAACCTCCGTGAGGGCTAAACTGTTCGCGGACGGAGGTTCGCGCGGCAATCCCGGACCTGCTGCGAGTGGCGCCGTTCTGTACGCCGAGGACGGTAGTATCCTCGCGGAGGTCGGCGACTATCTTGGCATTGCGACCAACAACGTTGCCGAGTGGCACGCGCTGCGGGCCGGTCTCGAACGCGCGCGCGACCTCGGCGTCCGCGACATCACGATTCGCCTCGATAGCGAATTGGTCGTGCGTCAAGTTACCGGGGTGTACAAAGTCAAACACGCCGACCTCATACCACTCGCCGCTAAAGTAAAGGCGCTCTTACGTAGCTTTACAAGCGTCGACATCGGCCATGTGCCGCGCAAGCAGAATGCGGCGGCCGACGCGCTGGTAAACCGCGTTCTGGACGAAGCGGCTGAAATGCGACGAGCGGGGCTGTCCGGTTGAGCGCGAATGAGCCTGGGTGCTGCGTCGTAATGCCGTCCCGCTCTTCATCTTGGTCGCCGCTCTTATCGGCGTGGGGGCAGCGTACGCGTATTTCCGCACGACGCAGGACTTGCATTTCAACCAGACCGCGCAAGTCCGAGAACAGCGTTCCGAGATTCGGCTGAATATGACGGTAGCGTACGATTCGGGGCCGCTCGTCCGCGAGGCCTATACGATGTCGGACATCAACGGCACGTCGACCTTGCAGTATCGCGTGGTCGGCCGCAAGCGTTTGCTGCAGATCACGATCCGCGAACGTCCGCGTGAAACGCTACAAGAAGGCGTCAACGTCGCATTCCTCTTCGATGAACTTGTCCGCGACGGCATCTGGGAACTGGACTCGAAACCTCCGCGCGGTAATACGGCAATCTATTACAGGATCGGAATCGCGCAAGTGACCGGGAGCGCTCACGGCTCACGCCGCTTCACGTTCACCGACCCACATTATTGGGCGACGACGGGCGGCCATCAGTTCCATATTACGCTCAACCGCAATAAACCCGTCCCCAACTTGCTGCAACTTTCGAGTACGGCGCTGGTCGAACCAGGCTACGGTGAACTGGTGACCGACTTTCGCAACTTCGGTCCCGACTCGTTTCGCAGCAAGGTCGCGGCGGCGCGACTTCGCTTGGGAGCACGCAGTTGACCCGCGCGCGAATGTCCGCGATGCTGCGCGCGCTCCGGCCCGTGGCGCTGATCTCATCGTGCGTAGTCGCGCTAGGACTCACGGGCTTTGCTGCGTACGAAGCGGCCGAAGCGCCGAGCAATCAACTTTTCGGTGCGACCCTCGTGCGCGGCGCGCCGACGGTTCGGGAGGTGGCGCTGACCTACGACGACGGGCCCAACCCGCCGTACACCGACCGCATCCTCGACGTGTTGCGCGCCGAGCACGTTCCGGCGACCTTCTTCCTGGTTGGACGCGCGGTCGTCGCGTATCCGCAGACGGTCCGCCGGATCGTGCGCGACGGCGATGTCATCGGAAATCATTCGTGGGATCACGCGCATTTGATCGTCGAAACCAACGCCGCCGTCCGCACGGAACTGGACCGCACGAATGCGGCCATCCAGCGCGTCGCCGGCGTGCGGCCTGATCTGATGCGGCCGCCCTTCGGTGCGCGTGATTTCGCCGTGATCGATGAAGCGCACGCACTGGGCTACCGCGTCGTCATGTGGAGCGTCCCGCTGCCCGCCGATTGGGAGCAGCCCGGCGATGCGACGATCGCCGCGCGCGTGCTGACGAACGTCACCGACGGCAGCATCATCGTGCTGCACGACGGCAACCGCGGCATTCTGTGCGGCCGCGGCCGGGCCGCTCCGCGTGTGTGTGACCGCGAGCAGGACGTCGCCGCGACCCGGACGATCATCGAGCGCTTACGCGCCCAGGGCTACCGTTTTGTAACGATTCCGCAATTGATTTCCGATGCCGGCAGACGCGTCACGCGTACCGCCTTCCGCGCAGATCGATGAACCCGTCTGGGTGGTGGTGATCGGGATCGTGATGCGTCCAATGCACGAGCGCACCGTAGCGCGTCTGAGGAACCAGTTCACCCTGCACCGCGATTCGATCGCCGACGATCACCGGCACCTGCGGAGCCAGCGCCACGTTATCAACGATCTCGACCCGCGAACCGGCGTCGTCACGGACGTTGAACGCCTCGTGCATCGCATGCGTGCGCGAGCCGTAGAAGAAGCGCGGGGCCGAAACGACGGTCCCCGCGAATTGCACTTCACTCGGCCCCACAAGTCGCAACCCGCCCTCGAGCGTATTCATGTCGCCGTACCATCACGCCGAGAGCCGATTCAACAAGAAGCCCGGCCGGCGCCGTACCTTCGCGCTAAAAGCATGGTTCAGCGCACATGGCGCGGCGTTAGGGACTGCCGAGGTCCGTAAAAAGGTCGGGCAGCACGATCGCGACGCCGTGAATCAAGACTACGTCGCGATGCTCTGTGGGCGCGTGCCGGTCTTGCGGCAAGTATTCGAGAGCGCGGTGCTCTTCTTCGAAAAAAGCAAAGTACGCTTCGAGTCCTGGGATGCCCAGATACTCGTCACGCTTTTCGAGTAGATCGCGTTCGACCGATTCATGGGATACCACCTCGATCACGACCTTGGGTGTGGCCAGCACCGTCGCGGCCGGATCGACACGCTCGCACACGACATACATGTCTCCGTACCGTTGCGATGTCGGTGTCGCCACGCGCATAAGGTCACCGATGACCGCCTCACAGGGCGGCTGCAATCCTGCACTGAGTTTGGCGAAGATGCGAGACGCGATACGTGCGTGGGCCCACGTTCCTCCGGCAAACGCGTGAGGCACGGGGATCCCGAACCCCCGAACCCACTCCCAGCGCTCCGCGACGGTCGAAGCCCAGACCTCGAAGGCCTCCCGGCTCATCTCGAGCGGATACTCTAGAGCGCTCATTACGTGTCCAGTTCGTGGCGATCCGATGCGGCTCCTAATTGACAACGCCGCCAGAAGGGCGTACTATCGGTGAAATACTAGAAAACTAGTATTTCATAAGCGCCCGTCGGAAAGAGGCTCTCGATGCCGCGCAAGCGTGCCGTGACGCTGACCAACCATGAGCTTCGGCTTATGAACGTCCTGTGGGATCGACGCTGCGCAACGGTCGCCGACATTGTCGGCGCGCTCGAGCCGCCGCCGCTCGCCTATACGACGGTGTTGACGACGCTCGGCACCCTGGAAGAGAAGGGGTATGTCGCTCACGACAAAGCCGGGCGCGCGTTCGTCTATCGGCCGCTCGTGAACCGATCTGACGCGGCAACCTCACTCTTGGACACCTTGCTCGAGCGTTTCTTCGGCAGTTCGCCGGGCGTTCTGGCGCTCACGCTTTTGGAAGACGAGCGCCTCTCCGACAAGGACATCGAAAGCCTCAAGCGAGTGATCGCGCGCAAAAGGAAAGCGCGATGAACGCCGTGGCGCGTGAATTACTCGACGTGCTGTTTGCAACGTTGTGGCAAGGCGCATGCATCGGCCTTGCCGTCGCCGCCGTGCTCGCCTTCGCCGGACATCGTCTCAATGCGGCTACCCGCTCCATCGTTTTGCAATGTGCGCTCGCCGCCATCGCGATCGTTGCCGTCGTGACGACGCTACCGAATACCATGCCGCACGGCCTGAGCCTCGGCGGTCACGCCGTCCCGGGCTCCGCCGCCGCGTCGACGCGCGGCTTCGTTGCGGTTGCAGCGCCGCGTGGAATCGACGTTATCTTGGGCGATCGCGCGGTCGATGTGCTTATCGCGGCGTGGATCGGCGGCTTTCTCGCCTTCACGCTGCGCCTGGGCGTGGCGTCGCTGCAATTGGCTCGACTAGCGCGCCGCAGCACACGGCTACCGGATCGCGCCGGCGTCCGCGTATACGCATCGCCCGACGTCGGTGTGCCGCTTGCGACGGGCTTTGCCGTGCCATCCGTAATCGTTCCGACGGCCTTAGCCGCCCAGGGCGGTGAAGAGTTCGAATGTATCGTGTTGCACGAACTCGCGCACGTACGGCGTGGCGATGCATGGGTCAACGCTTGCGAACGGGCGTTGCATGCATTCCTGTTCTTCAATCCGGCCGTGTTGATCGTGCTGAGTGCGATTGCGCTCGAACGCGAAGCCGCATGCGACGACCGGGCGGCCGCGCAATCGCGTGACCTCGAAACCTATACGCGCAGCCTCGCGTCGTTCGCCCTGCGCCGTGCACGTGGCGGCTCCGTGGCCGCCTGCGGCGCGTCAGGCTTCGGGCGCGCGACGCTCACCCGGATTCGACGACTCGAAGATGCGCGCCGTAACGGCGCCATTACCCTTTCACACGACGCTCTTGGAGGATTCACACTCATGCTTCTCGCTCTTGCACTGACCCTGCAGTCGTTCGCGCCGGCGATCGCATTCGCACCGCAACCATCGATCAAACCTATCATCGTCGCGTCGACCGCCTGCTCCAAACCCGCGCGTTATCTCACGGGACCGCCTCCCCAAGTTGCCAGGCCGGTCGGGTTGAAGGCACAAGCGCTCGTTCATCTCTCTCCATCAGGACAAGTTATGAGCACCGCCATCTCAAAGTCGAGCGGCAACGCTGCTTTCGATCGTGCGGTCCTCGATGCAGCGAAAAAGGGCACCTATGCGCCTGAAGTGCAGAACTGCAAGCCGGTCACGGGAACGTATCTTTTCGAAGCCGAGACGACGTCCTAACGTTGCATCGCTAATCTACGGCAGCACGAATGAGACGGTCGCGTTCTGTTCGCGCAGGTTCGTCCAGAAACGCGTGCCGTCGTATGCGAGTCCGCGGCCGGACAATGGCAGACCAGCGATTTCCGTCTCGCTCGGCTGAGCGCCCCGCGCGTCCAGCCGCACGAGACGGTAATCGTCGACCTCTTTACTTTCGGTCGTCAGCAAGTACAAGTCGCCGCCGATGATCGTCATTCCGGTGATCTCACGGCGAACGGGAATCGTCCGTTGCACGCTTCCGGCAGCGTCGAATGCAAGGATACGGTGCTCGAAGCGCTGGCTTAAGTATAACGTCTCGCCATCGGAGGCGAGCCACGACCCCGTCGCGTCCGGACAGGGAATCATCTCGGCGTCGAAGCCCTTACCAACGATGAAGCGCGCGATTGAACGATCGTCGCTCTCCGCATCCCCGACCACCACCCGCACTTCGCCGTCGCGTGCCACCAGCCCATACGGAGTCCCCGGAACGGCCCACTCCTCCGTCGCCGCGCCCGTATGCGGATCGACTGCATACAGCCGATCGGTCTCAACCGATCCGATCCACAGACGTGAATCGTCGTACGCGATACCGATTGGAGCCGGAGCCGGTGCCGGTACCCGCGCAAACGATTCGATGAGGGGCAAAGCGTTGTTCATGATGCGATGCCGTTGCCGCCGACCCGCTTAGCGACCTGCTTCCGATGATGCAGCGTGCCGCCGTGGCGACGGCCGGCGACTTGCCGTACCGCGCACCGACCGCACGTAACCGCTCCACGAGCGCCGAGATGGACTGCTCCTCATCGGCGCGACTTCGCGCAGCATCCTGCGCGCCTGCAAGAACGTTCACCGTCAAAATCGCCGGACAGGGGCGACGATAACCGTACCGTACTTGAGCAAGATGACGACACGCTCATTCCATCTCATCGCTGCGACGCTCACACTGGGTGCGGTGACGACGCCCGTCCCGTCGTTGCCGGCCGTCCGCGCTTCCGTGGTCGATACCGTCGCAACGAATGCGTCGAGCGCGATCAACGCGAAGGCCGGGCAGCTCTTCGTCGTCGGCTTAGATGCAAATCCCACGACGGGCTACTCGTGGTCCCAT
>JAABUQ010012894.1_pt1 | contig 10274 bp, 10 predicted proteins | sample 5560001 | NCBI WGS metagenome assembly JAABUQ01 (sample SAMN10711888, study PRJNA513371) | rock metagenome | isolation source: Antarctica rocks | place: Antarctica: Victoria Land, Finger Mt nord | collected 2015-12-18 | reverse complement strand
GCAGAGGCCGGGCCGGCGGCCGGCGGCGGAACTGCACGCGCAGAAGTTGGAAGCGCAGAACGGGATCGTGCCCCGATGAGCGTCGCGCTTCCTCTGGCGGAACACCCCAGCGGCCGGATCTTTCCCCAACTCTCCTGGCTGGCCCTGGTCGCCCTGGGTGCGCTGCCCCTGCTGATCGCGGTCTTCCCCCAGGACGCGGCTGGCTGGGTGCTTCTGTACCTGACCTATGCGCTCCTGATGGCCTTCCCGGAGTTCCGCCGGGATGGTCAGGTGGCCTCTGCCGGGGTCGTCGTGCTGACTGGACATCATCTGGTTTCTGTCGTGAACGCCTATGTCGGCACGGTTCCCGGAGCCGATGCCGACGCCGTCATGTTTCAGCGCCAGGCCACGGATCTGGCACAAGGCATCAATGCCGGTGAGGACCTGCTGGGGGCCGGAACATTCCTTTATACACATCTGCTCGGCTTTTTTTACCGGCTGTTCGGCCCGTCCTTGTTTCTTGGAGAGGAGCTTTCGGTTCTGGCGTTCGCCTTGTCCTGCGTTGTCTTGGTCAAACTCTGCGCCCTGGCGGGCCTCTCGCGCTTCCGCGCCGGCCTGCTGCTGCTGTTCGGCCTATCGCTCTCGGGCCTGATCTTTTTGTCCGTGACCCTGCGCGAGTCCTGGCAGGTCCTCTTCGTGCTGCTGTCCACTTACTGGGCACTGCGCGTCCGCAGCCGCGTTTCCGGGCGGAACATTGCCTTTTTGCTTTTCTCCGCGCTCGGCTTAGGGCTGCTGCATCAGGGATTGGTTGTGTATTCCGTGTTCCTCGTCCTCGCCAGCATTTACTGGGGCGTGGGGATTGGAAGCGCTTTCGGCATCTTGTGGAAGCGCGCCCTTGTTCTGGTTGTGGCCGCCCTGCTGCTGACTGCGATGGCGGCGTCGGTCAAGCAGATTGGCGGGGCCAGTGCGGCCTTAGCGTCCGGCAAAGCGCTGGAATTCGCACAGAACTATCGCATGCACAGCGTTCAGGACGCACGCGCCGCGTATGGCGTCGCCCTGGATGCTTCGACGCCGCTGCGCTTTGCCGCGACGCTGCCCCCCGTCCTGGTCCAATATATGCTCGCGCCTTTTCCCTGGCAGATCGGTTCGCCGCTGGACATCGAGGCGATGCTGGAGGGGTGGGTCCGTCTCGCCCTGCTCGTCACGTCTTGGCGTGCATGGCGGCTTTCGATGGGGGAGGCGCGCAGTCGGGTCGGGTTCCTGCTCGGCCTGTTCCTGACGATGGAGCTGCTGTGGGCGCTGGGCACCATCAACTGGGGAACGGCGGTCCGTCATCATGTCTTAGCCTACGGCCTGCTGGTGCTGACCGGTGGGCCGGGCCTGCTGCTGCTTCTGGACAAAGCGCGCCGGGCGCTCCTATCACCGACGGGTTCGGGGGCGGGCCCCGCCTAGATCATGAACATCTTTGAAGGAACCGGCATTCATTCTGGAGGCAGCAGTGCATAACAGCAGTGCATAACATCGGATCGAGATTCGGTGAGGTTATCCTTTAGCGTCTATGTCAAGAGTACAATTTGGGGTAGTGGTTTATTGCGTGTTGTTAGGTAGACTCTGTTCATGGTTATCGAACTCCTTCTGTGCCGCCACTGCCACAGCCAGAACGTCATCAAGCACGGGCGCGACAAGCGCGGCATCCAACGCTTCCGTTGCCATGACTGCCGGCGTACCTTCCACAAGGCCGAAGACGACCGCAGCTACACCGCCGACTTCCGCGCCCAAGTGCTGGCGGCCTACCAGGAGCGCGCCTCCATGCGCGGGATCGCCCGCGTCTTCGGCATCAGCCGCCTGACACTGGCCGAGTGGCTAAAAAAAAGCCAAGTCCCTGCCGCCTCTGGCGCAGACGCTGATGCCCGCCCATGACGATGCCCGCCCATGACGAGGACGTGCTGGAACTCGATGAACTCTGGTCCTTCGTGTTCCGCCGCAAGGACAAGCGGTGGGTCTGGCTGGCCTTGTGTCGGCGCACACGCCAGATCGTCGCCTTTGCGGTGGGCGACCGCAGCCAGAAGACCTGCCAGCGGCTGTGGCAGCGCGTGCCACCTGCCTACCGGCGCCTGTTGTGCTACACGGACTTCTGGGACGCCTACGGCAAGGTGATCCCGGACGATCAGCACCAGGCCACGGACAAGGGCGAGGGGCAGACGTGCCACATCGAGCGGTGGAACAACACCCTGCGCCAGCGATTGGCGCGGTTCGTGCGGCAGACGCTCTCGTTCAGCAAGAGCGACCGGATGCACAAGATCTGCCTGGCCCTGTTCATCCACGACTACAACCGAGCACACAAGACCAACAATACTTAATGAACCACTACCCAATTTGGGCAGAAATTGCTTCTCGCAACTCAGGCCAAAAGTGAGTTTTGAAATACGTTCTTGCTGTTGTTTTGACAAAGCGGCCCTAGATGTGTCACACTTCTTGCAAAAGGCAGCAGGTTTATTATGGGCATTAACACAACTTCAGCCGAGTTTTTACTCCAAGCGCATGCCGCAGGCGTTTCGTTCGGCAATACGCTTACATTGGGGCGGCAAAACCTATCGGTCAACGACGGTGTTCTGAAAAGACTCTTGAAGCGCTATGGTGTTTCCGGTTTTGAGAAGGCATCGGCCGGCAACGATCCTTCTGAGAACCTCAAACATGGCCTTCCTCCCTATGCAGATTTATTTTTTCAGGCACTCGGCGCCACAAAGATTGACAGCATTGATGCGGATGCTTATCAGGGTTCCTCTATCGTCCATGATATGAATCTGCCGATCCTGCCGGACTTGCACCAGCAATACGATTGCGTTGTTGACGGCGGCACTCTCGAGCATATTTTTGCGTTTCCGACGGCCATCCGCAACTGCATGGAGATGGTCAAGCCGGGGGGCCACCTCATCCTGCTGACGCCCGCGAACAATTTCTTTGGACATGGATTCTACCAGTTCAGCCCGGAACTGTTTTTTCGCGTCCTGTCGCCTGAAAATGGTTTCTGCGTGGAGCGCATGATTGTGATTGAAACAGAGAATCTGGCCTATCGGACTCAGGGGAGGATATGTTCCTATGAAGAACACGGTCGCCCCTACGAAGTTTTGGACCCTGCGGTAACAAGAAAACGTGGAACACTGCGAAACAGTAAAAGCGTTCTGCTGTATGTCCAGGCCAAGCGCCAGGCAGACGTTCCTATCTTCACCAAAGCACCTCAACAGAGTGATTATGTGACTCTCTGGCACGAAAGCGAACAAGGCCGAAGCCCTCAGCCGTCAGTGAGGTTCTTTAAGACCTTGCGCGCTCGCCTGAAGGAATTCGTTCCGCCATATTTCATGGTACGCTATTACCAGCGGTTGGCCTCGCTTCGAAATCGCGATTTTTTTCGGTGAGAAGTCGCCAATCGTAACTAGATTAAACGATTCGCGTCGTTAAAATGAAGCGGAGTGAGAGTGAAGCTACTCAAACCGCCCCGCGCGACAGATTAACTTAATTCAGAACAATCACTGATCTGCTTCCTCCTGACACTTAATTGGGCTTTTCAACTTCGGCCTGCTTCTCAAGGTTTTCTTTTAACGGCATGAACATTTTTGAGCGAATTCGGGCGTCCGAGAAAATCCGGATGACGCTCCTCGGTGACAGCCAAGCCAGTGCCCTTCAAACTTTTAGCACACTTCAATCCCACGCAAAGCGATGGCGCTCCTTACAGGCCCGCGTGACTGGGGGAGGTCTTTTGGCGACGATGATCACTGTTGGCAGCCTGACACTACTGGTGAAGGTCGTGGCTGCCGGCAAGGAAACTTTCGTCGCGCGACAACTGGGCGTTGGAGATGCTCTCGATGCATTTCTCATCGCTTACTCGTTACCAACTTTGGCCAACAGCATCATCGCGGTATCTTTTAATTGCGCGTTAATTCCAACCTATATCGAGGTCCGAGAGCGTGAGGGGAGGCCGGCGGCTCAGCGGCTTTTCTCGGGTGTGATGTTTTGGGTCCTCGGCTTGTTGTTGTTCGTTTCCGCTTTGATTGCCCTGCTGTTTCCGATTGTCCTTCCCATGCTGGCTTCCAGTTTCAATCCGGAGAAGCTTGCCTTCACACGCCAACTTTTCTGGGCGCTTCTTCCCATCATCACAATCACAGGGCTGGCAACCACCTGGGCGGCGGCCCTTAATGCCGAAGGGGAGTTTGCACTGCCGGCCGCGACACCCATCATCACCTCTCTTATGGTCGCTTTCATCCTCTTCCTGCGGATTCAAACCGGGGGCGCGTGGGGGCTGGCGCTCGGCACTGTGATTGGCGCGTGCCTGGAAGCAGGGCTGCTCGGCGGCCGTCTTCAGCGGCACGGGCTTTCTTTGCTGCCACGCTGGCTAGGGATGGATGCCGATTTGCGGCAGGTGATGCGCCAGTACGCGCCGCAGGCAGCAGCGATGCTGGTCTTCAGCGGCACCACACTGGCCGATCAGGCGGTCGCTGCCCGGCTAGGACCCGGCAGCGTCGCCGCGCTCAACTACGGCAGCAAGATCATTTCCCTGTTCATCGGGGTGACGGCGACGGCGGTGAGCACGTCTGTTTTGCCCCATTTTTCACGCCTGGTCGCGCTTGATGATTGGAGAAGTCTGCGCCGGGATATGAAACGCTTTTCTGTGCTGATTCTCGCGGCATTGATACCCCTGGCTCTGCTTCTGGCTTTCTTTTCAGTTCCCCTCGTGCGTCTTGTGTTCGAGCGAGGCGCATTCACATCCCATGATACGCGCCTCGTTGGACAGGTGCAAGCTTGCTTTGCGCTGCAGATCCCTTTCTTTACTGTAGGCATGCTTTGTATCCGGATCATCTGCGCGCTGAAGATCATCAGCCGCAATTTCTTGATAGCCTCTTTTAGCGTCGTTCTCAATCTCGTTCTGGATGTCGTTCTCGCGCGGGACTTCGGCGTCGCGGGGATCGCTCTTTCCACCACAGCCGTGTCCGTGGTCTCCGCCGGCATCTATTATCTGGTCGTGCTTCGCGCAATACCCACGCTGGCAGGAACGGCGGGTCCCGCAAGCGCGGAGGGAGCGCAATCATGCGGCTGACTTTGGTGATCTCATCCCTCGGCATGGGCGGCGCCGAGCGTGTGCTGTCGCTCATGACCAATTACTGGGCGACGAAGGGCTGGCATATCACACTGATTACCCTCGATGCTGCCGAAAACGACTTTTTCCAGCTTCCGCCCACCGTCACGCGGGTTGCCCTAGACATCATGGGGGCTTCCTCTAACCCATTCTCGGCCATGCGAAGCAATATCGGGAGAATCCGGCGCTTGCGCCAAGCGATCCTCGGCTCACGCCCTCAGGCGGTCATTAGTTTCCTGGACACAGTGAATGTCCTGACGCTGCTCGCCTGCATGAAGTCGCCGTTCCCGGTCATCGTCTCAGAACGGGTGGACCCGAGACAGCATCCGATTGGCCGCGCCTGGTCAATTCTGCGGCGGCGGCTTTATCCGCACGCCGCCGCCGTGGTGGTCCAATCGGAGGCCGTGCGTGGCTGGGCGGAACGCTTCGTTCAAAGTCGGGCGGTTTGTACGATCCCAAACCCAGTTTTGCCGCCAACGTCCGCGCCCCTTCCCGCCTCTCAGACGCCGGCGGCTCCGCCTTCCAAGCCGGTCATTGCGGCGCTGGGGCGGTTGGTTCCCCAAAAAGGCTTTGATCTTTTGATCCAGGCGACAGCCCAGGTTCTGGAAAAACACCCCGCTTGGACTTTGATGATCCTGGGCAAAGGTCCGGAGTTGAAGAATTTGGAACGGCTGGCAGGCGATCTGGGCTTCTCTCATCGCATCCAGTTTCCGGGCCATGTTCAAGACCCGGCTCGCCTGCTGCGCCACGCCGATCTATTTGTCCTGTCGTCCCGCTTTGAAGGGTTTCCCAATGCGCTGCTGGAGGCGATGTCCTGCGGGCTGCCGGTCATCAGCGTGGATTGTCCTTCCGGCCCGCGCGAAATCGTTCGCGAGGGAGTCGACGGCCTTCTCGTTCCACCGGAAGACGTGGGCGCGCTGGCAGCAGCCATGGACCGGCTGATGTCAGACGCGGCGGAGCGCGCGTGCCTGGCGGCACGTGCCTCCGAGGTGCTCGACCGATTCGGCATGGAACGCATCATGGGGTTGTGGGAGGACTTGCTGGATCGTCTCCTGAAGCCTGATCTTTCGACAGCGCAAGGAACGTCGCCGGCCCAGCCGTTGAAGGTGCAGAAGCCAAGTCCACCTTCAGGGGACTCGCATAACATAATGGGGTAGAATAGATGAATAACTCAGCCGAGGAAACTCGACTTACCGACGAGGGGTTTTGGGAGGACTTTTGGGCTGACTTGAAGGTTCCAAATCGTGTCACCCCTCGCTCTTCCATGGATCGAAGCATGAGCCGCGCCTTCCTCAATCTGGTGCCGTCGGGCCAGGGAAAAAAACTCATTGAGGTCGGAGCCGCGCCGGGGCGCTGGCTGGTGTTCTTCCATGAAAAACTTGGCTACGCTGTTGACGGAATCGAGTATGTCCCGTCCGCCTGCCGGAAGACGGAGGAAAATCTGGCGGCGTGCGAGACGGAGGGGAATGTTTTCCAGCAGGATTTTTTCCATAACGATCTGCCCAAACACTCCTACGATGTGGTGGTATCGCTCGGGTTTATCGAGCACTTCACCGATCTTGCTCCCGTCGTGACAGGCCACACCGCCCTGCTTAAACCTGGCGGCCTGCTGCTTCTCGGCGTCCCAAATCTTCGCGGGATAAACTATCTCATGGGACGCCTCATAAATCCAGACAACCTGGCGGCGCACAATCTGGAGACGATGAGTGTATCGTTTATGCAGAAGTTATCTCAGGATTATGATCTGGCGCCTCTCTGGATCGGATACGTCGGAGGCCCGCATCCCGGCCTTTTCGCGGGAGCCGATGACGAAGCCGGGAAAAGGGGGGGATTTGCCACAAAGCTGCGCCGCAGCGTTTTTCGATTTGTCGTTCTGCGCCTGTTGAGCGGCATTCGCAATCGCATCCCCTTCCTGGACCGCTTGAACGGCTCATTCATCAGCGGCTATTTGCTGGCCGTCTACCGATATGCTCCTCAGGAAAATAGCGGAGCGGCTGCCGGCCACCAGTGACAACCTGAAATACAGCCTCAAGACACTTCAAATCTTAAGACAGCAACATGCCAACAAACACCTTGTCATACGACGCAGACGTTTTTTCCCTGCTGCCGAGTTTGATCTGCCCAATCTGCCACAGTGAGCTAACCCGTAGCGGGGACAGTAGCAGCGGGGACAGTAGCAGCGGGGACAGGCTGATCTGCCGGAACCCCGCCTGCCAGACGCAATTCCCCATCGTTGACGGCATTCCGGTGCTTATCAATGACGCCAACAGCGTGTTCTCGATTTCCGACTTCGTGAATCATGATGACACATTTTTCAAGTACCCAGAAAGCAAATTCGCCGCCTTCGCATGGAAGGTGGTGCATATGCTTCCCACCCTCGGCGACACGATCGGCACTCGCGAGAGATATGCGGAAATGGCACGGCTTTTGTTGCAGAAAACCCCCAATCCTGTGGTCTTGGTCGTGGGGGGTAGCATTGTCGGGCAAGGCATGGGAGAGTTCCTGACGAACCCCGCGATTCGTTTTGTCGAAACAGACATTACCTTCGGTCCGCGTACACAGATGATCTGCGACAGCCATGACATCCCATTTCGCGACGGCACGTTCGATGGGGTGGTCGCCCAAGCCGTCCTGGAGCATGTGGCCGACCCGCACCGCTGCGTTGATGAGATTCATCGCGTCCTCAAGAAAACAGGCATGGTTTATGCCGAAATCCCCTTCATGCAGCAGGTACACGGCGGGCGATATGACTTCCTGCGGTTTACTTACTTGGGAAATCGGCGTTTATTCCGGCACTTCACCGAGATCAAGAGCGGTGTTGCGGGCGGGCCGGGAATGGCCCTGGCTTGGGCCTGGCAGTACTTCGCTCTGAGTCTCGTGAAGTCACGTCCCGCGCGCGCATTGGTTTATCTGATTACCCCGCTCACGACGTTCTGGCTGAAGTACTTTGATAGGTTTCTCATCAACAGGGTCGCCGCCTATGATGCCGCCTCCGGGTACTATTTCTTGGGACGCCGCAGCGACGAAGCCCTGCCTGACCGTGAGCTGATCACCCTCTACCGGGGCAGCTATCGGTGAAACATTGAAACCACAGCAAAAAATGAGAGCAGAAACAACACTTGACATCATCCCCAGACCGGCGGCAAGGCGGGTCGCTTTTCTGCTCCCCTCCCTTGTGGGCGGAGGAGCCGAGCGGACTGTCGTGAAGATGCTGCGGGAGATGAGCGCTGCCGGGATCGAGTTGGACCTGGTGGTGGCATCGGCGCACGGTCTGTATCTCGATCAGATTCCAAAGACCGTGCGCCTCATTGATCTCCACGCCCGGCGCGTCTCGGAAGCCGTCATCCCGCTCAGTCGCTACCTGCGCCGAGAACGTCCGTCCGTCATCATCTCCAACATGGCCCATCTCAACACCATCGTTTGTTTGGCGAAAGTTTTGACGCGCGGCAGAACAGCGGTGATCTGTGTGGAGCACTATCACGTTGGCGCCGAGCAGAACGGCCGCGAGAGCTGGGTCCAGCGCCTTGCCTGGTGGCTCTATCCCAGTGCGGCCGCCGTCGTTGCCGTCTCGCAGGGGGTGAAGGAGAGCGTAGAAGCCTCTCTGAAGCCCATGCGGGGGAAGGTAAGGGTGATCTTCCCGCCGGTTGTAGACGAAGAGCTGCTGGCCGAGGCGGAGGCTCCAGTGGAGCACCCTTGGCTTCGCCAGGAGATCCCTGTCTTCGTGGCAGCCGGTCGCCTTTCACCTCAAAAGGATTTCGCAACATTGCTGGATGCTTTTCATCAAATGCGCCGGCACCGGCAGGCACACCTCCTCATCCTAGGAGAAGGGCCATGTCGAGGGGCGCTGGAGGCGCAGGTGTCGGCCTTGAAGTTATCGGAAGACGTGGCGATGCCGGGGTTTGCCGCTAACCCCTACGCTTATATGCGCCACGCCAGCGCCTTCGTGCTTTCCTCGCGCCATGAAGGCATGCCGGCGGTGCTGATTGAGGCCATGGCCTGCGGCTGTCCTGTGATCTCGACGGACTGCCCGAGCGGTCCCAGCGAAATCCTGGAAGGAGGCCGCTATGGCGCCCTCGTCCCTGTAGGCGACGCGGCATCTCTGGCCTCCGCTATGATTCAAACGCTCGATGCGCCGATCCCGGCGGAGCGGCTGCGCCGCAAAGCGATGGAGTTCACCACGGCGCGGGCAACAAATGCATTCCTGGATCTGGCTGAACATTTAACAAACGCCATCCTCACTGTTCCAGCCCGTTAGGATGATGGGAGTCCGCTGTATTGCTGACAGCAAGGCGCGAACGCCAATAGCATTGTTGGGTAATAGGCAGTCCCCATCATCCACTTTTTTAGGCGTTATTGTTCCCAGGCATATGAACGAAACACAAAAGACTACCGGCGACCGGCACACGTTTCGGCACACGAGATATCTTTTATACACCGACCAATTTCGTCGCTGCGGGAAGACAGGATTATTTGTCACGCTATCGCTCATGTGGAATAATCCAGAGTATACGTTTAGTGCGTGGCTGCGCTTGAAGGCCTATGCTGTTTCCGCCCGGCCTCGATGGCTGATGAAGCCTGTTTCAATCTTGACCGGTCTGATGCATCGCCATTACATGGTTAAATTCGGCATCCAGATTCCGCCGAACACTCAGATCGGCCCCGGCTTTTACATTGGCCATTTTGGAGGGATCGTGGTCAATGCAAACTGCATCATCGGCGCGAATTGTAACATCAGTCACAACGTAACACTCGGCCAAGCCAACCGTGGGGTCCGAAAAGGTTATCCAGTCATTGGCAACAACGTCTACATCGGCCCTGGAGTTCATATAGTCGGAGCGGTTCGTATTGGCGACAATGTTGCAGTCGGAGCAGGATGTGTCGTAACCCGCGATGTCCCGGATAATGCGGTTATCGTCGGCGTACCAGGAAGGGTGATCTCTTACGAAGGCGTGGAAGGATACATTTGCCACACGGATTACGCCTCGGAAGAGAATTGGAGTAGGCAATCCAAGAGCAACGGCTGCCTACCGAAACTCTTATAGGAGTTACGCAGTTGGCTCAAGTTGTATAGTCGGTTGTCTGAGGTACTGGCGGATCGCCTCCCGGACGACATCCGCTTTGGCGGCGTAGCCGCTCAGGCCCGTCCTCAGGCGGTTGGACTCCA
>JAABUQ010012892.1_pt1 | contig 10275 bp, 7 predicted proteins | sample 5560001 | NCBI WGS metagenome assembly JAABUQ01 (sample SAMN10711888, study PRJNA513371) | rock metagenome | isolation source: Antarctica rocks | place: Antarctica: Victoria Land, Finger Mt nord | collected 2015-12-18 | reverse complement strand
GGGCGGCATCCCTTCCTGGTGCGGTGCGATGACCAGCTCGCTGGCTTTGTCCTGGTGAACGGCCACTGCCTCGTGTCCGAGGAGGAGCCTTCCTGCGCGATCGCCGAGTTCTTTATTATGCCGAAGTATCGACGGGAGGGGGTCGGTCGGCACGTTGCCGAGAGCCTCTTCCGCATGTTTCGCGGTAAATGGGAGGTGCGACAGGTGGCCAGAAACCAATCCGCCCAGAGGTTCTGGCGCAAGGTGATCGGCGACTTCACCGGCGGCCGCTATGCTGAGACGTATCTTGATGACGACCAATGGCATGGACCGGTACAGAATTTTGACAGTACAGACAGCGGTACGGGCCTATGAAGGGGGCCAGGGGATCGCCTGCTGTGCCGAGTTCGGTAGAAGCCGCCGCACCCGATCCCAGTATCTCGTATCCCGGAGTAAAGTCATAAACTCCGAAGGACTGGGCAGCCAGCCCTGAGATTTTACAACCCTCTCGCTAGTCTGTAGAGCAGCGGGGATATGAAACTACAGCGCTGCTTTTGCGCTCTGCTTCACTTTCGCGCCCTCTTCTGCGATCCGTAGCGCATTTAATTCCAAATAGCCCATCATTCCCGCGACTACGGCGAACGCCTGCAGCAGTGTTCGTCGCCCTGCGTTCAGTGTTGCCTTCGGCATCCCGCCAGGCATTGCGGCTAGCAACGGCAGGCGTGGTGGCGCTGATGATAGAGCTGTATCAAGGAGCGGTGGCGGCTTTGGCGCAGGTACTGCCGGTAGGGATGCGGGCCATCTGCCTCTGGCGACGGGTGTGACTCTGGCAGTGAATGCTTTCACGCAGCAGTTCGTTAGGAAGTGGCTGGAAAAACAGATTGACCTAGTTTTATTACGCTCTGTACAATTTGGAGAAGGAGCAGGCATGCAAGCATAAAGAGTCTCCCTCATGTGACTGTACATTTAGAAGCCTGGCATCATAACAAACAAATTAGCGTTTTTCGTTCTTGCATTGTCTGTGATTGGTAAACTGTTATCATTCTAATTTTCTATAAAGCAGAAAGAACTAGAAACGTGAAGAGTTCGGATGCCTTGCCGCGGGTTGCCCGCCTGTTCAAGATTATTACGCTGGTGCGCTCGCACGCTTCCGCCCTGCCGCTGGGGCGTGCAACCCTTGCCGAAGCGTGCCAGTGTACGGAACGCACTATCACGCGCGACCTTGACCTGCTGGCTGAAGCGCACATTCCTATCACGTTTGACCGTGCCCGTCGCGCTTACACTCTGCCAGAGAAAAGCAAGTGGGTCTTTCCCATTGCCGAGCTGACGCCTGAAGACGCGCTGGCCCTCGCCCTGATGCGGGCCGTGACGGCAAAGGGAGGAATGCCGCAGCACGGGGCTGTCCTGTCCACACTGGACAAATTAACGGGGTTTCTACCTCCAGCCCTGCGCCTTCTGTTCACGGAAGCGGCAGAAGGATTAGACGGCGGGCGGCTCGTGCGCGATTATTCCGACGTGCCGATGGACGTTCTCCGGCTGGCAGCACAGGCGCGTGAAACGGTGGAAATAGAATACCAAAGCCTCCAGTCGGGGGAGCGGGCATGGCGGCGGGTCGATCCGTACCAGGTGGCCGCCCGCGACGGCCAGTTTTGGGAACTGCACGGCTGGTGTCATCGCCGTCAAGAGGTGCGGACGTTTGCACTAGATGGGGTGATGGGCGTGCGGGGGACGGGGGAAGCTTTCACCCTCCGGGAGCAGGAATGGGCAGCATTTACATCGGCGCCGGGCATTGTGGGCGGTCTGCGCGGGGGGCTGGAAGTGGTGGTGCGCGTAACATTTGATACCCATGTTGCGCCTTACGCACTGCGCCGCACGTGGCCGGACGGTCTTGCTGCAGAACGACAGCAAGACGGCACAGCTCTGCTGACGGGCACGGCCCAAGGCACAGCGGGTCTGCTGGTATTGCTACTTGCTTGGCGTCGGCACGTGCGTGTGGAAGGAGGCCCGGAACTGCTGGCGGCCATGCGCGATGAACTGCAAGCTATGAGCGCATTATACGAGTAAAAAACTTTTTGTCTTTCACCGTCAGGGACACACTGTTGTCCCTGCAAGTGCGTTACAATGCAGCATGAATGACGAACTGCTGCTGCGCTTGTGGGGCAAATCCGACCCTGCCAGCGACAATAACTATCACCCTTTGCTGTTCCACCTGCTGGATGTTGGCTTTTGCGCCCGTTTTTTGTGGAGGGAAGGCCTGACGCCACACGTCCGCACATTTATCGCCGCCACGCTGGGACTGTCCGAAGCACAGGCCGAACAGGTCTGCACCCTGCTGGCCGCGCAGCATGATTTGGGTAAAGCATCCGCCTTCCAACTCAAGCCATCCGTACCAACATTGGCGAATAAAGCTCGTGCCGCCGGATTTGATATTCTCAACGCGAATGAGCAACCGCATGGCTACGTTTCTGCCCGCACGTTGTTTCCACTGGCACAGAAAGGCATAGGCGGCTGGCAGGCAGAACACAAAACGGCTCACCTTCTGGCCCAAATCACAGGCGGGCATCACGGCACGTTTCCAGGCCAATTTGACGTGAAAGACATCAACGCGGCGACTTCCATCGGCACGGGCACGTGGGATGCCGCCCGTCGTGCCCTGCTGGAGCGCGTGCAGGAAGTTTTGTTCCCAAACGCGCCGCTGGCTGCTGTGCCGGACTCGGACGCAGCGGCTCTCGTGCCGATGGTGGGTGGCTTCGTCAGCGTCGCCGACTGGCTGGGATCGTCCAAAATACACTTCAAGCCATACGGCCTAGCGGCAGTGGAAAATTACGCCATCTATTCCGAAGCGCAGGCACGAAAGGCCGTGCAGAGCTTCGGGTGGACAAGTCACGCACAGTTTGCCGCCCCCGCCGCATTTGGCGATATGTTTCCATTCGCACCCAATTTCATGCAGGCAAAAGTCGCCGAACTCGCGGACAACGCCGCCGGGCCGTATCTGCTGATTGTAGAAGCGGCGATGGGCGAAGGCAAAACTGAAGCCGCTCTGTATGCCATTGACCGCGCCCTGACAACCCACGCGGCGGGCGGCTTCTTTCTGGCCCTGCCTACCCAGGCTACTGGCAATGCACTGTTTGGGCGCATCTTGAAGGACTATCTGCAGAAGCGTGGTCATGTCGGCCCACAAAACTATCAGCTTGTCCATGCAGGAAGTTTTCTTCATGCCCCGTTTGATGCATTGCAACAGGCCGCCACCGCTCCCGACCGGGAAGACGAAGTCAATTGCGTTGTCGCGCAGCAATGGTTCACACAGAAAAAGCAGGCTCTGCTGGCTCCATTTGGCGTCGGCACGATTGACCAGAGTCTGTTGGGGGTGCTGCAAACGCGGCATTGGTTCGTGCGCTTGTTTGGGCTAGCGGGAAAAGTAGTTGTGTTTGATGAAGTCCATGCTTATGACGTGTACATGGGCACAATTCTGGCCCGCCTGCTCCGCTGGCTGCGAATGCTGAACTGCACGGTGGTTCTATTGTCGGCAACGCTGCCGGACGGCAAGCGGCGCGAACTCATGCAGGCGTGGGACAAAACCGCATCTGTTCCCGAAGAAACATATCCCCGCGTGACATTTGTGGCGAATGGAAAGGCTGAAACGGTTCACGCACCGCAGAAAACGGCTGCGCCTAAAGACGTGCAGGTTTCCTATGCCGCGCCGGACTTGGCAGGGCTGCCGGATGCTGTCAAGAATGGGTTACCTGATGGCGGGTGCGCCGCTGTCATTTGCAACACGGTGGCGCGCGCGCAAGAGGCATATAAACTGCTCCGCGACGCATTATCAGGCGACGGCTGGGAAGTGACGCTTTATCACGCCCGCACCCTCGCCAACTGGCGCGCGAAACGTGAAGCAGAAACACTGGCAGCGTTCGGCAAGCAGGGGCCCCGCCCACAAAAGGCCGTGCTGGTTGCCACGCAGGTTGCGGAACAATCTTTGGATTTAGACTTTGATTTCATGGTGTCCGAAATGGCTCCCGCCGACCTGCTCTTGCAGCGCATGGGCCGTTTGTGGCGTCACAGTCGCCCGGCCCGGCCTACACCTGTGGCACGTTTTCTGGTGCTGTGCGGCGACGGCGAAGACGACCTGCCCATGTTTCCCGCAGGTACGGAACATGTCTACAGTCGCTACGTGCTGCTGCGCTCGCGCCTGGCATTGCAAGCCGGATCGCTTCAGCTGCCAAAGGACATTGACCGTCTTGTGCAGGAAGTGTATGGCCCTACTGTGCCGGAAGCCTTATCCGCCCCCTGGCAGGATGCATTGGACAACAGTCTTACGCTTCAGCAAGAGGCTGCCCGCGACTCTAGAAAAGCCGCCAAGCGAGTTTTGGTACGTTCGCCCGATGCAGGCGCGGAAGACGTGCTGGAACAGGGTGAAGCCGCCGGAGACGTGCGCGCCGAATTGTATGATGACGACGACCCACAGGTTCACAAGAGCCTGCGCGCCGCTACCCGCGAAGGCGACCCTTCCGTGTCCATCATCTGCACCGGCGCGGACGCAAATGGAAACGCGCTTGCCCTGCCGCCCGACGCCATACCCGACCCAAAAACTCACTACAAAGCACACGTAGAAGCAGCCCGCAAGTTGCTGGGTTTCAGTGTATCGGTCAGCAACAAGAAGTTGTTTCACGCTATCGTGAGCATCAAGACGCCACCCGCATGGCGAAACAGCCCGTTTTTGCGCTATCACCGCGCCCTGTGTTTTGACAACGGCCTGTGCGTGGATGTGACAGGCTTCCGCCTGCGCCTGAGCGAAGAACTTGGCCTTGTGATTGAACAGGGCGAACAAAACTAAGGCTCCGGGCTAATACCCGAAGCCGCCCCCCACGTGTGTGGGGCCAAATTGAACTGCATCTTCAACGCTCAACGTTGAACGTAGGTTCACCCCCATATGCATGGGGCTAATAATATAATACCGTTTTTTCCTCCCTTGATCTTACTATGCAGATTGTCGGACAAAGGATTTAGTTCGTAGTGCAGAAAATTTACTCTAAAATCGCCCATTCGGATGCGTCAACGGAACATCTTAGAGAAGTAGACTATTGACATCCAATTAATCGTGTGGGTATCTTTTGTGTCATACATTAAACGTCTTAGAAAAAGAAGGGTAAGGCCAATGACACCAACAGATGCAGTCCGTCGCATACTAAAACAGGAGTGGGCACACAAGAAGGAAAACCTGGCGCTATTTTATGCAGAAGTATGTCGGTTGGGAGGCAGGGCTTACAATCCCGGCACAGTAGCACGCTTGTGGTACCGGTTTTCGCGGCAAGGAGTAGCAACATGAATCAATCTTTTGATCTGCGAACGCAGCCATTCATCCCCTGCCTGTGCAAAGACGGCCAGGTGCGCGAGCTTGACCTTGCGGACGTGCTGACAGGGGCGCACGGCCTGAGGGAACTGTCAGGCGACACGCCCCTGCAAACTGTTGCCATCTTGCGCCTGCTGCTTGCCGTGTTGTACCGCACCATGCCCGTTTACAACAAGAACGAATGGACAGAGTTGTGGCGGCAGGACACGCTGCCCGTCGACGCCATCACACGCTATCTGAACGCGCAGGAGGGCTTTGACCTGTTCCATCCGACGCGGCCCTTCATGCAAGTCGGGGGTATGACAATGACCAATGCTGCCCCGCTAGCTGTGCTTGCCAACGAAGCGGCGACCGGCAACAACGCGACCCTGTTTGACCATCGCACAGACGCTGCGCCGCCAGCCTACTCTCCGGCGCAGGCGGCGCGTTTGCTGCTGACGGCGCAGGCGTTCGCACTTGGATTTGGCAAGGCGGCGGAAGCAACCGTCAATGGCAAGCCTCTGCTGCGTCCCTATGCCGCCGATGCCATTGCCCTACGCGGCGTGACGCTGTTCCTGTCAGGGGCAACCCTGCGCGAAACGCTGCTGCTCAACATGGCTCCGCTCCCGCAAGATGACGAGGACGAAGACGATGCCCTGCCGCCCTGGGAGCAGACCGACCCGCTGGCCGACATGGATAAAGTCGTCAAGGGCGCGGACGGCAAAGACAAACGGGTCAGCGTGGGGGCGCGGGGCGTGGTGGAGCGCTATGCCTGGCGCAGTCGCATGGTGCGCCTGCTGCCAGATGATGACGGCCTGGTGCGCCGCGTCTACTTCACGCAGGGGCGCGAGGCCGACAAGAGCGATGGCGACCCCATGAAGGTCTTCGTCACGGACAAGCAGTTTGGCCTCTACGCGCTGGGCTTGAATGCGGGCAAGGCAGTGTGGCGCGATTTGCAAACTTACCTGCTGCCGGGCAAAAGCAACGACACCGCTATCCTACGCTTCGTCGGCGGGCAGGTGCAGGTTTCGGGTTATATGGACAATCCTCTATTGCCGCAAGCGCGGTACGGATTGAATGTCGTGGGCCTTGCTACCGATCCGGGCAAAGCGGGCAAGTTTCTGCTGTGGCGACATGACCGCATGAGTTTGCCCGCCGCGCTGCTGGCTTCGGACGCGCTGCGCGGCTTTTTGGAGAACGGCATGGGCGATGCCGAAGCAGTCGCCGACACCCTGCGGCAGCGCGTGTATCGTATCGCGTTCCGCTTTCTGCCGCCGGACGGCAATCCCGACCCCAAAGACGTTGCCCATTTGATGGATGCGCTTGACCCGCGCCCTGCGTTCTGGGCGCGAATGGAGACGCACTTTGCCCATTTTGTTGTAGGGCTAGCGGCAGAAGACACGGCACAGGCGGCGCTGATCGAGTGGCGTGAGAATGTGCAAAGCGAGGCAAAACGCGCCCTGCACGAGTCCTGCAACCAATTGGGAGACAGCACCCGCGCCATGAAAGCCGTCGCCGCTATCACGTTCAGTTTTGTTGCCGACCGGGCACGGCTGGCACACATGGCGGCAGACGCCAAAGCCCGCAAAAAGACAAACGCAAAAAGAACAGGAGCCGCCGCATGACAAGAGACATTGACCCACGTGTGCAAGCATTGGGAGACAAATTGCTGTTCTGGGCGCGCACGGCAGATAAGCTTTCTGCCTCGCGCGCGGCCCTCGCCGAACTGCGCCATGCCCTGCCGGAGCGCGAACGGCTGCGAGCCGCGCCGTATGTTGCGCCGTTTCTGGGAGCAAATGATGCTCGTGACGAGCAATGGTTTTACCTGGTGGCCTGTTTATTTGCAACGCACAGACAGCACAAGCAGGGGCAGTCGCTCGGCCATGCATTCCGCACCCTGAAAGACAGGTCCGATGGCATGGAAACCCGCTTTCTGCACCTACTGTCTGCTGACACGGAACGCCTGCCAGATTTGCTGCGGCCTGCCGTATCTCTACTGGCCGCGCATGACGTGCCATTAGATTGGTACCGACTGCTGACAGATGTGACGCGCTGGCACTGGCAAGATAAGCCCCGCCAGCACAAACTCGCCCGCGACTTTTATTCTGGTTCCGCTGCGGAGAATGACGACGACACGAAAGGATTGACCAATGCCCAGCTTCAAGATTGAGATGCACCTGCTGCAAAACTTCGCCCCCTCCTGCCTCAACCGTGACGACACCAACACGCCTAAAACGTGCGAGTTCGGCGGCGCGACCCGCGCCCGCGTGTCCAGCCAGTCGTGGAAGCGGGCCGTGCGGAAAAGTGACATCTTCGTTGATGCTCTTGCTGGAAAAACAGCAGTGAGAACACGCCGCCTTGTTGAGAACCTTGCAGAAGTCGTTTCTGGTCAGCAACCGGTTCCCATCAGCCATCAGAAGGTCATGCACGAACTCTTCGTAGAAGCCGGTTTGCTTGGCAAAAAAGATAAAGACAGCAAGGAGCAAAAGCCTGACAAGAAAGCGGAAGGTGAAGGCGGCAATGACAAAGAAAGCGCATTAACCTTAACTTCCAAAGTGCTAGTTTATATGCCAGAAGACACAATTCAAGAAATGGCCGCTGTTTTGCGCGAAAAGTGGCCTGAGTTGGCACAAAAGAACAGTGCAGCACGCAGTCAAGTTGTCGCTCAGATGGCAGAACTGCTTGAGAAGAACATCCAAGTGCCTGACCTTGCCCTGTTTGGGCGGATGATTGAGATAAGTGGCGATACTCCATTCGGAAAACGCAACCTGCGTGTAGATGCCGCGTGCCAGGTGGCGCACGCCATTTCCACGCACAAGGCGGATTACGAGACGGACTTTTACACGGCGGTGGACGACCTGACCCAAAGCAAAGATGAAGTCGGCGCAGGGATGCTGGGAACCCAGGGCTTCAACGCGGCCTGCTTTTACCGCTATGCGCTGGTTGACCACGCGCAGCTGGTCAAGAACATGGGCGGCGACACCCGCGCCGCCAACAATGCCCTGGAAGCGTTCTTGAAGGCGTTCACGCTGTCCATTCCCAATGCCAAGCAGAACAGCCATGCGGCGCAAAACCTGCCGTCGTTTGGGCTGCTGGTGGCGCGGGAGCAGGGCGTGCCGGTGTCGCTTGCCAATGCGTTCGCCGTTCCCGTTTACGGTGCGAACCTGATTGAGGACTCGAAGGAGAAGTTGTGCAAGCACCATGCCGCAATGGACAAACTTTACGCCCTCTATGAAGGCGCGACGCAGGCCGTTTTCCACAGTGGCGAAGATGATACCGTATTGCGGGACTTGAAACCTTTCAAGGTGGACACGTTTGCGCTGGCGGTGGATGCGGTCATGGGGCGCATTGACCTGTCCCGAAAGGGAGGCGCGTAATGCCGCACACGCTTCTTATTCCCCTCGTCGGGCCGATGCAGGCGTGGGGCAGCCGCTCCCGCTTTGACGACCGCGATACGCACGCTGAACCCACCAAATCGGGCGTGCTGGGGCTGGTATGCGCCGCACTGGGCAGGCCCCGTACGAACAGCTTGGATGACCTGAACGCCCTGCGCTTCGGGGTGCGGGCTGATGCGCCGGGCCGGGCTTCTACCGACTTTCACACCGCGCAGAACGTTTTGCGGGCGGGCGGCAGTGGTACGACAACGGTCACGTCGCGGCGGCACTTTCTGGCGGACGCACGCTTTTTGTGCGGGCTGGAAGGAGAAAATGTGGCGTTTTTGCAGATGCTGGCAGAAGCGCTGCACGACCCGGTGTGGCCCTTGTCGCTGGGGCGCAAGTCGTTTCCACTGACCCTGCCGCCGTTTCTGCCGGGTGGCTCGGTGCGCGAAGGCATGGCGCTGGAAGCCGCCTTGGAACGCGAACCCTGGCGTCGCCTGACACGGTGGGAGCATCCCCCAAACGCGCTGCGGTTGGTGCTGGAACAGGCTGGTGGCCCCATTGTGCAGCAGGACGTGCCGGAAGATTGGAACACACGCCGCTTCGGGCTGCGGCGCTTGTGCGTTACGACAACTCCCTGCCCGGTGATAGAGGAGGAACTCCATGTACCTTTCTGAATTGACATTTGACCCCTGGCGGCGGGACACGGGGCGACTGCTGGCGGATAGTTACGCGCTGCACCAGCGTTTGCTGCTGGCGTTCCCCGAAGCGGCGGATGGCGGGAGCGGGCGTATGCTGTTCCGTACCGAATTGGAGAAAGGGGAACTGCGCCTTCTGATACAGTCGGAACGGGAGCCGCAGTGGAACAAGCTTGGCGACCTTGCGCGCGCCCATCGCGGGCCGAAAATGTGGCAGCCTGAGTTTGCGGTGGGACAAGTTTTGCGCTTTCGACTGCGCGCTAACATGACCGTGAAGCAGGATGGCAAGCGTCGCGTTCTGCATGGTGCCTCGGCAGACGAAACCCGGCAAAAGCAGTTGGCGTGGCTCTCGCGCAAGGGAGAGCAGCACGGCTTTGCGCTTGCACTCGTGCCCAGTGGCGCGGACTGGTTTAACCCGTTCGCAGAGGAAGAACCTGCTGCGCCGTCCTCCAACGTCCGCCTTGTCCCGCTTCCCGCGCGTGTTGGGCATCGTCCTGCTCGCGACGGGAAGCCAAATATGGAAGTGGCGCACACGGGCGTAGACTGCGACGGCGTGCTGCGCGTGACGGACGCGGCGCTGTTTGCGTCAGCAGTCGCGGGTGGAATTGGTCCCGCAAAGGCGTTCGGTTTCGGCCTGCTTTCAGTGGCTGCTGTGCATTGATAAGAAGGGAAGTCACAATGATATAGTAGACGCGCTTTTAGTATTGGCCCCACGCACGTGGGGGTGAACCGCTATTGGCAGGCAGCGCCGCGCGCATAAAACAATTGGCCCCACGCACGTGGGGGTGAACCGTGATGGTCCCCTGGAATGGACAACCACTGTGCATTGGCCCCACGCACGTGGGGGTGAACCGCGGCCAAGCCCAAACAAGCGAAGCCCAAACAAATTGGC
>JAABUQ010012891.1_pt1 | contig 10276 bp, 10 predicted proteins | sample 5560001 | NCBI WGS metagenome assembly JAABUQ01 (sample SAMN10711888, study PRJNA513371) | rock metagenome | isolation source: Antarctica rocks | place: Antarctica: Victoria Land, Finger Mt nord | collected 2015-12-18 | reverse complement strand
GCCGCCCCCGCCCCGGCCGAGGCGGCGGCCGCTCGCATCGCCGGCCTCAAGCGGGTTCACGCGGTCTATTCCTCACCCCTCGAACGGACCCGGGAGACCGCCGCACCCATCGCCAAGCGGCGCCGATTGCGCACCCGCGTCAAGCGTGGCCTCAACGAGTGTGACTTCGGCGACTGGACCGGCGCCGAGCTGAAGGCGTTGCGGAAGCTGCCCGAGTGGAAGGCGGTGCAGCAGTATCCCAGCGGCTTCCGGTTTCCCGGTGGCGAGTCGTTCGCCGAGATGCAGGTCCGCATCACATCCACCATCGACGCCCTCTGCGCCCATCATCGCGGTGAGACCATCGTGGCCGTCTCCCACGCCGATCCCATCAAGGCGGCCGTTGCCTCGGCCATGGGAACCCACCTCGACCTGTTCCAACGCATCGTCGTGTCGCCGTGCTCCATCACGGCGATCGTCTACGCCGTCACCGGCCCCGTGGTCCTGGCCGTGAACTCGGTGGGTGATGACCTCACCAAGCTGGTGCCGTCGTGAAGGATGCAACCGATGAGTGAGTCCTTCGAACTGGACCAACCGAACCTGTTCACCGCCGGCGCCGTGGGCCAACCCGGGAAGCGGACGTTCTTCCTGCAAGCGGCCGAGCCGGGCCAGGTGGTGTCGGTGAAGTGCGAGAAGGAACAGGTCGGCGTGCTGGCCGAGTACCTCGGTCAGGTCCTCGAGGATCTTCCCGCCGTGACCGAACCGGTGTCTGGTGATCTCGACTTGGTGGAGCCGGCGGTCCCCGAGTGGGTGGCCGGGACCATGGGCGTGGCCTACGACGAGAGCAGCGACCGCGTCGTGCTGTTGATCGAGGAGTTGCACGACGACGACGACAACAAAGAAGACGACCCTCTCTCGTCGCCGGCCTCGTTGCGGTTGACCCTCACCCGCGCCCAGGTGGAAGCCTTCATCGCTCGCGCTCGGCGCCTGGTGGAAGCGGGTCGGCCGCCGTGCCCGCTCTGCGGCCGCCCGCTCGATCCCGAAGGGCACATGTGCCCCCGCACCAACGGCCACCGAACCAGGCACTGACGTGGCGCAGCCAGCTCTGCGCGGCGCAGAAGCCGAGGCGTTCCTGGCCCACGGCGAGATCGAGCTGATCGGCCGCATGCCCTGGAGCTCCAACGCCACCTTCCTCGTGGAGGTGTGCGCCACCAGCGCCAACACGGGACAGACTGGCGACGACACGGGACAGACGGGCAGGACCGGCGAGGCGGACGCCATTGAGTCTCGAACGGTCCGCGCCGTGTACAAGCCGCGCCGCGGCGAGCGGCCGCTGTGGGACTTCCCCAACGGCCTCTGCCAGCGTGAGGTAGCCGCCTATGAGCTCTCCCAAGTGTTGGGCTGGGACCTCGTGCCGCCCACCGTCATGGTCGACGGCCCCCTCGGCGTCGGGTCGGTGCAGCTCTTCATCGACGCCGACTTCACCCAGCACTACTTCACCCTCTATGAGCACGAGCGAAACCACCCCCAGCTCCAGGCCATCTGTGCCTTTGACATCGCGGCCAACAACACCGATCGCAAGAGCGGCCACTGCCTGATCGACAGCGACCGCCACATCTGGGGGATCGACAACGGACTGTCCTTTCACGTCGAGCCCAAGCTGCGCACGGTGATCTGGGAGTTCGGCGGGGAGGAAGTGCCCAACGGGTTGGCGCGTGACCTGCGCGCCTTGAGCGAGCGGGAGTTGACCGGTCCGCTGGCCGAGCTGCTCGATCCGTTCGAACGAGATGCCGTCCGCACCAGGGCCAGCGCGCTGGCCCAGCGCGGCGTCTTCCCCGTCGACCACACCGGCCGCCGCTTCCCCTGGCCTCTCGTGTAGGTCGCTTCGAAACCGGAGGTTTCGAGGCGAGCGATCGGCTGCGCCCTGCGGGCTCCGCCTCAAAGGGGCGCCTACGGCGCGCGCTTGTTGTCAGACGACCGAGCAAGTCGGATCGTCCGACGTCGAAGGGGGGCGCCGGACTGCCCCCCTTCGAGCATCCCAATGCTGGCGCACACCTCTCGCGCCGTCGCTTCGAGGGTCGCCCCTACCCCAATACCCTTTCGAGCTCTGGGTTGGTGAACGTTCGGTTGGGATCGAGGAGCTCTCGGGCCTGCTGGAACTGGTCCCATCGGGGGTATCGGGGAGCCAGGGTGGCGGCGGTCTGGTAGTGCAACTTGCCCCAGTGGGGGCGGCCGTCGTAGTCGTCCATGATGCGCTCGACCCCTTGGAAGTACTGGTCGTGGGGGGCCCCGGCCACCACGTGCACCGCCAGGTAGGCGGTGGCGCGGCCCGACGCGGTGCTGAGGGCGATGTCGTCGCCGGCCACGAACCGACACTCCACCGGAAAGCCCACCGGCACGCCGAGCTGACGCACCAGCGTTCGCAGCTGGTTGAACGCCTCCCCGAAGGCCTGGCGCGGCACGGCGTACTCCATCTCCACGAACCGCACCATGCGGGCGCTGGCGAAGACCTTGTCGCTGCGGTCCACGTACTCCTGTCGGCCGGCCGACGGCAACCGCTTGGCCAGCGCGGGGATGAGGTGGGGACGGTACCGGCCCACCGCCATGACGGCGCCGAACCCGAGGTTGTCGATGAGCACATCGTTGCGGAACGCCGTCCACCGTCCCCGAGGCCGTGCCGGTTCATGAGTGCGGCGGTTGCGCTTGGTCAAGGCCCAGCGCGTGCCCGGGATCCAGAAGAGCTCGTAGTGGTCGTTGGTGTCCACGAGCTGGTCGAGCCCGTCGAGCACATCGTCCACCAGAGCCGGCTCCTCCACGGCGTGGAGGTTGAACGCCGGCACGCACTGCAGCGTGACCGTCGACACCACGCCGAGGGCCCCGACACCCACGCGGGCCGGTGACCACAGCTCGGGACGTTCGTGAGCTGAGCAGTCGATGGCATCACCCTGGCCGTCGATCAGGCGCATCCCGACGACCTGGCTCGACAGGTTGGCGAAGCGACCACCGGTGCCGTGGGTGGCCGTGGCGATGGCACCGGCCACTGACTGGTAGGCGATGTCGCCCAAATTCTCCAGCGCCAGACCGGCGACGGCGAGCTCGGCGTTGAGTCGTCCCAACGTGATCCCCGCCTCCACGGTGACCTGACCGCTGGACCGATCCACGTGCAGCACCCGCCCATAGCCGCCCAGATCGAGCAGGTGGCCGTCGGTGCACGCCACCCCGGTGAAGCTGTGCCCTGCCCCTACCGCCTTCACCCGGTCCCCGACCGCCGCCGCCCGTCGGATCACCTCCACGAGCTGGGCCTCGGTGGTGGGCCGCTCGATCGAGGCCGGTCCGCACCATTGGTTGCCGGCCCAGTTCCGCCAGAGGCGCCGTGCCGGGGAGGCCCTCCGGCCCAAGCGTGGCACGGTCACGTCAGGAAGCGTCGGGCTCGACGGGAGCGGCGGCGGAGACGGCCTCAGGAGCGTCATGGCTGCTACGTGGCTCAAGGCTGCCACCGCCCTCGTGGCCCTCGAGTTGACGGAGGCGAGCCAGCACCAGGTCGGCTTCTTCTTCTGGGAAAGCGAGCTCCACGGTGCGGCGCACCAGGGTGATGACGAGGAAGCCGGTGTTCTTGCCGAAGAAGGCTTCCTCGGGGAACCGCACGCCGCGCCGGGCCACCTTCTCAGCGCCGATGAGATCCACCGGCCGGCCCCGGGCCGGCTCGACGTGGGCCTCGCCGTGGGCCTCGTCGGACACCCACGTGGATGGCTGGCTCGACCCGACGGCGGGCAACACCAACCGCCCCGTGTCCCAGTCGTCCCACCCACGGGCATCGGTGCGTCGCATCCGACCGCGCACCTCGACCTCCTCACCGCCGGTCAGGAGGTCATGCCGCGTCCCCGCGGTGGCGAACTCGTGGCGGGGCAACCGGTCGGGCACCGCATGGGCCACCGCCCATCGCCGCAGTGCGAGGAAGAGGCCAGCGCGCGCCGCGCCACGGCCGGTGCCGACCAGGCTCAAGGTAGCCGCCACCCGAATCACCGCGCCGCCCCGGCGCACGACACCCACCTCCGTGCCGAGGGGCCCGAGCAGACCAGCCAGCCGCTCTGGACGCAGCTCCACCACGTCTGATGCGGCCAGGCGCCGCGACCGGAACGGGTTGCGGGCCACCAGCTCACCGCCTTCAATCACGAGCGCGGTGCGCATGCACAGCACGACCACCGTTCCCGCTGCGGCGACGGCCAGCCCGCTAACGATGAGTCCGGCGCGGCCGCCGATGGCCAGACCAACGATGACCAGGGCCGCTCCACCGAGGATGACCGGGCCAGCCAGGAGTAAGCGGGCCGCGAGGGGCGCGTGCCGTTCGCGGCGGGCCAGGTGTTTCACCGGTCAGAAAGCTACGGGCATCGGTCGACGGACCGGCGCACCCACGGCTGCCCGTCGCGCGCTGGCCCTGCCCGTAGCCGGCCATGCGCCGGCGCGGCCGGGCCGGTCTGTCACCATGCCCACGTGCGACAGCGTCCGCTGCACTTCGGTCCGAGCGGGGCGTCGAAGACTCCCGCGGTCCTTCTGGCGGTGGTGGTCACGCTGATGGTGACGTTGACGGCATGCGGCGGGGGTGACGGTTCCCCCCGCTCCTTGGATGACGGTCGCTCGTCGCGGGGTCGCCCGCCTTCGACGACCGCGTCCGGGGGAACCGTTCCGGCGAGAACGACTGAGACGGCCAGCACGCCGTTCCCATCCCCGGCCAGCACGTCGATCCCTCCAATGACCGCCACGTCGATCCCACCGGTGACCACCACCACGCCACCGCCCGTCCCCACCGCACCCTCCACCGCACCGGTGACGACCACCGCACCACCGGCGACCATCCCGAACGGTGGACCGCGGCGCGATCTGCCCGTCGCCTCGGGCCACTTCACGTGGATCGACACCAGCCGCCAGACCAGCACCGGCACCGGCACGGTGTTGGCCCCCAATCGCACCTTGCCCACCACCGTCTGGTACCCGGCTTCCGCGGGCGGTCCGTGGCCGCTGGTGGTCTTCGGTCATGGGTTCCGGGTCGGCCCGGCGCCGTACGCGCGGCTGTGCCGGCAGTGGGCGTCGGCGGGCTACGTGGTGGCGGCGCCCTCGTTCCCGCTGTCGGACGAGTCGGTGGCCGGCGCGAACCTCGACGAGTCCGACATCTCCAACGAGCCGGGAGATATGAGCTTCGTGGTGACGCAACTGCTGTCGCTCGCGGCGCGGCCAGCGGGGGCGGACAACCCGCTCTCCGGCCGTGTCGACGCCCACCGCGTGGCCGCCGCCGGCCACTCCGACGGGGCCACCGCGTCGGTCTACCTCGGGTACGCGCCCGGATACCGCGATCAACGGCTGCGAGCGGTGATCGCCCTCTCCGCCGATCCCTTCCCGGACCGAGCGTCGGTGCCGGGCTCGGTGCCAATGCTCTCCGTGCACGGCGACGCCGACAGCGTGGTGCCGTTCAGCAACGCCCAACGCCTGATCGACCAGGTGCAGACGCGCCGCGTCTTCTTGGTCCTGCACGGCGCCAACCACCTACCTCCCATCGAGGGCGACACCGCGTGGACACCGATCGTGGACCGGGTGACCATCGACTTCCTCGACCGGTACCTCGCCGATCGCACCAGCACCGACGACGCCATCGTCGCTGACGCCAACCAGCCCGCGCTCGCCACCCTCACCCTCCGCCAGTAGAACCGCTTCACCTTGACAATGAGTGAGTGCTCACTCATACTCACCGGGTGGCCGAGCCTGAGGTGGAGCCCAGCACCCGCCAACAGCTGATCGAGGCTGCCTCGCGCATCATGGCGGACCAGGGCGTGAGCGGGCTCACCACCAAGGAGGTGGCTCGGGCCGCCGGTCGCTCCGAAGGCAGCATCTACAACCACTTCCGGGACAAGCTCGAGCTGGCCGGCGAGGTGGTGGCCTCCAAGCTCCCGGCGCTCAAGCGGGCGCTTGGAGGCATGCAGCCCGGCGAGCGCACGGTGGCAGTGAACCTCGAGCGGGCCGTCCGAGCGCTGGTCGACTTCTACCGCGACATGGAGCCCCTGCTGGCCAGCGTGATCTCTGACCCCGAGCTGCGCTCCCGGTTCCAGGCCAAGCTGCGCCCCCTCGACCTCGGGCCGCATCGGTCACACCGAGCCGTAGCCGAATACCTCACGGCCGAGCAGGACCTCGGGCGCCTCGACCCGGGCGTTGACGCCGTGGCCGTGGCCTTTCTGTTGGTCTCGGCGTGCCACGAGTCGGTCTTCCTCGATGTGGCGGTGGGTGTCGACCGCGCCCCGATCCGCCGACGAGTTTTCGCCCACACCGTCGTCTCCACCCTGTTGGCGGGACTCATCCCCACCGAACCGAGAGAGGAAGATCGCTGATGCTCGCTCGTCTGGCTTCTTGGAGCTACCACCGACGCTGGGCCGTCCTGGCCTGTTGGGTGGTGATCCTGGTGGCGATCAACGTGGGCGGACAGCTCGCCGGCAACCAGTTCAGCAACAACTTCGGCTCGGACAACTCCGAGTCGGGCAAGGCCTTTCAGTTGCTCCGCAGCCGCTTCCCGGCGCAAGCGGGCGATTCGGCCGACATCGTCTTCAAGGCCGAGTCGGGCGTCAGCAATCCGGCGATCAAGCCCACCATCGAGTCGCTGCTTACCGCCGTCGGGCCGGGCAAGGTCAGCCACGTGGCCAGGGTCGACTCGCCCTTTGGTCCAGAGGCGGCCCGCCGCATCAGCCGAGACGGCAAGATCTTCTTCGCCAGCGTGCAGTTTGACCGCCGCGCCGCCGACCTGCCCGCCGACGCGGCCAAGCCCATCATCGACAGGGTTCGCGCCCTCTCATGCAACGACGTCCGGCACCGCTCCTGCCTTGGTCTCGAGGCGGCCGCCGGAGGTGGCATCGTGGCCCGGGCCAGCCAGCAGGCTCCCCAAGCCACCGAGGCCATCGGCCTGGTGGCCGCCATCATCATCCTGTTCATCGCCTTCGGCTCTCTGCTCGCCATGGGCTTGCCGGTGATGACCGCCATCTTCGGGGTGGGGATCGGCTCGGTGTTCGTCACCCTCTTCAGCCACTTCCTCACCGTGCCGGAGTTCGCCCCGCAGCTAGCCCTGATGATCGGGCTCGGTGTGGGGATTGACTACGCCCTGTTCATCGTCACCCGCTACCGCGCCGCGCTGCACGACGGGCTCGACCCCGAAGCGGCCACCGTCCTAGCCCTCACCTCGTCGGGCCGAGCGGTGCTCTTCGCCGGCTGCACGGTGATCATCTCCCTGCTCGGCATGTTCCTCATGGGCGTGCCGTTCATCTACGGGTTGGCGCTGGGCGCCTCGGCCACCGTGCTGTTGACCATGCTGGCCTCAGTCACCCTGCTGCCCGCCATTTTGGGCTTCGCCGGCCTCAAGCTGGCCGCCAAGGCCAAGCGCCAGCGTCACCACCGCGAGACCCTCGCCTTCCGCTGGAGCCGAGCGGTGCAGAAGCGGCCGTGGACCATGGCCGCCCTGAGCCTCGTGGTGCTCGTGGTCATCGCCCTGCCCCTGTTCTCGATCCACCTGGGTTCGTCCGACCACGGCAACGACCCCACGTCCACCACCACCCGTAAGGCCTACGACCTTTTGGCCCAAGGCTTCGGTCCCGGCTCGAACGGTCCCGTGCTGGTGGCGGCCGAGGTCCCCAAAGGCCGAAGCGGAACGGCGACGCTGACCAAGCTGGCTTCGGCGATCCAAGGCGATCCGCACGTGGCCTTCGTACCGCCGCCCAGGCTGAACCCGGCGGGTGATGCCGCGGTGCTCACCGTGATCCCCAAGGCCTCACCCCAGGACCGCTCCACCGAGCAGCTCGTTCATCGCCTGCGCGACAAGACCGTGCCCGAAGCGGTGGCCGGTACCGGCGTCACCGCTCACGTGGGCGGGTTGACGGCGGCGTTCATCGACTCGGGTGATCGCATCTCGGCCCGGTTGCCGCTCATCATCGGCGCGGTCATCGTGTTGTCGTTCCTCCTGCTAATGGCCGTGTTCCGCTCGGTGTTGGTGGCCGTGAAGGCCGGGCTGATGAACTTGCTGTCGATCGGCGCCGCCTATGGCGTGATCGTGGCCATCTTCCAGTGGGGGTGGCTCGGCAGCGTCGTCGGGATCGGCAAGACGGGGCCGATCGAGAGCTGGGTGCCGCTCATGCTCTTCACCATCCTGTTCGGCCTCTCGATGGACTACGAGGTGTTCCTGCTGTCCCGGGTGCGGGAGGAGTACCTCGGCAGCGGCGACAACGCCACCGCAGTGGCCGACGGCTTGGCCGCCACCGCCCGGGTGATCACCGCGGCGGCCGCCATCATGGTGTGCGTCTTCGCCTCGTTCGTGCTGGGCGACGTGCGCGTGCTCAAACTGTTCGGGCTCGGCCTGGCCACCGCCATCTTCATCGACGCCACCCTCGTGCGCATGGTGCTCGTCCCCGCCACCATGGAGCTCCTGGGCAAGGCCAACTGGTGGCTCCCCTCGTGGCTCGACCGGCTGGTCCCCCACATCAACGTCGACGAGCCGACCGTCGGCGCTACGGGGGGCGTCCGCCCGCTGGCCGGCACCACGGTGGACTGACCTGGCCGTGATCTGCCACGACTGCACGCTCAGCTGAGACGGCCATGTCCCCGTGCGGGGGCGAAGCCGGCCAGCAGCTGGTCGACGATCATCTCCGGAAAGTCGTCAGTGAGCGGTACACGGCGCAGCAGGACGCGCTGGGCGACGATCCCGGCGAGAAGGTCGAGCAGGAGGTCGCCGTCAACGTCGGAAGCCAGTTCCCCGCGCTCGATGGCACGGACGACGATCTGCGAGGTCGCGGCGCGCCGGTGCTCGAACTGTTGGAGGTAGGCCCGAGCGAGGTCGGCGTTCTCGTGCTGAGCGGCCACCAGGGCACTGAGGTACTGCACGTGTGCGGGGTCACGCCAGACGGTGACGATGTCGCGCATCAAGATCACGAGGTCGCGGCGCAGCGATCCGGTGTCGGGCACCGGCACCTGGGCGTAGATGTCGCCCATCAGCAAGAGCATCACCCCGTGCAAGGACCCGTGGCGCCGGTAGACCGTCGTGCGGGCGATCCCGGCCCGTTCCGCCACCCGCTCCACGGTCGTGCCCCGCCAGCCGTGCTCGGCCAGCACGTCCTGGATGGCCTGGCGCAGCCCCCGGTCGAGGGTCGGATCAGGGGGGCGGCCCGGCCGTCGGGAGGTGCTCCCGTCGGATTGTCGCGGCCTGTTCAACATTTGCAGATTAGGTCGAGGAACAGGCGGTAGTTATGCTACAGAGTGTAGCCGAATAGGAGATTGATCTCCTCCCAACGGAAGGAAGTGGCAGTGAGTGGTCCACACGAACACGGCAAACATCCTCTCAAAGGCCTTCTCCAGAAGACGCGCTACGGCGTGACCCACGACGGACACGACATCGAGCTTGAGTTCGACAGACGGAACCCGGTGCTCAACGCGGCGCGACTGTTGGTCGACGGGGAGGTCGTCGACAAGAAGCGGATGTTCTACGGCGAGAAGGACCTGACCACGACCGCGCAGGACGGCACGGAGATCGTGGTCACGGTCGACTCGGGAATGAATGGCGAACTGACCCGCGCCCAGCTTCGTGGCGCGGACGGCGCCTGGATCGACCTGCAGGAGCGCGAGGCCGAGTCCTGAAGTGGCGTGCCCTCCCAGATCTCGGCAGGTTTCTTCACCCCCCTGGTGATCAACCTTGCCGAGATCGCTGGGCGTCGGTCCTAGCGTGACGGCATGGGCCTGCTCGACGACATCGAGACCGTAGGCATCGGCTCGCGTCGCTTCGAGCCGACCTGGGCGGCGTCGGGCCGGCTCACGACGGCGGCCGAGACGGCCAAGCGGGTCATCGCCGGGGAGCCGGTGCTGTCGGCCGTGCGCGACCTGCTCGACCAGGGCGGCCGCGCCAGCGCCGAGGAGCTCGACGCGACGCTGGCCGAGGCTCCGGTGCTCACCGGTCTTCGCCGAGCCGACGCCCTCATCGCCGGCGTGGTCGAGCACCTGGCTGTCTCCGCCCACCGTGACGTGCCCCGATGGACGGACGAGCCCGAGCGCTTCTGTGACGCGTTCTGGTTCGTCACCAACACCCCGGGACTGCGGGCCATCTCGCTGGCGCAGTCCCCGATCGCCTTGAAGCGGCGGGGCATCATGTGGCCGGCGCGTTCAATGCAGCGCATCTGATGGATCGAGCCGAGATCGTTGCCCGCCTCACCGAGTTGGGCCGCCGTCTACACCCTCACGATGTGACCGGCGAGATGTACGTGGTTGGCGGTGCGGCCATCGCGTTGGC
>JAABUQ010012890.1_pt1 | contig 10276 bp, 8 predicted proteins | sample 5560001 | NCBI WGS metagenome assembly JAABUQ01 (sample SAMN10711888, study PRJNA513371) | rock metagenome | isolation source: Antarctica rocks | place: Antarctica: Victoria Land, Finger Mt nord | collected 2015-12-18 | reverse complement strand
GCAAAACTGCTGGGGCAGGTGCACGTTACCTCCCCTGGCTGCGGCGACGGCTCTGTTGCTTGCGGCCTGTGGGGCAGCCGCGGCGCGTCCAAGCAGCCCGCTCTCCTCCGACAGCCTGCACCTGGCCAAAGTACAACCGCCTTGCCTCTTCACGACCGTGGTGTTGAGCGCGCCGCGGGAGGACGGTGCGCCACATACTGATGCTTGGCATCCTGTGGCATCATCTGCTTGGAGTACAAGTGCACACACGCGGAGGCCGGCTTTGCCAGAGTGCTCAGCGGTCACAAGCTCTGACGCTGGGCCTGCACCCCAGGTGCGGCGCAGCTCCAGGTCACGCTGTCGGGCCTGCTGGCCACGGGGGTGGTGCGGATCCACCTGATGTGGGGCAAGCACGAGGACGGCGGGCTGCCGGAGGACGTCCGCGCGGTATGCGCCGCGTTCAGAGCCGCCGGCATGGCCATCGCCGAGCACGTGATGGAGCGCGAGCTCTGGGAGCGCACGCGCGGGCCCTGGCGGCGCGTGCACAACGCAAACTACTTCTCCGCGCTCGCCGTGGCCGCGGCGGCGGCGCCGGGCCTGCCCGTGCTGGCGCGCCACCAGACATCCCTGACCACCCCGTCTCCTGGCTGCCGGGGCGGGGGCGCCGCGCTGCCTGCGCTGCCGCCTGCCGCAGGCCGGGCAGCCGCTGTCAGGGAGGACTCTGGAGCACGGCACAAGTGCCAGGCGTGGCCACGGGCGGCAAACATGCTTGCAGGTGGAAGTGCAGGAGCGCCCCTTCTTGCCCAGCCAGTTGGCCTGCCTGTGCGGCCCGCGACGACGCGGACACGACGCGGGGCTAGCACCGTTTGAACTGACAGCGCTGTGCCACTTGTGCAGCACACAGCTAACCAGAGCCCAAGGCGCAGTGCGAGATCCCGCCCGCCCACCCCAGAGCCTGCGCTCCGCGGCCGGCCGCCACACACCGCGTATCACCACACTGTGGCAGTCCCATGCCCACTGTAACCCTCCCCCCTCGCTCAGCTTCGCTGGCTGCCGTGGCGCCGCAGGTGCTGGAGGACGATGTCCAGCTGGCGAGCTTCTTCTCGCTGCGGCTGTGCCGCCTGGTGGGCCAGGTCGCGCGGGCGGCGGTGCGCGGCGCGCCCGCGGCGGCCCCCGCCCGTCCTGCGGCTGCCGCGCTCGCGGCATGCCTGCATGAACAGCCCATGCATGCTGCAAGAGCCTCATTTAGAGGACCCGTGCGCCGCTGCTTTCGTGGCAGGCCTGCGCGGGACGCCAGGCCGCAGACGCCCTTTCCCCAGGTGCCTAGGAATAACCTATCCCTACCCTAAGCAGGGACGCGCTTGCTGTCGGGTGCAGGACGCGCCGCCGCACGGCGCGCCGGGCCTGCCCGCCGCGCAGGGCCCGCTGGCCGGGCGGGGGCGGGGGGGCGCGGGCGCGACCTGGGCCGTCACGCTCATGAACCCCTTCACCCTCAGCGACGAGACCCCGAGCGACCTCTTCCCCCGGGCCGCGCCCGGGCTATTCCGCTTCAGCCCCGGCGCCATGGAGGGCTTCTACGGCAACCAGGGCATGGTGCGGGGCCCAAACCCTATCCCTCTGGCCCGTTCCCTCAAGCCCCGCAGCCATAGAGAGCTTCCGTATACGGGCATGGCGTGCGCCCGCGCGCGCCCTCCCCGCCGCCTGCGGAGTGCATGCTGGCGCCGCACCTGCCTGGAGTACTCACGCTCGACCAGGCGATGCCATTCACTTTACTCAGTCCCGCTGCTGCTGCACCTGTATGTTCGCGTGGACTGCAACAGGCCGTGGCTGGCAGTCGATCTGCCCATAGTGCGGCCGCCGCGAGACCGCGGCCGCGCATGCAGCGCACGGCGCGAGCGCGCGCGCGCCGGTGCGCGCGCCTGACGCCGGGGGCGCCCGGCCGCAGGTCTACTCCCCGGCCATCGTCCCGAATCTCACCGACTGGTTCTACCACCACGCCGTGGGGACCAAGGGCCACCCAGGCGCGCCCTACCCTAGTCACCCCCCCTGACCCCAACCTCACCGACTGATTATACCATTACGCATAAAAACCGCGCCGTGGGGACCAAGGGCCACCCAGGCGCGCCCTACCCTAACCACCACCCCTGACCGTAACCTCACCGACTGCTTCTACCATTACGCATCACCATGCTGTGGGGACCAAGGGCCGCCCAGGCGCACCCTTGCACCCTGCGGCGCACCCGCCCCTGCGGTATAGGTTTCTGCGACTGCCCTCGGCCGCCTTGGCAGAGGATGCAGCGCGTCGGCGCCGCCCTGTCTCAAAAGGACACGCCGCCCCTGTGCGCCGCCATCACAAGCGCGGTCCCAGCAGCAGGCTCGTGATGCAGGCATCCATGCGAATGCTGTAGCAGCAGACATCCATGAGGATGCCCGTGACAGTCGGGCTGGCTGCGCCGGCGCGCAGGCGAGACCGACAAGCCCATGGACTACACCCTGCGGTGCGCGGCGCCGCGCTTCCTGCCGCCGCCGCCCCGCCGCCGCCGCCCTGCTGTCCCTTGCCTGCACACCAGCTTGCTGCTGCGCCAGAGGCTGTCGCTAAAGCGTGCCAGACCCCCTAGTCCAGCAGGGTCTTCCCGATCCCTGAGCGCGGTCGTGCGCTCAGAACCTGCATGGCTGAAAGCACACCACATGTTGCCTAAGCAGCCCTAGCTGGCTGAAACAGGCTTTAAACGTAACATGCCTGGGTGCGCCGAAAGGCGCGCGCACTCAGAGCGCACTCACATGCACCACGCACGTGTGCGCAGCGCTGCGCAGCACGGGCCCACTCTGGGCTGCAGCGGCGGCCAGGGAGTACATGCATAATAGGGTTGGCCCACACCCTATGGTGGCGGCCAGGGAGTACATGCTGGCCATGCGCGAGGAGGACTTCTTTGTCGTCCAGGACGCGCTGGTGCAGCACATCGGTGCCGCCCGCGCGCTCTGCTACACGCCTACAGAGCCTCCCTTTGCCCTGGGCCGGAACACAGATGTCGTACATTCATTGCAAATGTTACGATGCACGTCCGCATGCACCATCATACATAGAAGGACATGCGGAGTCGCGTTCATATGAACTGACAACCAAAACGCGGGTCACTGTTGGCCCTGACATGCACGTGGGGCGTAGCCACCCCGTGCGTTCCACGCCCTCTTGGCGCCCCCAAACCTGACTGTTCTCCTGACCGGCACAGTGCGCTGCAGGCCTCAAGTCCTCGCTGGGCGGCAAGTTCTGGACGGCGCAGTCGTTCCTGGACGCGTCGTACGTGCGGGCCAGCCCGCGGCCGGGCCGGCCCGCCGGCACTGCGGCGCGGTGACGACCGCGGCGCGAGGCGCGGCCACATGGCCTGCAGGCTCGTCCTGTCGCCCAAAATCTGGCACGGGCCGGCCCGCAGCATCGCGGCGCGTTGATGCCCGTAGCGCGAGGTGAGGCCGCATGGCTCATCCTGTTGCCCTGACTTTGCATGTACGTTGGAGGAGGGCCTGGGATGGGCTGGGTTTTAGGTTCTAGCCTTTCCTAGCTTTTTCAAGAAAGCCTGGGCAGGCCGTCGCCGTTGAGCGCGTGCGCGGCCTTCCTGGCACTGCTGGACATCTTTGGCTGAGGTCTGCATCAGCTTGCGGCCACCTCATTTGTTCTGGGCGCCTTGCTGCATCGCCGTGTCATTGGCGTATTACACAGGAGAGCGGGTTTGAGCCTCCGCCAGGTTGCCTTTTAATTTCCAGCGGCCGGAGCCCGCATTGCTTGCATGCAATTGCCTGGCACCCCTGTTTCAAGACGCTGAGTTGCTAGCCTTGAGAGTGCGCGCACGCCTTCTGTGAGGCGCACACTGCTGTACCTGGGTATGGTATGGTGACTGGTTGCAATTCTTTCTTCTTGCCCACCCTGCATTTATGTTTGCGGCCGTGTATAGTATGTGCAACACATCTCATGTGACCCTCCAGTGTAGTCATACAGTGCTCGGATACGCAGACGCATTGCGTTGTGCCGCATGCAACACATAGGGCGTGCAACCACCCCTCCGGCCCCAGGAACCGTCCGCGGCGGACACGCTTTGGACAGCACTGGTGGCTGGCAGCCTGATGGCAATGCCCCTGGGAAGGAGCGCACACAGCACTGATGCATCTCGAAGAGCAGCCTGTGCGGCGAGCCGCGTCGCCGCTGCCTGAATGCAAGCCGCCGCATGCTCCACCCCGGCCACAGTAGAGCTGGTAAACGCGGCGGCTCGCCGGAGCACGCAGAAACAGCGCCCAGGCCAGGAAACCCTAGCCCGGCACTGCTGCACCCGAACCTGCGGAGCCTGCCCACGCAGGCAGGGGCGCCGCCGGCTGGCTGGGGCCCGCAGGCGCGGCACGCAGCGTAGCAGCGACGGCCTCGTCCACGCTCCAGAGCTCGCCCGACGCGCAGTCCAGCATCCAGCAGCCGCCAGCGCCAGCGCCGCCGCCGCCGCCGCCGCCGCGGGCGCCGCCGAGCGGCGACCCGCGCCCGAACAGTACGCCCGGCGCGAGCAGGCAGCCGGCGCCGCCGCGCGTGCGCAGCGCGGCCAGCCGCGGGCCCTGGCGCGCGGGGTACACGTCCACGCGCGCCAGGTGCGGCGCGTGCACCGCGAGCAGCATGCGCGGCGGGTCTGAATACCCTAAACCTAACCCTACACTGCGCGGATGCCCCGGCGCCGCCGCGCGTGCAGCCGGCGGCGGCGGCGACGGCGGCTGCGTGTCGGGCGGCTGCTGCAGTGGGGAGGGCCCCGTCGGAGGCCCCGCGCCCGCGCTGGAGGCCGGCGGAGCGGGCGGGGCTTCCGCGGCGGCCTCAGGCGGCGCTGCCGCGCCAGGCAGCTGCAGCCAGGCCAGCTGGGCATCGCGGTAGCCTGGCTCACCCCGTGCGCCCGCGTCTAGTCAGGCCGCATGCAGGCAATCTTGTCAGTGGCATGAGCAACAGACACCCACCGACATCAGCACCCACCAGCAGGCAGGTTTGGAGCACGGATCTGTGTCAACAAGTGCACCGAGAAGGAAGGGCATCAGCATGTGCAGACATGCACAGCCATGGACTTCATCAATCTAACTGTTTGGTTCCAAGAAGACGCCTATTTTTCATAGGGCCATAATATACGGGTAGGGACCATGTGACGCCCGGGAGCGCGCACCCTTGAGCACGCGGAGCACCGCGCCAGTGCCGGCGTCCAGCAGCATAACGCGCCCCAGGGCGTCCGCCGCCGCGGCCAGGGGGCCCCTGAGTGCGTAGTCAGTGACTTGAGATCAGCATGTCAGCCCCAGACATGCTGGAAAGCCCTTCTGACATCGAGGCAACGCAACAGACTGTGGTGCGGCAAGAGACAGGCCATAGGGCTGCATGTTATGTGCCCTGTTCCCAGCCGCTGAGCACATGAAGGCGAGGCTGTACAGAGACGAGCCAAGGACCGCGCCAGGGCAGCAGCGCCAGAGATGTGAGTCTCACGCGGGACAGCCTGCGCGAAACGCCAGAGCGCAGTGGCCTGTTCGCCGGCCGGCCAACGCCAAGAGGGTTCCATAACCTGAGCTTTTGGAAGAAGACGGACAGCAGCCCATTTTAGCAATTCCCGGCAGCCCCAAGAACGCCGCAGACTACGCGACCCCGGCGGCGCGGGCGCGCCTGGGCGCCAGCACGAGCGAGGTGACCGCGCGCGGGCGGTCCTGCACGGAGCGCCAGAGCGGCGCGTGCTCGCCGGCCGGCGGCGGCGGCTCGGGCTCTGACTCGGGCGGCGGCGAGGACGCCGCCGATCCCGCCAGGAACTCGGCCGAGTTCTGCAGCCAGGTGCGCACGCCTGCGGGTGGTGTGTCAGCGGGCGCCCGGCCGGGCTGCGCAGCCAGGGCCGCGCGCCTGCGCAGATTGAGCGACGCGAGGCGGGCGAGGACGGGCTCAGAGCTGGCAGCTCTGCTGCAGGCGCTCGCACGCGTCACCACACTGATAGGAGCAGCGGAAGGCACTTGTCAGGCAAAATGTGGGGCATTGGCACACAACACGCCATGCCGCTGCTTGTGCGCAGGATGCCTGCTCCTTGCTCGCATGCACCAGGGTGCCAAGTCTGGCGGCGCCACAGCGGCTTGCGCATACATAACGCGCGCGTGATCGGCCAGCCCTGGCGGCGTCCTTCGGCGCGACGAAGGTGAGGCGCCAGGTGGGAGCGAGCGCGGGGGCCGCGCCCGCGCGGTAGCCCCCGGGGCGCCCCATGAGCGCCTCGCGCGTCATGCTGGCCACGCTCGCGGCCGCGCTGGTCGCCAGATCACCCACGAGCGCCAGCGTGCCGCGGCCGCCGCCCTCCTCCGCCTCGCTCACCGCCACCGCCGGGTCCCTGCCGCAGCGCGTGCGCCGTGTTCCCGCAGCCGGCCTGTGCGCGCACCTGCGCGAGCTGCTCTACAGGAAGACGCGACCGGCACAGGCACACATGCATTGCCGGTTTCCACTGTGCTTCTGTTGGAATCTTATTCCTGTGAAGCGCATCAACTCATCGGCCCACACACGGCGCCCCCGACTTGTTACCCAGCGTCAAGGCAGCAGCTGACCGCTTGTACAGATGGTCGGTCCCTTACTAGAGCACTGCCGCGGTCAAGCAAGCCATCCAGACCCGCAGCATGCCACCTACTGACGTCTCCGTGCGGCGACCCGGACAGGCGCAGGGCGGGGCTCACTGACCGACGGTGAGGATGACCAGGCGCGGCGCCGCGCCGCGCTGCGCCATCGCCGCGTACAGGCCCGCGCCGCGTGCGCCCACCAGGAGCCCGTCCGCGCGCGGCCCTGCGTGACAGGCGCCGCCGGTCAGCGCGCCCGCGGGCAATCAAACATGCGCCTTTTGCTTGGGGGGTTGGGTGTAGACTACACGCCATGTCCTCGCAGAGTGCAAAACGTGCGTGTTCTGCCGAGGGACGGGGGGCGGTGCGCGCACCCACGGCCCTGCCCAGGCTCCACTTGGGGCAGGCCAGCGGCGGCGGCCAGTCCGCGTCGCGCGTCGGGCCCAGCTGCTTGCACAGGCGCACGAGCGAGCGCACCTGCGCAGACAGTCAGGTCTTTTGTTGAGAGCTTGGCCGCGTTGACCTCCAGTGACAAGCCCTGCAGCTGTGCATATTGAGTGCAACTGGGCGCGCAAGTGGAGGGGTGGACAAGCCTTGATGGACAACATGAGGCGCCGCTGCACAAATAAGTGGTTTAACGGGTCCAATTGCGGCTGTGCAGCGCATGCACCGATTGGGGTGGAGCTCTTTGTTTATGCAGAGATGATATTGCGGCGGGTGCAAAGCCACAGCGCGAAAGTACTTATCATGCTCGTCGTATCGTGCTGCAGCCGCTTGGCGCATAAACACACACAGCGCGGGCCCGATAGGGCGGCCGGTTTGGCGCGCCTCCAGCGCGGACACGCGCGCGACCGCGTCGCAGAAGACGGCTGTGACGTCGTCGGCCGCGTCCTGCGGGCAGAGCCCGGCGCCCGCGGGCCGCGGCCGCAGCGCCACGCACGGCCCGCCGTGCAGCCGCTGGCGGTGCAGCAGCGCGAGGCCGCGTGGCGCGTGCAGCTGCAGGTGCCCGCTTGACGTGCCCACCAGCAGGCAGCCGTCGTCGGCCGCCGCGCTGCGCGCGCGGGGCGCCGCGGCCGATCGGACGCTGCGTCGTGGTGGAGGCGGGCGCCGTGGGCGGCGCGCGGCCCATCAGCGCCACGGCTTTGTCACCCCGCTGCCGCAGCTCCTGTGCCCGTAAAGAGGAGGCAAATGCAGGCTGCCATCAACGGCAAGTGCACCCGCAGAGGCAGACAGCCGCCCCGGACCGGTGCAGGCAGCTGCTGTCAGGCAAGCAGGGCGTGTGCGAGCCCGGGGAACCAAATTGTTGCAGAGAGAGCGGCAGGCAGCCGGGCTCGATTAGCGGCTGACGAGCGTGCCTGGCGCCGTCGGCGCCCGGCGGCGGGGCCCACGAGAGCCAGCACAGCGCGGTCACTTCCTCCGCCGCGCCGCACGCCTGCACGCACTCTACGGCCGCGGCGGCGGCGGCAGGCGGCGGCGGCCGCTGCGCGGACTCCTCGCCCAGTGACACGAGCGCCAGGCGCTGCCGGTATGCAAACGCAAGCCTGCGGCTGCACAGCGGGGCAGGCGGGTGTCACAGGATTATATTATTGCGCAAGATGGAGGCGGCAGGAACTCATATTGACCCTCGGAAGCCCGATGTCTTTAGCAGGAGCCTGGCATTCAGGCGACGACAGTTGGACAAGGAAGAGTCCAACTCGCATGATGCGGGGGGCGCACGTGGATGCGTGCAAGGCCTTCAAGGTCGACTTCCGTGCCAAGGCAGCGCTGCCGCACGCATCCGCCGGGTAGTCAGCATACAGGCCCAGCAGCAGCTCCTGCATGGGGACCTGCATTGCGCCTTTAGGAAGACTTCACAGTATAAAGAGTCCCGCTTCCTTGTAGCAGGTGCGCACGCAGGACCTGCAGCACCATGGACGCGTCTACACCAGTCAGTGCATGCAAGTCCATCAGCTGAGCCATGATGTTACAGAGCAACCCAGGGGCACCCGGCTTTGGCATGAGGGGTGTGCCCAGTGCCTACCCGTCTGCCTGGAGGTGCCAGTACCCACCTCCATCTGCGGCGTCTGTAGCTGTCTCAAGTTGCATACAGTGAGTGAGGAAGGCTGTAGTCGCCTGCGCTGGTCACAGAAAATATCGTATTCACCTGGTTTGCTGGCGTCTTGCGCTTGCAGAGTGCAGCAGAGTAAGGCTGCAGAACAGTGTTCTGCACCCGGCAACAGCGCTCAAAAGAGGCTGGGCCGCAAGCTGCACGTGCGGGGGGAACTGCGATGGACGAGGGTTATGCAGACGCGGACAAACACGCAGAGGTCTGCTGCTCGCCCCATCCCGGATGCACCTTGCAACGTCAGGCCATGCTCTGCTGCTGCTGAGCGAGCCATGTGCGTCACGCAGGGTGGCGAGCCCGGCAGCGCCGGGCCCGCAGCAGCAGGCTCGGCGCCTGAGGCCAGCCACAGCGTGGCAGGCAACCTCGGCGCGGGCGCCAGCATCCCTGGTCTGGCTGCGGCTGCGGCGTCCGCGCCTGATGCACGGATGCCGGACGGGGCGGAGGGCGGCGCGTCGGCAGGCCCCAGCGCTGCGCAGCCTGCAGGCGGGTGGGGCGACGCGGCGGACGAGCGGGGTGCGGGGGCCGCGGGCACGGGGCCGCGGGGCGCTGCCAGCGGCTGGGCCGGGTCGGCCGGCGAGCGCGCCGCGCTGGCGGCCGCGCCGCTGCGTGTACGGGCAGAGGTGCGGCTGTTCACGCGTCGCGGCACCTGGCTCAGGCCTTCCGCCGCGCAGTGCTCAAGGAGTGTATGTTGTGCCGGTGTGGGGAGCAGAGGCCGGTGTGGGGAGCAGAGGGGCTGCCTGCAGCACCCCGAGCGCGGCAGCTGCGCAGGCGCCGGGCGCGGCGGAGCTGGCCGAGGCGCGCGAGCGTGGGCGCGGCGAGTATGGCTGCGCGCACTACAGGCGGCGCTGCCGCCTGGTGGCGCCGTGCTGCGGCGAGGTGTTTACGTGCCGGCACTGCCACAACGAGAAGCGGACTGCAAGCGAGTGGGTGCGGGCCGCTGGCCACCCTCCGCACTGCTCGTCCGTGGTCGTGGCGCTGCTGGCCGAGGCACTGCCTGTTACCTGAGAAGCCTGCCAGCCGTGCAGCCGCCGCAGGGCCTCGGTCCTCTAAGTTGTGGTTACATTAGTCAAGTGGCTTGTTGCTCCAGCACGTACTGCTAATGCAGGGTGCAACCTACCCGGCGCGCGTCCGCATGACGCCCAACTTAGACTGATGTTCCCCCAGTAAACTTGCAGCAACTGCGTCAGCGGCCAGGTCCCGAGCGAGCCCAGAACATTGCAACCCATCTGCAGAATGGCTGCAACCCGGCACCCGGCCGTGAACGGGACACAGCTTTGGCGCGCGCACGGGCCTGCGCCTGGCGAGCCTGTGCCTTCTGAGCGCTGTGCTTGCTGGCTGAGGACGCCGCCGCGCGCCGCAACAGGACCCCGCCAAGCGGCACGAGCTGGACCGCGCCGCGGTGCGCGAGCTGGAGTGCGCGCTGTGCGGGCTGCGGCAGCCGGTCGGCGCGTCGTGCGCGGCCTGCGGCGTCGGCTTCGGCGCGTACGCATGCCTGCGCTGCTGCTTCTTCGACGACGACCTGCGCAAGCAGCAGTTCCACTGCGACGCGTGCGGCATCTGCCGCGTCGGCGGCCGCGCCAACTTCTTCCACTGCGCGACCTGCGGCTGCTGCTA
>JAABUQ010012889.1_pt1 | contig 10277 bp, 7 predicted proteins | sample 5560001 | NCBI WGS metagenome assembly JAABUQ01 (sample SAMN10711888, study PRJNA513371) | rock metagenome | isolation source: Antarctica rocks | place: Antarctica: Victoria Land, Finger Mt nord | collected 2015-12-18 | reverse complement strand
CCGCAGCGCGTGTGATCGGCGCCGTGCCGACCGGGTGGTATCCGACCGATAGCGCGGTGACCGGCGACGGGCTCTTCATCCTCAACGGCAAGGGCGAGTCGAGCCATCCGAATCCCGGCTACAACCCATTCGAGCCGCACAGCGGTCTACGCGCGGGTTACGTCGCCGCAAGCCTCACCGGCTCGTTGCGCCGCATCGCGGTCCCGAGCGACAGCGACCTTGCCGCCGGTCCGGCGACGATCGCGTCGCTGCAGCGCGAGCCGGGTGGAACGCGGCGGCTGCTCGGTAGCGGCGGGCCACCCGTTCTGCGCGCGGGTGGCCCGATCAAACACGTGATCTACGTGATCAAAGAAAATCGCACGTACGATCAAGTGCTCGGCGATCTCGCCGGGGCCGACGGCGACGCGAAGCTCGCGATCTTCGGTGAACGCATCACGCCCAACGAGCATGCCATCGCGCGGCGGTTCGGCATTTTCGACAACTACACGACCGACTCGCATGTGAGTGCCGACGGGCACAACTGGTCGATGGGCGCGTTCGCGAACGACTATTTGGAGAAATACTGGCCGCCGAATTACGCGCATCGTCGCAAGACCTACGATTTTGAAGACGGCGCAGAAGCCTCGGTACCGCATAACGGGTTTCTGTGGGACTCCGCCGCGCGGTCGCGCGTGAGCGTTCGCAATTACGGTGAGTTCACGACGCGCCCGAAGGAGCGCGGCGGGGCATGGACGACGGCACTTCCGCTCTTGCGCGCGGTAACCGATCCGAACGGCGCGGGTTTTGATCTGAAGACGCCCGATTCGGCGCGCATCGATGAGTGGGCGCGCGAGTTCGCCGCGTACGAGAAAAGCGGCACGTTGCCGCAGTTGGAGATTCTTCGTTTGCCCAACGATCATACGGCCGGCACCACGCCGGGAATGCCGACGCCGCAAGCGTTCGTCGCCGAGAACGACGTCGCGGTCGGGCGGCTCGTCGAGGTCGTCTCGCACGCGAAAGACTGGAATTCGACCGCGATCTTCATCATCGAGGACGACGCGCAAGACGGACCGGATCATGTGGACGAGCAGCGCTCGACGCTTTACGTCATTAGCCCCTACGCCGCCGGCGGCGTGCATCACGAACGCTTCACCCAAGCGGGCGTCGTGCACACCATCGAAACGCTGCTCGGCATGCCGCCGCTCACGCCCTACGATCAAACGGCGCGCGTGTTGGAAGCCGGCTTTTCACTCTCGAACGTTTCGGGAAAGAGCCCGAACGCGCAGCCGTTTCGCGCGCTCAAACCCCGCATCGATCTCAACGCAAAAAACACCGCTCGATCGTATCGTGCCGACGATTCGGCGAAGCTCGACTTCTCCCGCGCCGACGCGGTCGCGGGCGCAGTCCTCAACGACATTATCGCCGGTTCGGCGCGAATGGAGCACCGATGACCATCGCGTTTTGGCTTCCCGCGTTTACCGCCTTCGTCGCCTGCGGCGTCGAAGCGGTCGAGGCGCTCACGATCGTTCTCGCCGTCGGCCATTCACGGTCGTGGCGCAGCGCGCTCTCGGGGGCGGCGTGGGCGGTCATCGTGCTCGCGGCGATCGTCGCGATCGTGCTTCCGATCCTCGGGCCCCGTGTGCCGATCGTCGCGATTCGGTTCGTCGCGGGCGCGGTTGCGCTCTATTACGGGTACGGCTGGACGAAAAAAGCGATCCTGCGCGCCAGCGGCCGCAAAGCACTGCGCGACGAGAACGCGATTTACGCGCGTGAAATTTCAGCGACGCAACACGATCGCGGCGCGTTCACGACCGCGTTCAACGGCGTGTTCATCGAGGGCGTCGAGGTCGTCGTGATCGTGATCTCGCTCGGCGCGGCGACCGCCGGCGCGCTCGTCCCTTCGATCGTCGGCGCGCTGATCTCCGTCGTCGTGGTAACGCTGCTCGGCATCGTTCTGCGCAAGCCGGCCGCGCGCGTGCCCGAGAACCTGATGAAGCTGATCGTCGGCGTCATGCTGCTGGCGTTCGGGACGTTCTGGCTGGTTGAAGGATTGCGCATCGACTGGCCGCTCGGTGATCTCACGTTGCCGCTGCTCGCGATCGGGTACGCGCTCATCACGGCCGCGGCGATCGTGATGTTGCGCCGGCGCCCCGCGGCGCCGGCCCGGCCTTAGCGTTTTCTTAATCTTCGGGGCGTATGGTTCTCAGCGACTCTTTGCGGCCGGAGGTTTCGCGTGTTCGTTCGTCACTTACTCGTGTGCAGCGCGCTCGTCGGCGCGTGCGCGTCGCAGGCCGGTGCGCAATCAGCGCGACCGCACAACGTCATCCTCTTCGTCCCAGACGGCCTGCGCTCGCAGATGGTCGACGCGCGCACGGCGCCGGCGATGAACGCCCTTAAAACCGGCGGCGTGTACTTCGCCAACAGCCACGCGATCTTTCCGACGTTCACGACCGCAAATGCGTCGGCGATGGCGACCGGCCACGGACTCGGCGACACCGGCGATTTCAGCAACACGATCTACGCCGGTTTTTCGGTGCCCGCTGCAGCCGGTTCGGTGACGCCGTTCCTCGAGAACGATCCGGCGCTCGGCGATATGAACGGCAAGTTCGGCGGAAACTATCTCGACGAAACGACGATTCTCGCCGCCGCGCGGGCGGCCGGCTACAGCACCGCGGCCGTCGGCAAAGTCGGGCCGGTGCTGATCTTCGATTCGACCGATCGGACCGGCGATCCGACGATCGTCGTCGACGACCAAACCGGCGCGACCGGCGGGATCCCGCTCACCGATCCGGTGCAAGCCGCGATGAAAGCGGCCGGGTTCGCGTCGCTCGCCGCGCCGACACGTGGTGATAACGGGAAATCCGGCGACGCCACGACGCCCGGCACGCTCGTTCCCAACATCGCGCAGCAAAAGTATTTCGCCGACGCGTTCACGCGCGTCGTGCTCCCGCAATTCAAAGCGCGCAACCGCCCGTTCATCGCGGTGTTCTGGTCGCGCGATCCGGACGGCACGCAACACAATCAAGGCGACAGTCTCGGCAAGCTCACGCCGGGGATCAACGGTCCGACTTCGCTCGCCGCGATCAAAAACGCCGACGACAACCTCGCGCAGATCCTCGCCGCCGTCCGCACGCTCGGACTGAGCGCGACGACCGACGTCATCGTCACCGCCGACCACGGCTTCTCGACGATCTCCAAAGAGAGCCGCACGAGCCCGGCGGCCAAAATCACGTTCACGGGCGTGCCGAGCGGACAGCTGCCGTCGGGATTTCTCGCGGTCGATCTCGCAAACGCCCTGTCGCTGCCGACGTCGGACCCGGACAAAGATAACGTTGTCGTCGACACGTCGCTCGGCGCATTTCCGTCGCGTGGTAACGCGGTCATCGGGTTCGATCACTCGGCACCCGATGTGGTCGTCGCCGCGAACGGCGGCTCGGATCTCGTGTATCTCCCGCAATCGAACGCGAGAGCGCTGGCCGGGCGCGTCGTCACGGCGTTGCTCGCGCAAGATTACACGAGCGGTCTCTTCGTCGACGATACGCTCGGAACGTATCCGGGCACGTTGCCGCTCTCCGCGATCAACCTTTTCGGCACGTCCGTGACGCCGCGACCCGCGATCGTCGTGAGCTTCCGGTCGTACACGACCGGCTGCGCGCGACCGCTCACCTGCGCCGTCGAGATCGCGGATACGGCGCTGCAGCAAGGTCAGGGCATGCACGGCAGCTTCAACCGCGCCGACACGTTTAATTTCCAAGCTGCGACCGGACCCGATTTCAAACACGACTTCGTCGACACCGCGCCGACGAGCAACGCCGACGTGGGCGTCACGATTGCGCGGCTGATGCAACTGCGCATCGTGCCGAAAGGCAAGCTCCTCGGACGGCCGGTCACCGAAGCCCTCACCGGCGGTATGATGCCGCACGTCATCAAACAAACGCTGCGTTCACAAGCAGCGGCGAACGCGCGCACGACCGAACTCGACGTGCAGGACGTCGGCACGACGCGCTACTTCGACGCCGCCGGCGCGCCGGGCAACACGCTCGGTTTGCGCAGCGCCACGATCGCGAAGTAGCAAAAGCGACCTCGGTCGCAGCGGTTGAGACTTCGGTCGACCGTACGCCGATCGTCGTGACCGCGGACGGCGCGTGGTGCTAGAATGACCGCATGGAACATGTGAGCGCGGCGCGAGCGCAGATGGGAACGTCGCTCGCGTTTCACATCGTCTTCGCGGTCATCGGGATGGGGCTGCCGCTCTTGCTCGTGATCGTCGAAGGGCTCGCGCTACGCACCGGCAACGACGACTACCGGCGATTGGCGAAGATGTGGTCGAAAGCGCTCGCGATCACGTTCGGCGTCGGCGCAGTCTCGGGGACCGTCCTCTCGTTCGAACTCGGATTGCTCTGGCCCGAGTTTATGCGCTACGCGGGACCGATCATCGGCATCCCGTTCTCGGCTGAAGGCTTCGCGTTTTTCATCGAAGCGATTTTTCTCGGGCTCTATCTCTACGGCTGGGACCGGCTCTCGCCGCTGCAGCACTGGCTTTGCTCGATCCCGATCGCCGTGAGCGGATTGCTGTCGAGTGTCTTCGTCGTGTGCGCGAACGCGTGGATGAATACGCCCACCGGGTTTCGCATGGAGAACGGACGGCCGGTCGATGTGCAGCCGTTCGTTGCAATGTTCAGCCCGGCGTGGAAGACCGAGACCATCCATACCGCGCTCGGTTCATACGTGTTCGTCGGGTTCGCCGTTGCGTCGATCTACGCGCTCGCGTATCTGCGCGGCACGCGCAACAGCTACATGCTTCGCGCCATGCGTGTATCGCTGCTGATGGGCGCCGTCGCGATACCGCTGCAGCTCGTGGCGGGTGATGCCGCCGCACGCTTCGATGCCGAAAACGAACCGGTCAAGCTGGCCTCGCTCGAATCGCAATTTAAAACGCAACCATGGGCGCCGTTGCGCATCGGCGGCATCCCAAACGACCGCACGCACCACGTCACCGGAGCGATCGAGATACCGGGGATGCTCAGCTTTCTCGCCTTCGGTTCGCCGAGCGCATCGGTTCGCGGTCTTGATTCGTGGCCCGCGCGCGACAAACCGGACACGCTTCCCGTCCATCTTTCGTTTCAAGCAATGGTCGGCAGTGGATCGGCGTTGCTCGGGCTCGGTGCCTGGTTTGCGGTGTGGGCGTGGCGCACGCGACGTCGCGTAACGGTTGCGCCGCCGGCGATCTTGTTGCGGGCGATAACATTCGGCGCGCCGCTCGCGCTCGTTGCCATCGAAGCCGGTTGGATGGTGACGGAATCCGGACGTCAGCCGTGGATCGTGCACGGCATCATGCGCACGCGCGACGCGGTTACGACCGCCCCCGCGCTCGATCTCGCGTTTTACGGCTTCTCGTTCATCTACGCAATGCTCGGCGCAGCGACGTGGTGGCTGCTCTTGCGCCTCGGACGCATGCCGGAGCACCACGAAGAACGCGACGACGAAGGCCGGTTGGTCGTCGCATGAACGTTCCGGCGGTTCTGGTTGCGGCCGTCGCGCTGTTGGCGACAACGATCTACGCAATTTTCGGCGGGGCCGATTTCGGCGGCGGCGTGTGGGACTTGCTCGCGACCGGGAAGCTCCGCCGTCAACAGCGCGGCGCGGTCGTTACCGCGATCGGCCCGGTGTGGGAGACGAACCACATCTGGATCATTTTCATCATCGTGTTACTCTTCACGTGCTTTCCGGCCGCATTCGCGCAACTCTCGGTCGCGCTCTACGTGCCGTTGACGATCGTAACGATCGGCATCGTGTTGCGCGGCGCGGCGTTCGTATTTCGCGGTTATGCGCACGAAGCGGCCGGTACGTCGTTCGTTTGGGGTCGCGTGTTCGGGACGGCGAGCGTGATCACGCCGCTCGCCTACGGCGCGAGCGCTGGTGCCGTCTTTACGGGCACGTTCAATTGGCACGCACCGTTTGCGCTCGCGATCGGCGTGTTCGCGCTCGCCGTCTGCGCGCAATTAGCGGCGGTTTTTCTGACCTGCGAAACGCAAGGCGATCTGCAAGCCGACTTTCGCATCCGCGCGCTCTACGCGACGATTACGATCGCAATCGTCGGCGCTATTGCCCTCGCGATCGCGGGCGTGAGCGAAGCGCGCGTTATGCACGCCCTGCTGCTGCCGCGCGGAATCGCGGGTATCGGGGCCGCGATGGGCGCCGGCATCGCCGTGTTCGCGGCGTTGTGGAACCGCCGGTTCGTGCTCGCGCGCACGCTTGTCGCGGTAGAAGTCGTCGCAATCCTCATCGGCTGGTACGGCGCACAAGCGCCGTATCTCATCCCGGGATCGCTCACCTTTTTAGAAGCCGCCGCACCCGCGTCGACGCTCACGGCGTTCCTCTGGGTTCTCCTCGGCGGGGCGGTCCTATTTATCCCGTCGTTGCTCTTGCTCTTCGCAGTCTTTAAAGGCCGCAACCCGGCCGCAGAATAACAACGAAGCGGCTCGCGTGCTCGCGAACCGCTTCGTTGATACGGCCGTCTGCCGAAGTTAGAGTTTGTACGCCGCTTTGAGATCGTTCATCGCGGTCGTCAAGACGATGTGATAGTTCGCGTCGGCTTTCGAACCGCCGAGCGCGGTGTTCGCGTCGATGTCGTTCATCACTTGAACGTGGATCGGATGCGACACGAGCCGGTCGAGCATGTACTCGACGTTGAACTGCTTATCCGGCGTGATGCCGGCGGTATAGAGCGCTGAGGCGAGCGCTTTGCCGTCGGCCGGCGAGGGATTCGGTCCGGCCGGCAGCGTAACGCCGGCCGCCGTCGCAAGCCGCACCGTGTCTTGAATGACGAAGTTGAACACGTTGACGAACGAGGTCACGTTCGCCGCGCCGTACTGCGAGGTGAGCTTCGCGACTTCAGCGGACGTCTGCGCGCCAGCGAGCACGCCCAAGAGCTTCGTCGTGTCGAACGAGCCGGGGCCACCGCCCGCGACCACCATCGAGAGCGTCAGCGGAAGGTTCGGCGAGCCGGTGTACGCAGACGAGCCGCTGAAGCGCGCTTTCCCGCCGTTCATCCCGCTCATACCGTTCATCGAGGACCCGGACCCCGAGGCGGACGGACTCGGTGTGGCATTGCCGTTTTTGAATTCCGGCGAGCTGTTCGGGCTGCTCGTGCCGCTTTGCTTCGAATCCACGCCGAGCGATCCGCCCGGCGTCGCGTTGGGCGTGTTCGTCGGCGTAGGCGACGGCGAGGTCTGCGCAAACACCGGTGCGGCGATCGCGAGGACGCCGGCGCAAACCAGCGCGGCGGACGTGCGGCGAAGATCGATCATGCGAACATATTCTCCTAGTGCAACGTGCGGCAGAACGCCGACGACCAAATAGACGGCCGCCGGACGCGTTTAGATGCCCATGTGGCGCAAAGCCGCGCGGCCCTGCCTTCGTAGACGTCGCCGGGTCGCCTTAGTCGGAGGCGCCCCGCATCAAGCCGGCCGCCATTGCAGAGTCGTATTCCGGCAATACGAGCGCGTCGATCACGCAGACGCCCCCTTCCGTAACAATCTGCAGCCCTTCGTCGAGCGCCGCTTGAAAGGCGCTCGCATCGCTAACTGGGCCGATGCCGCGGGCGCCGAGCGAGCCGGCGAGCGCAGCGATATCGACCGGCGGATCGTCGATGCGCTGTCCGACGAACCGGTTCTCGACCGGCCGGCCGCGCGTTTTCGCGATCCGCTCTTGATGCAGCACGTCGTTGAAGTACGCACGGTTGTTGCCGACGATGACGAGCAGCGGGATCTTTTCCTGAACCGCCGTCCAAATCGCCGTCGCACCCATGAGGAAGTCGCCGTCGCCCAGCAGCGCGATCGGGAGCCGCCCTTCGCCCGCGTCGCGCAGCGCGAGCGCCGCGCCGACCGCCACGCCCGGCCCGCCGCCCACACCGCCACCGCCGATGCCCCCGAAGTAATCGAGCGGGCCGGTCAACCGAAGATCGTCGCCCGACCAGCCGAGCTGCACGCCGAGCAGCATCGCCGGCCGGTCGCCAAGCGTCTCGTAGAGCACCGTTGCGACATCGTGCAGGTTGAACGCACCGCCCGACGCGCGTTTCGGCGGTTTCGGTGCGGCGGCGGGCATCGCTTTCGGCGGTGCCGTGCCGAGCGCTTCGAGCAACGCAGCGACCACGTCGTCCGGGTCGCTCGCGAGGGAGAAATCGACCGGCGGCAGCATTTGATAATCCATGCTCCAGCCGCCGTGAATCGCGAAGTCAACGCTCGCGCTCGCGACCTTCGCAGTCACCCGTTCGCCGAACGCGCCGCGCAGAGCGCCACCGAGATCGACCCAGTCGAGCGAGAGCACCACGTCTGCATCACCGAGCGCCGCGCGCGCCGCATCGCTCATGAACGTCGCCGGCGGGCCCATAGCGAGCGGATGATCGGTCGGGAACGCGGCGGCGAGCTTCATGTCGGTAAACACGCGCATCCCTAAACGCTCCGCGAGCGCGACGCGGTTTTTCCACGCCGTTTGATCACGCGAGACGCGACCCGCAAGCATCACCGGTGCGCGCGCGCTGTCGAGCGCCCGCGCGAGCTCGGCGATGATCTCGGGGCGCGGAGCCGCGGTAACCGGCGGAGCGTAGCGCGCGGGATCCGGCATCGCGATCTCACGCGACGGCGCTTCTTGTACTTCCGCATCGAAGCACACGTAGACCGGACCGCGCGGTAACGTGCACGCGATTTGCGCCGCGCGCGAAAGCGCTTCAACCGCCGCCGCGGCGGACGCCGGCTGGTTGTCCCACTTCGTGTAATCGCGCACGAGCGCGCCTTGATCTTGCGCGGTGTGGATCCAATCGATCCACGGCCGCCGCTGCGCTGCGTCGACCGGGCCCGTCGCGCCCAAAACCAACACTGGTACGCGGTCGCACCACGCGTTGAAAATCGCCATCGTCGCGTGCATCAATCCGACGTTGCTGTGCACGATCGCACCCATAAGCCGGCCGGAGACTTTGGCGTACCCGTGTGCGATTCCAACCGCGTGCTCCTCGTGCAAACACACGAGCATCTTGGGCCGCGCGTTGCCGAGGTGATTGACGATGCTATCGTGCAGTCCGCGGTAGCTCGCACCCGGATTGAGCGCGACGTATTGCAAACCGAGCGCGCGTAACGCATCGGCGATAACGTCGCTACCGAAGCGATCGGTCGAGACCGCCGCGTGCCCGTTCTGCGTTGAGGTAGCTTGTTGGGTGGACATCGTTCCCCCGATCGTCGAGCGCCAGGATTAGTCGAAGCCCGGGCGCGGCCCGTTCTCGATCTTGCGGATCTGGCTCATCAAGAGCGAGTCGAATCCTTCGACCCTCGCCGTAAGGACTCACTTTTCGGCGTGCGGCCAGCGGTTCTCGTTTCTGCGCTCTATCGAGGAGGCGCGGAGCGAACGGCGCAGATGGTTCTGTGCCTCCAAAAAACGGTGCGATTCGAAGACGATTGCGTGACGACGGATGGTACGTCGAACGGATACGAGGATCGCACGAGCAGTGGCGACATACGTCGAAGCGTGGAGTCGTTACGATTGCCGGTAAAGATAGTGAGACGCCGCCCCCGGGGACGTGGGCAAGCATCGAGAAGCAGGCAGGTTGGCGATGAAGTATGTGGTGATCTATGAACGCGGTGCGGAGAACTGGGGAGCATTCGCCCCTGATCTTCCCGGTTATGCCGCGACCGCGGAAAGTCTAGAGGCGCTCCGCGAGCTCGTAAAAGAGGGACTCCCGTTTCATCTTGAAGGTCTGCGGCTTGCAGGCCAACCGGTGCCTGAGCCGACCGCGGTCGTCGACGCCGTTGAAACGGCGTAAGTTAGGCGGGCTGCCTCGAGACGGCGCGGGGGTCGTCCGCGGAGATGCGGCCGGTTTCGACGATCGTGTCGCGCAGTGTGTAGCCGCCGAAGAGCGTCAACGCCGCCGCGAGTATCGTCCGAACGCGATGGCGCCTCGTCGCGCGACCGCGATGCAGAAGCCACGGCGCGTTGAGTCGTGGAGGCACGAGGATGCCGCCGATTTGCGTGTACGTTCGCCCCAGCGGGTGACTTCGTTAAGACCGGAACGCCCTCTTCGGCGAAACCGTGAACCCGGAAAAGCGACTGCCGCCCGATTACGACGCCTTCTTGCCGCGCCTTAAGTGAATTGACTGTTGAAGACGGCGCGCGGGTCGGCGGCGGAGATGCGGCCCGCCGAGGGCGGCGTAATGGGCGTCACCCTGCGCATGACGATTCTTACGCGTCGCCTTCGGATCCGACCATCGGAGCAGATCCTGCGCTACTTGGATCGCGGGCACGGTCTG
>JAABUQ010012888.1_pt1 | contig 10277 bp, 13 predicted proteins | sample 5560001 | NCBI WGS metagenome assembly JAABUQ01 (sample SAMN10711888, study PRJNA513371) | rock metagenome | isolation source: Antarctica rocks | place: Antarctica: Victoria Land, Finger Mt nord | collected 2015-12-18 | reverse complement strand
GAGAGCTAGCGCAACCCTGAGACAGGGTAAGGGGACGTAGGGCGAAGGAGAACTGGAATATTGGAGCTAAATGGCAGTCATCAGTGTACGCTCTTTGCAAGGAAGAGAGCCTCTGCGCTTTGAGGAACGTCTGCAGAGGCACAGCGAGACCTGCACATCTCGACTGCACTAATGCTTTCTGACACTGTGTTACTGGGTGAGAGAGTGCCAGCCCCTGTAAGCGAGCATAAGCTTAGCAGTGTAACTGGCATGTCCAAAGTCAAGCTGGTAAGAAAGGGATAAAGGGCTGTCCTATGACTGCTAGCAAGTGATCATGAAGTGATCATGACATGGACAAGACAGGCAGTCCTAGGAAGCCTGGCCCTGCCCAACAAGCTGCTTGTTGATGGTAACAGACGTCCGTGCCTGCATACTTCCAGCTCATGCCTGCGGCCCGCTCGCTCTCCAGCCCCTAGAGCTACCCTAAAGCTCCTTTGGTATGCCTGCTGCTGGCTGCCGCGCACAGGGGCAGCCATAGCCGTACAAAGGTGCCACAGGAGTATGCGCTTGCATCCAAGTCGCGAGCGCATGTGCGGTGCGCGCAGGAGCCGCGCGGATGTCAAGCGGCGCTGCCGCGGCCGCGCCAGAGCTTGACGCGCGCAGGGCCGCATCGAGCGCATGCTTCGCGCGGGCTGAGTTCGCGGTGGTACGTTATGCAGGGTTGCAGCATGCCTGCGGGCCCGGTGCTTCCACTTCATCCGGTGTGGCAGGCGGAGGCGCTCCCAGGCCTCAGCCTGCAGGCGGTTGCTGCACATGAGGCGCCAAGTGTATATGCTGGCTTGCCACTGTGCTACGTGTCTGCCTGCTTGGAAGCGGGCATGCTGTGCTGCTGTGCTGCAAGTGTGTCTGCGCACATGCAGATGCGTGTGCTCACCGGGCATGCGTTGCAGCGAGCGGCTTGCGTGGCCGCCGGCGAAGGAGTCGCACAGCCACGACGCAAGAGGGCTTAGCCCTACCCTGTTTCACGAGTACAGACATGTCAGCTTGCCGCGCGCCTTGCTGATCCCATGCGCCTGTGCGCGCTTAGGAGCGGGGCTGCGCGCGCGCCTGGTCAAGCAGTGCTGTAGGAGCGCGGCGCCCGCTGCGCGGTAGGCCTGGCTGCTTGTCTGTGCGAGCGGCTGGGGCCACCAGAACGATCATAAACTTTGATTTGCAGGCTTTTTTGGACAGGACTCCCATGCAAGTGTGAATACGAGCACCAATGGAGACGCTCCACTGTCTCTCAGGCCACCTTGACTGTAAAGGACATGAGAAGGGCGCTCGGGCGCGGTGATGTTGAGGTCAGGCAGAATGCCGAGGCTGGGCAAGGCTCAGACTCCTAATGCATGCTTACAGATGCTTCTCACAGAAGTCCAGCAGCGGGCCTCACTGCGCACATGAGTCATGCGAGCGGCATGCATGGTGTCGCGCACGGCAGCCAGCATGCTCTGACACTGGCTTGCCGTCAGCGTGCTGGATCTCAATCCAAGAACAATACCCTGTCCACCAGCTTGCCCAAGGCAGTCATCCCACACAAGACCCAACCCAGATGCTGAATATCAATAATCATTGTGAAGTACCAAAACAGCTCTATAGAGCTTGAATCTGCTGGGCCAGGGCCTGCCATGATGCCGGCAAGCATGCTGCCAAGCGATGCATGGCTGCAGGCATGTCGTTCCCGTCGAGTGCAGTCAGGGTCGCGCCACACATGGCAAGTCCTACAGCACCGCTACTTCCACGCCCGGCAAGAACTTGCTAAAGCACACACTTACACGCGCATGCGCACGCGGGTGCTGCTGCGCCGAAAGAGGCCGCGCTGTCCGGCAGCGAACCCACCTCGTGCGCGCGGCGCGGCCGGCGCAAGCCGGTGGTGCGAGTAGCACGGTGCTCCCAGCGGATGGCCGGCGCCTGCAGCGCTTCCAATGCCCGGCAGTGACGCAGTGATGACAGCAACGTGATGGTCTATGTGCCGCGGCCAACCGCGCTCGGCGCCGCAGCGGCAGGCGCCGGCGCTGCCGCGGACGGCCTGGCGCGCTTTGCACGCGGCAGGTAGTCTATGACGTTGTTGTCGTTACTGCTGGAACCGTCGTCCATTGGCAGCGCGGCCGCGAGCGGTGCAGGCGCGCCGGGCTTGGGCTCGGAGCGCTCGGTGCTTGGGCGGCCGCCTGCTGCGCGGGCACGCGATCAAGCACTCAAATCTTGCAGGCTCAGGGTGCTGCTGATGCAGGGACAGGCAAACCCAAGCATGCTGTGTAAAGCAGAAGGTGGGAAATTACAGGGTACAACTTACCCTGAGCAACCCTAGGTGTATACGGGTATTGGGCGCGCTGCCGCCGCAGCTCCACGCGACGCGCGACTCGAAGCAGCGGCGCGCGAGCTCGGCCGCGCCAGCGGTGCGGGGCGACAGCGCAGACTGCCGTTCGCGACGACTGACGCTTGAGACCCGCACCGCTACCGGGGCCTTGCCCCCCACAGCGGCTTGGCGCAGACAAATGTGCATTGCTGGGCATGTACCCGCACGTTGCGACCACCAGGCGCGGCGCTGGGCACGCTCAGGCTCTGCCGCTGGACCCGGCACCGCTGCCGCTCCTGCACGCCATCTCTGTGCACCCAACACGCCGCTGCTGACCAAACTATGAGCGCCTGACCTCGTCGCACTGCTGCGCGGCAGTGAAGCTGCTGCTGCATGGGCGCCTGAGGATGCAAGCCTAGCGCAAGGGCGCGCCTGTTGCGTACTCATACCAGCCGGCGCTCGCGACGGCCGCCCTGAAGGCGCGCACGCTCAGCGGGCCGCGGGCCCGCGGGCCGCGGCGGCGCGGTGCGCGCCGAGCACGTCGGCCATTGCCAGCGCCGCGCGCAGTATGCCTGGCTCCTCGCGCGCCCCGCGTGCCGCAGCCGCCTGCTCGCCCGCAGCTCCAGAAAGGGCCGCGCGGTTAGTGCGTCCCTGCCGAGAGCACCTTATCAAGCAGGGGCGCAGTGCAGTTCAGCGCATCGCGCAGCCCCTGTGTGTGCCAAGTATAACCAGGACATGCTTGCATGCGTCACTGTGCATGCCAAACACCCCCGACCCGCACTGCAAGGCCCTGTAGGGGGCGACAGCAGGCCCGAGGCGGCACAGGCCCGCGCCTGCAGCGCCGCACCCAGCTCCCCCCGCAGGGCCTCCAGGCCCGTGCCGAAGCTGAGCGCGGCCGGAAGCAGCTGGACGGTCGCGTTGGCGAAGCAGTGGTTCTCATGGCCGGGGTTGTCGAACCCCGGCGGCGGCGTGGGCGGGCGGCGCGGCGCTGCCTGCTTCCCCGGCTGGCCCCGCGCCCAGGCGCTCTGGCGCGAGGCAGCCGCGCCAGCTGCGCCGCAGGGCGCGCACAGGCGCAGCAGCAGCAGCCGGGCCCTGGGCGCGGGGCCAGTCGGGGGAGCACGCAGCGCCGCGCCGCCCGCCCACGCCGCCGCCCGGGTTCAGCAACCCCGGGCATGCAACCACTGCTTCGTCAACGCCAACGTACAGCTGCTGGCGGCCGTGCCTTGCTTTGCAAGCGGTCTGGAGGCGCTGAGCGGGGAGCTGGCAGCGGCGCTGCAGGCGCAGATCGTGCCCTGCGTCTGCCTGGACAACGCTGACATGCGCGCCCATGCAGCGCATGGGCGCGCATTGTCACTGCAGTGGAACTGCAGTGACAATGCAGTGCGCGTTGTCACTGCGGTGGAAACTTGTCCTGGTGGCGTCGCAGGCCGCGACGTGCTTATGGCCGCGGCAGGCCCCCGCCACCAGGTCGTAAGGTTGCCTGGAGCATGGCAGGTGTGCTGCCGCTAAGGAAGGACCCTGCGCGGGGCCTCACTGGCAGCGCTAAGCGGTGCGCACTGGGTACGAGGGCGGCTGCATCTGGAGCACGCTGATGCAATGCACGCCTTGCAACAGACAGCACATGTGACTTGCAATCTGCAGCTCAGCTGTCTGTCTACGTCAGCACGCCGTGGGCGCACCGAGCGCTTGACATGCAGACAACCCAGCTGACGGCCATGTGTCTGCTACACGCCTCCGCACATGCCAGAGCGCCAATCCACCATCATACTGGCAGAAGCTGGTTTGAAAGCGCGCCTGCATCTAAGCCCCAGGGGTTGCGGGAGGTGCGATAGGCATGGACGCGTCAGGCAGACCTTCCGCACCATTGCCTGGCTGATGACCTTGAAACTGCCTGCAGCAGCAAACACACGGCTTCACCACTTCTGGGAGGCGTCACATGTGCTAGCATGCAGGTCGCATAGCCCTCTGCTCACCATGCGCGTTTGCAAGAGCACAGCAAGAGCTCACATGCATGCCAGCCACATGGCTATAGTGCACGAGGAGAGGCAGGGCCAAATTTTCTCAACAACGCAAGCGTGGCTGCACATGAAAGGTGTCGCGGCCGCCGCCGAGGCCAGCGCCTGCGCCGCTCTTCTTATCGCGGCGAGCGTGGCATTATTGGCCACGACGCGCCTTGGCAGGCCTGCAGTGCCACACGAACAACGCTCTGCTTACCAGCCCCACGCCAATGCTGGCCGGCACGGCTCACCTTGCATGCGCCTGGCCCGCAAGCACAACAGGGCCTTGGCATACCAGCCCGCAACACCTGTGTAGGCTTGATTGCGCTAGGCACCCACATGACAATCAGCTGCCGCGCTTGACGGTGGCGCGAGGCCTGATACTCAGGGTGTTGCTTGCTTGACATAAGCAAAAAGGCGGCGCCTTCAGGGTGTCTGGTACGGCCAGGCCTGCATACGCTCCAGGGCGCGCGAGTGAGCAGAGGCACCAGGCAAAGCCACGCGCGCGACACTGCCAACACACAGAATGCAGACTCTCAGCACAGGCGTGCAGTCCCTACAGCAGAGGACCTTCCAAGGCAGTCTGGGTCAGCCGCTGCGGTGTACATGAGAACCACGCAGAGGTATGACTGCGGCGTGCGGCTGCGGCGATGCAGGCTTAATGCAGGCTTGACGCTTTGGTATCATCCACGCGCTCTTGTTAGTGCCGCAGCTGGCCTTGTGGATGAGTTGCAGCTTAAGTGCCAGCTACTGGCGCACAACCAGGGGTTGAGATGTAGTGCTTGGGAGAGCGGCCTGTTGCTTTTGAGACGAGGAGTGAATGACACCAAAATGGGGTTGTATTAGCTTATATATCATAACGTTGACCGTGTGTCCGTCCTCCTTCTGTCCTTGGCTTTGGAGCTTGCTGAATCTCAGCGAAAGACCGTCTTGTGGATGCAGGTTACATGCTGCTAGCGCGTAATATCAAGCGCTTGATAGCGGGATGCTGTGCAAGCAAGTTTCTCCCTCTTGCCTCTCAGACAGCTGGTGGCAAGTCAGGGCAAGTCAGAAACATTCCAGCCTGCTGATCATACAGACAGCGAGCAAATCAGACACATACACATGTGCGGTTCATACATGTTTAGAGAGGGCAAGGGCGCTAAGTGCAGCTAAGCGCGGCCCGCGCTGCACCGCGCTGCGTACATAAGCAGACGCGGCGTGAATCCGCGGCTGCTCATGTCAGCCTTGACAAGGCTGGCATGAGCGCCCACGCAGCTCACATCCGCGTCGTCCGCGCGATAAAATGCCCTGTTCGAGAAGAGGTACGAGATGTAGTGCTGGCGGCGGTGGCACGCCACCGCCGCCAGCTCGAACTCCACGCCACCAAGCTTGAAGGCCTGCGCAGGAGCCGGCACTGTCAGTGCCCGGCACAGTGCACATTGTCTCAGTCTGGCCGCAGGTCAGACGTGCTGGGCGGCACACCTGCACGCGGCCAGCGCGGTGTCCCAGCCACACGTGAAGCGTGCGCTGGCCTGACCAGCACAGTTGGCAGGGAAACATTGTGGTGCGACAAGCAGGCAAGCCCAGCTGATGCCCACGTGCGCACCTCCGGGATGTCGCAGGGCTGTGCGCGCTCGTCCAGCGGCTCGAGCGCCAGCGCGCGCGGCGGAGCGCCAGCGAGGCGCAGGCTTCCCACGTCGGAGCAGCCCGGCACGTAGCTGCACAGCACCCGCCACATGTCCTCCTGCGCATCAGGCAGCGAGCGCGGTTGGCGTCAGCGGCGCAGCGCTCTGTCCAGGCTCTGGCGAGCGGCGCTGCCCGATCTGAAAGCACGCTTGCTTGGGCTTGCGCTTGGTTGCCAAGGCAAGGCGCACACGGCCGCTCGGTGCCCCGCTTGCAGGGAAGCAAGCGGTGGCGCACATGCGGCTGTGGGGTGTGGGGAGCGGGCGCACCATGTCCGCCAGGCTGTTCACCATGACGGGGCCCTCCACCGTCGCCGGGAGGACCGCGCCGCCGCAGGAGCGCTGGGCCTCGACGCGCGCGTCGAAGCTGCCGCGCACCAGCTCCGACACGCCGCCGCCCGAGCGGCGGAGCAGGTCCATCAGGCTGCCGAAGAACGCGGCGGCGTCGTCCTGCTTGCCTGCGCCGCCCGGGGGCATGGCGTCAGCCGCCGGCTGCGGCACCCAAGGGGTCCTGCACGCCGCCTGCGCTGCGGGCGCTGCCTTGCCCCGCACGGCGGACCCATGCTAGCGAGTGGGCAGTGCCGTTCATGCGCACTCTCGGGGCGGCCGCCAGGTGCGGCGGCCACAGGCGCGCTCCGGCCCCTGCGCTTGGGCCGGGCGCGGCTGCTGCTGGCGCGCGCGCCACGCGCGGCGCACAGCACACGCCGCGCTGCTGCTGGCCGACCGCGCGCGGGCCCGCCTGTCGCGCTGCCGCGCGGCGAGCAAGGCGCCTTTGCGCCGGCAGGTGGAGCGGGTAGGGCAGCTACCCCACCTACCCTATCAGGGCGCGCTTCCGAGGGCGCGCCTGCCGCATACCGCGCCCATGACGGCCCCGCGCCCACCACCGCCGCCCGGAAGTCGGCAACGCTCAGGCTGCCGCGCGGCGCCGCGCGGTCGCCGGCCGCCGCCGCGCGGCGCTCCGCGAGCAGGTCGGCCAGCGCCAGCGCCGCGCGCAGCTCGCCGGTCGCGCCGCCGCCGCCGCGCGCCGCCGCCTGCCCGGCCGCAGCTCTGGTTGCAGGTTGCGATGCGGCGATTATGCAGGCGGGGCCGTAGCTGCGAGTCAGCGCGCTGCAGCTACTACAGTGCAGGCACAGGTTATGGTTTGCAGGCTCGCATCGCTGGGCTGCCGCGCATGCCGCCGCCGGCACTGCAAAGCCAGGTGCAGGGCCACAGCGGGTCCCAGGCTGCACAGGCCCGCGCCTGCAGCGCCGCCTGCACGTCCCCGCGCAGCGCCTCCAGGCCGCTGGCGAAGCCGGGCACGGCCGCCAGCAGCTGGACGGTTGCATTCACAAAACAATGGTTCTGGTGGCCGGGGTTGGTGAACCCCGGCGGCGGGCGGCACAGCGCAGCCGAGTCCCCCGGCTGGTGCGGCGCAGCCGGCACGGCCGCCTCGCGCCAGAGCGCCCGGCGCGACTTGTGCAGCGCCCAGGCGCCCTGCGGCTGCGCGGCGAGCGCCGGCGGCCCCGGGCGGTCGGCATCCCGCGGCGCCTGCGCGGCCGGCGCGGGCCTGCGCGGCGGCGAGGCCGGCTGCAGGACGCGCCGCGCGGCCTCCTTGACCGCGTCGCCGGCCGCCTGCGCGGCCCGAGCGCGCGCCTGTTAACCCAGCGCGACCGCGCGCGGCGCGTTGCCGGCCGGCCCTATGAGCGCGCATTGGCGGCCCAGCCGGTGCTCAGCAGTTCCGGCTACCAGGGCATTATGTTCATGGCCTTACGGCGCATGGCGAGCAGTGCGGCGCCCGCTGACCAGGCCCCAGGGCTGCAAGCTTGCAAGCAGGCAGGCGGGTCGGGCGCATCAGAGCAGGCGGCCTCCAGAGCGACGCAACCCACGCCCCCGACGCGGGCGGCTGCGCACCGCCAGGTAGCTGGCGCGCGGCTGGCCCTGCGGCGCCATGGGCCCCTCAGCGGCGGCCGGCACGGTGCGCGCGGCCGTGCCCAGCAGCGCAGCTGGCGGCTGCATGCGCGCGGGCGGGGCAGGGACGTGCGCGCGCGTCGGCACCATCGGGGCGGCGGCCGGCGCCGGCGGCGGGGGCCCCGGCTGGCGGGCAGCATCGGCGTACAGCAGCCGTGCCTGCAGAGCAGACATGCGCAAGGCCTGTGAGCGACGCGCTTGTAGACGATGCAATGCATGCTCAAGGTGGGCAGTTTGGCATGCACATCACTCACAACGCGCTCCCGAAACAATCAGAACACACATGACTTTTCAAGTGTGTTTGGAGTGCACACCGCGCCGTTGCTGGTCTGCTTTGCGGCGGCGGCGGAGCTGCTCGCCGCAGAGCCGAGCGGGGCAGCGGGCTGCTGCAGCTCGGCGGCAGACGCATCCTCGCGCAGGCCCGGCAGCGCGGCCGGCAAGCGGGCTGCGCCGCGCGTGCCCTGCGCAGGGCTGCCAGGTTAAAGACGCGGTTGGCAGCAACCCAGGCGCTGCTGCTGAGCAGGCTGCTCTTGCGCGCCTCTCCTACAGTGCGAACGCATGCTGCGACATCCGCCAAAGGCGCCTGCAAGCCCGCCAGGCGGCCAGCTACGAGAGCCCGGGCGCACCATCCACCCGGCACCATATGCCGTCTGCACACTCAATATGAGCGCCCAGTCTTGCAGGGCATGCCGCAAAGGCACCCAGTGAGCACGTCAGGGCGGGCAGCGGCGCCGGCGCACCTTCTTCTGCTTCCGGCCGCGCTGCGCCGGGCGCTCGCCCGCCGGCGCGGGCTCGGCCGCCTTGTTGTGCTTGGGCGCCGCCGCCGCGCTCGCCGTGGCGGCCGGCGCGACGGCGGCCCTGGCCGCCAGCAGCGCGGCAGCCTTGGCCGCCATGTCAGCCTCGGCCTTGCATCGGCGCCCCGCGAGCAGCGCCAGCGCCTCGGCGTCGTCGTTGGGCTTGGCTGCGGCCGCGGCGGCGCGGCGGCGGGCGCCCTTGCCGGCGCCCTTGCCGGCGCCCGGCTTGCCCGCCTGCGATCAGTCAGCCCCCTCCCGTCAGCGCAGGGCATGATCGGCGCATTCACTTTCTGGGTATTGCTACGGGCTGCCCTGGTGTCATTGGCGCCATGGGTGCCCCTCTCCCTGCACGCTCTGTGCATGGCTGCATGCAGGCATATGCTTCAGAGTGAGGCACAGTAGAGGTGGCATCTGGATCACCTCTTGCCGCCCGCAGCGCTGCAACTTGCAGGTGCTCGCCTACAGGCAAGCATCCCCTCGCACCCGTGACGGCCATGCATGTTGCCAGCCACGCACGGCACACAGCTGCACCGGCAAGCGAGCGCTGTGCGCATCAGGCTTGCCACTATATCAATGCACACGCCAGGAAGATGCATGTCCAGCAGGCTGGACAGAGGCCTGAGCAATCATGCACTAGGTGTGAGAGACATGGGCGTCGCCACACGAGCGCGCCTGGCGGGCGGTCGGTGCAGCCTTGGGCGCGTTGGCGCGCGGCACCGGCGGCTCGGCCGTCGACGAAGTGGCAGCGCAGACCGGCACGGACTGCCCATCGTTGCTGCCGGCGGGCGCTGCCGGGGCCGGGGCGCGAGCTGCGGTAGTGCCGGCGGCCTGCTCGGCGGTCCTGTCACGCGCACACGCCGGTCACCAATGCGTGCGGCTATGGGAAAATGGCTTCACCGCATGCGGCTCGTGCAGCCAATGACGAGCTGCTGTGTTGTGCGCGCATGCGAAAGCAGTGGGCTGCACACCACATCCTGCATGCATGCACAAGCAATGCTACAAAATGAGGTCGCAAAGTAGTACCGTGAGCGTATCAGGCAGCGCCAATCTCATGCAAGCATCCCTGTTGCCGCAGGCACATGCGAGCCCGACCTCGACCTCAACCCCGCTTCAGGGCACTTGTAATGCTTGCAATGCTTGCATCATTAGGAACAAGGGTGAGCATGAAGCGGGCCTGTGCCTGTACACGTCCTTGACGTCGCGCCGGGCCAGCGCGCCGCGCCAGGCGGCCTGAATGCAGGCAGCTGCGGCGCAGCGACGCGCCAGGTCCAGGCGCGCGCGCGCGCCGCGCCAGGCGGCCTGCAGCCGCTGCGCAGCTGCGCGGCGGCGCGCCAGGGCCAGGCGAGCCAGCGCGCCACGCCAGGCCGCCTGAATGTGGGCGACGGCCGAGCGGCGGCGCGCCAGTGCCAGGCGCGCGCGCGCACCGCGCCACGCGGCCTGAATGTGGGCGGTGGCCGAGCGGCGGCGCGCCAGGGCCAGGCGCGCGCGCGCGCCGCGCCAGGCGGCCTGCAGCCGCTGCGCAGCAGCGCGGCGGCGCGCCAGGGACAGGCGCGCGCGCGCGCCG
>JAABUQ010012887.1_pt1 | contig 10277 bp, 10 predicted proteins | sample 5560001 | NCBI WGS metagenome assembly JAABUQ01 (sample SAMN10711888, study PRJNA513371) | rock metagenome | isolation source: Antarctica rocks | place: Antarctica: Victoria Land, Finger Mt nord | collected 2015-12-18 | reverse complement strand
ACGCACAGGTGGCACAGGCAAAAGCGGCTCTAAAAGCTGCCACTGATAGTCAGTCAGGTTCATACAGGCTCCACAAGAAGATTGCCTGTATTTTACCATCAACCATTTATGAGATACCTTCTATTGTATGCAAAGAGCGCCTGCAAGCGTTGGCCCAGGCTTGTGCCGGAGGTATGAAATCCCCGGCAAGGGACAAAGCCACGTCCTTCGGACGTAAGATAAACCCTCTGTCATCCAGCCTTACGCCCGTGAGGGCATGGCTTCGTCTTTGCCAAGAGCTTTACACCCCGGCACTTGGCGTCACATCAATCTGCAAGCCCGAAGTTTCGCCCCTACCCTTTGCTGCCTGTTCCGGTGAGGATGTTCAGCGCGCCGCGCAGGGCGAGACCGATATTGCTCTTGTCTGCCGAAGCTTGCAGGGCGGCTTCCCCAGCTTTGCGGGCATCGTTTTTGTTGTAGCCCAGGTTGACAAGGCCATCTACCACATCGTCCAGAATGTCCTCCGGGCCGGAGCGGGCGCTTTTGGCCTGGCTGGCGTCCACTTTGCGCTCAAACAGCAAGGCCGACATCTTGTCTTTCATCTCTAAAATCAGGCGCTGCGCGGTCTTCAACCCCAGGCCCGGAATGCGCACCAGGGTCTTGGCGTCCTCGCCAACAACCGCCCGCGCGAGTGTGTCCGCATCCATCGCGGACAGCATGGACAGCGCGACTTTCGGCCCGATGCCGGTCACCCCGAGCAGCAGGTCAAAGACGCGTTGGTCATTGGCTTCCGCAAAGCCGTACAGGCTGATTTCTTCCGCCCGCACGTGCATATGGATATGCAGCGCGGCCTGACTGCCCACGGCAAACCGGGTCAGGACGCTGACCGGCACGGACACTTTGTAGCCCACGCCGCCGACATCCAGCACGACAAACGTGCTTTCCAGGCGGGCCAATGTGCCGCTGAGGTGCGCGATCATTCGCCGTCTCCTTGCACCGCGAGCGCATTTCGCAATATATTCACAAGCCGATTGTCTGTTTCCATGTCCAGCATCCGCGCTTGGTGCGGGTCGTAATGGCCGCCGTAGTGCGTGTCGGCAAACGACTGCCCGGCAAAGGTGCGTTCTGCTTTGTAGCGTGGGTAGATGTGCATATGCACGTGCGGCGTCAGGTTCATATGGAACAAGTAATTGAAATGGTCGGGTGCAAACAAGTTTTCCAGTGCCCGCTTCGCCTGCCCGGCGCACTGCCATAGCGACAACACTTCGTCCGGCGCGAGGGCCGTCACGTCTGTTTCATGGCGCTTGAGGGCCAAATACACGCGTCCCAATGTCGCCTGGTTTTCGTTGAGCACCAGACGCCAATCTTTATTCTCGGCAAGGACAGGACGCGCAGGCGGGCACAGCGGGCAGGGTTCAGGCATAACAATAAATCACAGCCAGTACGCCGTGATGCTGAGAATATCTTCGCTGTACAAGCACTGGCGCAGGGTCGGCTCGTCGGGATTGGTCAAAAACACGCTGCCGCTGCCTTCCGCCCGCTGCACCTCCACCAGGGGCAGAGTCTTCACCTCGCCGATCTGTTCCGCGAGATGGCTTTGGGCACGGGCATCGCGGCGCGGGTCGGCCAGGTTATAGTCCACATACATGACATTCATCTCGCGCTGCAAGCGTTTGATGTCGGGGTGGCTGGAAGGCCCGTATAAAGTAATCCGGCTCGCCATAAAAATTAGGCCCTGCTTTCGGTGAAGTGGTTTGCTGCTATTAGTGTAGCATAAAGCGGCTCGCGCGGCAAGTGTATGCGGCTTGCCTGCGTGTTTGGAGGGTTTTACAAGCGCGAACCAACGATGGACGGTTTTGTTCCGTCGTTGCCGCGCGCTTAATCAGCTTTGGCAAAGCGCAAGCACTGGTTAGGCAAATAGAAAAAGGCTCCCCAGTGATGGGGAGCCTTTGGCTTGTGAAACAGAGACGCCCAAGTTTAGGCATGGGACTTGTGGTTGCGGTAATCCTGAATATGCTCGTAGACGTGTTCGGGGAAATTAAGGTCGCGGTAGACATTGCCGGCATCAGGGTCATCGGGGTTCGGGATGATGGGGAAGTCCTGCTCGGCTTGGTACTGCAATATCTTCTCGCGGCGGGGCGGGTTGTAGTCCGCGCCCTGTACCTGCTCATACAAAGCGCGCGCCTGCTCCTCGCTGAAGTCCTTGTCTTTCTGCAAATAGGTGACCACTTCGTCTTCGGTCATAAAGTGGCGGGCCACCATCGCAAATACCAAACGCCCATAGTGCCCGATGTCTTTTTTGTGATCGAGGGAATCCAGCAAATGCGCCATCATCTCGTTTTTCTGCAAGTCTTCTACGGCCATAGCTTCTAATCTCCTGTGCTTATGCTTCTCAGCGTGAGTGCTGAAGGAGTTGTTTCCATTGGGCGAGAATATCAAACATATGTTTGTCGCATCTTAAGCATAAGTTTGCCGCACCAGGTCGCGCACCTGCCGGGACCACTCGCTGGCCGGGTACAAATCCAAAAAGCGCGACAAGACCAAGCGCGCTTCCTGACGGTCGGTGCGCAGCAGAATGCGGCCCAGCTTGAAGCGGGCCATCTCGTCTTCCGGGGTGTCGGGGGCATGGCTGAGCACCATGCGCAGCAGCCACGCGGCGGTGTCTAAATCGGACAAGTCTTCCGCCTCGCCGCCCAGCCGCAGGCTTTCGCGTGCAGACAGCACCAAAGTGAGGCCCAGACGCCGGGCTTCGGCGCAGGCGGCAACCGCCTGGGGCACCTGGTCGTCTTTGAGGCGGCGGCGAATGGCGCGGGTCATTTCAAGCTCAGCCTCGTCACGCCCTTCCGCGCTGCCGCCCTGCACCAGGGCCTGGGCCAGCTCGGCGCGGACACCGGCATTGTGCGGGTCGTGCTCCAAAAATGCGCGGTAGTTCTGCACAGCGTCGGTCAGCAATGTCTGCCCGCGTCCGGCAGAGGCGCGGGCATCCTGGAGGCGATAATCCTGCCGCCCGTCGCGCAAGAGGTCGGTAAGCTGCGCGGCTACCAGCCCGAAGGCGAAGCCGCCCATGTGCGCCCAATAAGCCGTGCCGCCGCTTTCGGGCTTCCACAAGGACCACAGCGCCCCGCAAACGTTCTGCACAAGCCACAACAGCAGGCCAGCCACGGCAGGGATTTCCAGCCGCCCCCATCCACCCGGCAGCAAAAGGCCGGGCAGCCACAGCATGCGTATCTGCGACCGATGAAAGCGCACGGCAAAGGGCGCGAGAATGGACGAAATCGCGCCCGATGCGCCGACCAAAGGTGCATAGGCAGCCATGCCCTGCCCATGCGCAAGCAACATCAAAGAAATCGCCATTTGCAGCAGGCCCGCCGCGATGCCGCCGCCTAGATACAGCGCGGTAAATGTCACCGGGCCGAGCGCATCCTCCACATGTGGGCCAAACAAGCCCAAGAAGACCATGTTCCAAAGCAAATGCCAGAAGCCGACATGGATAAACAAACACGTGAATAGCTGGAAGGGGCGAGGAAACCTGGGCGTCAGCCCGTAGCGCTGAACGGCGCCGGGGTCATGCAGCGTGAGCAGATAAACCAGAATGTTGGTTCCGATCAGCCCAAGCGTGACATAAGGTATCCGGCGCAGGCGTCGGTCGGTGCCGGTGGGCAGCGGGGAAAGCAAAGACAGCAGCGCAAACCAGGGAGACAGTGCCATGGGGATTAGAGGCTAAGCGGGAACAGCAGGGCGGGGCGCGGCGGTCTTGGCAAGTATCTCGCGCAAGACGATGTCTGCTGTCACGCCTTCGGCCTGCGCCTCGTAATTCAGCAAGACGCGATGGCGCAGGGCGGCAGGAGCCACGCCCGCGATGTCTTCATAAGCGACATTGTAGCGTCCGTCCAGCAGGGCGCGGACTTTGGCGGCCAGCACCAGGGCCTGCGCGCCGCGCGGCGAAGCCCCAAAGCGCACAAAGCGCGTCACGGACGGCAGCGCCCCTTCGCTCTGGGGCTGAGTGGCAAGCACAAGCCGCACGGCATATTCGCGGACAGGACTCGCAATCGGCACTTCGCGCGCCACCTGGCGCATCGCAAGAATAGTCGCCCCGCTCAGGGTCTTAGTGACTGTGCTAACTTCGGTTCCCGTCGTGCGGTCTAAGATGGCGCTGAGCTGGGCAAAGGTCGGCGACGGCACAATCAGCTTAAAAAGAAACCTGTCTAATTGCGCTTCCGGCAGCGGGTAGGTGCCTTCCATTTCAATGGGGTTCTGGGTGGCAAGCACGAAAAATGGCTCCTGCAAGCGGTACTGCGTCCCGGAAACGGTCACCGAGTGCTCCTGCATGGCTTCCAGCATCGCTGATTGGGTCTTGGGGGTGGCCCGGTTAATTTCATCGGCGAGGACAATGTTGCCAAATAATGGGCCGGGCTGAAACTGGAATGCCCGCCGTCCTGCCTCTTCGGTAAGCAGGTTGGTGCCCGTAATGTCGGCAGGCATCAGGTCGGGCGTGAACTGAATGCGCGCAAACGACAAGTCCAAAGCCTGAGCAAGCGTGCGCACCAGCAGGGTCTTGCCCAGGCCCGGCACGCCTTCCAATAAGACATGCCCGCTGCACAGCAGGCAGATCAAGACGCCGTCAATGATGTCCTGCTGCCCGACAATCACTTTGCCGACTTCCCCTCGTACCCGCGCAAAGTTGTCCCGAAACTCCAGTGCTGACGTTTGATCCACGCTTGTTATTCTTTCCTGATAGGTTGTTAATGCGTCAGCAAGACTTTGTAGAGGGACGTGTGCGCGCCCTCGCTGGTCAGGTAAAACGCATTGCCCTGGGGGTACGCATACCCGATGCCCTCGCCCTGCGTCTGCAGCGGAGTGAAGATGCGTCGAGGCTTTGCGTGCCACACGCCGTCAAAGCCCGCCCCGCCTGCAGGCACGGCAAACTCATACGCATACCAATACGTGCGCAGCAATATATGGCTGCCATCGGGGGCGATGTCCCCGCCGGTGACTAGGTTGGGGTATAAGTTCGGCTCGCCGCTGATGACAATCGTAGCAATCTTCTTAAGCACCACCACTCGGCGCGGGTCCAGTGGCGTGGGGAAAACATACACGCCGTCACGGCCATTTGGGTTCTTGGCGACAACGTAAATACGGCCCGTCTGGGGATGCACCAGCAGGCTTTCAGCATTGTGCGGCCCGTCGGGGTAGACATAGCGAAACGCCTCCGCCGTGGCTGTCAGGATGGGATGCGCTTGCGTAGACGTACGCGCACCGGGGCTAACTCCTGGCTCCGGCACGCGGTACACGGTGCAGACATGGGACGCCGCCGTGCGCACGCTGTTGTTGTCGCCAATATCCCCCAGGTACAAGTAGGGCACATGGGCCTGCGGCCCCGGCCCAATGGCGATGTCCTCACAGTCAGTCACTGTTTGGACGCCGCCCAGCCGAAACGTGCCCAGCTTTGCGCCGCTGGGCTTCATGGCATACACAAACGGGCCGTCGCCCGAGTCGTTGTGCGTCCACAGCAATTGTCCCCCCGCCCGGCGGCTTGCCACCACGCCGGAGCTTTCGGTGATTGCGCTGTCCTGCAAGTGGCCGAGTTCAACAGCATGGGGGCTTGCCGTGCCTGCTGCGGAGCGCTTTTGGCTTTGCGCGGGCACAGCGAGTATTGTCAATACAAGGCTGACGCCTAGCGCGATGGGGGGGAGAACTTTCATTTAACGGGCTGCTATCACTTACTTAGCGGGCTGCAATGAATTGAAGTAGCGGCGCACGACAGCGCGCTGCGATGGCGGCACTTGCTCTTGGTCTAGGGCCGCCTCCGCCCGCTTGCGGTAGCGGGGCAGGGCCAAGCCGTAAGGCACGCGGCTTGGTTCGGCTGGCGCAGAGGGCAGGCCGGATTGCTTCGGCAGCATCTTGCCTTGCCCGTCGCCCGCGCGAGGCGTACCCAAGTAGATGCCCTGGCTTTTAGACGCTGCTGTTGGCGGCAGGACTGAGTGGAACGGCGCTTTTGCCGCCTGCCCTGCCCCGCCGCCGGGGGCGGGCTGTCCGGGCGAGCCGCTGGGGCTGCCTCCGTTTTGCCTGCCGGGGCTGCCCTGGCCTGGCTGCCCGTGCCCTTTGCCGGGCTGGGCGGACGTGCTATTTGTCCTGCCGCTGCCTGTGCTAGTTCCCCCCGGCTTGCCGCCGCTCCCCTGACTTTGTCCGTTCGGCTTGTCTGCACCCGATTGGCCTTGTCCGTTTGGCTTGCCATTGTTACTGCTGCCCTGCCCGCCTGACTTGCCTGTGCTGCCCTGGTTTTGGCGGCTGGACTTGCTTCCATTGCTAGGAGCTGCGCTGTTTGGCTTGCCTGGCTGGGCGGCGGAAGGGTTGGCAGGCTTGCCTGTGCTGCTAGTGGAAGAGCTGTTTGGCTTGCCTGTGCTGCTGGCGGAAGGCTTGCCTGACGCGCCTGGCTTGCCCGATGTGCCTGGCTTGGGCGGGCTGCCGGACTTGGCGAGGGCAGAGGACGATGGCTGCTGGCTGGCGGGGTTGGGCTTGGCCGGGGCGGGGCTGCTGGCGGGGCTTGATCCGGCAAGCTGACGGCGGGCATTTTCTAACGCCTGCTGCGCTTCGGGGGTGCTGAGGGCGGCAGGCGCGGACGGCTGTTGGCCGCTGGCGGCTTTGGCTTGCGTTGTTTGCTGATGCGGGGAGCCGCCATTGTTTGCCGCGCTTGTTTCGGCGCGCGGGGCGGCGGGGCTTACCCCTGGGCCGGAGGATGCGTGCTGTGCGTTCTGCGGCGGAGCTTGCTTTGCCGCAGCGGCTGCGCCTTGGAGCGATGCGGACGATTGCGGGCTGGACGGCGCGGGCGACTGGCTGGCACGGGCAAGGTCTTTGGCTGCCTGGCCGGGGTCGCTGGGGGCGGTGGACGCGGTTTGGCCCGCCTGGGCAAGCTGCTGCTCTTGCTTAGAAACGGCGGCGAGGGCCTGCGCCCGGTCCATATGGCCCTGGGCCATGCGCTTGCCCAAAGCTTCCATCTTTTGCGCCTGCCGCTTTGCTTCCGGCTGGTGCTGGGCGTCGGCCTGCTGGGCCGCCTGGTGCGCGGCCTGCGCGAGTTGCCGTCCGGCGAGGCGCACGGCGTCTTGTTCGGCGCGCTGGGCGCGGGTGGGGCCGAACGGCAGGCTGGGCAGGCAGAGCATCAGCGCGAGGGCGAGCAGCATTGGCGGGACAAGCCAGGCCTCGCGGGGCAGGCGGCGAGGGACAACTTGCCGGGTGTTGAGAGCGCGGGCGTGGGCTTCGGCGTCCGCGTGCTGCAAGCCAAGCAGGAGACTGAGGGGCGCGTGGCTGAACTCCAGGGCCGAAGACAGCCGCTCTTTGAGCGGCTGAGATGCTTCCGCCAGCCGCGCGGCATCTATGAGAGTGATGGGGGAGCGGGAGGCGAAATAGCCGCCCAAGTTTATTCCCGCCAATGGCAAGAGGAACAGCAAAAGAGTGATGGATGAGCCGTCAGGCAGCAGAGCGGCGCGAGACAGGCCAGCGAGGGCAATGTCTAGGGCAAGCGCCACGACCAGTCCGCGCACGCCGCCGCGTATCCAGCGCTGATTGCGCACGCGCTCGGCGACCAGGGCGAGCGTTTCGCCCAGGACGTCCTGCTGCTCCAACGGTGCGCGGGTTTGAAGTGCTGCCATGACTCGCCGCCTTTCCCCAAGATAGGGTTATTATACCAAGGCGGCGGGTGTTTTGGCTTTAACGCTACGCGGCAGGCTGTTCTTCCTGCTTGGCGGCTTTAGGGCGCAGGCGGTCGGCGGCGATGCGGGCGGCGAGGACAAGCAGAAAGGGCAGGTCATTGAGAAAATACCGGCGGAACAGGCGGCCCGGCTCCTGCGCCAAGCGCCAGCACCATTCCATGCCGCTGGTCTGCATCCATTTGGGGGCGCGCTTGACAATGCCGCCTGCCATCTCAAACGTGCCGCCGACGCCGATGGAGACCGGCACGCCGATCAGTTCTTTGTTGGCTTGAATCCACTTTTCCTGCTTGGGCGCACCGAAGCCGACCAGCAGAATATCCGGCTGCGCATCGCGCACGACCTCCCAAATATGCTGCTGCTCCTGGGGCGTGTCAAACGTTTCTTTGGGCGGACAGTACGACCCGCACACAATGGCGCTGGGGTAGCGGCGATGCACCGCCTCGGCGGCGCGGGCGGCGGCTCCGGGCGCACCGCCCAGAAAGAACAAGCGCAGGCCGGTCGCTGCCGACGCCCGCCCCAGCTCCCAAAACAAATCGCTGCCGGCCACGCGCTCTTTCAGCGGCGTGCCGCACAAGCGCGACAGCCAGACAATCGGCGCGCCATCGGCCAGCACCAGGTCTGCCGCTTGGTAGATGGCGTGGAAGTCGCTGTCTTTTTGCAGCATTACCAGATGGTCTAAATTGCCCGTACAGATGACGCGCGGGGTGTCTGTCTTTTGAGCCATCTGCGTGATGCGCACGACGGCTTCTTCCATAGTCACATTGTCAAAGGCGGTGCCTGCTATTAACGCTTTCATGCCCTTTATTCTCGGCACGCTTTGTGCCAGGGCGCGCTGAGAAGATTACCGGAAAATGGGGATTGTTGCGACAGAGAACAACTGATAGGCCGGGGGTGTGAAACTAGGGGCAAAGGCGTTGCCTGCGCGTTCCCCGCGTGTGCCAAGCGTTTCCCTACGACGGAAGAAACTGTTCCGTCGTTAGGACGCGCTAGAAAAACACGTATGAAGCGTAAGCCATGCCGAAGAACAGAGTAGGAGGCCCCCCCGCCCCAATAATGGGGAGCCAGAGTAGGACAGGATAAGACAACCGCTACTGACCTTTATCTGTATTGCTCCCCAGAATTGGGGCGGGGGGGTCATGTTTGCTGCGAGCACGCCGCCAAAACAAAAAGCCCCTACATTCTTGGCGACAAGAACGCAGGGGCTTCAAAAAACGCGAGCGGGTTAGGCTTGGGATTGGAGTTTAGGCTTCATCACAGTCCACATCTGCGAGGCAAACGCCATCAGGCGCGTATGCACCTGCGCCTGAGTTTGCGGGTCGCTTGCCAAAGGCTCCATAAAGCGCAGCATGTAAACAGGCCGGTTCTGCTTGCCAATCAGGGCCGCAATCAGCATCTGCATGCGGATTTGGCTGACGGCACTGATACGCTTGCCGTCCACCACGTAGAGGTACAAAACGTCAAAGCCCGGCGTCCCCGGCATGCCGATGGCATGGCACGCGTGGATGTCTACATTGGTGCCGGGCAGGGATTCGGTGTGGTCGCCGGCCAAAGCCCACCCGGCCCCCGTCAGGCACGAGCGCGGGTCATGCAGGTTTTCGCGGCTGTTGCCGCCAAGCAGCACAAAGTCAATATGGTCTTGATCGCGGTTGTAGGTGCGGGACACCGTGTCCGCGCCCTGCAAAAGCGCCTTGACATCGGCAGTCATTTCGTAGTCGGTAGGGGCAGCGTAGCCGCCCACCTCGCGTGGCACATCCGCCGAAGCCAGGCCATGAAACGGCGGCGGCGGGGCAGGCTTCCACACCGTCGCGGTGAGCAAAGCGGCGGCAAGCACAATAGCTAAAAGATAGCCCATCCGGCGAATGTACGGCATCCAAAGACCTTTGCAACCGAAAACAGGGCTGTAAAGCCCAGAACCAAAGTGATAATGCCGCTCCAATCATGGAACACATGGGCGGCGGCATCGCCCACGCACTCACCGACTACGCCGATCAGCGCAATGCGCACGGCATTAATGACAAGGGCCAAAGGCACGCTTAAGAGAAACAAAAAGATGCGTTTGTTGCGTGACCCATCCACCAGATACGCGAACGCGGCATCAAACGTCAGCAGCGACAAGAGAAGTTTAAAGCCGGAACACGGCACGTCCACAAAGAGGGGGAAGTTATCCATCTGAATGACATTGCCCGCCAGCGTCGTGTGAAAAAACATCAAATGCAGCAGCTTGTTGGCGAAGACCGTGGAGATCATCTGGAGTTTCAGCGTGGCATCATTGAGCAGCGGGCCAGGCAGCGGCACCATCATCACCACAAACGCGAGCGGCACCCAAAACAGGCGCACAAAGCGCGTGCCCAAAGCCAGCCACACGCCGCTCCACAAAATCAGCAGAAACGCCAGCGACATCAGGGCCAGCGCATAGGACTTGCTGGCAAACACAAACAGCGCCAGGGCAGGCACGAGCAAAGCCAGCGCGGGCAGGAACGGGGTCTTGGGGCAGGCCCGCACGTCCTCGCGCCGATACCAGAACATCAGCGCAATGATAACGGGGATGATGGGCGCGTGGGCGTAGTAAGACTCAGGGGCGAGGTACGCATA
>JAABUQ010012886.1_pt1 | contig 10278 bp, 10 predicted proteins | sample 5560001 | NCBI WGS metagenome assembly JAABUQ01 (sample SAMN10711888, study PRJNA513371) | rock metagenome | isolation source: Antarctica rocks | place: Antarctica: Victoria Land, Finger Mt nord | collected 2015-12-18 | reverse complement strand
CCGTCGGCATAAGGGTAGCGGATATGCCACAAATGCCCGGCCTGCTCTTCTTCTTCCACTTCAATATCCGAGATGACCGTCCGGTGAAACGTACACCAATTGACCAGCCGCTTGCCCCGGTAAATCAGCCCTTTGTCGTAGAAGCGCACGAACGCTTCCGCCACGGCCTCGGCGTAGCCCGCGTCCAGGGTGAAGCGCGTGCGCTGCCAGTCATACGAGCACCCCAAACGCTTGATCTGCTCGATAATGCGCGACCCATACTGCTCGCGCCACGCCCACACGCGCTCCACAAACGCCTCGCGGCCCAGGGTGTAGCGGGTCAAGCCCTCTTTGGCGATCTCTTTTTCCACGACCGTCTGCGTGGCGATGCCCGCGTGATCCGTGCCCGGCAGGATCAGTGTCGTGAACCCGCGCATGCGGTGCCAGCGGCCCAGGGCGTCCTGGATGGAGTGGTTCAGCGCGTGCCCGATATGCAAACTTCCGGTCACATTGGGCGGCGGGATGGTGATGCTGTATTTGGGCCTGCCGGGCGTCGGGGCGGCATGGAAGACGCCCGACTGTTCCCACTCTTGGTAGCGCCTGGCTTCGACTTCCTGCGGCTCGTAGGTTTTTTCCATGGGTTGCTGTCCTTGCTCGTTTTGATCGCTTTTGCGCATCTGTCAGCGTGCCTCGCCGTCCAGCGGCAGAATAAAGTGGTAGGAGGCGATCCGCATGCGCCGCGCGAAATAAAACCGGTGGGCATCGGCCTGCTGCACCGCCGAGTTGAGTTTCAGCAGCGTGCACTGGTGCGCCCGGCCATAGTCGCACAGCCAGTCCAGCAATTGCGCGCCGAAGCCCTGCGACCGGAACACGCTATCCGTCACCAGGTCTTCCAGGTACAAAATGCGCCCGGAAAACAGCTTTTCCATCAGCCGAAAAGCCGCCACGGCCCGCACCTGCCCGCCGTCCGACAAAGACGCCAATTGAAAGCCCTGCGCCCGCATGACCAGAACACGCGCGACAAAGTCCGCTTCCACCAGGTGCGGCCTGAGCTGCGCCATGACTGGAAAACAGGCGGCGATCTGCGTGTCCGTGTCCGCCAGCGTGATGTCCATAGTTTGCCCCTTTGCGTTTTCTGCCGCTTCAAGCCATGCGCGCCCGCCCATGCAAAAACCCCCCGCATCCTGGGCGGCAGGCCTGGGCCTGTCGCAAGGACGCGGGGGGCCTGCCCTCGCGCGGTACCACCTTGCTTTCCGCGCTTTTTTTACTCCAAGCGCGGACACTCTTCACACCCGGCTCCGGGGCGACCTTCGGCGGGCGGCGCGCGGGACACTTGCAGCGCCGGTGCGGACACATCCGCGCCGGGCATCCCTCTCTGAAGCGGCCACCCCGCCTACTCTTCCCCATCTCAGCCGATAACACCCTCAGTATAGACTTAAAAGCCCCGCCAAGTCAACCCGAAGCTTGGGGCGATCAACGGCGATGCTTGGGCTTTCCCAGCGCCCACCGACGATGGAACAATTTCTTCCATCGTCGGTACGCGAGGGCAGCAAGGGGGAAACGCCGTGGCAAAGCCGGGGAACAGCGCGCATAACTCAGCGCCTCAGCCTGCCGAACACCAAACGGCACGCGGCCAGGCAAAGCAAAAGCCTCCCGGCAAGCGCCGGGAGGCTTTGCAATCAGCACGAAAACAGCGGGGGGATAAACTCCGCAGACACAGGCCCGTGCCCTCTGTCTTCCCGGCCTAATATGGCCCGTAGGTGGGGAAAAAGCCGACAAACTGGTTGTTGGAGTCCAGCGTCCAGGGCGTCATGCGCCCGTCGCTGTTGTTCCAGAGGATGTGCGTATTGCCGTTCGGGGTGCTGGAAATGCCTACGGCTGTCCAGCCTGCATAGGGGACGAAGGTAGGAAAATAGCCGACAAACTGGTTGTTGGCGTCCAAAGTCCACGGGGTCATGCGCCCGTCTACGTTGTCCCACAGAATGTGCGTATTGTTGTCGGGGCCGCTGGAGATACCTACGGCTGTCCAGCCTGCATAAGGGACAAACGTCGGGAAGGTGCCGACTTGCTGGTTGCTGGGGTTGAGCGTCCAGGGCATCATGCGTCCGTCGGCGTTGTCCCACAGAATATGGGAGTTATTGTTAGGCCCGATGCTTATGGCTGTGGTTTGCCAGCCGGGATAGGGACCGAAGGTGGGGAACTGCCCGAGCTGCTGACCATTGGCGTCCAAAGTCCACAGGGTCATGCGCCCGTCTGCGTTGTCCCACAGAATGTGCGTATTGCCATCAGGGCCGGTCGCGATGGCCTGAGCCGTCCAGCCTGGATATGGGCCAAAGGTGGGGAAAAAGCCAACAAAGCGCCCCTGGGATGTGATTGTCCAAGGCGTCATACGTCCGTCGGCGTTGTTCCACAGAATATGGGCATTGTTGTCGGGGCCGACACTGACGGCTTTGGCCGTCCAGCCGGGATCAGGGATAAAGATGTCGGTGCGAACGGCCAGCGAACCGTCCGGGGCCAATGTCCACAAAGTCATCGCGCCATCGCTTCGGCTCCACAGCACCCGTGTTTGTCCATCCGGCCCGGACGCGACCGACACGGCAGTCCACACGGAATGGAGCAGGCCGTACACGGCAATGCTTGCCGAACCCGTCGGCACATACACTTTGCCGTTGGTCACTGTGGGAAACTGGAAGTGCCCGACCGACCCCAGGCTGTCACGGCTGGCATTGAGGGTGCTGTTCCAAAGTTCGGGCTTGGACACATCGGCGGCATCAAAGGCATGCAGGACGCCGTCATAGCCCACGGCCCAAACAATGCCGTTTTTGCCGCCGTTGGAAGTCACCGCAAGCGACCCGCCCGCCGTCTGGTTTGCCGTCTGCTTGAACACCCCGGCGGGGCTGAACGTGTTGGTCGCCGTGGAATAGGCAAACTGTTTCAGATTGGAGTTGCCGGGCCACAAATAGACATACTTGGCATTGCCCGCGTCCCAGGAGACCGGGTTTTGCCCGACATTATCGTTATCCGATAGCCCGTTCAGGCGCAGGAGCGCTTTGTCCGGGCCATTGGGAGTATAGCCGCCCAGGGCGTGCGAGTCCAGCAGGAACCCGCTCCCGAACTTGGTGGCTCCGGCAAACAGGCGCGTCGTTCCGGGGATGCCGACCAGGCCCGTGTTGCCCATATCCAGGTCTTGATTGCTTTGCGCCTGCTGGTCGAAAGGCGCGAACCAGTCCAGCACCTGAAGGGCCGGGCTGAGCTTGAGGTAGCACATCCCGTAGTCCGTGCCCGCCGTGATGCCTTTGGTATTGGCGTCAAACGTCCCGTTGCCCACGGAGCAGTAGATGTTGCCGTCGGCATCCGCCGTCAGTCCCTTGCCCGCCTGCCAGATGCCGCCATCGCCGCCGTTGGGCGTGGTGCAAAAGACGGCTGTTTGGGTGAATGCCGCGCCGTCGTAGTGATAGCCCAGCACCCAGCCATGATAAGGGAAGCTATCCGAGTTGTGCGCGAACGATGCGTAGACAATGCCATTGAGCAGCAGCAGGCCCGCCCGGTCGTTGGCATGGAACCGCCCGCTTTTTGCCGCCCCGTCAAACGACACCACGCCGTTGACATTGCCGTCGCCGGTTCCGCGCGCCGTCGCCTGCACATGCACAGGACTTCCGGGCAGCTCTTTGCCGGTCGCGAGGCCGATGGCGTGCAGATAAGTCGCGCCTGTATCGTCGTTGTCGGTCTTTGTCAGCACATAGATAATGCCCGCATTGGCGTCAATTGCGGGCGTGGCCGTGGTGTACGTGGCGGACAGCGGCAGGGCCATGTGCCAAAGAACGGCCCCCGTGTCGGCATCCCAGGCCGAGATTGCGCAGGGCGAATGGTCGGTGTTGTTGGACTGATAAGCGACCAGCACATTGCGCATCATGCCGCCGACCGCGACCTGGGGGACATAAAGGGGCTGCCCATTGACGTTGGCGTCTAGGCCCTTAATGGTAAACAGTTTGCCGAAGTTGCCGGAGCTGACAGCGCCCGGCGTCAGCGCCGTTTCCGTGATATTGGCTCCGGTGCGGGCATTATCCCCGTTTTGGGTGGTGACCGCCCGCTGGGCGCTGGCGGGCAAGGATAGCCCGCCGCCCAAACAGGCGATTATTGCCGCGAGCAGGAAGAGTATGCGTCTTTGCGTCATGGCGGATTCCTTGCGTACTGCGGATTTCTTCTTGGAGCGGGCATCGCTCTGCTACGGCTGTGCTGGTAAGTGTTCCAAGACATTATGCCATACTTCGGCCATTTTCGCGTAGCCGTCCGCGTTGTAATGGGCCTCGTCCAGCAGGTCGGCGGGCTGCTCGGCGGCGTAGATGTCGGCATAAAACACATGCTCGCCCTGAGCAGCCCGCGCGGCCACCAGCGGCGCAATGGCGCTGTTGTAAGCGACCACAGCGCTGTTGTTGTCCGCATTCGCCATTGGCGGCACGGACGCCACCACAATGCGCGCCTGGGGCAGATCGCGGGCGATTTGGTCGATCAAATCGCCCAGGCGCTGGGGCGCATTCGCCGTGTCTTGCTGCTTCCAAATGTCGTTGGTGCCAATCATTATCAGCACAATCTGCGGCTGGGATGCCTTGAGCCAGGCGTCCGCCGACCCGGCGATGTCGCTGATCGCCCAGCCGGAGTGCCCTTCGTTGCTTTTGCTCGGCAAAGCCTCCGGGCCATTAGACATTGAGCCGACAAACTGCGCGCGAATGCCTTCCGCCGAAAGGTCTTGATAAAGCTGCGTGCGGTAGCTGCCGGCAACAAGCTGCCCCCATGTGTTGGAGTCGCCTAGGGGCATGATGCGCACCGGCCCCTGCGCGTTCAATGTTTGCAGCAATGGATGGGCAGGCATCGCTCCCGGCGTGGCGGGTATCGCGACCGGCTGCGCGGGCTGCCCCGCGCTGCCCGACCCCCCGCCGCCGCACCCGCTTGCCAGGGCGCACAGCCCGAGCAGGGCCGCGCCCGCCCAGGCTTTTCGGTGTGTGCGTGCTTTGCAAAGTGGGTGCATCATTAGGTTGTTTCCGGCTTGAAAATTGGAAAGTGGGCATGGCGGCTGCCTGCTGCCGTCACGCTATTATACAGTACTTTTTCGCGCCCCGAGCCGCAAGGCCGTTTATTCCCCGCGCATTTGCGGAGACGGATGCACTTTCTGCCTGCCGACAATTACCCTGTGCGCAAAAGCAAAGCCAGCAACACAAAAAGCAAAGCCAGCAACACAAGGAGCGCGAAATGTCGGCACCAGCTTGTATTCGTCGGGGGCAAGAGGCGGCAAACCCCGCGCCGTGTCCCTCGCTTGTCGCCCGCCCGCTCGCGCCCGCCGCGCCGCCCGCGCTGTCGCTGGATGCCGCCGCGTTTTTGCTGGACAGCTACGTCAAGCTGGTGGAAGACCTGCTCGACCCCCGCGCCGGTGCGGGACGCCTTGAGTTCGCCTACAGCCGCCTGCTGGGCACGCGCGGCAGTCTGTGCCGCCTGTGCCCCGCTCCCGACATGCCCCGCCTGCCGCGCCGCGCCCTGGCCCGCTGGAACTGGGCCGAAACCCACCTGCGCGATGCTCTTGTGCGTGCCCCCGCCCTGGAAACAATCGCTGCTGTCGCCCGCCATGTGGAAAGCGGCTGGGCGGACAGCATCGAGCGCTATGTGCTGACTTTGTCGGCACGCCTGCGCGAGACCGAAACCCCGGACAAGCTGGGCATCCTCAAGGGCATTGATACGGTGGGCCTGCACCTCGCCCAGCGCGAGCTGTTTGCCCTGTCGTCTTTGTTTGCCGTGCCGCTGGAGAATGCCCAGGCGATCAAGCTGCGGGTGCGTCTGCTGGCCCTGTTTTTGACCATGCACCGGGGCGGCTTCGGCCCCGCCTTTCCCGCCATCCAAAGCTACCGCGAGACATTTGGTATCCATGACCCCGTGGCGTATCCCTGGTGGTTTGTGGACTGCCGCCTGACCGAGCGCCAGTTGCACTGGACATTTCGCCGCGTCCCCGCCGCCGATTTAGACTGGCGCTTTTAGAGTACTGTTGTTAAAGCGCGCCGTGTTGTGCTTTGTGCTGCTTCCCTTTGGCAATTACAACACTATGAAACCAAGTCAATAGATAGGAGGACTGTTGTAAACTTGGACATGATTGTAAGCATCTACGACAACCCACTTCATTTTGCCGCTGTTGGATGAAAACCTGTATGTCCAGTCCCCATCAGGAGGTACTGTAGTAATAGCCAGACCCGCACCGATGCAGTAATAGTCTTTGGCATCCGCTCCCAACGCTTTATACGCGATCTTTGCCCCCTCGCTTAAAGACAGCCCCGGCCTCCGGTGGACATCCCACGGAGCGCGGTAAGCGCAGCAAGCGCTTGCCAGTGCAAGCACAATCCCGACCGTAAACATCAGTTTTCTCATAACCTTCCCCTTGACGCAAAACAGTAGCCAAACCAATCTTTAACAAATATCACCTTCCCGCCCAGCAAGTATTCTACAGTTTCCCGCTTCGTCAAAAACAAGAGATGTTCAAGAACTTGGCGGTTACTTGGGGCGGTACCAGCCCGACGGACGCACGGTGCGCGGGGCGTCCGGGGCCTGCGTGTCGTCGCCTTCGCCGCCCAGGGCTGATGTCGGGGTCGCTTCCCGCGCCGCCACCTTGAACGACAGAATATCTGTGTGCCCCGACCGGGCCAGGTCGGCCAGCGTCAGGTCGGCGGCCAACCCCCGCGCGGCTTCCGGCGTGTCCGCGTCCATCTCCACCGTCGCCGTGCCGGAAAAAACAAGGTTCAGTTTGACTCTCATGCCGCTTTCTTCTTTTGCCCTTCATGGACGCGGCGCGGGCCGCGACACATACTTGCTCCCCGTGATAGTGAAGCGATACGGCAGGTCTGCCCCGCGAGACAGCCCGATGCGCGTGGTCGCCGTCGTGTCAAACGGCGCGCTCTCGTGCGCCACAATCCGCAAGGCGCTGCCCCTGTCGGTGACATCCATGCCGTTGAAGCCGGCCACGGAGAGGCCCAGGGCGGACGTGAGCTTGCCCGGCCCGTTGGTCAACTGCCGATTGTCGGCGACATGGGCGCGGTTTGCACGCATCGCGTCCACGCCGTCAAGGGGTTCCAGGGCGCGAACCAGCACGGACTCGGCCACATTGGTCTGCCCGCAGACGATGTTCAGCATCAGGTGAACGCGATAGGTCGCGTACAGGTACGCATGGCCTGCCGGGCCGAACATGACCCGCGTGCGCGGGGTGGGGGATTGATACGCATACAAGGCCGGGTCGCCCACCGGGTACGCCTCGGTTTCGACAATCACCCCGGACAGCGTCTGCCCGCCCGGCAGGGTGCGTACTAATGTCTGCCCCAAAAGTTTTTGGGCCACAAGTACGGTCGGCTGCTCGTAGAACGCGCGGGGCAATGGCGGCCCCGCGCGCGTGGCAGGGGTCACGACTGGCTGCTTTTCAAGCGGTCCGGGTTCAGGGGCAGCAGGGCGGGCGGCACGAACAAGCCGTCGCGGCGCACCAGGGCATCGTCGAAATAGATGTCGCCGCCCCCAAACTCAGGACGCTGCACAAACACCATGTCCCAATGCACCACCGAGCGGTTGCCGTTGTCGGCCTCTTCATACGCCTGGCCGGGCGTGAAGTGGAACGAGCCTGCGATCTTCTCGTCAAACAGGATGTCCTTCATCGGCTGCATCACATACGGGTTGAAGCCCAGCGAAAACTCCCCAACGTAGCGCGCGCCCTCGTCGCTGTCCAATATCTCGTTCAAGGTCTTTTCAGTCGCACCCGCGCTGGTCGCCTGCACGATGCGCCCCTGCTCAAACGTCAAAGAAACACCGTCAAAGACTGTGCCCTGGTAGATGGTGGGCGTGTTGAACGCGATTGTCCCGTTGACGCTATCCTTGACGGGCGCGGTGAATATCTCGCCGTCGGGAATGTTGGCCTGCCCCGTACACGGAATGGTCGGAATGTCTTTGATGGAAAACGACAAGTCCGTGCCTGGCCCGGTCAGCCGCACCCTGTCCGTCTTGTCCATGAGTTCTTTGAGCGGCACGATCAATGCATCCAGCTTGGAGTAGTCGAATGTACACACATCGAAGTAGAAGTCCTCAAACGCTTCCGTGCTCATGCTCGCCTGCTGCGCCATGCTCGCGGTCGGCCACCGCAGCACGACCCATTTTGTCTTGGGCACGCGGGTCTGCGAATGCACGGGGTTCCACCACAATGACCGGTACAGCTTCATCTTGTCATCCGGCACATCGGACTGCTCGCTGATGTTGTCCGACCCGCGCACGCCAATATACGCGTTCATCTCGGCCATGCGCGCCCGCTCGAACTCGCCGGTCAGACGCATCTGCTCTTCCGACGCGTTCTGGTACAAAGCACGCAGCACCTTGTTGCGCTTGACGGTGATAAACGGCAGGCCGCCCGCGCGTCCCACGCGGTTTGCGATTTCGGTCACGGCGTCGTCGGGGATGTCATACGCCTCAATCAGCACCTTTTCGCCCGGCTGCACGCGGGTGGAATAGCCCACCAGAATGTCCGCCAGCTTCGCCACACGCGGGTCTTTCATCTTTTGTTTCCTTGTTGTCGGTCAATCTCAGACGGCCTAGTATACCCCCGGCAAAGACGGCCCTAGCCCGATTGCGGCAGGGTCGCCGCACGCGCCATCGTGATAAAGCCCGCGATCCCCTGACGCGCCAGGCGCGGGGCGGCGATGTGCCGCGCCGTTTCCACAAAGCCCGCGCGCCGGTAAAACCGCAGGGCGTCCTCATGGTCCAGTTCCACATGCAGCACCGTCATCTCGCACCCCGCGTTTCTTGCCTGCTCAGTGGCCTCGCCGAGTAATCGGCTCCCGATCCCGTGCCCCCGATGCTCCGCCGCCACGGCGAGGATGCCCACATAATAGGCTTCCTCTGGGGGCGACGCATACCCGCGCATCATCGCCAGGGCTTCCGGCAAACGGCGCAGCATGGCGACCGGTCCCCGCACGCGCGGAAGCAGCCACCACATCGCCCGCCCGGCACGGCGGCGCGCGTCGACCGTGGCCGCGATCATCACCCCGATCACCTGTCCGTCCTGTTCCGCCACCCACGCCTGCTCAAACCCGAACGGGTTGCTTCGGAGCGCGAACAAACGCGTCAGGGCGCGCACGGTTTCGGCCTGCCGTGGCCCAAACAGCAGGCAGAACAGCGTCGGCGCGGCTTCAAACACCAACAGTCCCGCCCCTGGCGCATCGTCCGCCCGCGCCCGCCGGATCGTCACGCATTCCCCCGCACGCCCCTGCCGAGCCGTCACTTCTTCCCCCTCACGCACGCTCCACCACCACTGCTGTTCCATAAGCGATCACTTCGGTCACGCCGTCGCTGATCTCGTTGGCATCGTAGCGCATGCCGATAATCGCATTCGCCCCGCTCGCCGTGCCGTGCTGCATCATAATGTCAAACGCTTCCTGCCGCGCATGCTCGCACAACTCCGTGTACAAGCTGATGTTGCCCCCAAACATCTGCTGTACGCTCGCCCCCACCTGCCCGAACACGCTGCGCGAGCGCACGGTAATGCCGCGCACGATCCCCAGGTAGCGCGTGATTTTCAGCCCGCTAAACTCATTCGCCGTCGTCACCAAACTGGTTTCCATGCCTGTTTCCTCCCCCCATACAATACGCACCTCGCGCCTGGAAATCCTGCTTCGCTGCGCTTGCCCGCCGTTCCCTTGCGCTTTGCCCCCGCGTTTCCAGCCATGAGCAGCGACGGAACGATTCCTTCCGTCGTCGGTACGCGCTTGCCACGCCGGGGAAACAAAGAAGCTACCATGCCTATTATCCACCTCTCGCCGCATAGTCGTTTGCCGGCCCGGCACCAGTTGCACGCCCTCCCCTTGCCCGTAAATCATCGGCAGGAAAACCCGGCACAGCCCCGCCTGCGGTATACTGTTTCCAATGAAGGTCAAACAAGCCGTCGCGCTCATTGAGAAAAACGGTTGGCGTCTTGTTCGCACGCGCGGCAGTCATCGTCAGTTCAAGCACGACACGAAACCGGGGCTGGTAACCGTGCCGGGCAAGTGGAGCGACGATCTCGCCACCGGAACCGAGAACAGCATCCTCAAACAAGCGGGGCTTAAACCATGAATTACTTGATCATCATTGAAAAGACAGACACGGGCTATTCCGCTTACTCGCCCGACCTGCCGGGCTGCGTCTCAACCGGCATGACACGCGAAGACATCGAGCGCAATATGCAGGAAGCGATTGAGTTTCACCTCGACGGCTTGCAGGAAGAGGGTTATCCGATCCCTGAGCCGACAAGCG
>JAABUQ010012885.1_pt1 | contig 10278 bp, 10 predicted proteins | sample 5560001 | NCBI WGS metagenome assembly JAABUQ01 (sample SAMN10711888, study PRJNA513371) | rock metagenome | isolation source: Antarctica rocks | place: Antarctica: Victoria Land, Finger Mt nord | collected 2015-12-18 | reverse complement strand
TTTGTCCAGGCCGGATTCTCCCTCGCTTGCCACGTCGACGGAATGGGACTCCTGCCGCAATCCCTTGGCGATCATCCGGGCTGCGTCTTCTTCGTCCTCGATCAGGAGCAATCGCACGATTTTTGGGAACTAAATAAGCCGAAGACTTCAGTATGGCGGAGAGGGGGGGATTCGAACCCGATCCGAGCAAACGGGCTCCGTAACATACAGAAAAAGCTATGCCTCCGCTGCCATGTTTGCCATCGATGTTAGAGAGCATTGCACGATATTGCACGATCCGTCAATTTTTTCTCGCATCACGCTCTCACCGACAGCGTTTCATCTTGCGGGCTTGACGGCTCCCCTGCCCCTCTGGGACGGCATCCGGCATGAGCGCTAGAATCTTCTCTTGCCGCTTGCCGGCGCGTTAACGCCAAGAGAAGAATCGACGAATCGGGGCCAGGTGACCCCATCGGTCATGGCTGCTGTTCGTTGCAGTAACTTCCCCGCTTATTCAACGCACTGGAGGTGCCGACTTTCCACCGTCTCGCGGACAGACCCTAGAACTGTAAGTTTTTGCGCGGCAGACGCTCGTCCTATATAGAGGCCTAATGCATCTAAGCGAGAATTCTGCCTTCGAGAGACATTACAGGATTGCCGAACTCGCACGCATGTGGGGCTTGGGAAGAGAAACGGTGCGAAAACTCGTGAAGGACGACCCAGGCGTAATCAAAATCCGAATGGGGCGAAAAGGCCCACACGATTTACAGCGTACCTGAATCGGCTGCCAGCCGTATACATACACGTTTGGTGAGTGCTCCTTGACTTCATCACTTCTGTACGCGACGTCAGTAAGCCTGTGGCCAACTTTGCTACACCTCCGGCCATTTAGTTGTGTATATTGTAGGAAAACCCGCATAGGTCTGAAAACCTACCGCTCGATTATAGAATCTTGCAGATGACCCGACATGGAGAAAACACTTGTAAGGTCAGCTACTCACGAGCCCGGTGTTTGAACTGATCTCGCCTCGTGCCGGAACGCTCGGGCACTCTTCATCTCCGAGACCCAGTGAATCGTGAGCGCTGTACGTCACTGAGCTTTTCGACGGAGGCAGACCGCAGTGAACGCCAGAATTGTGAGAACAACAAATATCCATCGTCGAAAAGAACGATCAAAATCCCGACGGAGTTGCACGGCCTCAGTAAAGCACGGAGAGCACTCGGAGACATGTTGGACAAGGGGATCGGTCGGCCTCAGGCGTCGAGCGGCTAAGTCTCGAAGCGCAGCCTTATCGCTTCGGCACCCTTTTCGCTCTGGATTTGGATAGTCGACCAAGGCTACCTTTTGTAATGCGCTTTCGATTCGTTTTCTGTCACGCCGTGAAAGGCCGTCACTCATCAGGCTTCCATTCTCGCCCATTCAGGTGAGAGTGAAAGAGTCGTTTTGCAGCTTTAGTGATTCCACGTGTGTAACGCACGGCCACCCGGTTCGTAGGTTCGCCAAGATCCCGTGCGATCTCCTCAATGGAGTAGCCAACGAGTTTCATATTGCAGATCTTACGAGTCCAGTCATCCATTTGGGCCTTGAACTCGCGAAGCAGGATGCGGTCTTCTATAGTCTGGGTTGTCGAACTTTGATCTTGGCCACCCCTTACTAAATCGTCGACGAATTCTTCGGCAAGAGTAACTTCGACATTGGCTTTTTGCAGGTGTCTATTTACCTTACGACTGAAAACGGTGAACAAATAAGCCGACGGATCGCCAACGGGTTTGAAGTGCGCGGCGCGTGAGGCGGCATTTACGGCAGCTTGAATCAGGTCTGCGGCGATGGATTCACATCCGAGTTCTCGCTTGCGATACCTGAGTAAGGTGGGTGCGAGCTCATATGCTGCCCGAATGAACTGAGGATCAACTGACGCACCCGTTTCATCCTTATCGCAGATCCATAAAGCGTATTGCTGCCGGCCCGCATGGGGGTTGCAAGGTGGCATACAGTCTTGACGGCAATCGCAAGCAAAACGGCACACATCGAATCCAAGTTGATTCAGTGATTAGTACTGTTCAAAGGTAATTTTCTGCAGCTCTCGTACTCATCCCTTCTATGAGGGGTCATATACGAAACAAGCAAGCAATGAGTAATCAGCGGTCAACCCCTTTCTAGCATCAGAGGGAGAACTTCGCGCCAATATCGCTTGAGCATAAGAGCTCCGGACGGTAGGCCTGTGTATTTGGCTGCCGACCTGCATCGTGATTTTTGCAGACAGAACGACCTCCTCAAGGAAGGTTACGTCATTAGGAAGCCGGACAAATCCGGCAAGGAGAGCTCATTGAATTGTCTTATACGCCGCGCCGGATGGTATCGCTGCTCTGCATCAATGTTCCTAGTTGTAGCAGGCGTGCGAATGCCGCGATTCTCGATAGCGGAGACATCTCGTCGTGCCGGTTTCTAGGAAGTTCTACGTTGGTTTCGCAGTGACCGTTAATGAAGCGCTTTGGGTGAACCGAGCTAGCGGTGCATCGGGTGAAGACTCTCCCCGGCTATTTGGCGAGGAAGATGGGTCCACGATCGCCGAACATCGCGCATCAACGTACGTGGTAAGCGCACATTCTTTCCGGCACTCTATGGTCGCCGCCTGCTTGTCGTTACTCGCAATGGCGAAGGTACAGACCCGTCTGGGGGCAGGCGCAGAGCCATTGACCTCAGGTCCATCGAGCCCCACGGCTGCCTCCGAGTCTGTCCTGGAGGTCGCACCCAGCTTCCTCTACGCAGACAAGCTATTTGCGGCCATGGCCATGCCCGAAATTGCTGTCTCGCGCCCGGAGCGCTGGAGGACGTATCGCGCTGATGATGTAGACGGTTTCGTAGACCCTCAAGCCTTCCCTTTCTCGTTGACCGAGACCCTTTTCTTTCCGGATAGCCCCAGGTTCAGCAATGAGGTGACGCTATGAGCGGCGCCGCCTTGGCCTCTTGTAGCGAGGAGCAAGAAACTCGGCAGCTGGCGAACCTCGAGCGCAACGCCGGAGCGTTGCTTCCCCTGCTTCGCGATCCACGCACCCTTGACGTCGTGGTCAACGCAGACGGCTCCTTGTGGGTGAACCGGCTGGGTAGTGGATTTCAGCGCGAGGGCGAACTATCCCAGCAATATTCGAAGCTCTTGCTCCGAGGTATCGCGACGGTGCGCGGGATTGCGTTCGATCATGAGCATCCCATCCTGGAAACGATTTTCCCTCTTACTGGAGATCGCATCGAAGGGCTCATTAGTCCGGTGGTTTCCGGCGCGGTGCTGGCGATTCGAACCCGCCAGAAGCAGGTCTTCAGGCTCAGCAATATGGCGAGCTCGGGCGTGCTTACCGGCAAAGATGATCCGCTGAACGCGAAACACCATCAGGACAATTTCCTGAGCGAGACGCTCGCATGCGATCACCTGGGCGTGATTCGGCTGGCCGCGAAGTACCGTCGAAACATTCTTCTGGTCGGGCCCACAGGTTCCGGAAAGACGACGTTTGCGAACAGCATCCTGGCCGAGTGCGCGGAAGCAACGCCGGCGGATCGCGTGGTGATGATCGAGGACACGCCCGAGCTGCAGTGCACGCTGCCAAATCACATTGCCCTGCTCGCGACGGCCCATGTCTCGCAAGCAGAGTTACTGGTCGCGAGCCTACGCCTGATCCCGCGCCGCCTGGTCTTGGGCGAAGTGCGCGAAGAGCAAGCCGTTCGGGTGTTGCTGGGTGCCTGGAATACGGGCCATTCGGGTGGCCTGACGACCATACACGCGAACGACGCGCTGAGCGGCCTACGGAAGCTTGAGGCTTTGGTGGGCGGACACGAGGCCTATGTGCGTGAGCGGATCGCGAATGCGATTGATGTTGTGGTTTTCATCGACGGCGAAGGTTCTATCGCTGCCGGTAGAAAAGTGCGCGAGGTTCTGGTGATGCGGGAATACGACCGCTCCAGGCAGGATTACGCGCTTGAGTACGTGTGAGTGAAAGGAAGGGAAGGACAAACAAATGCGTAAAAAGATTCAGAAGGCAGCTGTCACTGCTGCGATGTTCACCGCGTCGAGCGCTCCCGCGTGGGCCCTCGGCGGAGGTAGGTTGGCGGCCACACAAGCGATCAGCGGACTCGCTGGAGAGTTCTCGGGGCCGCTGGCTTACGGATTGTCGCTGATCGCGATTGTTGGTACGGGCGCGACGATGTATCGCCACCACCACGACATGGGCGTGCTGGCGCAGACCGGAATGGGTCTCACCTTCGCGGCTGGGATAGCGCTAGGAGCGAGTTCGCTGCTGGGCTTTATTCCGGGAGTGGGCGGCGCACTGATTTAGGCCCGCAATGGAGATTCCGGACATCTACTGCGCGCCCTTTCACGAGAGCTCGAACCGGCCGCATCTGCTGTTGGGCTGTGAGCCGGTCGCTCTGGGCGCAGCCTTCTTCGTCTGCGTGATCCTTGGCTTCTCGATTCCCACCTGGTGGGGCTTGGGCGGTAGCGTCTTTCTCTTCTTCTTCTTGCACCTGATTCTGCGCGAGATGGCAAAGGAGGATTCACACCTGATTTCGGTGCACCACGAATCGCAGCGTTACAACCAGGGCTTCTGGACAGCGAAGCCCTCGCGCGCGCGGCGATGGAGATCCGAGTAGAGGAGCAAGTCCGGATTTCGATGTTCATCCAAAAAGAAGCGCGGCACGATGTGAAGGGTCTCTCCGACCTGCTCGATTACTTCCTGCTCGCATCCGATGGAGTCGTGCTGACGTCGACGGGCGTGTACGTCGCGGGCTGGGAATTCCGCGGCCCCGACATGGACGCGTTGCCGGTCGAAGAATGTTGGCAACTGGCGAAACGAATTGCCATGAAGCTTCGCCTCGGCAGCGGCTGGACGATTCAGTGCGACCTGATCCGGTCCGAGCACCCGGAGTACTGCAGCGAAAACGTCGAGTGGCCGGATCCGCTTTCCTATTTGATCGAGGAAGAGCGGAAAGCACGCTTCGCCATCACGGGAGAAGCAGCTACACGCTTGAGCCGCTATTTTCTGGCGCTCTCGTACGAGCCGTCGTTGCGCGGAGGGAAGCGCGCGGCACGGTGGGTCTTCTCATCCGATGGGGAAGGCCGCGAAGGGCCGGGCGAGAAAGCGCTCGTCGCGTTCGAGAAACGCCTTTCGGAAGTTGACAACCTGCTGCGTAGCAACCTTCCCGGAGTTCATCGGTTGAAAGCGTACCTGCAGCCTGTCGGCGAAACCGAACAGGTCTGCGACGAGTTCCTGCAGTACGTACGCCGCTGCATCACTGGCGAAAACTATTCTTTCGCTGTTCCGGATGTGCCGGCGTACCTGAACCAATACCTGGCGCCGGATGACTTCACGGGCGGGGCGGAGCCGCAGCTCGGCGATCCGCTCAATGCTCTCGTGCCGGGTAAGACGATCTGCATTCTCGCAATCGACGGATTTCCGGCAAAGAGCTTCGCCGGCATCCTGCGCGAACTCGACTCGGTTCCCTTCGACTTTCGCTTCTGCCAGCAGGCGCAGTTGATGGATGAGCAGGAAGCCAAGCAGGAGCATGATGCGAACCGCAGCAAATGGGGCTTCAAGAAAACCCCGGCCATGAAGAAGCTTTCGCCCATCAAGGTCGCTGGCGCGGGGCCGATCGATAGCTTTGCCGCGCGCATGGAGGTGGATGCTGCGGAAGCTTCCAGCGCGGCCGAACACGGAAACGAAGTCTTCGTACGGTTCTCAGCCAAGGTGGTCGTGATGGAGTCAGACCCGCAGCGCCTGAAATTGGCAGTGGAAGCGATCATACGCGTGATCAAGTACCGGTGCGGCTTCTCATGCCGGATTGAAACCGTCAATGCAGTGGCAGCATGGCTTGCGAGCATGCCAGGCCAGCACTATAAGGACACGCGGCGCTTCGTCGTTAGTACGGAGAATGTAGTGCACATGATGCCGCTGTCCGCACCCTTTCGTGGGCACGCATACAATCCGTCGCCGTACTTCCCTGCGAACTCCCCACCGCTCTTCTATGCAGTGACAAGCGGAGGGACGCCCTACCGGTTTCATCCATACGTGGGCGACGTCGGACATCAGCTCATCACCGGGCCCACTGGCTCGGGCAAGACGACCTGGCTGGCATTAGGCATCGCTCAATTCTTCCGGTACCCCGGTGCGCAGGTTTTCGCGTTCGATAAGAAGAGAACACTCTACACGCTCTGCAAAGCGATGGGCGGCGATTTCTATGACATCAGCCCGGATAACCGGCGCACGCAGCTGTGCCCCTTGCAGGAGCTCGCCACGCGTGGCGAGCGGGAATGGGCAGCGCAGTGGATTGAGCTTCTCCTCGATCAGAACGATTTCAAAGTGACGGCGCCCGTGCGGAACGATATCGCTGCGGCGATCGAAGACCTGGCGGGAACAAGGGGCGGTCGCTCACTCACCGACTTTCAGATGGCGGTTGCGTCAAGAGACGTGAAAGACGCTTTGCAGTTCTATATCGGCGGCATCCTCGACGGAGAACACGACCGAATCTCGATGAGCCGATTCTGCGTGTTCGAAATGGACGAACTGTACCGCCTGGACAAGAAGACGATGAACGGCGCGCTGTTCTACATCTTCGCCCGGATCCGAAGGCGGTTGACGTCGAATATTCCCACGTTGGTGACCGTCGACGAGTTCCGCGAGGCGCTGTCGCATCCGATGGCAGCGAAATATTTCGATGAGTTCCTGCTCGAGGGCCGAAAGCTCAACATGGCCGTCTGGCTGGTGCTCCAGGAACTCTCGAAGGTTCTCGCCTCGCCGCTCAAAAACGCCGTGCTGGACCAGTGCTTCACGAAAGTGTGCCTTCCGAATCCCCAAGCGTTGGCAGAGGGAGCCGGCGCTTACGAGACGCTCGGCCTGAACAGTCGTGATCGCGAGCTGATCGCCCACGCCGAGCCGAAGGCGCATTACTACGTCACTTCGCCTGACGGCAAGCGCATGATCTCGCTCGAATTGGGCCAGGTGGCGCTCGCCTTCCTCGCGGCCTCGACAGATCGGGACCGTGAGGTCGTTGACAACATGATCAGCCGCTGTGGCCCGGCCTGGCCAGCTACATGGCTCCGGTCTCGAGGCCTGAGTGACTGGGCCTCGCTGTTTGAAAGCTTGATCGCCGAAAAGGAGACGGCAGCGTATGCATAAACAACCGTGGCTTGCGATCGCCCTGAGTGTCGCGTTGACTGGTATTCCCGTGCGTCAGGCGCGGGCACAATTCTTGGGCTTGGGTGCTACCGAGATCACTCAACTACTGAACCATGCCCAGATGGTCATGACGTATGTCAAAGAGGCCCAAACCGCGCTTAATGCCATTCAGATGGCCCAAATGATGGTGCGCGAAGGACAGCTTCTTGTGCAGCATCCGAGCACAAACATCATGGCCGATCTGGGGATGCTGTCGACGATCATGGTGCAGTCGCAGGGGCTCGCCGGCGACATGGCCCAGATGGACGCGAGATTCCGGCAGACGTACGGCACGTATAACGGGCCGGACCCGACGATCTCTTACGCGTTGAAGTACAACGATTGGGCGAACACCACATTGAAGACCGTAAACGGCGCTCTCAATGCGGCTGGCTACCAAGGCGGGATGCTTCAAAACGGACAGCTATGGATGGCCCAGATCCAGGCAATGAATAGGATGCCGCTCGGCCGCGACCAGTCGCTGCAACTCGGAAACACGATCGCGACCGAAGAAGTCGCGCAGTTGCAGGCGTTGCGTCAATTGATGATTGCCGACATGCAATCCAAGGCGGCATTCACGGCGCAGCAGGTGAACACACAGCAATCGCAGCAGGCCGCAGCGCAAGCGGGCTTTGCGCACGCGAGCTGGACCGCAGATCAAAGGAGCTGGTAATGAACATACAAAACCTGGGGAGCCTCGCGCTGCGGCTGGCGATCCCAGCCATGATCGCGGCAATCGTTTTGAGTGAGGCCGCTTGCTATGACCCCAACGCGCAGCAGTCTCGTATCGTGCGGGAAGTCGAAGCCGCCGGCTCCGGGAACATTTCCACTTACACGCTTCCAGGGTTGGTGCAGTGGTTCTCTCACCGGCCGGATCTGGCGACAAGGGTCGCTAACGAATGCAGGCCGATCGAGAGTGTAGCCGGAGCGAATTGGGGTACTTCGGCGGAGGGCTCGGTGTGCTACGCCGCGAGCAAGATGGTTCCTCCGGCACCGATGATTGCGGACCAACGCACATGGTAAGAGCACGGCTTTTCTTCAGCGCACTGATCGTGCTGGCGGCTTGGCCCGTGCTCGCGCTTGCGCAAGGGCCGGTTTCTCCTCTTCCGGCGCCGGTGGCGCCCGTGATCTCGGATCCGTCCAATCTCACCGCTCTCTACGAAGGCCTGGTTGGGCACTGGTTCTCGACGGTCAGCCCTTACGCCTACGAACTCTTTAGCGCACTGGCAGCGCTGGAGTTCGCCGTTTTCGGCTGGGACCTCTGGTCAAAGCACAGCGGTGATCTACGGTCCGCCATGCTCGCGACGGCGAACAAGGTCCTGACAGTTGGGTTCTTCCTCGCACTGCTCATGAACGGTGGGACGTGGATGGCGGCCATTATCAACGACTTCATCACCATTGGGAAGAGCGCAAGCGGCATGCCTGGGCTGGGTCCGAGCGTGATTCTGCTACAAGGCTTCAAGATCTTCGGCACTCTGCTTTGGCAGGCGACAAAGAACGGCTTCATGGCTGACTTTCCTACAGCGATAGCCCTGATCCTCGGGGCTTTCGTGATCTGCGCGGCGTTTCTCGTGATCAGTTTTCAATTCATCATCACGAAGGTGCAGACGTTCCTCGCGATCGGGATGGGCTTCCTCTTTCTGGGATTCGGTGGATCGCGGTGGACAGCGCCGTATGTCGAGCGGTACTTCGCATTCTCCGTGGCGAGCGGAATCAAACTGATGGCGCTGTATCTTCTCGCGGGTGCCGCATGGCCTTTAACGGATGCGTGGGTCGCACAGGCAAACGCCGCTACGGGGTCGCTGGCGAGCGTGGAAGCGTGCTGGGTGATCGCGAGCGGCGCTGTGCTGTACGCGGGCATTGTGTGGTTCTGCAGTTCCATCGTCTCGTCAATGCTCGGCGGTTCCCCCAATCTCTCGCATAGCGATTTTGTCTCGTTTATCTCCCCCATGGTGAGTGCTGGTGTGAGCGCCGGACTGATCGCGTCGGGGCTGGTTACCGGCGGAACGACTGCCATCGCAGGCGCAGCAGTGGGTGCAGCAGGAGCCGCGGCGTCGGCTGCTGGTTCCCTCGCCGGAGGCGGTGGTCCGTCCGGCGCGACTCCGCCCCAGCAAGGTGCCGGCGGCGGTTCCTCTAAGTCAGGCGCGAGTTCGGGAGCCTCGCAAGGTATGGCGGCTGCGGGCTCATTAGCTCAGGCAGGCGCTTCCGCTGCGGGACGCATGCCGCATAGCGGATCCAGTAGTGCGCCGCCCCATTTCAACGGTTTTGGTCACTGAGAAGCATGGCACACACAACCGAAATACTTCCCGAGGAGTTGATCGATAGCCGAACTAGGCGCGCCAAACGGCAGTGGGAAGAGGCCTGGAGCAACCCGATCGCGGCAAAGCAGAACTGGCAACGGTTTGCACTGCTTGGCCAGACTGGACCGATTGGCAAAAATACAACGCTAAGCTTTGTAGGTAGCGAGTTGATCCAAAGCTGACAAACGAAGCGGCCGAAAGCGTCCCCAGGCAGATTCGATGCCCTTCCATTGATATGTACCGGTGATGGCGATATGCTCCCAGCCTAGCGGTGAAATGTGGGGAATATATTGGGCCGGCAAAGAGATTCCATGATTCTGTACACTCTTGAGAGCCCGATCCAGGTAAGCCGTGTTCCACAACGTGATTGCTGCCACCACTAAATTGAGCGCCATCGCATGTAAATCCTGCTCGAGCTGCGTCCGATCGGGAATCGCGCCACGCCTGTAGAAGCGAATGGCACGTTTGAGCGTATGGTGGGCCTCGCCTTTGTTCAACCCGATTGTCACGCGTCGTCTTAGCTCCGGGTCCTGTAACCATTCCAAAGTAAATAGTGTTCGCTCGATCCGATCAATCTCCCGAAAGACGGATCCAAGATGGGTTTGGCGGGGATGGGCAGCGAGCTTCGCGACGAGGAGGGAGGCACTTGCGGATCCCTGCCGGATCGAGGTCACAAACCGCGCCACCTCATCCCAATGCTTACGAATAACGGAGGTATGGATGCGGCCTCCAACCAGCGAACCCAATCCTTCGGCTGCGGGCGGTTTCTCAAAAGAGAATAAGCGGTGATCGCTGAGGT
>JAABUQ010012882.1_pt1 | contig 10280 bp, 7 predicted proteins | sample 5560001 | NCBI WGS metagenome assembly JAABUQ01 (sample SAMN10711888, study PRJNA513371) | rock metagenome | isolation source: Antarctica rocks | place: Antarctica: Victoria Land, Finger Mt nord | collected 2015-12-18 | reverse complement strand
CAGGGGGGGTTGAAGGAGCATTGGGAGGATGCGGTCAATGATGGGGATGTGCTTGTTGAGGTTAGTGAGAGGGATCGGGATCCCTTTGGGATTGTTATTTTGCAGAGTGAGCAGGAAGGGCAGCCCTTGAGTTGATGTGGGGGGGGTTGGGTTCCGAGTGGGTAGGTGGGAAGGGGAGAAGGGGGCTCTTGAGGTTGAGGGGAGGGAGGATTGGTGATTTCGTTCGTATAGATATTACGATACCCGGTTTTTGTACGAGAATGATTTACGTTGGGGTAACGAGCACGTCTCAGGGAAGGCAATTGGGTGAGAGCTGATGCAGCACTTGCTATTCGCCCTATCTGCTTCGATTCGCTATCCACATTTCCACGTTTTGGCATCACGGATCCACCATTTCCCTCCGCATCCCCGCTCCGTTCACACACTCGTCCATATTCGGAGCTTCAGGCGTGAGCGTGCCGGAGAGGGAAGCTATCCGAGGACTTTCTCGGCGGCGGAGTCTGTGTACAGCATAATATGATTAGTAGGGTTGGGAAAATGAGTTTCGGAGGCAGGGACGCACCCTTGACCCCAGTATTGTCAGGCTCGACGTGGGCGGACTTGACCTTCCCGTCTTCGACGACGAGAGCGTAGCGCTTGGAGCGGTCGTTACCGAAGACGGCGGCGGAGTCGAAGGTGAGGTCCAGGTCTTTGGTGAATTTGCCGGAGGGGTCACCTAGAAAGCGGATCTGGGAGGTAGGGTGAGTGTGTGTGAATGGGGGTGAGAGGTAGAGGTTGAGATGGTCGATGGAATGAGTGGGTGATGTGGGGTGAGGAAGGGGTGGACTTACGCCGGATTTGCCGGTGGGGTCGAGGGTAGCGCCCCATGCCTTCATGCTGTGAGTGGTGTTAGTGAGGGGATGTGAAATGAGATGGGATGAAACAAACATACACGAAGGGATCGTTGATGGAGACGACGAAGACCTGTCCAGCGTCCTTGATCTTGGAGTGGCCGACATAGCCTGGGATGTGCGTGGCCGAGCAAGATGGGCCTGTTGTGTACATACAGTATCAGTTCACGGCACTTTTTCTAACGCAATCAACCCACTCCACCCCGCACTTTGTGACAAGCTGGGGCGGGCATTGACCGTGCATGTGAGTGATGAATGTACGTACTGAAAGCAGCAGGCACGCCGATGATGAGGCCCTTGCCCTTGAGCACCTCGGCCAAGTTGACCTTGTCACCTGGTGAAGATTCGTAGAGGTCCACGGACGGGATGGAGTCACCGACTTTGACCATGGTTGCGGTGGTGGTGCGGAATGTACGATTGAAGTTTGATCGTGAGAGAAAGGAATTGGAGCTGGTGCGAGCTGTGATGGTGCGGAGCATGAAGTATGGAGTGAGGGTTGGAGTTGTGAAGATTTGTTGTGATCTTGCGGGGTGATTATAGCGTGGCCGGAAAAACTTCGGCTTTTGTCATAGTATTTTACCTTCTGGCGGGGTCTTTGAGGGATCTGATGGTATTCATGGATGGATGTGGACCCATTGGTTTTGCGTACTTTGCCTTGCTAACCTTTTCCCGGAGCGCTTAAGTGAGCATCATTGATTATTATTACCGAGAGTCTGACAAGATCTGATCAGCAGCGGTTCCGGATATCTTGCATGGAACCAGAGTGGTTAGCATGGCCCGACTCCTGCATCTGCATCTGTTGGCTTAGGAGATTTCAATTGCTCTATCTACCTAGGAATACAGGCTCATCTATATACTTGGCTGATCAATCTAGGCCCTATAAATAATAAGGTATTTAGTAGAGCTGATATGCCCTGAGTATAGCCCTTGTTGTTCGATATATAGCCTAGCTGATAGTAATCCTAGGATTGCGATACGCTAAACCTGATTTGGCTTAATATTATTAGAGAGACTACTTCAGTTATTCTCCAATACCCCTTTTTAGGCTTTGTAATAGCTTCTAAAATATTATTAGCAAATAGTCTATCAAGCTTTATACTTCCTCTTTTGCCTTCCTAGGCCAGCTTTAATAGTTAGAGTATATACTTTAGGCTTATTGCTATTATTGGCTTTGTTAGAGGATCTGCTGCTATTTTTTCGGTAGGGATCTAGTTTATAGCTATATCTTTGCTTTATATTAACTCTTTTACTTTGTAATACCGAAGTCGTATATATTTCGTTTTAAGGTATATTACAGGGTTTTCGGCTAAATTAATTACTAATTTATTATTTAAGTTTATTTTTATAATTTTTATATCTCCTTTATTATATTTAAATTCCCAAAGCAAATCCTTGAGATATATAGCTTTTTTATATATTTCTGATATAGCGATATATTCAGCCTTAATTAATAATATAATTACGATTAATTCTTGTTTAGACCTCTAGTTAACCGGTTTATTAATCAGCTTAAAAAGATATCTTGTTATAAATTTATTATTATTAGTATTATCGTATCAAGAAGAGTCGGAGTAGGCCTAAAAGATCCCGTTATATATATAACTTAACCCAAATACTATTCCGATTTTAATTGTACTAGCTAAATATCTTATTACCTATTTTACTATTATATAGTAATTGTTTATTAGCTATACAAGGTACTTGCTTAAACAATATATTACAAAATTAATATCGGGCTAGCTTATTCCGGCTACCTAATTTAAGGCCCTAATAATAGATACGAAGTCGTTTTTTAATTTCTTATTAATAATATATTCAAAAGGTAGCTATTCCAGCTTTATATTCTTGTTTATAGTACTCTTAACGGTATAACAATCCTCTATTCCTAATTGCTTGAGTATTTAGGCGATATAGCCTTTTTGAGTAATAATTATTATATAATTATCGCGATTTTTTGAGATTTTTATTCTTAAATAGAAAGAAATAGCTTCCAAATACTTTAATTTAATTCCTTATTAAGCTGAGCTTTTAGCTTGCTTATCGCCTTCTTTATATATAAGAGTATTAGCAGATCATCTATATAAGTAGCTACGATTATTCCTTTATTATTGATAAAGATAAAGTTATCTTTTTAAAATTACTTAAAGCTAAAACTCTTTAGTTTATTGCTAATATTTTTCCCTACTCCCTAGATAATTATTTAAGGCTATATAAGGTCTTTTCTAGATAATATATATCGTTTATACTATTAATATATTTATAAGGCTATTCTATTTATACTTTTTTTTTTGAAAGTTGCTTCTAGGAAGGCAATATCAATATCGGAATATTCTATTTTTATATTATATTTTATTCTTAAGGCTAGGAGTATTTTTTAACTTAAGGTTTTTACAATTAATAAGAAAGTAATATTATAATTTACTCCCTTTATTTATTCGAAGCCCTTAGCGACTTATTAGGCTTTATATTTAACAATTTCGCCCTTGATATTTAGTTTGATTAATAGTATTTATCTTTTTAAGAATATTTTGTATCCTGATAATAATTTCCTGATTTTCTATACTTTTTTAGATTTTATTATATTTAGTTCCGTCTAGAATATTACTTTCTATTATTTTTTATTTAACCCTGAGAATATTTCTTACTAATTTTTAAAAAAGATAATATTTTTATTTTCGCCTATTTAGGAAGTCCATATAGAGGGAAATCCTCCCCCCCTTACTCCTTTTTGGAGATTATAATAGTTTATTGATAAATAAGGTTTCGTAGACCGTCTTAATAAGTATTTTAATAATATTAATAGCCCCTAATAAGTTTAAAGAGGTATTTATTATATTCCTAGTATCCCTTATTTATTGTACGAAGATAGTACGTTATCGGTATAAACTACGATTTCCTTATCTAACTCCGTATTTGGTATTTGCTTAATATTTTGCTCGTTAGGGCTAAGGTTAATTACTTTATTAAACCTAGCGTTTTGAATATTGGCTTCCCCAAATCCGTTTTGCGTATTAGGGCTAGGGCTAACTTCCTTATTAATATTAATATTTTGAATATTTGTTTCTGTATTCGCAGATTGCTTATCTATTAATATATTATTTATTTTATTAGGAATATTAGGAATAATTTCTTTACTACTCCCTATCTTAGACGAGTACGTCTTTATTAATGCTATTTTATCAAAAACGATATAAGCTAAAAGCTTTAATCCTTTAACCTTTTTATTTTATACCTGATATTAGTTGGAATTATTATTGAATCCTAGGAATTTATACCTGATACCCCGGAATTTGAGTTTCTATTTATAAATATTTTTATTATATATTTAGCAGATATATCCGAATAATTTTATATAGCTAATATCTGGTTTCTCTTTAGTCTATTCTTTGTATAATATTTTTCTACTAAATATTACCGTAAGGAGCCTCTTTTTAGTATATATTATAAAATTTAAAGCTTCCCTCTAAAAATCTTTATTCAATCCTGAATAAAATAATATTACTCTGATTTATTCGAATAATATTTTATTACTTTGCTTAGCAATATCGTTTTAATAGGGGCTATATAATAATATCGGCTCCTATTGAATATTAACCTGACTAAGAGTCGTTTATATTTACAAATTAATAAATTCTTTTATATTATCTCTACGTAAATAATTAATAGTATATCCTTTAGTATTGTTCTTCCTAATATAATTCTTAATATAATTATCGATAAGGCCTGCTTCTCGCAGGGGAAGAAGATAGGTAGTTATTATATTAATATACTTATTAATAAATACTAAAACATATTTCGTATTATCTTTTATAAGAGTAATCTTTTTACCCTTAGCGATATCTATAAACTATTACTTATTTGGAAGTATTATTTGCTTATTCCTTATTAGCTCGTAATTGAAAATATAAGATTGTTTTTTTATAACGCAGGCTTCGTATTATTGTTCCGGTAATATTATATTTTCAAGCTTATTATTCTGCTTAATATCTATTCCGATAATTATTTTTATTATACTTTTTATCAAAGTTATTCTAATATACCTAAAGCGTACGTACTAGAGCCTCTATAAGGCTGGAACGTCCTTTGTTCTAATATTCCTAATATATTTTTAATATTTTAGGGGAGATTAGGGAATAAGATAGTTATTATTTGTTTTTTAGCCTGAAAATAACGTTTTCCCTATCTTATCCCTAATATCAAAAAATTTTCCTTTAAACGATATTGTATATCTTTTCTTAGCCAGCTTTGCTACTGAAATAATATTGTATTGGCTCTTTAGGATATAATATATATCTATTAGCTCGATTTCTTTATTATTATTAATTATTATAATAATAGAACCTTTCTTTTTTATTATTATAATAATATTGTCAATTTTACTAACAAAGTAATTATATATATAATAGGAAATAAAATACTACCGTTTAGAGTAAATATAGATCTTAGCTCCTAAGTCCAAATAAATATCTGATTTTCTAGATACTTTGCGTATTAATTGTATTATTAGTACCTTTTTGAAATTAATAGTTATTTTAAGGCTATATACCCTTAGGACTTATCTCGTTTTCTCTTTATTATCTTTAAGGAGGAGTTTCTTATTTTTTAGCTTCTATTAATTAAGACGGAGGTTGCTATTTAAATAATAATATTTTTCTTTTATATAAGATCCTTTGCAATAGGAGTATTTCGGTTTGGTATTTTTACTATTTCCCTTTTTGCTATTATTATTATTACTACTTTTCGTTTTCCCCTACTTTCTAAAATTCCCTATTTTTAAGGCTTTCGAGGAACCTTTTTGGCTTCGTCGTTTATTATAAGCAAATACTACCTTAATAATCTCTTTAAAGGTAATATCCCTATTAGTATTATTTGTAATTTAAATAATTTGGATCTAATATAGCTTTATCTTATCCGGGAGACCTTTTAGGAATAAATAAGCTAATACTATTTTATTTATAGCTTATATTATTATTGCTAGGTAATTATTCTAGTAACGTAGATAGCCAGTATATTTGCTAATACTCTTAAAAGTAATAGAATCTGTATTAATTAAATATTAAACAGCTATATATATAATATAATTATTCTTCTTTTAGAATTTATTCTCTAGAAGCCTTTATATCTTTATAATATCCTTTTTGCTATTAAAGAAGTCTTTAATATATAGTTTGTATATCAGAATAATAATAGCTTAGGCCTTCCTGTTTATTAAAGGTAGATTATTGTTAATATTATTTTTATTTTTACTAATAACTGATTAGGATCCTTCTTTAATAAGGGTAGCTTGTATTTCGGGGGCCTAATTATAATAATTGGAGATCCCCTCAAGGATAATTACCTTCCTGCGTACTACCTCTATAGCTTGGTATAGAGGTAGATAGGATAATAGTATTTATAAATTGAAAACTTGAATATTTTTCTCCTTATACAAATATATAGACGCTGGCTGGGCTTATAACCTATTAACTTAGGAAATTTCAATTGTTCTATTTATTTAGGAATATAGGCTTATTTATATACTTGGCTGATCAATCTAGGCCCTATAGATAATAAGGCATTTAGTAGAGCTGATATACCCTGAGTATAGCCCTTGTTGTTCGGCATACAGCCTGGCTGACAGTGATCCTAGGATTGCGATACGCTAGACCTGATTTGGCTTAGTGCTGCTGGAGAGACTGCCCCAGCCATTCTCCAACAGCATCTGAATGGGTATGTCACCCTGCCGCTTACATTTCATATGAGCGAGGATCTCCAAGTCTTTCTATTTGCCGAGTGGATACGCACCACTGGGTACTCGAGCATGCTGCATAGGCTAAGCCCATGTTCGTATCATGATATCCCTAATTTTCTTGAAGAGGGTTTGGCAAGGTATGGGTTGTGCTCAAGGGCAATATGCTGCAACAGTGAGGTAGAGAAGGCAGATGGATCCAGTTCTGACAGAGAGGGTAATTAATGCGTCAATGGAAATGCACAGACTGGCTCTGATGAGCAGCGATTGATGTTGGCTTTGTCTGCCTGCACCTAATTTTTCCCCCATGTCGCAAGAAAAGAGTCCAGAACTCGCTTTCCGCCTGGTCGAGACCTTCGTGTTTACAACCGTCGATGGGCAAGCACTTTTGATCCATCTTAAACCTTTTCGACAGGCCAAGTATAACAAAGTATACATCCTCTGTCAAAAATAGAAATCATCATGAACTTACTGCAAGAGTATTTACTTCATGAGTCTTCATTCACAAGAGACATGCAGCTAATCCGACCCAATCTGGATGGCGCCGCTAGCCTTCCGATCAGCGATCCCCGCGCTGGCATCCACCAATTCTTTTGCGTTCAAGCACCATTCCTCGCCGATCTCATCCCCGATGACCTCTTTTACCTCCAATGCGCTACAACGACAATATGGATGGCAACTCTGCCGTCGGTGCTGTCAATGCAAACAGCTCCAGCGACTTTGTAAGCCGTGACCCTCCGTCTCCCTCTTGTCCCTGAATACTAAATCTGATATAGGTCCGAAAGCTATACAAGTGCGATCCTCCCAATCGTCCATTGAATGGCCTTGTTAATCTCTGCATAGAATGTTGGAGGACCCGTCATACTCACAAGTAGTCCGATGGGGTGATGACGGAGAAAGCTTTGTTGTACTGGAGGTACGTGCAGTTGATGCAAGGGTCGATAAATGATCGAGTCTGAATCTAGCGCAGAATGAAAGATTTACAAAATCCATCCTCCCAAAGCACTTCAAACACAGCAACTTCGCCAGCTTCGTTCGCCAACTCAACAAGTATGATTTCCACAAGGTTCGGCATAACAATGAGGAGATTGGACAATCCCCATATGGTCAGGGTGTGAGTGGAATGCCGATTCGCATCATCCGCATCCCCAGGAGCTTACGAAAGTAGGCATGGGAATTCAAGCATCCAGAGTTCAAAGCGAACAACAAAGACTCGTTGGAAAACATCCGCCGCAAGGCGCCGGCGCCGCGAAAACCACCGCAACCCGTCGAGGAGGCTTTGCCCACCCAGCAGATAGACCTAGTCAATGCTCAATTAGTAGCTACACAACAGCAGCTTCAGCAATTACAAGAGCGATATCAGGAGATGAGCATGCATCACTCAATGCTTGTACAAGAGCTTATAGGAGTCCAAAAGACCGTTGTCAACCACGAACATGTGATGCAGAACGTTATGAGCTACTTGCATTCGATAGATGCGAGACAGCGACGCGATAGCAAGATCGTTGCGCCGTTTGGACAGACAGAAGAAAACCATGCACCGCCTGCAAATATTGAGACTCAGCAGCAGATCTCACCATTGGAGGACGAACCTGCGTCTCCTCTACAGAATGCGTCAAAGCTATTGAGTGATCTCAATGCGGACGAACAATTGAACTACAAAAATCTCGAACACATAAATGACCTGCATAGCCGTGGTAATGGTTTCATGTCTACTCCACCTCCAGATGGGTCGCGCACGCATCCAAGGCCGCCCACATCAGCTGCATCAAGCACATCCATGGGTTTTGCCCGATTACACCATAGACACCAAGATCCGGAGGGAGTTGTCTATCCTGTTGGACACACTAATGGCATTGATCCTATGTATAGCGAGCACATCAACAATATACCGTACCCCATGCCGTCAAAAGAGCAGGGAGCACCCGAGTCTCGAAGTACGGCTGTTGCCGGTGGTCGAAAGAAGAGCGCCCAGGTAGATCCTGGCTGGGTTCGGCCTCCTCAGATCTTGCTTGTTGAAGACGATCCGACGTGTCGAAGGATCGGTGGGAAGTTCTTATACTCATTCCATTGCGCAATTGACAGTGCTGTAGGTCTTGCTCCGTCCTTTGTGGTGCTTGGGAGCGCTAACAAATTTAGCTTGATGGTCTGGAAGCTGTGAATAAGATGAACGCAGGCTCCAAGTACGACTTGGTACTTATGGACATCATTATGCCAAATCTTGACGGCGTCTCTGCAACTCATCTGATAAGGCAGTTTGACCATACTCCAATCATAGCCATGACCTCGAACATCCGTAGTGATGACATTTCGATGTACTTTCAACATGGTATACACCAATCCACTCCTGAGCTTTTTACAGCTAACACAGACCCAGGCATGAACGACGTCCTCCCCAAACCCTTCACAAAAGAAGGTCTCTTGAACATGCTCGAAAAGCACCTCGGCCACCTCAAAAAGCTCCCCAACGGCATGGATCAAATCCCCCCCCACACCGGCTCCCTCCCCCACAGCTCCGTCCCCGCCTCCCTCAAAGACGACGCCTCCCCCGCCCAGTCCCCCTCCACAATCTCCAATTGGCAATCCCCCAGCCAATTCTCCGCCATCTCCCCAACACAGGGGACCGCATCCCATCAATTCATGCAACCCATGCACTCCGCCGGGGCATATAGTCAGGAGCAAAGCCCAATTACATGCCAGCCGCCGCATACGCCGATTGGGGGAACGCATCAGGTGCTGCATCGGCGGCAGATTAGCGAGATTGGAGGAGACGAAATGGAGAGTGGAGCGAAGAGGCACCGGATGTATGATTCAGGTGGGGCGATGGGGATGGGCCAGATGGGGCAGGGGAGGACGCGGTGAATCACGAACACTGCCGAGGCTACTTTCTTCTCATTTCTTCTTATCATCCAACGACATTTGCACCGACATTTTTTCTCTTGCGACAGGGTGCCGGCCCACTTATTTGCATTCGATCTTCTCGTTCCCGTATGTGGAGAGGTCATATACAGGGGCATGGGATGTGAGCAAGATCATAGGGGGCGAGGTAGGTGCGGTATCCTTGCCGGAGGGGGGAGGTTTGGGATGGAGGCGTGCCAGCTCGCGGTGGACGAGATGGAACGTTGGCGCTTTGCCAGGTCCTCGGCTTGTGAGGCATCTTACGAGAGTTTCGGGTACGATCGATACACTTCATGATAATTGCTCCTCTATCTCGGATATGCTATTTCTTGATCTCGTTCGTTTTTGAATGTACACACCGTTCTATACGGTCTTGAATCGAAGTGGTCAGACCCGCTCAGTAATCCTCCGCCAAAATCTTCCAGCACCGACGCTAGCAATAGGAACCCAACACCCCCCCCCCACCAGTCGACAGCGGTGCCGCAATGCTCCCAAAAGCCACCACCCTATCACCCGTATACAGCGTAAACCCCGCCGTCCTATAATCGCTCAACTCCTCAAAGTAAGCCTTCAAGCCGTTCAACGCAACGCCGACTTCGCTCCACCTCATCGGCTGCGGCCAAAAGGGCATGCAGCGTATCCTGATGGTCACTTGGCCAGATGTGTAGTCGACGTGGCCGGCGAGCGGCACGGAGTCGGGGTGGTGGGCGGCTTGGTCGGCGAGACCGGCGGCGATGGCGCCTTGGACGTCGGGGGGGGGGAGG
>JAABUQ010012880.1_pt1 | contig 10283 bp, 7 predicted proteins | sample 5560001 | NCBI WGS metagenome assembly JAABUQ01 (sample SAMN10711888, study PRJNA513371) | rock metagenome | isolation source: Antarctica rocks | place: Antarctica: Victoria Land, Finger Mt nord | collected 2015-12-18 | reverse complement strand
TCGGCCAACCCTGGCGCGCTGAAGCAGGCCACGGCTGTGGCCGGCGAACGTGAGCGGCGTTGGCAGGGTCAGGTGGTGAAGGCGAGGCCCTTGAGACGCTCGAAGGCATCGGCGAGCTCTGTCGCCCACGGCCATTTGGCGTCGAGGCGCAAGATGAGGCGTCTTCCGGTGCGGACCCCCCGAGAACCAGGGCGGAACGAGCCGCTCCTGGCATCGAAGTGCAGCGACGATCCCGTGATCGTCCCTGTCAGAGTAATCTGGCCACCGGCGGCCCCGGCAACAATCAACGTAATCCTGCTGTGATCGACTGACCCCGTCAACGACAACACCGCTGCGGCGTCGTAGGGACGGCCACCATGGCTCGGGCTCAAAGCGTCCAGCCCCGAACCCTGCAGAGACGAACCGTGCTGAGACCACGTCAACCACGTCGCTTCAAAGTTGTCCGAAGCAACCCAACTCGACGGATAGTCCCCGCCGCCACCGCAGCCAGTCAACCCGGCCGCCAAGACCCCGCACGCCACCAACGCGCACCCCATCCTGGTCGAGCCCTTCCCATCCACCCCGAAACCTCCCAGCCGAATCCGGACAGCAGAACGGGACAATAGCGCCGAAAACCTTACGCTACGGGCCCATCTCACCCACAACCTCTCCCGACTGGCGCCGCCACCTGCTGCATTGACCCTGCATCGACGGACAGGGGCGCGGTTAACGCCTCCGGCTGGTCTTCGCCGACGTAAAGGTTCAGGAGGTCGACCTGCAGGCCAAGCTGAGCGGCAACGCTGGCCCGTCCTCGAGCCGCTCCGTGACGAGGCGTTCTTCGCCCAGGCCACCGTCGACCCCGAAATCGGCACCGTGGTTTGGCCGAACGGCGCCGAAGCGCTCCACGCCGACGCTTTTGGCGTGGTGTCCACCCCCTGATCCGTAGTTCTGCCCGACCCCCAAAGCGACGGGGACGGACTGGTGACCCTCAGCACTGGATTCTCCACGCACCGCCCCAATGGACATACGAAGCCCAATGCTCGGGGGCATCGAATGTTCGTGAGCGGAAGGACGTGCTGCGAGCGGCGATCACGGGGGCAAGAGGATGGCCGGCGTCGGCCAGCTCATCCCCCACGTCGGCCACGGTGGCGGTTCGCAACCAGAGCGCCGCCCGGGTGAGCGCCTCGGGTGACGAGGCACCGCCCACGAGCTCTTTGATCAACATCCGGCAGATGCCCACGGCGGCGATCTGGATCACCGGCCAGGCGGCACCGATGACAGTGTGCGCTCCGCTGGCCAGCAGACCGGCGGGGATGCCGATCCCCTCGTTCAGCTCGGTCTGGGCGATGGTCCCCGAATCGCAGGTGCCGAGCACCACCAGTGCCCTCGCCGGCATCTGCAGCCGGTCGAACAGGTCGGCCACGGGGAGGTCGAAGCCCAGGCGCAGAACCGATTCGAGCGGGGCGTCCCACCGGAACACGCCATGGCAGGAGAGCTGGAGGAGGGTCGGGCGCTGCGGATCGCCGGCCAGCGCGAGGTTCAGCTCGTCGAGGGACGCAGGCATCACCTCGTCGACCGGCCTTCCGGGCGTGGCGGGCAGGAGCGAGGCGCCGCCTTCTGTCGTGGCCTGACCGGGGCCATGGGCACCCTTGATGGCCAGGCCGGAGAGCGGCTGGGCCACGTCGGGCTCGAAGGCAGCGGCAGCGCTCACGAGCGACTCGGCCACCATCACCGACACCGCCTCGGCCAGCACGCCGCCGCGCAGGGGGGCGGCCATGATCGGGAGGGCGGCCAGGGCCCCGTGGGGGACCCAGATCAGGCGGCCGCCCTCGAACCCGGCGATGGCCCCACCGAGCAGCGGCTCGAGCGGCGGCCCGACGGCCTCCAGCAGGTCGCGGAGGAGGCCAGGGGCATCTTTGGCCACGTCGCTCGAGGTGCGCTCGGCGTCCTCGAAGCGGTGAACCGCCACGAGCACCGATGCCTGGGCGGTGCGATCCAGCGTCAGCTCGGTCGCCCCGGCGGCGGTGATCCGGATGAACCTGATCCCCTCGGCGCTGGCGATCGCATAGAGGACGACGGTGGGTCGGCTCGCCGAGGCCATGCGGGCGATGAGCGCGAGGACGTCCACCGGCGGGGACACCGGAGAGAGGTCCTCGATGGGCACGCCCCGCTCCACCAGGGCGCGCCGCAGGGCGTTGATCGCCAGGGTGGTGTCGCTGTCGACGGCGAGGCCGGTCCAGCCCCGGGCGTCCACCAGCTCGTTGGCCGCGTCGGCAACGGCTCGCCGCCAGAGCATCGAGAGTCGCGCCGCGTCGTCGCCCTCCACGGGCAACCGGCCCAGGCGGGCGCCGATGGCACGCGCTCGGCCTGTCTCGGCCAGTGCGACGGCTCTGGCCGCATCACCGAGCCGCAGGGCGGTGTCCGCGGCCATCTGGTACCGGTCGGGCCATGCCGCCAGCCGGGCGACGACCAGCTCGGCGTAGGGCAGATAGAGGAGGTCCCGCTCCAGCAGGCCGAAGGCCCGCTCGAAGGCATCGAGGGCGGCGCGGTCGTCCCGGGCCAGGCGGTACATCTCGCCCGCCGCCGCCAGCGCGTCGAAGGCCTGGATGCGAAAGCCCCGCCGGAGCGCCAGCTCGGCGTCGGCCTCAGCCTTGGCGGCGGCTTCCATGAAGCGTCGCTCGAGACCGAGGTCGGCGTAGGACTTGGCCCCGTCGGGCCCCGCTTCCGGGCCGTCCAGCTCGTGGGTGGCCCACGCCTCGACGCCACCCGACCAAGAAGCAAAGTCGGCAGAGCTCGCCCGGTACGCGGCGAAGTCCACCTGGGCCCGCACCGCGGCGGCCCGGGAGACCAGCCCCAGCTGGATCAGCGAGGCCATGAGCTGCACCCGTGACACGTTGGCGACCCAGTCCTCGGACCCGTCGATCAGCCGCTCGGCTTCGTCGATCCAGGCGTCGATGCCCTCCCGGGCGGTCACCGGCCCGGTGTTCGACACGATGGTGATGGGCCAGTTGGCGATGAGCGTCAGCACGGCCTTGCGCCGATCGGCGACCTGCTGCTCGCCCGGGCTGGTGAGGGCGGCGAGCAGGATGCTGGTAGCCCCCGCCCGATCCGAGCAGCTGGCCCGCACCTCGGACTCGAAGACGGCGGTCCGCAGCCGGCAGGCAGGGCTGTCGATGGCCGACCGCGCTGCCACGAGGAGCCCGTCGGCGCGGTCCAGCCGGCCGACCCGTCGCCACTGCGCCGCCGCGGTCAAGGAGAAGTCGAGCCGGTTGTCCGGCGCAATCGGGCCGGCGAGGAGTAACTCGTAGGCCTCGGCCAGCGCCGGGAAGAGCTCCTGGCCGAGGCCGGCGGCGTCGACCCTGGCGCCGAGCGTGCCGAGGAGGTACCCGACCGAGTCGCCGCCGCCGGGCGCCACGGTGGCCAGGGCGGAGGCGCAGCGCCGGAACGTGTCCGGGTCGAGGGGCCGGCTCCGGCGGAGCAGGAGATCGGCGACCGCCGCCACGCCCCCGGCCGGCGCCAGGTCCAGTGCGACCACGAGCAAGGGCTCGGCGTTCTCCTGATCGTCCAGGGCGGCCTGCAAGGCCTCGCCGAAGCGGTCCGGTTCCTCCCCGGTGACCTTGGGGATGGCCCCGAGGAACCGCAGGATCTCCACCCGGGGTGCGACGAGGGCGCCGGCCACGAGGGCCAACGCGAGGCGAGCCCCGGCGCGTTCGTCGTCGGTGGCGGCTAGCGCCAGCCGGGCATCGAGGTCGGGCACGAGGGCGTCCACCGCTCCTCTCATCGTGGCGACCAGGTGATCGACCTGGCCACCGCGCACCACCGCAGTCCCGATCCGGCGCAGCGACGGGTCAGCGGGCGGATCCCCGCCGGTGGCCGCCAGCCGCCGCATGACCGAGTCGAAGGCGGCTTCGGTGAGCGCCGCCTGCCAGCCCCCGGCCTGGGCGGCGGCCGCCAACTCGGCCGACGTCGCCAGGAATCCCTCCGTCAGCAGGGCGTGCTGACCGCGGGCCATCACCGTGGCCACCGGAGCGTTGCGCAGCCACATGTCGTGGACCGCCTGGAACCACGCGTGAGGATCCACCGGCGATCAGCGGCCGACGCCACCGTGAAGGCCTGGGGCGGGATCTCCCATTGTTGCGGCTTGCGGAACTGACCGAGCAGGACGCGGCGCCGGATCCACATGCCAACGTCCACGGTGATGCTGTCGAACCCCGGCGGGAGCAGCACGGTGTGGAACAGGTGCTGGGAGAGGCCGAGGTTCCTGCCATGGCGGTACAGGCTCCAATTGGCGCCGCCCCCGGCAAGCGGTCCCCCCTGGATCTGGATGGACTCGACCTTGAAATCCAGGACGAAGCCGGCCTTGGCGCCTGTCGAGGCCTGGATCCCGACATCGGGGAGCGCTACCGGGAGGGATTTCAGCGCACCGAGCGCGCCGAGGGGCAGGGAGATCTTGCCCGAGACGTCCAGCCCGAGCTTCAGATGCGACTCGCCCGCTCCGATCACCTTAGCCTCGCCGTCCGGGGCGATGGAGAGCGTGACGGCACCGGGAAGATCGCGGATAGTGACCGAGTAGCCCATGCCCCACACCGGTGCCGGCTTGCGGCCGGGCGGAGCAAACGCAGTGATCGTGTGGCATAGCAACACGGGGATGTTCGGGCCAAGGACGGCGGCGACCGCCGGGGGCACTTCCCCACCCGCCAGATCGACTAGGCGACGCAGATCGATGGCGTAGGGGGCGACGGGGGCAAGGACGTACGCCGACTCCAGGGGATCCTCAGCCTGCCCATCGTCCCCCATGGGGCCGAAGAGGGCCTCCTCGGCCAGGACGTCATCCTCCAGCGCGTCGAGCACGGTGTCGTCAACGGCACCAACCAGCGCAGCCGCGACGGCGGTCACGGCCGCCTCAGCCGCGCGGTCAACGTTAGCCGCACCCTGGCTTCAGTTGTCCTGCCTGGCGCGCGCCTCATGGTCGCCTCAGCTTACACTCTCGCCATAGAACATCGTCCCAACGGCCACCACCTACGAGTCGCCCTCGACCGAGCAGATCCCCACAGACCCGGCCAAGTCTCCGGGAACTGCGGTAGTCACTCTGTTGCTCCTGCCGGTAGTCATCCCTCGGTGGGTAACCGAGAGAAATGCCTGTCGACGGACAGAACGAGGGTGTACGAAAAACTCCGGAACCGGATTACGGATTCGACCAAAACGGGTGTACGGAAACCTCCGGAGCCATCCCACGAACACACGCTCGACAAAAAAGGATCGTTGACAACCGATCTCCCATAGGGAATCATGTTATGCCCGACAGAAACGGCTCGCCTCCGGGCGAACGCTGGGGGCTACGACTCGGCTGAATCGGCCAGGCCGCGCAACGCCCGTCCGCATGAGTAGCAGGCCTCGCGTCGCGTGCGCCTTGATGCCATTCCAGACCGCTGCCCAGTCCAGTAGTACCTCTGCCAGGCCCATGCCAGCAAGCAACTTCGGAAATTTTGGTGCCGATCCGCTGTGTTATCGAGCGTTGCGCAGCTGCCTTGCCCGGCGGACCATGGTCAGTCCATTGAGCGCCTGCTGCAGCGACTCAACCGACTTGGGGAGAACGCCAGGTCGACTCAGCTGGAAATGGCAACGAACTGACCAAGCGCAGCCAAAACGCTACCTCATCCTCCGTCGACGATTTTCGGAACGACCACCGGCCCCACGGCGTCGGCCATGCTGCTTGTCGCAGTGGTGGTCCCGCCGCTTCGTGCTGGGTCGAGGGACACCACACCATGGCCCGAGAGGGCCTCGGACAGACGCACGCTGTCGCCTGTGGTGGCGCACACGTGAGCGTGGTGCAACAGCCGGTCGACGGTTGCGGTGGCCAGGGTCTTGGGCATCAGTTCGTCGAAGGCGGAGGGATGCAGGTTGGAGCTGACGGCCACGCTGGTTCGCTCGTAGGCGGCGTCGACGAGACGGTAGAGGCCCTCGGCGGCATCGGGCCCGACCGGCAGCAGCCCGATGTCATCAACCATGACGATGCGGGCTCGCAGGATGCGGGCGATGGCCTTGGTCACCGTGTCGTCGCCGCGGTGGCGGCGGACGAGCATCCCGAGGGACTCCAAGGAGAACCAGGCCACCTTCAGGCCGGCTTCGACCGCCACCTGGTCGAGAGCCTCGAGCAGGAACGTCTTGCCGGTTCCCGCCGGCCCGCAGACCACCAGGTTTTCGGCCCGGCCGACCCACTCGAGGGTGCGCAGGGCCGAGATGGTGGGGGCGGGGATCGACGAGCGGGTCTGGTCCCAGGCGTCGAAGGTCTTTCCGGTGGGGAATGCCGCGGCGTCGCGCCGGGTGGCCAGGGCGGAGCGCTCCCGCCCCGCCACCTCGGCGGCGAAGAGGGCTTTGAGGACCTCGGTCGGCTCCCAGCGCTGCGCCCGGGCGGTGGCGATGACCTCGGGGGCAACAGCTCGGATGTGGGGCAGCCGCAACCGGCGCAGCAGCGCCTCCACCTCGTCGGCCAGCCCGGGAGCAGCCGGGCCGTTCATCGGGGCTCCCCGGGGGCGAGAGCCAAGCGAGCAGCCCAGGAGATCAGGTCGCCACGCAGCTCGCTCAGCGGGTAGTGCTCGCATTCGGCCCCGACGAAACGGGCGAAGTCGGCGCCGATGGCAGGGCCGGCTCCCGCCAGCCACGACTCACGAACTCCAACAGCTCTATCAGCTCGACAGCGTCGGCCTGGTCGATGCTGATCACGGTAAGGCGGTCGTCGCTCATCGGCCCAGCTCCTCCCAGCCCCTGGTCCCCTGGGCCAAGGATCGGTCCTCGCCGGCATGGTGCGCCTCGCCGGGGGTGGCGGTCGCCCGGTGGGCGACGATGGCGGCCAGGTCCCCCTCGGCGAAGCGTCCAAGCACGGCTGCCTCGCCGAGCGCCTGGTCGACTGCGCTGGGGACGCCGAGGCGGGCCAGGGCCACGGCGTCTGCCATCTTGGCCCGGACCCGGCTGACCCCGGCGGCGGCCGCCTCGACCAGCCACAGCGTCGCCCCCTCGCCCAGGCCCAAGAAGGCCACCTCCTCGGCGGTGCGCGGTCGCGGCGTGCGGGCCAGCGCCCCTTCGGGGGCGGGAGGGAAGTGGGCGTCGTCGATCCGGGGGTTGCCCGGGATGGTCAGCGCGTGGCGGGCCACCTCGACCGGCCCGGCGTCACCGACGTGGACGACCACGACCTGGTCGCCATGGCGGCGCACCCACACCACCTGACCGGCCAGATGGTGTGGCACCGAGTACGAGCCGGTCTCGAAGGCCACCATCGCCTCGTTGACCCCGACGGTGCGGGTCTGGCCGAACGCCACGGTGAAGGGATGCTCGGGGAGGCGGTGCAGACGAAGCCGCTCCTCGCCGAGCATCTCCGCCGGCGCCCGACGAGTAACCCGATGGGGCCGCCCGTTGAGATCGACCATCAACTGATCGCACGCCGACTCCAGCGCCGCGAAGCTCGGGTAGGCGTCCAACAAGTTGGCGTCGGTTGGCACCAGATCGGCCTTGAACAGCTTCACCGTCGACTCCGAGCCGCCCTTGGAGGCCGGGTCGGCCGGCACGCAGGTGGCGACGGTCAGCCCGTAGTGCGTGGAGAGGGCCACGATGTCGGCGTTGCGGACCGCGATGCCCGCCACGTGGTCGACGCTGACGGTGCGCTCGTTGTCGGTCAAACCGTAGGTGGGGACGCCCCCGAACGCCCTCAGCGCCCGGTCGATGACCAACGCGACCGTCGGCAGCGTCTTGTCCAAGATTGGCACCACCACCCGGAACCTCGACCACGCCAGCCAGGCGCAGAACAGCACGACCTCGGCGCCGGCCACGACCGGGCCGGTGCCGTAGTCCCACTGGAACCACATGCCCGGCTCGGGCACCCACGGCCGGTGGACACGCCGATTGCCGGCCCGATAGGCCGCCTTCACTCCCGCCACCGCCCGGCGCGTCGTGCGCTCCGAGCCGGCGTAGCCGAGCGCCACCAGCTTGTCGTGGGCGACATCGGCGCGCACCTTGCCTCTCGAGCGCTCCACCCACTCCTCGACCTTGTCGAGGTAGGGGTCGATGATCCCCGACCGACGGGCACCGTCCCCGTCGAGGCGTCCCTCGGCGCGGGCGGTCACCCAAGGGCCACGGTGTGATGGTCGACCCCGGCCAGCTCGCCGGCGTCTCGATACGACTGGGTCAGGTCGAAAGCTTCAAGAATGAACATGATCTCCTCGGCAGACTTCACGTGCTCCTCCTGGATGGCTGGGTGATTGAGCACGCTCAGTTCATCCAGGGGGAGCCCCCGGAGGTGGATCCCCCGGGGGCCAGCAGGTCAGGTACTGGGGAGATCTACTGGCCGCCAGTGGGGACTTCTCGTGGCCACCAGCGGGGAGGCTCGTGACCGTCTACGGGGAGGATCTCACGGCCGCCGACACAAGTGGGTCAGTGACGGGGCAACGTTAGGCCAACGGACTCGTGTCTCAATGAATGCGCCTCCACCACGACGATGCCAACCAAGGGCCTGCAATGCCCCTGGGGGGCTTTTTGGGGCGAGGCGGGTGCCGCCATCCGTCGCTCCGTTCGGCTGACGCAACAGCTCGGACGGCGTCCAAGGGGATTGAGCGTCGCCGTATCAGCTCGGCCGCTGTGCCCCTCGACGCCGTTCGTGATTCGCGCTGATGGCTCGCCCCGAGCGGTGCGATCATGAACCGGTGCGCGACTTCGAGCTGGCAGCAGACCTCCACCGCCTCAAGGGGATGATTGACAGCGGCCGGCGGGCTGCCCAGTTCGAGCAGTACCTCGAGGCTCGGTTTAGTCGCGAGCGTTTCCGCGTCAAGTTGGACCCACGGGGCGGCGCTGGACGCCAGATCGACCTCATGGCAATCGGGACCGATGGCACGTATCTGATCGAGGCGAAATGGACCGTCGACAAGGCGGGGGTCCCCGAGATCGGCGAGCTGGTTCTTCGGCTGCGGAAGATGCCACCTCACGTCATCGGAGTTCTGGTGAGCTGGACTGGATTCTCTGAGACCGTGCGGAAGGCAGTCCTCGACGAGCGGCCCACCCAGATCCTCCTCATAACAGGGGTGGAGTTGGAGCGTGATGAACCGCTCGGTCCTAGTCTGAAGTGGAAGGCGCAATGCCTCCTCGAGGACGGCGAGGTCGTCATCGACGAGCAAGCGGGACGCCGACAAGAGATCACTGCAGCACTGCCCACCGCGACCGCGACCATCGTCAATCGCGACGCAGACCGGGCGACGTGGATCGCCACAACCGGTGGCTACAGCCCCGTCGTGTTCGTCCGCGAACTCCCAGATATCGACTGGGTGCCCGGCTCCGGATTCGGTGTCGTCGTGGACATCCGACTACCGGCGCTCGATCAGTCGGATCTGCTCGAAATGATCGGGAAGCTGAACGAGATGGACTGGATGTCGTCGCAATCGTGGTGGAGCATCCAGCAGGCCGCTAACAACTGGCACGGTTGTGGCACCGCCGCATTTACCGAGCTCCTGTCGTCCTGGCGGGAGCGCTACGAGGGCATCGACGAGCTACATCACACCGAGGAGTTCCGGTATGTCGATGTGCTCAGCGAGGGCTTCTACAGCCTTAGCGGCCAGATCTCGGCGGAAGAACTCCGAGTCGTAAGATTCCTTCACCTGTCGATCCAACTCACGGGTGTCCCCGTCCGGCGCGGGAAGGTCGAGGAGCTGTGCAACGAGTTCAACGTCGACGACCCGATCTTCTACAGGCCACGTGATCGCGAGTCTGTCACCCGCATTCGACCCAATTGGCGGGTTGATCTCGAAGTCGTCGGATTCGTTACCGAGCCCAACAAGTACGAGGTTGACGAGGCTGAACGGGAGTGGGTCGTCGGAGTCGTCGCCAAGAACCCCTACCTCGCGGACCGGGATGCCCCGGAGTGGTGGCCGGCTAACCTCGAGGAGTTGGATCAGCTCATTTGCCCGTTGGCGAATTGGCACCCGGTCCATAAGCCCAGAGACCACTACCACCTCCACAGTTGCGAGTGGGCGTGGACCTCCGACACCCTCGCAGTACGACTCCTAGCCGATTGGGACGATCCGCCCGAGGACGGTTGCTTCGGGTTGTAGCTGCAGCGACAGCCATCAAGAGCGCATCCTTCTTAGGCGGTGTTAAGTTAAAGACCCCGCGCTCTATCTTGCTAAAGACCTGGGTGTGGTAATGCCGACGTGGGGTACTTGGTTACCGCATTTCCGCCGCGCTGAAGGTAGCTGTGGATTTGCGATTTCGGGAGGCGCCGGTTGGGGTGGCCAGGTTCGGTTCACCTCGGGTGTGTGAGGGGT
>JAABUQ010012879.1_pt1 | contig 10283 bp, 6 predicted proteins | sample 5560001 | NCBI WGS metagenome assembly JAABUQ01 (sample SAMN10711888, study PRJNA513371) | rock metagenome | isolation source: Antarctica rocks | place: Antarctica: Victoria Land, Finger Mt nord | collected 2015-12-18 | reverse complement strand
CCGAGAACGAAGGCCAAGATGGACTGGCACGGTGCGGTGCTGGGCAGGTGCAGCTTGACCTGGGTTTTCATCTCGACGACGCGCACGGCCAGCTTGATCAGGCGCAGGCGCAGCGTGTCGAACTGGACGGTGCGCCACGATGAGCGACGCGGCATCAGCGTGCGCAGGCTCCACATCAGCCAGTAGGCGGCCCCGTGCAGGAACAGGCGGACCTGGTTGGCGGTGGCCTGTGTGCACGAGGTGCGGTCGGCGGCAAGGTGACGCTTCCAGCTTTTGATATGGTTTTCCGCCTGGCCCCTCTGGCAATACCGCCGCTCGTAGAGGGCGCGGGCCGACCCACTGGGTAGGCTGGTGACGATGAAGCGCGTGTCTGTCCCGTCCGGCCCCGCCTCGACGCGGGCGACGATGCGCTCGACCCGGTCCCAGCTTGCGGCGCCGTCGTAGAATTCGGTGAAGCGACGGAGTTTGGTGCTGCCGTTCAAGGCGGCAAAGCGCGCGGCGGTGCTGGTCTCCAGGGTCTCGATGTGACGGCGCAGCGTGCTGGTCGGCGCGACACCGAGCAGGTAGCCGACCTTGTTCGCCCGGCACCAACGCAGCACCTCAGGCGCGCAGTAGTGGCTATCAGCCCGCAGCAGGATCTCGACCCGTGGCCAGTTGGCGCGGATCTGGCGCACGAGGCTGCGCAGGAAAGCGCGGATCTCGCGTCCACTCGGCCGCTTGGCCGGGCGCAGCACGGCGGCGACGAAGCGGCCCTCGCCGTCGAACACCACGATGGGCTGAAAGCCGTATTCATCGTAGTGCGCGTTGAACAAGCGCATCTGCTGTCCCCCATGCACGGCGTCGAACGTGTCGTCCACATCCAGCACGATCCGGCGCGGCACCTGACGAAAGGACGCGCAGTAGAGGTCGACCATCGTTTGGCCCATGCGCAGCAGGGCCGGAAGGCCCGAGCGCGTAAATCTGCACGGTAGCGGTATTGGACGCAATATCATGTCGTCGGCACAAGACACGCAGACGCGGGCTCGCGGAGGGATATCTGCTCTGGCGTGCGGCTCGCGGCGGCATCAATGATCGCCAGCGCTGCTGGTATTGCACGCATAATCATCCCCTGCGTTAGCTCTCCTGTTTGCTGCGTGCAAGACGCCCGCCGAAATGGCGACATCGCGTCCAAACCCATTTGCATTCCATGATTGCACGCAGCAAACAAGCAGTCCGTGCCGATATCAAAACGGAATCGCTGCTTTTGAAGCGAAACCATAGGAATTCTGGCCGTGTTCTCGTTTCTTACCGTGCAGTTTTACATGGCCGGGCCTTCCGCCCCCAGCAGCGTGCGCGTGTCGGGCAGGTTCTCCAGGCGCGAGATGGTCGGCTGCGAGCACAACGCCGTCTCGTCCTCAAGCCGTTCCATGGCCAGCTTGAACATCGGGTCCGTGCGCAGCCGGTCGGCATCGTTGCCGTCCTCGTAGCCGGCCGCAATCATCAGCAGGCGAAAGCGGATGATCTCGTCGAGACCATGCACGACGCGTCCCGGGTCGCGCGGGTCCGCAATGCAGGCTGCCAGGCGTCCGGCCACGTCGAGGCGCTGCTCCACCTCACGCAGCACCAGCAGCCCACCATCGGACGAAAGCTGGCCGCCGTCGAAGCGGGCGATCACGGGCTTGCCGCCGACCGGTGACAGGCCGGGCAGCGAAGGAATAAACTCAACTTTGGCGGGCATGGCGCTCCGGATCCGTAGAATTGGCCTTGAGAACCACATTCTACGCTGGATCAAGGGCTTGTACTATGCCCGCCAACCCTCGTGAATTATTCAGGCTAGCCGCTGCTAACCCGACCCACAACATTGCGTGCAATACGCTAACGTACGTTTTCGCAGAGATGGGCCTTCCGCCCCCTGTTGGTCAAATTGCTGCCCAATTGGATCGAGAGTTGCGTCGGCGGTTCGCCCATTGGAGCATACGCGGCGATAACGTCCGCCGCCCGCAGCATGACCGCGGCGGCGCAACAATGGGACGTGCCGCCGCTGGCGCTGCGGCGGGTGCCACTGGTGTCGGGGCGGCAACCGTCTCTGCGGCAGCGCTGGCAGGAACCCAAGTCGCCGCATCATCACCAGGCTCATCATCACGCCCCACGCTTGGGCAGGTCGCATCCATGGCAGGGGGCACCGCACGCAACATGGGGTCACGCCATAGAACGGGCAGGATAGCACGCTCCGGGTGTAAACCTTTGACTTGCCTTAGAAATTCCGGCCTTCCCCGACAATCTTGGCTTCTGTCCCAAATGAACTCTACTCTGTCTGGTCCGAAACAGACCTAAACAAAATCAGTAGGTTACGGTTCGTCAAGCGGAGCAGGATCAATTGGGACAGACCTATCCGAGGTCAGTGTTCCCGATCCGTGCCTCGAACCGTGCAATTTCGCCCGTTCTATGGCGTGACCCCAACACGGTGTCAGCCGCGGCTCAGGACGTGGGCTTGCGTTTGTCCGGCCAAGGCGGACACCACGGCAGCGCCGGGTTCCGCCAGGCGGCTGCGATGAACCAGGAGCGCAGGCTGCTGTCGGAAGACATGAAGGCGCCAAAATCGACATGAGGGAGGCATGGCGGGACCGGCTGCAGGCAATTCAGGAGGCGTGTGGGGACAGCGCACTAGAAATCTGGGTCGCCTTGCGGCATCTAATTCACCTTTGCGTCTCCGGCGGCTCGCTGATCTGCGAGGCGCCGCCTAGTCAGGCCGATTTCACGTAGAGGTAAATGCTGCCGCCAGAAATGCCATAATTCAGCGACAGGTTTGACCTGTTGTCGATCCCGGCCAAGGTGAGGCTTGCCTCGGAGCCGTTCGGCAGGTTCGCGTGCAGCGTTAGGCCCGTGTGCCCGACCGCCCCCTCGTTCTTCTGCCAAACCAGCGCGGTGCCGGGTCCGATGCCCCAGAGCGTCGCGGCATCTCCGTGCCCGAAACCCTGGATGGTGTCCCAGATCGCGCCCGGCACAGGTCCAGCCGCGCTCGCTGCCGCTGGGATGTTGCGCGCGTCCAGGAAGAACGTGTCGAAACCGCCGCCGGAGGTCAGGAAGTTGCTGCCGCCGCCCGCGTCCACGACGTTCGTGCCGCCATGCAGGGAGATGGCGTCGTTGCCCGCCCCGGTCTTGATGAACAGGTTGTCCTCTTTCGCCGTGATGTTCAGGTTGTCTGAAGTGATGTCGATGAGTTCCGTCTGAAGTCCCGCAACCGGGCCTGTGTAGGAATGGGAGAAGGTGTCAGGCACATCAGTGTTGGTCGTGGTGTCGTGGATCAGGACAACTGGTGCCGCCACGGCCGGCGCGTGCTGCGTGAGCACAGTGTCGCTCAGGGAACTGGTGCCAGTCGTAACTTTTGTTCCCTGTTCAACGATCAGCACTTCACCTTGTGCGTTGAGGCGAACCGTGATCCCAGTTTTTTCCGGTGAGACATCGTTGAACTTCACCTGGTCGATCACTGTGTCCCCGACACCATAAATTGTCAGTTGGCCGTTTGCCTCGTCGTAGCTGGACGCATTGCCTAGCCCAGCCAGGATGAGCAGGCTATCGGCAAAGTTCACGGTGCCCTGGAATTCATTGGGCTGGTCAAACTTGAGTTCGGCGTCCCTGGCGAATGCGCCGTTGAGGTTGACCGTCGTACCACTTGCGACACCCTTCCCAAATTCGAGAAAGCCGCCATCGGACAAGTTGAAAGTCCCGCCTCCGAGAACGCTCGTTTGGATGATGGCACGCGCCGCTCCAAGATCGCTGATGCCGTCGTCAAGCAAGACCGACGTGGCATCGCCAGTGACGTTCAGGAAGTTGAAGCTGGCCAAGTGAAAATTCGCTGTCACTTGGCTGTTTGCGGCCAGGTTAAGCGCGACATCCATCGGATAGCGCGGGTTCACGACGCTGATGTCGACCTTGGACGTGCCGGAAGCGTCGACTTCTTCCGAAATGCCGCGGGTCAGGGGAGTAAAGACAAAAGTCTGGCTATAATTGTCTACAACGGTATGGATCGACATTTGACTGGTGTTCCTAATGGATGGCCGGAGGGGCGTTCGGTGTGACCTGGGTTACACAGCCTAGCGGTGTCGCATCAGCATCGTCGCATTGGGCCGCGAGCGGAGGTGCGCCAGGCATTCTGCACTGGTAGCAAAATAGCTGTAGCTGCCCTGACCGAGAATGTTGCAACCCAATCTGCAGCCACGCCCGGAACGCCGCCAAGCCAGTGTTTTGTTGCCATTGGAGTGTTATCATTTGCTGTTGTTCGCAAACGATGTTATAGCATAAATATCTGCAAACATTCGTAGTGGAGTTTACACAATGGCGAGATCAGCGGCGATTGGAATTCGCGTGGAGCCAGAAATCAAGGCAGCGGCCGAGCGAGTTGCAGCGAAGGACCGGCGCACGCTGGCGTCGCTGGTCGAGAAGGTGTTGGTGGAATGGTTAGAGGAAAATGGGCATTTGCAATGACCGGAGAAATGATTACGCGCCGATCAGCTTAGGGACCGTCCAGAGATAAACGCTCTGATTCACTCAAAAATAAGCGAGCTATATCAGAATGTTAAAGTAATCGAGTTTGATCACTTATCTCCGGATGGACCCTTAGGCTTTTCCGACGACGCTTCGATCATTCTCGGTTGCTGCGGGAGTATGACCAAGAGAAGCAGGCGGGTAACTGCTCAACCCCCCTCTCCACCGAAAATGCCTTTTCCATCAATGGTATAGCGTTCCCGATGGATAAGGCTGCTGGTGTGACATAATCGATGATCTGGGGGTCATGGAAGTAAAATTACTCACATTACAAGTAATAAATGGCGCTGAACTGTAAATATTTCATCTTTGTACATGCCTTATACTGCGAAGTTCAGGATCTACAACCGACCCGCGAATCCGCAGTCATCTTACTGAAAACACACGGAACTTTACCTCAGACAGGGGGGATGAGCAGTTACGAGTTGTTTTCCAGTGTGATCCAGGTGGGCAAGGCACGGTCTTTCCGCTAAAATAAATTGGACTGGAGGACGACGAAGAAATACCTCCTGAAGTGAGAGGATTTCTTGCAAATACCCGAGAGCCTTCTGGAAGTGAGTTAAGCTCTCCCTTTTCGCTCTTAGAAATAAGACGACGACATCCATCTACAAGTTGTACACTATCAAAAAACTGTAAATCTGAGTTTTCGTTTGTTCAAAGCAAATAAAGTTTATTTATCTTTGGGAATAATGTTTTACTATACCACAGGACATTATCAAAAACATTCGATATTGCATCTGAAGCAGAATATGCATGTTTCTTATACCATATCGAACTAATAAAATGTTCTGCTCCGAACACCTCATCCATCAATGTCCGCACGCGGTGTACGTTTTCATCGCCAATCTGTATGAAAATTGACCCGCTCTCCGTCAGCAACTCCCGCGCGACTGTCAGGCGATCTCGCAAATACGTTAGATAAGAATGTATTCCGTCCCTCCATGTATCTCGATACGCCTTCACCTGCTCCGGCTCGCGCGACACGTCCTCCCGCTTGCCGTCTTTCACGATGGGATTTTGCGTGCTGACCTGCCAGTTGCTGTTGAACTTGATGCCGTAGGGTGGATCAAAGTAAATGCACTGCACCTTGCCGCGCAGACCTTCGCGCTCCGCCAGGCTCGCCATCACCTGCAGGCTGTCGCCCAGGATCATGCGGTTCGACCAGTGCTGGTCGTGCTGGTAGAACTCCAGCCGCGCCTCCAGGTCGTCGAGACCATTGAAGTCGGCGAACAGATTGGGCGCGTCAGCGCTGTCCTCGGCCCGGGCTCGGGCGTCCCGCTGCAACCCGTCGATGATCGCCTTCGGATGCACCTTCTCCTGAATGTAGATCGGCGGCGGGTCCACCACGAGGTCGGACCAGTCCCGTGCGTCCTTGCCGCGCCAGACGAGCTGCGCGTCGCCCAGCTCGACGGTGCCGGTCTCCTGCAACTGCGTCCGCTGCGCGTCGGTCAGCCGTATCTTCATGCCGCGCCAAACAAGCTGCGGGTCGAGGTCGGCGTTGCGCGGCCGGGTCTCGCCCGGCGGCAGTGGCGCGGCGCGCTTGTAGCGGACGGGCGCCGCCGGCTTGCTGGCCTCCATCTGCTGCGCCATCGACTGGAATTCGGCCGTCGGGATGTTGCGGCGCGTGTCGGCGCGGTGCCGCAGCGCCTCGACCGGGCGGAGACCCTTGGACGGCTTCGGCGTTTGGGCCATGAATGTTCCTTGTCTCAGGCGGCTTGGCGGGCAGAGGCGTCGAGCGAGCGGATCAGCGACGCGAACCCGGCCTCAATCCCGTAGACATCGGTGAACTCCGTGAACGCCCAGCGGCCGGCGGTACCGAGGTTGTTCACGCCGGGCACCCACAGCTTGCGCATCGTCTCGGCCTTGAGCTGCGCGTCGGTGGCGCGGAACCCCTTTATTTCCACCACCAGGTTCAGCGGCTCGTCCCGCCCGTCGTCGATGCGCACCAGGTAGTCCGGCCAGTAGCGCCGCTGCCGGGCGCCGTCGCGATACGGCACCTCGAACTGCATGCCCTGGTTCTTCACGTAGGACACAACTTGGTTGTGCGCCTCCGCCACCTGGGCGAACTCCGCCTCCCAGTCGCTGTCCAGCACCACGTGGTTGACGTGGCAGCGCGCCGGGTTGGTGGTGAACAACGGCTTGGAGGTGGCGAAGTTGACGAAACGGCTGCTGCCCTGCGGCGTGTAGGGGTCGAGGATCGCCCGGATGGCGCCGCTGCCAGGCGATCCGGTTTGGCAGGCCAGGAAGATAAGCTCCGCCGCCTGGTCGAGCAACTCGGGGTAGCCGATCATGGCCGGGGCCGTGCCGCCCAAGCAGACCAGGTGGCCCTCGTTGAGCCAGCGGTTGGCGACGCGTTTGATGTCGCCGAACAGGTGCAGCTTGGCGGGCTCGTTGGGCTCGCGGAACCGGGTGAACAGCAGGTGCTTGGCCAGCAGGTAGCCGATAGCACTGAGCCGCGTCGCTTCCAGAACGGCGAGGTTCAGCTCGACCCCCTGGCCGACAATCCCCTCCATCCGCACCCGGCAGGGGCCGACGGTTTCCGGCGACAGGACAAAGCGCGAGTCCGCGGTGAACACCGCCTCGACCCGCTCGTCCGGCAGCGCGATGCGGTAGCCCTCGACGCGGGGGAAGGTGATCTCCAGCGCCGCACGCTCCCGCATCGCCTGCACGCGAGTGGAGGGCTTGGGCGGCTTCGGCTTCATCACAACTGGCTGGGCGGCGAAGTCGAACGGGATGCCCATGATGTCGGCGTATTCGACGTCGAACAGGCCGTCATCGTTCAGCTCGTAGGACTGCCGGCGCAGGCCGCGGCCGACCACCTGCTCGCACAGCAGTTGGGTGCCGAAGGCGCGGACGCCGAGGATGTGGGTGACGGTGTTGGTGTCCCAGCCTTCGGTCAGCATGGAGACCGAGACGACGCAGCGCACGGCCTCGCCGAGGCGGCCCTTGCGGCCGACAGTGTTCATCACCTCGCGCAGCAGGTCCGCATCGGAGATTGGGGCCGCGCCGGCGCCGGCGCCCTCGCGCTGGGCCTTCTCGCGGCGGAACTGCTCGATTTCCGGGCCGGCGGCAGCACGGAAGGCCGGGTCGAGCGCCTCGCCGGAGTCGATCTGCTCGCTGTCGATCAGCAGCGTGTTGGGCCGGGCGAGGCGTGCGCCGTAGCCGTCGTAGTTGCGGAACAACTTGAGGTGGCCCTCAATGAAGTGGTTCTGCTCGTCCTCGCCATCCCGCTCGAAGCCGGCGATCCACTCGTGGACCAGCTCCGACGTCGCAGTGTTGTTGCAGACGACGATGAACACCGGCGGCGTGTCGAGGCCGGCGCGTAACCACTCCTCGAATGTCTTCTCGTAATGGCCATAGAGCGCGTAGAGCGCCGTCTGCAGCTCGTTCGGCAGGGCAAGCGGGTTGCCCTTGCCCACCTTGCTGCGCCCGGCCTTGGGCATCCGCTTGCCGATGTGGTCCCACAGGTTGCGGTAGATCGGGGCCTCGCCGTTCGGCAGGTTGTCGGAGACCGGGATGCGCGGCAGCTTGACGATGCCGCTCTCGATCGCGTCCATCAGCGAGAAGTCGCTAACGGTCCAGGGAAACAGCGTGCCCTCGCGGTAGCCGGACCCGCGCAGGAAGAACGGCGTCGCCGACAGGTCATAGAGCGCGGTGATGCCGAGCTTGCGCTTGACCGCCTCCAGCCCGGCGATCCACAGGCGCGCGGCCTCGCTGTTCTTCTTGGCCTCCTCCCGCCCATCGGCGTCGATATCCTCGTCGCTGTCGGGCTTCTCGCGGTAGCAGTGGTGGGCCTCGTCGTTGAGCACGGTGATGCCCTTGAAGCCCAGCAGCTCGTTGGCAACACGGTGCAGCATCTGCCCGTCATTCTCGGTCGTGTCCCGGGGAGCGTCGCGCCCCTGCAGCAGCGCGCGGCCCATCTTGCTGACTTCCAACGTCTCGCGCGGCTTGAAGCCGTGGTAGTTGGCGATGACGATCTTGGCCCGGTTGATGTCCGGCTCCATGTCGGCCGGGATCAGCTCGCGGCCGCGGTAGTAGCTGTCGGGGTCGTTGGGCTGCAGGACGCGGAGGCGGTCCTTGATGGTGATGCCAGGCGTGACGATCAGAAAGCCGCGGCTGTATAGGTTGCTGCCCGGCATCCGGTTGGCGTTGATCGTTTGCCAAGCGATCAGCATCGCCATGACGGTCGTCTTGCCGCTGCCGGTCGCCATCTTGAGGGCGATGCGGAACAGCTCGGGGTTCGCCTGCTCGTTGGCGCCCTGTAGGTGCTTGCGGAAGATGTCGTAGCGGCGATCGCGCAGGGCGACCTCGGTCAGCCAGATGACGGTTTCCACTGCTTCCACTTGGCAGAAGAACGGGCGGATGTTTTGAAACGGGTGATGACGCCAATGGCTGAGCAGGCGTTGGGTGACCGGTGTCACGCCTCAATCGGCCGGGTTCGGGAGCGCCCGCCAGCTCGCGACGTAGCTGCGGATTTCGTTGATGATCGGGGTGGGATTATACTCTTGGTCTTCCGTCGAGAGACCCTGCGCATCCGGCATAACTAAGATGGCTTGGCCGGACTTGTGCTGCTGCTTGCGCGACTTTGGCACCGGAGTGATCAGCTTGGAGCGACGCCGACCGGCTACCGCAGGTAGGTTTTGCGGCTGCCCCTCCTCATCGAGGGCATGATGGCGCGAAGGTGGCTCGTATGGAGAGTTGAGGATTGGGCAATCGTAGAAGCTCGCTGACATAACGCTGCCCATCCTGCGACTTGGGATTAGTGGATCATGCCACCACCTCTTATCATCGTTGACACTCCGTTATGATTAAGTCCAGGTAAAACTCGTGGTTGAGATCACTGACTTTTTACAATCGCGAGATATAACTGCCTTCCGTCACCACACGGAAATGTTTGCTGCACGAAAATCCCAATTTTCTGGTCATGCGAGCACCTAAACTCTCCGGGGTGGGAGTGGCATAGCCGTGGTCACCTGGAGGGGCCGGGTTGGTCAGGGTGTTGCCTGAGCTTTGCAGCAGGCAGCCTTCTGAAACTCGGAAGCACCTACTACGTGTTGAGCCGTGTATATCACCCCGTTCGTTCGATGTCGGCCATGCACGATGTTACCGGCATGCAGGTGTGTGCCAAGAGCCGCTTACAGGTCAGTGTTGATGCCTAGGCGATGCCTAGACGCAACAGTGGGGCGGTTCAAGCGTAGAATTTGGTTGCTAACTAATTGGAAATGCTGGTGCCGACGCTCAGGATTGAACTGAGGACCTGCTGATTACGAATCAGCTGCTCTACCACTGAGCTACGTCGGCCGCAGGCGCAGCATATAGCGGGGATGCCTACATGCCGCAACCAGCCGCCGCATGGGGGTGCTGACTGGCAGCCGTATGTGTTATGCAACAAACCTGCGTCCCGCAGCCACGTTTCCCGCAGTCACGTTTGGTCCCTCAATGTCCGATCTCGCCACCTATGCCCTCGCCGGCCCAGACGCCGCGATGCGGGAATGCCCGGAGTGCGGGCTGTTCCAAACAGTGCCCGCCATGCGGCCCGGCAACGTGGCGGCATGCACGCGGTGCGGCGCCCTGCTGCGCCGCCGCCACCGCGACGCCCTGGGCACGACCCTCGCGTTCAGCATCACCGGACTCGTGCTTTTCACGGTCGCGGCAACCACGCCGTTGCTCGGGCTGCGCCTGGCCGGGCAGCAGCGGAACACGACCCTGTTCTCGCTGCCGGCCGCGTTCGAGGACCAGGGCATCTGGCAGTTGGCGGT
>JAABUQ010012878.1_pt1 | contig 10283 bp, 5 predicted proteins | sample 5560001 | NCBI WGS metagenome assembly JAABUQ01 (sample SAMN10711888, study PRJNA513371) | rock metagenome | isolation source: Antarctica rocks | place: Antarctica: Victoria Land, Finger Mt nord | collected 2015-12-18 | reverse complement strand
GCGTGAAATGAGTACCGTGGCGTGAAGGGCCTGTACCAACCGGTTCAAGGCTGGCAGAGTGGGAGTGCGCCGTCTACAATGCGCCTTGCCGACACCCTGCCTCTGGAGCACGGGGGAGAACCGGGCATGACTAGCCCTTTAGTTTCTGCTTCTCGTCCGCAAGGTAGGCGTCTAGGTTATTTTGTTTGATGGCCTGGTTGGGGATGATCATCAGCCCATTCTTAGGCAGGCCTGATTTGTCTCCTTTGGTGAGCTGGCTCAGCAGTTGAACCGACTTGAGGCCGAATGTGTACGGGTCTTGAACAACCGTGCCGTAAATGACACCGCTCTTGATGCCTTCTGGCGTCCCTGGGTCTGTGTCGAAGCAGACAACTTTGACCTTGCCGACTTTGCCGGCGTCCTGAACGGCACTGGCAATGGCAGGGCCATTGTAGCTCCAGATGCCGACCAAACAGGCAACGTCCGGGTGAGCAACCAGCACATCGGAAGCGTTAGACTTGGCGCGGCCACGATCAGTGTCGTCGGTGCGCACGTCGAGGATCTGGAACCTGGGGGCGCTTTTAAGAGCGTCACGAACGCCCTGGATACGATCCTTGGCGTTCTGGGCGTCGCTCTTGCCGACGAAGACTACGATCTTGCCCCCCTGCGGAATTGCTTCCTTGATCAGCCCGCCGGCGATGACGCCCGCCGCATGGTTGTCCGTGCCGATATAGCAGAGGCGCTTGCTGGCGGCGGCGTCGCTGTCCGACGTGATGAGAGGAACCTTTGCGGCAACGGTGTTGAGATAACCAGTCTCGTTTGTCGGGTCCACAGGGCTGATTGCGATGCCCTTCACACCTTTGGCGAGCAGATCGTCGACATCCTGCCGCTGGGTGGCGGCGGTGCCATCGTGCGGCATTATAAATTGCACGTTGATGCCGGGCAGTGACTTCGCCGCGGCTTCGGTGCCTTTGCGGCAAATGGTCCAGTAGTCGGACGGACTGTTGGTCACGAAGGCAAGCGTGGTCTGTCCGCCCCCGCCGGGCGCGGCGGCCTGGGGTGCGGCGCTGGGCATCGTGGCCGGGCCGCTCCCGCCACTACCCGACTTGCCACAGCCAGCCAGCGCGGAGACGGTTAGCAGGCCAATCCCCGCTGCCAGCGATAAAAGTCGATTGTTGTTCACCCTGTTCTCCTTTAAATATCTTCAACCTGAAGTTTTTTCGTGGGGCCGGGCCCGCTCAATGTTACCACTGTCCTCGTGGGCGCAACCGGCTGGACATTGTCCAGCGTAATGCATATCAGCTGGATCGTGCCCGCCACGTTGACCGTTTTCGCGAAGACAGTTATTTTCCTAACAAAGTCGTCTTTGCAAGTCCCAGCAACGTGTAGGGGTCCACGATCGTGACGTTGGGTATCTGCTGCAGCCGCGAAAACAGTGCCATATGCTGAGCAGGGGTCCAAAGAATTGTGCGAAAAATATGAAAATGTGGTTTGGGGCCACGATCCTCGGCCAGCTGTCCCTTAATTCTTGCCAGCGATTCCTCTGTTTGATCTCCGTTCGCCATATCTTGACCCATAGTCAAATAAGGCGTCTGGGTTCCGGGCACTAGCCCGGAAGACGCAGGCAGTTTTTGGCCTACAATGCCGTCTGACGAGAACTTAGCGTAGCTAGCTAAGGTTTCAGGAGACATTTCCGGCACTTCGCCGTCGATCACGAAGCCGGTTACAGACAAATCCCATTGCCGGTAGTACTGCTGGCAATGCTGCGCCCACGTTTGCACACCCGACGGCAAGTGGGAAAAAGGGCGTTCGCCATCAAGATAACCAGGGTTCAAATAGCCCGCACCTGAATCGCCGGAAACAAAATGGTCGTTCATGGTCGCCGTGCGGCGGGTCCAGTCCAGCCCGACCGGAAACCGATCGGCCAGGTTCGGGTTGAATGCCCATCCAAGTGGGATCAGGCCTCGATCCGGATCCTTCCAAACCCTGGGCAGCCGCTGATAAAGCCACGCCGCCGAATCGTAGTCGCCAACGTAAAACGTGACATACGTCCTGGGAACCACATGGCCGGCGGCGTCCAAGTACCCGGCTTTGGCCCAGTCGGCCTTGCTCGGTTTGACCTGGGGATAGTGACTCTTCAAGGGGAAATGGGAAAAGACGGATGCGTTAGCCATAGCATTCAGGCCCAAGGCATCTGCGTCCATATACGCATTGTAACACGACAACAGGGCGGCGTAATGCCACTCCGTCGGCACATCGTCGTGACGCCCGCCGGCGGTTCGTGTGTACTTCCAAGCCCAGGGAATAAATCCCCCAACATGGATCATGTGCTGGCCTTGGGTCTGGTCATAAGCGGAGCGTAGGATGGTGCGCAGAGTCCGAAAATCCGTCCCAAGCGACTGATGTGGATCATCCTGCGGACGTTCGTCCTCCCAAGGCGACAGATCGAAGAAGAAGGCTTTGTGCGCAATGAAGTAGTCATGGTTGGTGAGACCATGGCAGTTCGGCGCCCCTCGCGTCGGTTCATGGAGCCACCAGGCATCGAGGTAATAGGCCAGCTTCGTCGGGTCGCACCGGCCGGCATCCAAGTAACGACGCTTGGCCCATAGGTAGGCATCGCATTTGGCGCTGCCAGTTTCCTGGCCCTGGAACAGAGATGTGCCGTCGGCATTCACCAGACGAAGCTTGATAGGCAGGCGAGGTCCGTGGACCACTAAACGATCGTAAACGGAACCGGGGTGCGGATCGTAAGGGATCGGCAGGAGGTCCTCGCAGCCAGCCGCCGTCGAGGCGACATTGCTGGTTGCGGGGACACGCAGGTCGTAAAGGACGACACCCCGGATCTTTGAGTGAAAGGTTTGGATCAGGCTCTCTAAAGTAGGAATCGGGCGCAGGGGCCGATTCGCGAGCCAACCTCCGGGAGCGCGCAGATGGGTCAGCCAAAAGCGGTCGATCCACCCAGGACGCTGCGGATCGTCGGAAACATAAGTTACGTATAGACAGGGCTGATCCCGATTCACGATGCCCTGCAGCGCGGCCACGCAATGCGCTTCCGCCCAGGCATTGTTTTTGCCCGGTTCCGTGTGCAGGTCGTACCGATCTATCGGGGTCAGGTCAAAGGTGTCCAGGGTCATGGTCTTAAGAAACGCCTTTCGAGAGGGAACGGCGAGGGTGGCGACCGGCAGGAAGGTGCAGACTAGGCCCAAGTAGACGAACAAACGCTGCGCAAGCACATGCCAGGCCCGATGCCGAGAACGGGTTGCCACTCTCATGGTTTGGCCGCTCCCTCGGCGAGGGGATCGACAATGGACGTGCGAAGTTGCGTCAAGAAGAGAGGATCACTGCACCGGAGGTCTCCCCGAAACTGCCATTCGCCGCTCCCCTGTACCACCTTCACCAGGAAATGGTTCCAGCCCCTTTGAAGCGGCATGGCTTTGCATTGGAGAGAGCCGGGGGTGAGGGGGTGCGTCCCCCGATCCTCCTGGAGAAGATGCGCGTTTAGCCAAACCTGACAGCCATCGTCCGAACCGACAAGCAAGTCCAGTTTAGGCAGGTTCGGCTCCAGCAGGAGATTGTCCAATGGACGCGGGCTCCATATCCAGAAGCTCAGGTAGACTGCAGCGTTCTCATGCGGACCCGGCAGGCTCGCTGTCAGAAAGTTGAAGATCCCATTTTCCCCCGCCGTCAGCGAGTGCCACGTCAGTCCGCCGGACTGATTGCCAGCGCGTGGTCGGGAAGCCAGGCTGATCCCGATGTTGTCGCTATTGTAGGCAGCTGCCGTGCTGGCTGCCCCAAAGCTGCCGCAGGCCAGTGCCTGTTTCAAGGTTCCAAAGGCGTCAAAGGCCTCCTCGGGGGTTATGTGGCGTTCAGCGAGCACAACTCCTGCATTGGCTAGCATCCTTCTGAACAGACTCCGCTGATCGGGCGACCCAGAGTTCGTGTCCAGGGTGCTCACAAGATAGCGTCCCCTTCCCTGCGTCGCGGCGACGATCACCGGGCCGGCTGGCTTGGCTTCGCGCTCGCTCCGCAGAATGGCACCGGTCTTCATCGGCTCCGGGCGGAAATTCCAGTGATGCCAATCGACCGGGCTTGCCGCCAGGAGCACGGTTCCCCTATCGACGAGTGACCCCGCCAGCCCATGCCGAACTAGGGGATCAGGCTGCGTCTCGGTGAAATAAAAGTCACCGTTATCCATTCCGGCCAGTAGCGGATCTGCCGAATGGATCAGCAGGGAGGAGGCTTGGCGTTCGGTCAGCCGCACTGGTCGCGGCAGAAGCGCATTTAGGGAGGACAGCGCCTCTGGAGCGACACCCCATACCACACAGGTCGCGCCGTTCTCCACCCAGCGTTTGATTTTTTGCCGGAGCGCAAGCGGCATATCCGGTGGCAAGTTTGTCCCGTCCACGAGGAGAAGATCTGCCCTATCCAAGCTCTCTGCGTCGACTACGGTCGCCCCCAAGGCATTAAGCTGAGCTGGCAAAATCGACCCCTTTCCAGCCAGCACGGCCACCTGGGTGATCCGTGGAAGCTGTGGCTTGATGACGGGCTTGTCCAGGACGATAGGGTGCTCCCAGCGAGACGGGGCAGGCCTTTGTGGGGCATAGGCGGCTTTGATCGCATCAAACAAAGGCCAGGGTTTGTACAGGGGCAGACGTGGGTCATAGCCGGGGTTCAGCGTCGAGCAGTACGGTCCAAGCCGCTCCGGCTGAACACCTGGTCTGCCTTCTTCATAAGGCCCGAAGAAAATACCATCGTTCCGGGAAGGCGGCTGCGTGGTGTCCAAAAGCCCCAGCGCCAGCGGCTGGAGTCCATACCACACCATGTTGAACACGCTGACATAGTCGGCGCGCAGCTTTCTTTGGGTCGCCAGCAGGCCGTAAGCCTCGATGGCGACTCCTTCCATGCGGCCTTGAACCGACTCATAAGCACGTGGGCCAATGAACCGGACGTCTTGCTTGGGGGTATCCGCATAAGCACCCCCTGACTCGCCCTCGCCGTAAGGTTTGTCACCTTTGGCAGGGCCGTCTAGGCTGCCGTAATGGACAACGATCGTCGGCATAATTCCGTCGGCATCCCCGTCACCATCGGTCGAAACCCACGGCCGCGTCGGGTCCAGGCGATCCGCCGTGTCCCGCCACGTTCGCCAGCCCTGCTTAAGCCGGTCATAGAAGGTCGGATGACGATCCCGATCAATGAACCAGGCCACTTCGTTGCTGACGCTCCAGCCGAACACGGCCGGGTGGTTGCGATCCCGCAGCACCAGACGCGCGACTTGATCGTCCGCACGGGTCCAGAACTCGGGACTGTCGTATTTGTGCTGACCGTCGCTGCCCCAATTTGCCGTCTCGTCTAGAACGCAGATCCCCATTTCGTCGGCCATATCCAGATAAAAGCGCGGATAAGGCTGGGCGTGCAGGCGCACGGCATTCCCATGCGCGTTTTTGAGCGCTTTAAACCAGGCCCAGGCATAACGCCGCGTCATCTGCGGGATTCCCAAGAAATGCCAAGAATCGCCCCGCAATTCGAGCGGCTTTCCGTTGAGGAGCTGGCGGTTGCCCGCGAACGTAAATTCACGCCATCCGAATCGAACATACCGCCGGTCGACGACCTGAGATCCTTGCCTCACCGAAAGCACCAACCCGTAGAGGCTCGGCGTATCGGGCGACCAAAGGTTGAGCCGGCCACCGGTCTTCTCCGACAGAGCGACGGTCGTGATCTCACCAGGAGCCAATGTGACGGCTCGCGCCGGCAGGGCGAGTATCGGCTTTCCTAGTCGCCACCGGGGATCCGGCGCATCGAGCACGGACGAACCAGCCAAATTGATCCAGGGCTGCACCTGACCACCAATCTGGAATGACTGCGGGTGGGGCGTATCGTTCCGCAGAGTGACTTCCGCGCGCAGCGTGCCCTGGGAAACATCCGGTCTGATTGAAACATCCTCCACATGCAAGGCTGGCACGGCCTCCAGGAAGACGTCCTGCCAGATGCCCGCAATAGCCTGCCCCCAAAAAGAACCCCCAGGGTAGGGACGACTCCCAACGGTGCGGGTGTCATTGAAAAGGGACGCTTTGCGCACCCCCACTAGAACCTGATTTGGTTCGCCGTACCGGATAAAGGACGTGACGTCGCACTCGAACGGCAGAAACAGATCGAAGTTCGACCCAACCTGGCGGCCGTTGACAAAGACGACGGTGTCGCCGGCGACCGCCTCGAAGTGCAGCCGCAGGCGACGCCCTTTCCAGGCATTAGGCACTACAAAGGAGCGCTTCAGCCAGCCCATCTGCGCCTTTTCCCACGCCACCGGGTAACTGGGGAAGCAGCGAAAATCACCACCGTCGCCCTGGTTAAAGGCGTTGACGTTCCAAGGGGAAGGAACCTTGATCGGCGTCTTGTCCCATTGGGCTGATGCTGGAAGGGGCAGCGCAGGCGCGTCGCCCCGATCCGGCTGGTAACCAGCAGGCAGAGGGACAGGCTGGAACTGCCAGAAGCCGTTCAGACACAGTTCCTGTCGGGAGGGCCTTTCTGGCACCGAAACCATTCCCTCGGAAGGCGCGAAGGCGCGAGAGAATGTGAGCCGCTTGGCAGGCTCCGACGCGCCCCACCCTGGCGATGCGGCGGTCAGAATGACGGACATCCACAGTGACAGGGCGAGAAGAATACGACCGAAAACGGGCATGAAAATGTACTCCTGGCAAATGCGCCCAAGGCTTTCGTCCTGAACTGACGATCAAATAGGTGTGCTTCGGCACACGGGACTCAGTTGGCAGCTCATGAGGATTTCTCCTTATGCTGATTTTGGTTTGTCGTGTCCCGGAGGCGGGCGGTCAACGTGATGATGTGCTGGAACAGACCAATCTCGTGCGGGTTAGGTTAGGGTGGAACAGGTCGGGCTGTCGAGGGGGAGACCTTCCCGTCAGTTGATCTGCGCGGGGTCGATCGGGACCTGGGTGCTGCCCGGCTGCGGCCCGACCAAGTCGCTGTTCAGGCCGAACTCGCGGGCGGTTATCTGGCTTTGGTTCTTCCACTTCGCGTGGCCGTCGCAGTACAGCAGATTACCGCCGTTGGTGTGGACGAAGTCATAGTTGTAGCCGCCGGCCTCGACCCAGTTGCTGTAGGTGCCGTTGTAGGGAGCGCGGGCGTTCGGGACACCGGCGGACTGGGGCCGGACGTAGCCGACGCTTGAGCGGAAGCCGTACTCGTGGGCCCAGATGATCGAGGCCGGGGCCTGGATACCGGCCAAAGTCCGTCCGAGCACGACCCCGTTCTGGAACAGGTTCGTGTCGCTATCGCCGTTGGGCGGAGACAGGCCCGCGCCGCTAGAGGTCGACGGGCAGTGGAAGACCTGCCCGTTCTTGATGTACGGCTGTACATTCGCCATCCAGTTGTCGTTGCCGTTGGTGGCAAAATCCCCGCCGGTCCAGCCGCACCCGCCAGCCCCGTTACCGGGGTACTTCTCGTCGCTATCCTGGATGTACTGCATGAGGCCCAGCCCGATCTGTTTTTCGTTGGACAGGCATGCTGTTTGCCGGGCTTTCTCGCGGGCCTTGGCGAAGACGGGGAACAGAATGGCGGCGAGGATCGCGATAATGGCGATCACGACGAGCAGCTCAATGAGAGTGAAGCCTATGCGTGGGCGTCGGCGCAGTGAATTAATACGATGGTTCATAATACTTCTCCTTGCATTTTCTTGCATTGTGTCTGAGTGGTCTGACGATTGACCGTCAGGCCGTATTCCTTCGTTGCCCGGAGGCGGGCGGTGGTGATGATGTGCTGGAACAGATCGATCTCGTGCGGGTCGTAGTGCGTTAAGTCGGTGTGGAACAGGTCATGCTGCCATTGTGGGGGCGCAGGGTCGCCGGGCCGGTGATCCGTGTTAAGGTTCGTTTGGGTGCGGCCGTTGACCAGGCCCCAGTGCAGGCAGCCAACATCCTCGGTGGCGAAAAGCGGCAGGCATTCTGCCACGGTCGAGCCGAGGTTGCGGTTCAGCCACTCCGTGCAAAGGATCGGCCGTCCCGCGTCTGCTAGGGCGCGGATTTCGGCAAGCAGCGACGCCCGGCCTTCGTAGTTATGGAAGGTGAGGATGTCGCTCCGCTCCCATGCCAGCCGCCGCATGGCTTCCGTGCCGAACACACCCACAGTCAGCGGCTGAGACGGCACAACGGCACGCGCCAGGTCGAACACCCGATCCACGAGCGGAACGGTGGCGTCACCCAGATTGCTGTTGGTCGGCTCGTTGTACAGGTCCCAGGCCAAAATGCGCCTGTCGTCTCGGAACGTGGTCAGGATGTCCGTAACGTACTTCTCCAGGCGCGGCCACTGTGTCGAGTCGCTCACGAGGGCATGGCCGGGGCTGGGCGTCCAGCCGTTGGCGTACCAGCCGGGGACGACGGCGGGCTGCGGCCCATACACAGGGTCGGTGACTGGCCCGAAGGCGCAGTCGTCGAAGAGCGCGGGTATCACGGTCAGCCCGCGCCGATTGCAGACCGTGAAGAACTCGGCCAATCGCTCTTTGAACGCCGCCGGGTCGTGCTCCCAAACCACAAACGGCAGGACAACCCGCACGCAGTTGAAGCCTACCATCTGCGCGACCGCCATCTCGCGGTCGATCAGTGCCGGGCAAAAGCAGTCCGGCAGGAACATCTCGGTGTAGCTGATGGCGTTGCTGGGCACGTAGTTGAAGCCACACGGCCAGGGCCGCGCCCGGTACCATTCCCACGCCTGGGCCGCCGACCAGCGACGCAGGTCGGCGGCGCTCACGGTTGATCCTGTTATCGTTCTTTCCATAAGATGCCGATGTCATGCTTACGGCTGATCTGGGTCATCAACAATTCCGATGTCGACGCCCTGGCCGTTGGTGGTCTGGTGGCAGTGTAGGGCAAGGGTGACGGTCGCCCCCGGCGTGAGCAAAGCCCTAGATGAAGCGCTGAGCGGAACCGTATCGTATTGGGCGGTCCAGCCCCATTCCTGGGCCGCCGGGACTCCGTCGATATAGACATCAATGTCCTCGTCGTGGATAGCCAGCAGCATGGGATGGGCGTAACGGGTCGTGGGCAGCGTGACCGTGCGCCGTATCCAGATGTCGGACGTGGTCCAGGTCGTGTTGACGGGGATGCCCGGTGTGCCGGCGGAGCCGAAGCCGCCCGGCCCCTGCTTCCAGCCTGAGTCGTCGAAGCCGGACTTGGTCCAGTCGCCTGCCGGCTTTACGGTCGTGTACCGCCAGGTCTGGGGCACGCGCTGGGACGTGGGGACAATCTCCACGGCGGGTGTTGTGGCTGGCAGCGGTGCCCATCCGTGCGGCCTGGCGCGGTCAGCATTCGCCCACTTGTGCCAGACCTCCTTATTGGTCAGCATCCGGGCGAAGACGCCGCCGACTACGGAGCGCGCGCGGAAGCCTTCGCTGTGGATGTCGTCCGTCTGGTACGTATCTACCATTGGATTATGCGCCGTCGTCCCATCAAGATAAGCGTAGAACGGCGTAATAATTGTCTCAAAGTCGGCCTGGCTGTCGGCCAAAGTCGCGCTGAAGAATGAGTGGTCGGTGTCGCCGATCTTGGTCCGTGAGTCGAGTGGCACGCCGAATTGACCCATCTGGCTCTTATAGTAGGCGATCTCTTTACGAGCGACTTCCGGTGGGAAGACGTTCAGGCCCAGAATCTTGTCCCAGACCATGTTGTATTTCTGGCTCCAGGTGCCGGGCTTGTCGAAGGCCAGCAGCGAGTGATCCCCGGCATCGGCGACCTGTACCCAGTGCGCAGCGTCGGCTCGGGCTATCTGAGCGTATCTGGCCGCCCCCGCCGCATCGCCGCGCATCCGGCACAAATCGCCGTAGGCCGCCAGCGCCAGGATGGCTTTGACCGACAGATTGGCGTTGTGGGCCAGATGCCCCATGAAGTCGTCGGTACACAACTGGTCTTCGGGGTCCAGGCCGTACTGCTCCAGATACTTGGCCCACTGAGTCAGCACGGGCCAGTACGGGGTGACAAACTCGCCGTTTCCGTCGGTGTGCGCGATACCGTCGCAGAGGAGGAGCATGTTGGCGCTCTCCTCGACGGGCATGGCTTCGCCGGGATCGCCGGTCGCCAAAGCCTTCGGGTAAGCCCCCAGGTCGTGCGGTGCATTGGGGAACTTCCACGCGGGCGACGCCGCGTAGGCCAGAGGCGGCACGGCGGCGGCCTTCGCCAAAGTCGGGCTGAGCAGCAGCCAGACCGGACTGGTGGGGAACAGTATGTCCACGGTCGCAATGTCGCCGTCGCTGCCGTTCTCCTTGTTGAACAGCAGCGGCTGGCCGTGCGAGTCGACGGCGA
>JAABUQ010012877.1_pt1 | contig 10284 bp, 8 predicted proteins | sample 5560001 | NCBI WGS metagenome assembly JAABUQ01 (sample SAMN10711888, study PRJNA513371) | rock metagenome | isolation source: Antarctica rocks | place: Antarctica: Victoria Land, Finger Mt nord | collected 2015-12-18 | reverse complement strand
CCAAGCTGGGGGACAAGCGCGAACAGATCGGTCCGGTCGTGTCGGTTCTTGAGCATGCCTACAGCTTACCAGAAGCCCTAGACACAGCCTATTTCGCACCGCAAACTAGGACTACTCCGCAGACATCGAGAAACCAATATTCCGCAAACCATTGTGCCAAATACTTTTGGCACAATGGTTTGCGAAACACCTCACTTCAAGCCGACGGAGTAGTATTAAGGCCACTTGCCCGGAATATCTCACTGGGGTACGCTCAGCCGGCTGTTTGATGCTCCAATCGCCTGGACCCCAAGTCAGCGGAGGGTTCGCATGTCGTCCGGAACCCAGGTGGCCGCCACGATTGATGACCTCGCGCGTGTTGATGGCAAAGCGGAGTTGATTGACGGGAGGATCGTTCCCCTCATGCCCACGGGGCGGAAGCCGAGCCGGGTCGCTGCGCGGATCTTTCGGAGCATCGATGACCACGCCGAAGCCACCGGCCAAGGCGAGGCTTACACCGCCACCATCGGCTTCGCCGTCCCCCGCCTCACGTCGGGCCGTCAATCGTTCTCCCCGGACGTGGCTTATTTTCTCGGCCCGTTTCCCGCCGATGAGATGCGGTTCCTCGACGGGGCTCCCCACTTCGCGGTCGAGGTCCGGAGCGAGAGCGATTACGGCGAGGCCGCCGAGGTCGCCTTGGCCGCCAAGCGAGCCGATTACTTCGAGGCGGGCACAGCGGTCGTCTGGGATGTGGACCCGAAGGGCGAGATCGTCCGAAAATATCGGCCCGACCAACCCGACCGGCCCTTGGTCCTGACGCGGGGACAGGAGGCGGACGCCGAACCGGCCGTGGTGGGCTGGCGGCTCGCCTTGGACCGGATCTTCGCCTGACCCGGCCGGTCGCTTGAATCGATCGCGGCGAAAGCGTTACTGTCAGAGCGTTGACCAGCCGCCGCGTCCGTCCGGGCCGACCCCCGCCATGAGCTACGTTTCGCACCTCGTTTGCCCGACCTGCGGGGCGACGTACCCCAAAGACGCCATCATGAACCTCTGCGTCCACGACGGCCGCCCGGTCCAGATGGTGTACGACCTCGACCGGCTCAAGGCTGAGCGAGGTCCCGAAGCGGGCTGGAACCCGGATCGGCGCGATCTCTGGCGGTTCGGCGGGTTGCTGCCGCTGGATCTGGCGGACGAGGCCGACCGCCGGTCGGTGGTTTCGCTCGGTGAAGGGTACACGCCAGAATTGCCTTACCCTCACCCGTTGGCGGACCGGCTGGGATGTCAACTGGTGGTCAAGGACGAGGGGCGGCACCACCCCGGCTATGGGGGGAATCCCACCCTGTCGTTCAAGGACCGGGGGATGGCGGCGACGGTGGCGATGGCCCGGGCCTTGGGTCTGACCCGCCTGGCGGTCCCGACGCAGGGGAACGCGGGGGATTCGCTGGCGACCTATGCCGTGGCGGCGGGCCTGGAAGTGGCCGTGGTGATGTCGCCCGATACCGACCGACCCGTCCTGGGGAACGTCGCCGCGTTGGCCGCGCTCTACCCCGACCTCGTCGCGCTGGAACTCGTGCCGGGGACGATCGTCGAGTGCGCGGCGCGGATTCGCGAGCATTACGTCCCGCGCGGCTATTTCAGCGTCGCGACGTTCCAGGAACCGGGCTGGCGGACCGAGGGGAAGAAGACGCTGGGGCTGGAGCTGGCCGAGCCGCGCGGCGACCGCCTGGCCGACCACACCTGGAGCGTCCCCGACGTGATCGTCTACCCGACCGGGGGCGGGACGGGCGTGGTCGGGATGGCCAAGGCGTTCGACGAGTTGGAAGCCTTGGGGCTGATCGACTCGCGGCGGCCGAGGATGATCTGCGTCCAGAGCGCGGCGACCGACCCGATCGTCCGGGCGTTCCGGAGCGGCGACCTGGACATCACTCCCCTCGACCCCGGGGCGACGGTGGCCACCGGCCTGAACGTCGCCCGGAACGTCGGTCATATCAACGTCCTGCGGATCATCCGCGCGTCGGGCGGCGCGGCCGTCACCGTGACCGACGACCAGATCCGCGCCGTGACCCGGGCCGAGTGGCGCGACCGCCGGTTCGCCTGGAGTCCCGAAGGCGCCGCGACCCTGGCGGCCCTGCCCGAACTGGCCGACCTCAAGCTGATCCAGCCGGGGGATCGGGTGGTTTTGGTCAACACCGCGTCGCCCGAGAAGTACATGCCCACCACCCGCGACTTGTTCGACGGCGGGTTTTGATCGCTCAAAGTCTTCGGGTGTCAACTTCCCAGCCATCGTGGTAGGACCGGGCATGAGGCCAGTTCACGCCGATGATTCCCTTGTCCTTGGCTCAGAGCAATGGCGACATCCGCCGACCCCAAATTCCCGGACTGGTTCCCTCCGCGCCGCCCTCCCGATTCGGCGTCGGACGCGACTGGTATTGTCTTCCGGTTCATCCAGAGCAGCTTCATCGATCCCGCCGATTTTCTCAGTCACCACGAGCTGGGTCTGGCGCCTCGGGCACAGCCTTGCCGCCGTTGCAGCCTCTCGGTTTACCGAACTCTCGATTTTGCCCGCGAGAAGTTGAGCGAACTCCGCGCTCGGTTTCCGGGCCGATTCGGGTCACACATCGCGCAGGGGCGGTTGCTGCCCGAGCATGGCAAGCTGAAGCAAAAAGGGATCGATCTCGACCACCATGAATGGTGGGCCTACGATGGTGTGGAACGGCATGAGCCTTTCCAGATGATCGAATTGTTGCACTGAGGGGAGGAACGATGTGGCAACCCGCGGGCAAGGCACTCGACCGCAACGACCTAGGGTCGCTCGAACCGGCGGAAGTCCTCTTCGAGTACGACGGCGAGCCTTTGACTTTTGTCGCCAACGGTCCCGAGCTGCTGCTTGTCCATAGCCTTTGTGTGTTCGACCGTACGTCTCGTTACCTCGTGGCCGGCGTCGATGCCTCGATCCTCCAGAACCTCAAGGAAGGGCGAATCGACATCCTTGGAGCTTTGAAACAGCCGCGTTGTTGGGTCGTCGACGTCGCGGAGGATGCCGCCGTGCGGTCCATCTGGCAAGTCGACTTTTCCACGGTTCCCGAGTGGGTTCTTCCTCAACCGGACGTCCTGCTCAGACCCGAACTCGATCCTCTCCACGCCCTCCGCTTCACCCGAGACGAGGTCGGCCACGATGAAGCGTTGGCCGTGGATCGAGGAAAGCAATCGCCCGCTTGACCGGCAACCACCTGGCATCAGCAAAACCCGAGGTCATGACACGCACAGTTCTTTACCCGGGTGGACGGACTCGGCGGACTCGCTGGGGATGAAGAGTTGATGAATCCTCCGACAGGTTCGCGGGAGGAACTTCCTCGGATTGGTTGATGCCGGCTATCCTCCAAGATTGACACTTCCTAAATTGGTTCAAGCGAGGGCATCCCATGCGGTTCCAGTCGATCAGGTGGACGGTTCGAGGGTGGCTGATCCTGATCCTGTCTCTCGTCGGGGTGGGGCCGCTCGCCCAGGCTCAGGCGACGTCCCCCAACCTCAAGATGGGAAACCCGAGTGGTGCTCAGCCCGACGTAGGTTCCAGAAACAATTACCTGCTCGACCGCCCTTACTTCGCCACGTCGTACAACAATAGCAAGGGGACGCCGAACTGGGTGAGCTGGCGGCTGGCCAAGGAAGATCTGGGGCGTGCCCCGCGCGACACCTTCTACGCCGACCTCGATCTGCCGGCGGGCTTTCTCCGGGTCGACCCGCGCGAGTATACCGGCTCGGGGTTCGACCGGGGGCATATGTGCCCCCACGGTGACCGGACGGCGACGACGGCGAGCAGCCTGGCGACGTTTACGATGACCAACATCATCCCCCAGTCGCACGACGTCAACACAATGGCCTGGGAAGCGCTCGAAAGCTACTGCCGCGACCTCGCCCGGACCCAAGGGAAAGTCTGCTACATCATCGACGGGCCGGCGGGCCAAGGCGGAACCGGCAAGAAGGGGATTGCGGACACGACCCCCGACGGCAAGGTCGTCGTTCCGAGCACGAACTGGAAGGTGGTCATGGTCCTCGACGCGGACGTCGCGTCGGCCAAGGACCTGACGGCCAACTCGGCGATCCGTCTGATCGCCGTGATCGTACCCAACGCCGACGGCGCTGTCTCGGAGGACTGGACCCCCTTTTTAACCACGGTCAATCAAGTCGAAGCCCTGACCGGTTACACCTTCTTCAGCGACGTCGACCCGGCCGTCATCAACCCGCTCAAGGGGGCGGAGGGTTTTGGTCCGACATCGGTCCCTCACCTGGTTCGCGCCCGGATCAGCCCGGATCAGCCCCAGCCTCCCCACCCGATTGGGCCCGCTCCCATCGCCCCCGCGCGGGCGGTCGTCCTCACCGAACCACGTCCCGCCGTCGAGAACCAGGCCATGATGAACATCCCCGCGATTGCCACCCTGAAGCAAGCCACCGAGGGGCTGACCTACCCGAGCGAGTCGGACGAGCCGTTTGAAGTCTTCTCGTGGAGCGAGGTCCAGGGGCCGATGACCGACGCGAAGCTCTGGAACCTGGCTCAGCAGGACCCCAAGGCCCGGATCGAACGAGTCGACCCCGCCCGGTTCTTCGCCCGCCTGACCGAGCCGACCCACCCCCAGAGCCAGGTTGATCCAGCCGGGGTCCAACGGTTCACCGCGCTCCGGGACGCCCTCAAGGCCGAGTTGACCGACATCGAGGTCATCAAGATCGGCCAGGCCGAAGTCGTGTACTACATCATCGGTCGGACCAAGGACGGCAAGGTCGTCGGCGTGAGGACCGCCGCGACCGAAACTTGACCTGATCTGGGCTGCTCCGGATTGTCAAAGAGCCGCGACCCGCTCAAAGGACCAAGCTTCCCGCCAGCAGGGCGATGTTCCAGTTACTTGGCAAGGTCACGCTCCGCACCGTCTTGGTCGGGTCGAGGTCGATCGTGTAGGCGTAGACCGAGAAGCCGTACACGTTGTCGCGCCCGCTGGTGGCGTTCCGGTAGGTACTTGTCGTGGCAATAGTCTCGTGGGCGGCCCCGGTCGGGACGTGCCAGTCGCTGAAAGTTTGCTTGACCACCGAACTCGTCCCGTCGGTGTAGTTGATGGTGAAAGTTCCCGTCTGGGCGCCGTTGACGCCGGTCCCGAGGAACCGCAGGGTCGCGAACTTGCCCGCGGTCAAGGCGACGGTCTGCCCGTTCGCCCGCGCGGCGTTCGACGTCCCGGCCGAGCCGAGCGAATAAGTCACCCCGCCCGTGGTGATCGCCGACCCGAGGACGTTGCCCGAGTACGAGTACCCCCAGCCATCGAGGTTGCCCGGGATCGTGTTGCCGTCGGTCGAGATCCCGACGGTGTTGAAGGCGCTCGCCAGGCTGACCGTTGCGGTCGATGGGGTCGATGGTGTCGGGGCGGGAGTCGGCGTCGTCGGGCTGGTCGTCGGCGTGACCCGGATGGCGTCGACCTTGGCTCCTCCCTTGATGTTGGTCAGCGTGATCGCGATCTGCCCCGCGGCGTCGGCGGTGGCGGTGAACGACCGGCTCACGGCTTTGAACATTCCCCCGGCGGCGGCGAAGATGTCAAAGTTGGCCAGGTCGGTCGTGCCGTTGACCGCGACGTCGAATAGACGCCGATCGGACGTGTTATGCCAGTTCTCCGAGAAGTCCAGCCGAACCGTATACGTTGAACCGGGCGTCAGCGTCGGGACGACGTAACTTAAGGTCCCATAGGACCACCGCTCGGTCTGGTACACCGCGGCCGGGGCGGGGTCGGTGACGCCCGACGTGTCGATCGGGTGCGACACCTGGTACACATTGCCACCCGCGTTATAAGACCCGTCGCCGACGTATCCCTCCGTCCCGCTCGGCGACCCCGCCGCGATGGAGACCGTTGCGGTCGGTGTCGGGGTCGGCGTTCCGCCGCTCCCCAAGGCTTTGGCGACGGCCTTGGCGGGGTTGATCACACCGCCGGTCGTCGACCAGGCTCCCACGGCCTGGGAGGTTGGCATCACGGTCTGTTTGATTAGATTGACGCGGTCGGCGGCCGACATCCCCGGCGTCAGAGCGGCGATCACCCCGGTGACCCCCGCGGTGTAACCCGCGGCGTAGGAGGTCGCCCCCTGGAGGGCCGGCGCTCCGAGGTCGACCCGCTTTGCTCCCCAGTTCGACACCGAGGAAAGCGTACCCGTCGAGTCGACCGCCGCCGAGGAGATCATGTTGGGCAAGCGGATCGCCAGGGGGTAGATCGTGGCGGGGTTGGCGGGATCATCGACGTTGACGTGGTCGTTGGCGGCGGCCACCGAGACGACAGCCCCCTTCGACGCCGCATACGAGATCGCGCTGCTGAGAAGCTCGCCGGTGCTGGAGGAAAAGTCGCCCCAAGCCTTGAAGCTCAGGTCGATCACCGCCGCCCCTTGGTCGGCGGCATAGTGAATCCCCCGGATCACGGCCGAAGTATCATAATTCCCGGTGTTGTCCGTGGCCCGGATCGGCAAGATCGCGACATCAGGCCGCTTCACTCCCGGCTGGGCCTCAGTGTCGTTGATGGCTTGCACCACCTCGTCGGCGATGGTCGACCCGTGCCAGTGGCCCGTGATCCCATCGGGTGTGTGGCCGTTGTCCTGCACCACCGACGACCCGGACTGGGCGACCGTCCGCTGGCCATAGGCGTCGTAGCCGAGTTTCAGGGCGTAGAACGGCAAATCTGTCGTGCTGTTCAGGTCGACTCCGGTATCCACGATCGCCACCAGGGTCGTCAAGAGCCGCCGCGCTTCGAGGGTGAGGACGGTCGCATCGAGGCGAAGTCGGGTGTTCACGGGCCGATGGTGGTAGTAACGCATGGTTCGGATCTCGCTCCCTGGAGTCAATCGGTCGCGGCGCGCGGACGGAACCGAGGCCGCCCGTCGTGGGTCATGGCATGGTTCAACGTAGAACGTCTTGTCCCGATCCGGAACAAAAAGGCGAACACCGAACGTCCCGGCAGGCCGAGCACGGGCTGCCCAACCCTACCCCGTCGTCGGGGGATCGGGAGCGTCCGACGCCGGAACACGAGTAACATATCACGCGAACTGAATGGACTTGAGCCGGGCAAGGCAAAAAACCCGCATGAAATCCCGTGGCTTTCCCTCCAACTGGTCTCGATCGCCCCGACTACTCCGACCGTCCCGACCGGACCCGTTGATCTTCGTCTAGTCGAAGCACTGGCCCCACCCATCCACGACCTTGCAAAACAGTTTTGTGTCTGCGATGATCCTCGAATGATCCGAAGAGCGAGCGTTCGGCACGATTTTTCCCATTCCTCGATGGTGGAGGAGGCGACCGTGGGGCGAGACGACCTGGGCGATGCCTTTGCCTTCGTCAACAAGGCGGACTCCGAGCCAGGGCCGCTCCGACCGCCGGGGAAGAAGCGGTCGTCGCACTGGCGAGCGTGGGTCGTCGCGCCGGTCGGCCTCTTGCTGCATGGGGTGATCCTGGCGGCCTTCCTCAACTTCCTGGGGATCGTCCGGATTCCCAAGTGGGATGGGTTCACCAAAGAGCGGCTCATGCCCCAGGCCCCCGCGCCGGTTTCGGTCCGGCCTCCCGCCCCGGCCCGCCAGCCTCGGGCGGTCGTCGTGGTCGATCGCCGACCGGGCCGGCCCGCCCAGGGGTCGCCGCCGGCCACTCGCCCGCCTGAACCAGCCCGCTCCCAGGTCGCGGCCACCGTCGTGGCCAACAACCCGCGCCGGTCGCTGCAAGCCCTGCGCAACCCTCCCCCGGCGGACCAGGCCGCGAGTGCCCCAGCGCCCCTCTCCCCGATCGCCGAGGCCGAGGCCCTCCTCAAGAGTAAAGGGGTCAGCGCTGGGACGGCCGCGACCGTGCTGGAGTCCGAGGCCACCGCCCGGTCCAAGCTCGTCGCGCTCCGCTCGAAGGCCAACGAGTTCAACGAAGCCTACGAGCGATTGGCCGCGATCCGGTTGCCCGTGGTCCAGCTCCAGGAAGTCGAGGAGCAGTTGACTACAACCAACGCGCGGATCGGCGAACTGAACTTCCAGATGAGCCAGTTCAGTTCCTATTCGCTCCGAGGCATCGTCTATCACGGGATGAACACGCAAGAAAACGACCTCTATGAAAGCCTCAAGGCCGATCGCCTCGGGCAAGAACGGGGGCGCGACACGGAATTGATCCCGGCGCGCAACCGGCTCAGGAGCCGGCAGCCCGGCCGGGAGGTGGAAGCCCGCGCGACCGCCACGCTCGACCTCCGGAAAGAGGCGGGCCTCACCGCGATGAAAGAGTTGCGCGCCGCCGTCGCCGAGACGAAGCTGGGATACGAGAACCTGGCCAACGACTCCGCGGTCAAAGCGGCCCTCGCGAAGCTCGGTCAAGCCAAGCTCGCCCCCTCGCCCGAGTTCCTGGCCGACGTCAAGGAACTGGGTCGGTTCGAGAAGTCCCTCGGCCTGAAGCCGACATTCCCGTAGGCGCAGTCAGCCCCCGTCAGACCCCGGCCCCACACCCCAGAGCCGCCCGCCGCTGGGCCGCTTTTTGTCGCTTGGCCGCCTCCTGAGCCGGGCTGATCCGCCCTTCCCGCCGCCCGCGACACCCCGGCTCGGTACCGGAGTGGTGGACGACAACCGCTTCGACGACAATGAGTTGCGGCACGGCGTCGGCGAGCGAACCGATCAACCCGACGCGGACGAATGGCTTCGTTTCGTCATTTTCTGGTGGTACCGCCGGTGAAAGTGGCTTCGTTTCGGCAGTTTCCGGGGCGACTTCGCCCGCGAATGGGTTCGTTTCGGCAAATTGGGGCGCCGGCGCCGGTTCGGTGAAACTCCAGTGCGGTTTCCGGCTGTTTTGTTCCCGGAGCAGATCGCGGGAAATCGTCCCTGGTTGCCGCATCGGGTCGTCCCAGCGGTCGGGGTGCTCGACGTGAAATTGGTCGATAGACCACTTCATCTACCGGTGGAGCGACCGCGCGTAGCGCCGGAGTTTCGCCAGGCCCGAGACCCCCTCGTCGCTGAGGTCCGCTTCGACAAGCCCGCGAAGGATCGCGTCGGCCTGCTCGACCCGCTCGCGCTGGGCTTCGAGGTCGGCCACCTGCCCGGCGGCGAACCCCGCGGCGGTCGGGTCGGTGTCCTGGTCCCCGCCGAGCATCAGCCCGGCCAGGGTCCGCTGGTCGTCGGTCCAGGCTGCCGGTTCGAGCCGGACCAGGGGTCGCCACCGCTTGAGCAGCCAGTCGCACCCGGCCGGCGACTGCCGGAGCTTGGCCACGACGCGGCCCGGATCTTTGTTGATCTTGGTCGCCAGGGTTTCGACTTCAAGTGTCTGGTCATCTTCCCAGAAGTCGATGGCGCGGTACGAGGCGTACTCGCGGAGGCGCCGTTCGATCCGCTCGCAGCGGTCGAGGCGGACCAGGATGGTCGCGATCGCGCTGGTCAACTCAGAGATGTTCCTGGCCCGGTCGGTGAGCGTCTCCGGGGTTTCGACGTCGACGATCGGATCAACCAAGATGGCCAGAACCCTGGCCCGCCGCTGCCGGGAGCGATCGGACAGGACACGCCGGGCACGAGGCTTGGGATGGTCTGGGCGGGCGTCGGCGACGATTGCGGTCGGTGCCAGGCCCATGGGAGCGGTCTTGGGGAAGTGAGGATGTCCGGGTCGGGTTGGGCCTCCGTCGTTTACTATCAAAAATTTGGCGCGGCGTTAGTCGGGTTTCCCGGCAAAACCGCTCAAAATCGGTCGGCTGGCCGAGGGTGTGATCCCAGATCGTTCGGATTGCTGATCCTTCGTCGGGTGAGTGCAACCCACCAATGCCATGAGGTTGGTTAAACCCGGGGAAGGTCATTGCGTGTTGACGATGAAAACGATACCCGTGCCGTTCGTCACTCCGCGTCATGAGGGACGGTCTCGGCATAAATCCAATTATCGGACGTAGATTCAATTCGACACTGATACAATGCGGCAATCTTGCCGCCGCAATTGGTTCGATCCAGTGCTTATTGGAGACGGGTCGACCGCTCGCTCGCCCCGAGATGCATCAGCTCCGCCGAATCGCTCCAGAGCTTGGCCGCCTTCCGCTCGTCATAGGACACTGCCGAGGACTTCGCCTCGCTCAGCACCCCATCTTTCGAGTGGAAATATTTGCCAGAACCGCTGGCGAAAGCCGGATCGGCTGCTAGCATTCCCAACGCTTCCCCCGAGAACGGCATCTGCCCCATCGTGAGCAGGGCCGGCGCATCTAAATTTGGGGGTTTTCTCGTCGCAACCTGTTTTTGGCTGGTGAGTTCGGGTATCTCTCCGGGAACCACCCTCTCGGAGTTCCGCCATGAAGCCCTCGT
>JAABUQ010012876.1_pt1 | contig 10284 bp, 7 predicted proteins | sample 5560001 | NCBI WGS metagenome assembly JAABUQ01 (sample SAMN10711888, study PRJNA513371) | rock metagenome | isolation source: Antarctica rocks | place: Antarctica: Victoria Land, Finger Mt nord | collected 2015-12-18 | reverse complement strand
CTTCGAGGAGATGTCCGCCCTGCTCGGCGCGACCCTCCCGATGGGCGGGCGCGTCGCGATGGAGTACGTCGAACGCGGGCTGCTGCCCACGGTCTCGCGCGTCGACGCCGGGCTCGTCGAGCTCGTGCGCTCGTACGGCGTCGACGTCGTTTCCTCCGGCGCCCTCATCGCGATGCTCGAGGTGTGGGACGCGGGGCAACGCGCGCTGCACGAGCGGGCCGCCCGCGGCGTCGACGAGGCGCGCCGCGCCGCCCTGCGCCGTTGCGCCGACCTGCTCGGCCGGGGCGATGAAGTCACGGAAGGGCTGCTGGCCGCGGTTATCAGCGCGTCTTTCCACGAGGCGGGGCTCGCCCCCGGCGACGGCCCCGACGTGGCGGTCGACGCCAACGCGGCCGACCCACACTACAGCGTCGCCCCCGGCAGCCCCGGCGCGCCGGTCCCGCCGGACGCCGTGCTGCTGATCGACCTGTGGGCCAGGGTACGGGACGCCGAGGACGCGCCCTACGCCGACAGTACCTGGATGGCCTACACCGGCCCCACTCCGCCGGCCGCGCTCGGCCGCGCCTTCGCGGTCGCCGCCGCCGCGCGCGACGTCGCGATCGCCGCCATCTCCGGCGCGGCCCGCGCGGGGGCGCCGCTCCCCGGACGGGAGGTTGATCGGATCGCGCGCGGCGTCGTCGTGGAGGCGGGCCTGGCCGGCGCGCTCGTGCATCGCACAGGGCACAGCCTGGGCGTCGACCACATCCACGGCATGGGCGCGAACCTCGACGACGTCGAGTTTCCCGACGACCGCCCCCTCCTACCTTATAGCGGCTTCACCGTCGAGCCGGGACTCTACTGGCCCGGCCGCTTCGGCGTGCGCCTGGAGGTCTCCGCCATCCTGCTCCCCGATCGCCTGGAGGTCACCACCGAGAGCCAGGGCGCGCTGACGTTGTTCCCACACTGATAAGGAGCTATTTACGGGAATTATGTCTGGACAAGGCCAGAGGCCGATGGTAGAGTGGACGTAGCGGCCAATCAGGGGAACCCGACCGGGCTGGCATACGTATCCTCCTAAAACAGAAAGGTCACATGCTTGCTTATGGTCATTTCCTCTACAGTCGATCGGCATCAGGCCGATGTAGCCGTCGTCGGCGCCGGCCTCGCCGGTCTCGCTGCCGCGCGCGCGCTAACGGCCGCGGGCCTGGATGTACGCGTGTTGGAAGCGCGCGACCGCGTCGGGGGACGCACCTACACGACGATGTGGCGTGATGGGACACGGATCGACCTGGGGGGTCAATGGATCGGGCCGGGCCAGCGGCGTATCGCCGCGCTGGCCGCCTCCCTCGGCCTCACCACCTTCCCGACGTACGATCGCGGGGCTAACGTCCTGCTCTTGCGCGACGCGACCGGCCGCGTGGGTCCGTGCGTCAGGTACACAAGCTCGATTCCCGTGGGCGAGCCGGGCCTGAGAACAGGTATCGTCGCGGCGCTCGATACCCTCGACACCCTGGCGCGCGACGTCCCTTGCGACGCGCCGTGGACAGCGCCGCGCGCCAAGGAGTGGGACGCGCGCACATTCGAGACATGGATAACGATGCATGTCCCGCTCCCCGGCGTCCGCGCGTGGCTCCGCGTCGCCTGCGCCGCCATATTCTCGGCCGAACCGCACGACCTGTCCCTGCTACATGTCCTCTTCTACAGTCGCTCGGCGGGCGGTTGGTATCCGCTCATCGACGTGAGCGGCGGGGCGCAAGAAAGCCGCTTCCACGGCGGGGCGCAGGAGGTGTCTATCGGGGTGGCGCGCGAACTCGGAGGCCGCGTCACGCTTAACGCCCCAGTCGACACCATTATCCAGGACGAGCATGGAGTCCGCGTTGAGGGCGCGGGGGGTAGCGTCGCGGCCCGGCGCGTCATCGTCGCCCTCCCACCCGCCCTGGCCGGCCGCATCCGCTACCGACCCACGCTCGGGGGGCTGCGTGACCAATTGACGCAGCGCGTGCCGATGGGCGCGGTGATCAAGGTGCATTGCCTGTACGACACACCATTCTGGCGAGACAAAGAGCTGTCGGGACAGGCGACGAGTGACACGGGGCCGGTCGGCACGACGTTCGACAACTCGCCTGAAGGCGGGGCGCCGGGTGTGCTCGTCGGTTTTATAGAAGGCGACGAGGCCCGTCGATGGGCACGCAGGACACGGGATGAGCGCCGAATCGCTGTCCTCGCCGACCTGACGCGCTACTTCGGTGCGCAGGCGGCCCGTCCGCGGGGATATATCGAGCAATCGTGGCTCGAAGAGGAGTACTCGCGTGGAGGCTACGCGGGCTGTATGCCCCCAGGCGTCTGGACAGCGTACGGCGAGGAGTTGCGCAAGCCGATCGGACACATTCACTGGGCGGGGACGGAAACAGCCACCAGATGGAACGGATACATGGACGGCGCCGTCAGCTCGGGCGAACGCGCGGCGATAGAGGTCATCGCATCGCTCGATAGGTCCGCGTGGGATCAGACGGGGGACACCCTCTCGGCCGCCCACCTGGGTCGCGATCGTGCGCCATTACCGGCGCATGTCGCACAGTCCATGGATCAAAAGGGCGCCGATGTGAAATACCCCGTCGAAGATCAGGCTGCCCTCACGAACGCCGAAGAAGCCGATGACGCGGGGATCGCCGTCGACTACGAGCTCGCGCTAAAAGTGTGATGATGTGTGACGAGCGGACGGCCGTAGACAACTCGTCTCAGGCCGATCGTATCAGCAGGGGTAGGGGAGCGTCCTGTGGGCCTCGGGCGTGCGCCACGGCGGCGCGGATAATACTGCCGCCGAGGCGTCCACCATGCTCCATCCACGGCGCCACCGACAGGTCCATCGCGAACTCGTGACCGTCTTTGTGCCGGCCGATCAAAGTCGTCGCGCGGCCGGTGACGTGGTTGACATCCGATGCAAACGCCTGGTTCAGGTCCTGTTAGTGACGGGCCGCTCCTCTAAGGGCAGCGGCGAGCCATCCTCGCGTGTCGTCGCCCCGAGCGATGCGGCCAGGGGCCGCCCGCGCATCTCTACGAGGGGGCGGCCCAGGATCTCCTCCGCTGTCGCGTTCGCGTCCACGACAAGCCCCGTGGCGTCGCGCACGACCACGCCACAGATCAGGGCCCCGGACGCCATGGGAACTATGCCGCGCTCCGGTCCGTCCGGGGACGATATTGGACTCGGCTGGCACGTCTCGCGCGGTTCAACGCGGTCCAGCGCCGCGCCGGCCCCCCACGGCGCGTCCTTCAGCCATTGTTCTAGTTCCGGCGCCGGTAGCGGACGCGTGAGGTAGTAGCCCTGCGCCAGCGTGCATCCCAACGCCCGCAGCCGTTCCCAGGCCGCCGGCGTCTCGACCCCTTCGGCCACGACCCGCAAGTCCAGCGCGTGCGCGATGGCGACCACCGCCCGGACGATGGCCGCATCGGTGACGTCGGCCGTGTCCCCCAGTCCCAGCACAAAGCTTTTGTCGATTTTGACCTCATCGACGGGCAGCCGTTTGAGGTAGTCCAGGCTCGAGTACCCTTTACCAAAGTCGTCGATAGCTATCCGCACGCCTAACTCCGTCAGTCGCGTCAGTGTGACAAGGGCGTGCGCCGGGTCGACCATGAGCGCGCTTTCGGTGATCTCCAGAGTGAGTTGAGCGGGCGCCACGGTGTAGCGGTCCAGCAGGTCCGTCACCAAAGCGAGCAGGGTTGGATCGTGCAGCGTCCGCGCCGACAGATTGACGGACACGTCGAGGTCGAGCCCCGCCGTCTGCCACGCCTGCGTCTGGCGCAGCGCCGTCGCGAGGACCCAGGTGGTCAACGGGGCGATCAGGCCGGTCTGCTCGGCCAGGGGAATGAATTGGTCGGGCGGGATAAAGCCGCGCTCTGGGTGCGGCCAGCGGAGCAACGCCTCGACGCCGCTGACGCGCCCGCTGACGAGGTCGACCTGGGGCTGATAATAGAGCTGGAGGGTGTCCTCGGCCAGGGCCTGGCGTAGCGCGCCCATCAAGGCCAGCCGCTCAGGGTCGTGCTCATCGGCGGCGGGATCGTAGAACGCGTAGCCGCTGCGCCGGCGCTTCGCCTCATACATCGCCACATCGGCCTGGCGCAGCAGCGTCGCCGCGGGGGGGTCTCCTCCCCCCGCCAGGGCAAGAGCGACACCCACGCTCCCCTCAACGCCCAGATGGTGACCCTCGATCTCGATGGGCGCCTCCAGAGCGGCGAGGAGCGCCCGCGCCACCTGGAGAGCGCCGGCCGCATCGGTCGCGGGGAGGAGCACGGCAAACTCGTCACCCCCCAGGCGGGCCACCGTATCTGTATCGCGCAGCGCGCCGCGCAGGCGCGTGGCAACGTGCTGCAGCAACACGTCGCCCACCTGGTGGCCCAGGGTATCGTTCACCTCCTTGAAACGATCGAGGTCCATCAGCAGGAGCGCGAGGCCTACGTGGCTCCGCAACGCCTGCCCAAGCCGGTTGTGCAGGAGGAGGCGGTTTGGTAGGCCGGTGAGAGGGTCGGTCGTAGCGGTCGTTTCCAGTAAGGCGTTGGCCTCTTTGAGGGCGCGGTTGCTATCGTAGGTCTCGCGCACCTCGCGGTTCAGGGCCTCCAGGTTGCGCGCATACTCCACGGTTTCCCGATAGAGCCGGTTGTTTTCCAGCAAGGCCATGAGTTGACGCGCAACCACGAGCGCCGCGAGCGTCCCGCCACCGATATAGACACCCGTGGCGAGCCGCACATCTCCCGGGGCGCGCACGGCGACGACGACCAACGCCGTTACCGGCAGGAGGACCGCGTAGGGGAGCAACACACGCCAGAGGGGACGGTCAGTGGGGCGCGTGTCCTCCCCGACGGGCGCGACGGCGCGCCCATCCTGCCACGCGGAGCCATTGGCCCAGGCGAGACGCAAGGCCCGCGCGGCGAGGCCCAGGAGCATGTAACCGAGGGGCCACCCGACATCGAGCAGTTCACCCGTGGCATACGCGCTATGCAATTGCTGGATGTCGTAGATGGAGTCCGTCACCACGATGACGCTTAACGCGCACACCAACAGGACGATGGCTGCCCGGATGTGACGGTCGCCCAGATGGTGAGACAGGAGCAGCAAACAGGCGATGAGAACCAGGTCACAGAGAGGATAGGCGGCCCCGACGATGCCGCCGAGCGAGGACACACCGCTCTGCAAAACCGTGGGTCCCACGATAAAGTACCAACTGAACGTGACGATGGCCGCCATGATCATCAGGCCATCGAGCAGCACGCGGGCGCGGACGGCCCGCGGCAGGCGACGCGCGGGCAGGAATAGGATGCCGAGCAGCAGCGATGGGTACAGGGAGAGATAGACCGGATCGGCCCAGGACGGGAAAGGCATCGGGCTGACGCGCGACACATCCTCGTAGATCGTATAGATGATCTGCCCCAGCGCCTCGCTGAGCACGCTCAAGCCGAGGAGCATCGGCGCCCAACGTTGGGCGGAGCGCGCCGCGGGACGTGGTCGAGCGCCGGCGCGGCGTCGGGTCCGCCAGCCACGGATGTCGACGCAGAGGGGCAAAACTAGGAGGAGGCCGAGGAACTGCGCCACATTGTCCACGGCGACGAAAACGTCGGGTGTGGCGGGCTTGACGATTAGCCACGCGACGAGGGCCAGGGCATAGATGAGGACGAACCCCGTGCTGTAGCGGGGCCAGGACACAGACCAACGACCCATTGTGTACAGCTACTCCTGTATACGGCTCTCCTGAGGCGCCGACCGCCGCGACTGAGGTGGCGGTGGCTCTAGCTACTATCGGGGTTCCGCGGGCCGGGCACAATAGCCTAACTCGGTCAAGCCAAAACCAGGTCACATCTCTTGCGCTAGCAGATCCCAATTGACCCTAGGTGCGGCCCTCGCGCAACAGGCCGACCGCTGTGCCGATGCGTCGCTGCCGCGTTTCGGCGCTCTTGGCTCCCTCGATCGAGAGCACGACCCGCCGCTTGTTACTATACGACAATCCGTCGAAGAACCGTCGGGCGTCCGCGTCACGGTCGAGGGCGTCCGCGAAGTCGGGCGGCACGGTCACCTCGCGCGGCTCAGTGTCGAGGTCGATGTCGACCTCCACCTCGTCGCCGGCGGCGACGGCGGCGCTCGCGCGGCTCTCCGCGCTGACCCCTACCATGAACACCCCGCCCATCAGCGCCACGCTGCTGCGGTAAGTGTGCCCGTTGATCGTGACGCGGACCGGCGGCCGCTTGCTCGGCCCGAGGCTCTCCACAACCTCGGCCGGAACATGGATACCCGTAGCGGTCTTGCCGTGGAGCTCGATGATGGCACGGAATCGCAAAACCTTCTCCTTGAATATACATTCACGCGGCGCTGCGCTGCGCCGCTCCAGGGCAAGCTATAGGCCCAACCGGACCACGGCGGGCGCGGCGGGCAACGTCAGCGCACGACGAACACCGGGACGGTGGCGTGACGCACGACGCGGTCGGCCACCGAGCCGATGAGAAAACGCTTGACCGCGCCCATGCCTCGGATGCCGACGAGGATCACGTCGAAACGGCCCTCCCGGGCTGTGTTAATGATCTCCTCGGCGGGGTTGCCCGCCTTGAGCAGCGTCTTCGCCTTGATACCTAATTCTTCCAGGATCGCGGCCGCCTCGTCCAGCTGCCGGCGATGCTCGTCGGCGTCGCTGGTCGGGTCGACCGCGTCCGCGATCTTGGGGCTCCCCGCCAGGGTCGGCGCGACGCTGATCACGCTCACACTCGAGCCCTCCGAGGCCATGTGAGCGGCCCAGTCGAGCGCGCTCCTGGCCTGCTCCGACCCGTCATACGCCACGAGGATCTTTACCTTCATCGCTCTCCCCTCCTTCGCTCGAGGCCATCTTGATGGTCTCGGCGGCTTCCCTCACCCCCAGCCCCCTCTCCCGCGCGCGGGAGAGGGGGCTGGGGGTGAGGGCTTGCGGCTATTCGGCCTCGGCCGTCAGGTCGCCGATATATTCGTTGACGCGCTCGTCGGAGAGACGGACACGGATGGCGAGCGCGTAGATCACAATGCTGAACACGGCCATGGCCACGATGTCCCAGCCGAAGGGGAGGGCGTTGCGCGGCCCGTTCAGGCCGATGATGGGCACGGAACTGAGCGTGTGGATGTCGAAGCTGCTGAGATAGGAGATGACGCCCAGGCCGAGCAGGTACGGCCAGAGCCAGGCCGCGCTGGCCCAGTCAAGCGAGGGCCGTCGCGCGGGCGCGCTGGTCGCGAACGAGATGGCGAGCAGGATGAAGCCAATCAGGATGGCCACGATCAGTTTCCACACTACCGCCCAGCCGGAGAACAGGATGATCTCGTTGGCCACGATGAAGCCTAGCGGCGCCAGGACCGCCCCGCCGGGGAGCCGGAAGGGGCGCTCGCGCGCGGGGTCCTGCAGGCGCAACGCGCCCAGGGCCAACGGGGCCATCGCGTAGGCGATGACGGTCGCCGACGAGATGAAGCCCACCAACTGCTGCCAGCCGGGGAACGGCAGGAAGACGAGCATGCCGCACAGGAACGAGAACGCGATGGCGTAGACCGGGACGCCGCGCGCGCTCAGTCGCGCGCCGAGATCCGGAATATAGCGGTTGCGGGCCAGCGCGAAGGTCAGCCGGGAACTGGTGCCGACGTAGAGCAGACCCGTGCCGCCGGGCGAGATGATCGCGTCGGTGTAGAGCAGGAACGCCAGCCAGCCCAGCCCGAGAGCCACGGAGAGCGCGGCGAAGGGCCCGAAGATCTCGCCCGTGCCCTTGAACGCGACCGCGCTCCAGCCCTTGGCCAGACTGGCCGGATTGAGCGCGGCCGTGAACGCGATCTCCAGCGCGATGTAGAGGATGACGCCGAGGATCATGGAGCCGATCACGGCGATCGGGATGTTGCGCCTGGGGTTCTGGCTCTCGGCGCCGAGCTGGATGGCCTGCTCGAACCCGAGATAGGCGAAGATCACGCCTCCGGTGGCGATAGCCTGGAAGACGCCCTTCCAGCCGAACGGCATGAACCCGCCGCCGGCGGTAAAGTTACCCGGGTGGAACGACGTCAACAGGAGCACCACGACGGTCAGCAGGGGGATGGCGATCTTCCACCACACGGCCACCTTGTTCGTTTCAGAGAGCCACTTCACGCCCATGATATTGATCGCGGAGAAAAGCAGCATCAGCGCCGCGGCCACGGCGTAGCCCAGGAGGGTCAGCACCGGGAGGCCGCCGGATATGGCGGTCAGCCCCTTGATATAGTTGGAGGCGTACTGCAGCGCCGCCTCGACCTCGATGGGCGCGGTAGTCACGGCGCCGAGGAAGGCGAACCAGCCGGCCGCGAACCCGATCATGCTGCCGAAGGCGTAGTGCGGGAAGCGCGCGCTGCCGCCCGCGACAGGGTACATCCCGCCCAACTCGGCATGAATCAGCGCGAGCAGAATGACCGCCGCCCCGCCGACGATCCACGAGACCAGAGCTGCGGGTCCGGCCACGAGCGACGCGTTGAGCGCGCCAAACAGCCAGCCCGACCCGATGATCGAGCCGACCGACGTGAACAGTAGCCCCACCAACCCGATGTCGCGCCGCAGTTTGCGCTCGGCGACGGGCGCGACGGCGATACTCGATTGAACCACCCCCATGGGCGTAACCTCCCCTCATCCGCTCATGCGGGGCCAGCAGGGCCTCGATCGTGCCGCTGTCCTGCCCCTATCATGGTTAGGCAGAGTCTATCACGAATGCGGCCGGCGTGTGGACGCGCCCGTGGTCAGGAAACGGCGCGGCCGAACGAGCGGATGGGGGGAGTCAAAGAGAGGAGGACATCGTGACCTTCGAGACGAAAGTAGCGCTGCTGGTGCGCGACGATCTGATGGCTTGGCAGGAGCTCAACGTCGCGGCCTTCCTGGTCAGTGGCATCGCGGGCGCGGCGCCCGAGGCCATGGGTGAGCCCTACCTTGACGCCACGGGACGGCGCTATATCCCCCTGCTCGGCCAGCCGATGCTGATCTTCGCCGTGTCTGGCGCCGACATCCTGAAAGCGCGGCGGATCGCGCTGGAGCGAGGGTTGACGACCGCCGCTTATGTCGCGGCCATGTTCACGACCGGCCACGACGCCGCGAATCGAGAGGCTTTCCGTGCCGAACCGGCCGACACCCCCGACCTCGTCGGTCTGGCGCTACGCGGACCGAAGAAGGACGTGGACAAGGCGACGAAAGGCCTCAGGCTGCATCCGTAGCGCCACTCCCCCGCGTCCACTAAAACTCCGTGTCGTCGGTGTAAGCATGGTGGGGTGGGCGGCCCCTCGTCAGCGGGCAGGGCGGCCGCTGGCGTGGGTGTCGGCGAAGTTCCAGACCGCGCGCAGGAACTGGTCGGGGGTTTCGATCCAGGGGACGTGGCCAGTGGCGGTCAGCGCCTGGAACTGCGCGCCGGGGATGGCGGCGGCGTAGGCGCGGCCGTAGCCGGGGTCGACGATCTGGTCGCTGTCCCCAGCGCGTCTACGTACTTCTACAGTACATATCTTTATAGATATAGATAGTCGTCGTATCCGTAGAGGTCTTGATATGCGGATAAGTGGGCGATGTGGCCTACGGTGCGGCCCATTCGTATGGTCGCGTGGGTGGGACAATATGTGGATGAATAGAGGGTGTTGGGGATAACGGTCGGGTGAGCCGGACGGAGCGGCCTTTTTTATCCCCAACTATTCTATATCTAACCACAGATGTGAGCCAGTAGCATGACAACTTATCCACCGTTAAGGCCCCTTATCCACACATTAAGGGCGCTTATCCACACAGCAAACGGCGGGCCTGCGACGGGAGCGGGGCGGCACATAACACGGTGAAACGACGCATTGCCGTTACAGTAGTGCATACTGCTCCGCGTGCGATGGGCTGAGGCTACCGCAGGCGGGCGTACAGCACGCTCTGCAAAAGGGCGAGATCACCGTTCATTCCCGCGATAGAGGCCATAATCATGTCCTCCTGAGAGAGATTCTGCCACGATAACGCGAAGCCGGCGTTACGGGCCAGTTGGCGCATGAACTCTCGCTGTGTCCGGCCGTTGCCCTCGTGGAACGGGTGGATAGCGTTGATTTCGGCCAGGTAGTGGGCGGCGCGCTGGGCGAACGTGGCCACGTCCAGCCCTTTGAGATGCTTCTCTGCGGCCAGATCGGCGAACACCGACGTGGCGTACCGTTCCATGAACAGGAGCGGTGCAAAGTCGGTGTTTCCCTTGCGAATGTTGACGGTGCGCAACTCCCCTGCCCACAGATACACATCCCGGAAAAGATGTCTATAGGATGGCGCGGAGATGGATTAGGTCGAAACG
>JAABUQ010012875.1_pt1 | contig 10284 bp, 7 predicted proteins | sample 5560001 | NCBI WGS metagenome assembly JAABUQ01 (sample SAMN10711888, study PRJNA513371) | rock metagenome | isolation source: Antarctica rocks | place: Antarctica: Victoria Land, Finger Mt nord | collected 2015-12-18 | reverse complement strand
ACCTGCTCGTTCTCGACATGGATTTCGACACGAAGCAGACCAACGTGCTGCTCAGCCACAGGACGTCGACGGGCACGCGTGTACCCGTCATCGGCCTGACGCGTCGGCGTGATCTCACGACCAAGCTCGCCGCCTTCGAGGCTGGCGTGGATGACATCCTGATCGTTCCGTTTGCACCTCAGGAGCTACTAGCGCGAGTGCTCGCGCTCCTGCGGCGCTCTTATCGCGACGCGGTGACGTTCACGCCCGTCATCAAGATCGGTGAGCTCGAGATAGACATCCTCAAGCGGACCGTCCGCGCCGGCAGCTCAGAGCTGCATCTGACGAGCCTGGAGCAGAGCATGCTCTACTTGTTGGCAGCCAACGCTGGCCGCGTCGTCACCCGCGAAGAGATCCTCGACGCACTGTGGGGCGCGGACTACGTCGCAGAGAGCAACATCGTCGACCGCCAGATTCGCAACCTGCGCTTGCGGCTCAAGGACGACTGGCGGGAGCCACGTTTCATCGCCACCGTCCCAGGCCAGGGCTACCGCTTCCTGCCTACCTTCACAGCCGACGCAGAAAGCGGGCGAGCTTCCTGAGGTCTGAGGTAGCACGGCACCGAGGAACCTGAAGCCGGTGCAGGACCTCGCGATTCTGGCCCCGCAGAGCCGACGAAGTTGACCGACAACGCCTTGCCGTTCAACTTATCGCAGACCAGCGAACCGGATGGATCCGCCAGGGCCACGGGAACAAGCCAGGCACCAGCGCCAGCTCGGACGGAACTTGCCGCGGCAAACCGGCAACCAGACCAAGTACAGCCCGTGGCCATGCTGAGGTGACACAGAAAGCTTGACCGATGGGCGTAAAGATCACCCCGGCTGAAGGCTTTTCGGCCGCCCCGCTAGACATGCAGCCATGGTCCGCGGCGGTGAGGGCAAAGCGGGAAAAGGGCCGAGTGAGCCGACAGACGCAAAAGGTCCGCGCGAGCGAATCCCCACGCGGCGGACCGGTCGCGTTGCCCTGAACCGTGTTGCGCCCGGGCCGGCTAGCCAGGGGCATTACCACCCGAGACCAGGTGCTGTCCAAGCACGGCGGCGAGCGCGGTCTTACCTGTGCGGGCCCCCCCGACAAGGTGAATCCGGCTGGCCTGCATCTCGCAATGGTAGGCAGCCACCGCTCAAACAAACGGCACGTGTGCTAGCCTGCCAGCTGGTGAACGAGGCGCAGTTCGGTGAGTTTCGGAGCTTCGTAGAGGCCGGCGTGGCGCGTCGCCACCTGCCCGGCGTGGCGATCGGGTTGTTGCATGATGGCATCGAGCACACCGCCGCGTTCGGGGTCACGAATGTGGACCACCCGCTGGCGGTGGACGGTGACACGCTCTTTCAGGTCGGGTCGATCACGAAAACGTTCACGGCCACTGCGGCGATGCGGCTGGTGGATGAGGGCCGCCTGGATCTCGATCGACCTGTACAAGCGTACCTGCCCGAATTCAAGGTTGTAGATTCAAGCGCCTCCGCCACCGTCACGCCGCACCACCTGCTAACCCACACAGCCGGCTGGATCGGCGATTTCTTCCCCGACACCGGCCGCGGCGATGACGCCCTGGCGCGCTATGTCGCCGAAATGGCAGGTCTGGAGCAACTCACGCCGGTCGGCACCATGTACTCATACTGCAACTCCGGATTCTCGTTGCTTGGCCGGGTGATCGAGGTGGTCACCGGCGAGACCTTCGAGGCGGCGCTCAAGCGACTGGTGCTGACGCCGCTCGGACTGGACCACTCCTTCCTGTTCCCCGAACAGGTCATGACCCATCGCTACGCGGCAGGCCATACAGCCAGCCGCGACGGGAACATGCGGGTGCTCCAGCCGTGGAACCTGACACGGTCCACGACTTCGGCTGGCGGACTGGTCGCCAGTGCGAAGGACCAGTTGCGCTACGCTCGGTTTCACATGGGCGATGGGACCACGGCTACCGGCGAGCGAGTGCTGACGTCGGCGGCGCTGCAGCCCATGCATCAGCCGCTGGTGCCGGCCAGCGGGCTGCCACAACGCGCGGTTGGCCTGGCCTGGCACATCGGTGCGAACAACGATGTCTCGCACGGTGGCGGTACCTATGGCCAGAGCACATTCCTGATGTTCTGCCCGGACCAGGGGATCGCGCTGAGTGTGCTGACCAATGCGTTCAGTGGGGCGGATCTCGCACTGGAGGCGACCAACTGGGTGCTGGAGCGGTTGGCCGGAGTGAGCCGATTGCAGACGCCGGTGATAGCGGTGGCCAGCGACGTGCTGGACAGCTGCCCTGGTTTGTACCGGAGCCAGCTGGATGACGTGGAGCTCGGCCGACTTGGCGACGCGCTCGTGGCGCGCTCGACCTCCCGCGGCGGGTTCCCCACGCGCGACACGCCACCACTACCGGATGCGGTACCGCCGCTGATACGGATGGGGTTCTACGCCGAGGACCGCCTGGTCGGTCTCGACCCCCCGTTTCTGGAGACCCGAGCCGAGTTGATCCGTGGACCGGAAGGCGGCGTCTCCTGGCTCCGCTTCGGCGGCCGAATCCATCGCCGGGTCCACTAATTCGCCGTACCGCTTCGCCGCGAGATCGGCGCGCCAGTGGGCATCGACGTGGTGCACGTTATCGACGCGGATTACCCTTTGACTGAGCCGCCGGTCAGGCCCTGGACCACGAAGCGCTGGGCCAGAAAGTACAGGAACATCACTGGCACCGCCGAAAACACGGCGCCAGCCATGATCGGGCCCCACAGGAAGACGTCTCCGGTAATCAGGTACTGCAGCGCCAGCGGCACGGTCCGCGTACCCGGCGAGGTGATAAAGATCAGCGCCAGCAGGAGCTCGTTCCAGGCGCCCGCGAACGTAAAAATCGCCGTGGCCACGAGCCCGGGCGCGGACAGCGGGATCAGCACCCGCACGAAGGCGCCCAGCCGGGTGGTGCCGTCGACCATTGCCTGCTCCTCCAGGTCGGGCGGGATACCCCGAAAGTAGCCCATCAACAGCCAGGTGCAGAACGGCACCGAAAACGCCAGGTACACGGCCACCAGGCCATGCAAGCTGTTGCCCAGTTCGAACTGGGCAACAATAATCGACAGGGGTACGAACAACAGCGACGTTGGTGTGAGATATGCCAGCAAAATCAATCGACCGATGCCACGCCGGAACCGATACTTGTAACGCACCAGGCTATATGCGGCTAACGCCGACGCCAGCAACGAGACCAGCGTCACCGCCGAAGCGACAATCAAACTGTTGCCGATATTCACCAGGAACTGTTTGTCGATGAGCAGCACTCGATAGTTGTCGAACGTAATGGCGGTTGGAAACAGCGACGGCAGGCGGTAAATGTCGCGAGATGATTTGAGAGAGATCGTGATCATCCAGTAGATCGGCCAGGCGACGACGGCGACCATGAGTCCGAGCGCCAGGTACTTCAGCAGAGCGCGCAGGGCCATGGCTGCTCAGTCCTCGCGCAGCATGAGCTGCGTCAGGATAAATACCAGCAATGCCAGCGCCGGCAGCAGCGCGACCGAAACCGCGGCGGCCTCGCCAAGACGCTGGCTCTGCAGGCCAAAGAAGGCCAGCACCGGAAAGATCATCGTTGCGTCGGACGGCCCGCCCTGGGTCATGATCCACACGTTCTCAAAGCTGTTCGCCGTCCAGATCGAAGACAACAGCGCGACCAGCAGGATTGTGTAGCGAAGGCTTGGCAAGGTGATGTACTGGAAGCGCTGCATGACGCCGGCCCCGTCGATCTTGGCGGCTTCGTACTGCTCTTCGGGCACGTTCTGCAGCGCCGCCAGAAACGAGATACACCAGAACGGAAAACCGCGCCAGACCGTCGCTATGATCACCGCTGGCATTGCCGTCGAGCGCTGGCCAAGCCAGTCGATTGGCGCGTTGACCAGCCCGAGCTGCTGCAAGAGCAGATCGATGCCACCGCCGATGGGCTGGAACAGCAGCCGCCAGGTCAGAAACGCCACGAAGGCGGGCATCGCCCAGGGCAAGAGGACCCAGGCTCTGAATAGATTTCTAAACCGCAGTTTTTCGTTCAGGAGCAACGCCAGGCCGAGGCCAACAAAGAGTTTGACCGTGTTCGAGACAGCAACCAGGACCACGGTATTGACGACGGCGGCGTCAAACGTCACCCAGTGGATCAAGTAGTCGTAGTTGGCGAGCCCAACCCACTTGCCAGCGTTGCCAACAACTCGATCGGTAAACGAAATAAAGATTGCGTACCCGAACGGATACGCCACCAACGCGAGCAGAATGAGCCCGACCGGCAACACCAACAGGTAGCCCGACATCGCCTCCCGCCAGGCCAAAGACCGAAGCCGCGAAGGCCGTCGCCCCACCCCCGCAACCGCGCCCGCGCGGCTAGCCATCAGCCCTCCACCACGCCCAGGCAGGCCGCATCGCTGCGCTCGCTCCTTGGGGTGTCATCGGACCCAACACGGCCAACATCGCAGCACGGCAGGAACGATCCCCCACGCTTCCCCGAACGACCCCAAAGTGGCGAGCGCAGGGATCCGGGCAGCCGAATACGCCACGACATCCACGGGCTCACGGGCTGCACCTGCGCACCGGGAACTCCCGCATCGGGAACTCCCGCTCCACTGCCTGCAAGCTCCCGCACTGGGAGCGAGCGCAGCGATGCGGGCAGACAAACTCTTCCATGGGTGCAGCGTGCTCGAGCAGGAGCGAGGGCTCAGGTGTATTTTGCGTAGACCGCGTCGCCCGCTTGCTGGGCTTCATCCATTGCGCGATCGGCGTCCCAGCCGTCGACGACGAGACGCTGGATCATCTTCGGCACGATGTAGTTATTGTTGAAGTCAGCGTACGCCGTGTTGTTGACGTCCGTGCCGCTCGGACCAGAGCCATTCTGGGCAAGATCTAGCAGACCGGCATGCAGCGGGTCCTTGAAGGCCTCGTAGCCCGTCTGTTCCTGTAGCACAGGTCCGTAAATCGCCACCTTGTAGTACTCGTTGACGAAGTCCTTTCCAGCAAGATATTCAATCAAGGCTTTCGCCTCGTCGACGTGCTTGCCACCGGTCGGAATGCCCCGAATCTGGGGGGTCGCTGGCGACACGCGTGTTTTGGGTCCACTTGGTAAAGCCGACAGTACCGTCGAATTCATTAAGTCTTTATCGTTCGTCTGCGTCCAGATGTAGACGCTGCCAGTATTGGCAATAAAGATTGCCTGCCCGCTCTGGTAGGAATTGTTGTCGCCGGCACCGTCCCAGGTGGTAACGCCAGGTGGGAAGAGCCCCTTCTTGAAGGCGTCGCCAATCCACTGCAGATAGGCCCGCGTGGCGTCAGACTTGATCGTGCACTTCTTCCCGGCGTCGTCCGCGACGCGTCCGCCGAACGACTGGATGACGCCGACCTCGGTGTTGCCGTCGCCGTTGTTGGCGAGCGTCAGGCCCATGCCATACACGGTTGGCGGTTTCTGCGCCTTGGCCGACCAATCGCTGACGTCCTGCCAGGTCTTCGGCGGCGGGGTCAGACCCGCCTCAGCCAGGACGTCCTGGCGCTGGTGCAGCAAGTTGCCCGAGACGCCGAAAGGAATGCCAGCCCGCGTGCCGCCCAACGTCTTGGGGTCCATCGCGCTGTCGGTCGGCTTGAGCCAGCCACCGTGAGCCTGTCCGATCTTGGCGTACAGGTCGTCCAGCACTTCCAGCTTCTTCTGCGACGACAGCAAGAGCAGCAACTCGAGCCCCATATCCAGCGCGTCGGGCATCGTGCCCGACTCGACCGCTGCGGCGACCTTCTGATTGGTCTCCTGCTGGTTGATCATCACCACGTCGATGTTCAGGTTGTTCTGCTTGCCCCAGTCCGTCACCATCCGACTGAACAGGTTGTTCGCGGCGTCGGAAAAGATCAGGCCACCCCAGTAGGTCATCTTGGCCCCGCCGCCACTGGCGACGGCAGGCGCGGTGGTGGCCCCGGCGGCTGCGGTCGTTGGCTTGGCAGCAAACGGGTTGGCCTGGGTCGGGGCGGCAGGGGGCGCAGCAGCTCCTCCGCCAGCAGGCGCGTTGGTCGGGCTGACTGCAGCTGGCTGGCCCGGACTGCTGCAGGCGGCCAGGAGCCCAGGTATCGCAGCGCCTGCCAGGCCCGAGAGCATGGCGCGCCGAAGCAGCTGGCGCCTGGTCAAGAGATCGAACGCGCGCGGGCGGTCTGAATCGGCCATACGTTCGAGGCTACCACCCCATTAGCCACCTCTCACTGCCGTGTATCTCGGGACGCAAAATCGGGGACAGCCCCAAGCAAAGTATCGCTCAGCAATCCGCGTAGGCGGCGGCAGAGTGGAGCGGGAAGGGGGCTCGCGGCGCTTCCCGCCACTGAGGGTGGCAAAATCTGAATCAGTAAGGCCGAACCGCGACGAACACGTGTAGCAAGCGCTGGACCTCTGAGTGGCGGAACGGCCGCATCTCGGCTTTAAAGCCAACCTCCGCCAGCAACCGCAACCAATCCGCCGCGGCGAATAAGCCCATCTCGTGCCGATCAAGGATCGTTCGCGGCGGCTCGCCCTCGACGTGTAGCAGGCAAGCGTAGTCGGTCAGGTAGGTGTTGTCCAAAGGATCCGGATCGAACGTCCACTCCAGGTAGCGCAAGGCACGCCCGTCGTTGCCGTCGTGGCCGCCGTGCTCGGTGTCGGCAGCAAAGTTTTCGCGGATCGCATCGGGGGCAAACAGCGCCACGCCGCCACTGCGGCAGTGTACATAGGCAGTCTCCAGTGCCTGGCGCAGGTCGTGCTCGGTGGTTAGATACGAGATCGCATCGTGGGCGAAGACGGCGTCGAACTGAGAGCCCAGACGCAGCCTGCGCATGTCGCCCACCACGTGCTGGCATTCCGGGTTCTGCGCCTCGCTGAGGTTGACCATGCGCGGCGAGAGATCCGTCAGCGTAACCCTGGCGATCGCGCGTTTGTAGTGCCAGGCGTTATTGCCCGCGCCAGCACCCAACTCCAGTAGCGTGCCTGGCGTGAAGCCGGCAACTTCAGTCAGGGTCCGTAAATAGAATTCTGCCTCCTCCGCGTAGTCGTCGGCGGCCGTGAGCAGCAGGTACCAGTCGGCGAGATCGAGGTACATCAGGGGCAATGCGTCAGCCATGTGCGGCAGGGTAACTCGCGGCCCAGCCGTGCCAGTGCAGCCACTCCCGGCGCCACGCGTGAAACACACCCAGCGCTAACGCCCTGTCTCCACCCCGCGACTGGCAGCGCGCCCGTTGGCTCAACGTGGGGCGGGCTCTAGAGAGGCGAGGATCTCGTCTTTGAAGGCGAACAGCGCCGGCAGCCCACCGGTGTGGATAAAGATCACCCTGCTGTCTCGACCGATGACGCCAGACCTGGCGTGATCGATCAGCCCGGCCATTGCCTTGCCGGTATACACCGGGTCCAGGAGCAGACCTTCCGTGCGGGCGGCCATGCGCATGGCCGCGAGACTGGCTGTCGACGCGGCGCCGTACGCCTGCCCGACATACTCGTCGTAGCTCTCGACGTCCTCCGGCCCGAGCTCCATTTGCCAGCCGAGCGTCTGCAATGCGTCGCGCGCACCCTTGAGCGCGCCGGGGATACGGTCGTCCCCGAAGCGTTGGCTGATCGCGGGCGTGCGGAATCTCCGCCCCAGTAGATGCTTGCCTAGGATCAGGCCAGCATGACCCTTGTTGCCGCTGGCCATGTAGAGGTCGGTCGGATCGAGCCCGAGCGCATCCATCTGCTCGACGATCTCCAGCGTGCACAGGAGGTACGCCAGCGCCGAGCCCCTGGCGAAAGCACCGGCGTGGTTCATGACATAGGGCCGCTTGCCTAGCTGGCGTACCTCGTCGGCAGTGGCGTGCAGCGCGCGATCCATGTCCGTTGGGTCGCCACCGTGAACGAAGCGGACCTCGGCGCCCAACACACGGTCGACCAGCAGATTGCCCTGCCACTGCCAGTCGCGGTCGGTGTGCAGCACCAGGATCGTCTGCATGCCCAAGCGATTCGCGGCGGCGGTCGTCTGGCGAGCAGAGTTGGATTGCGCCTCCAGGCCTGCGATAAAGACCTCCGCCTGCTGTTCGACAGCTTCCGCCATGCGGAACTCCAGGTTGCGCGTCTTGTTGCCGCCAAAGGCAAGACCGGTCAGGTCGTCGCGCTTGATGAACAATCGCTTGAGGCCGAGCTCAGCGGCCAGGCGCGGGGCCTCCTCAAGCGGCGTCGGCAACAACGCCAGTGGAACGCGGGGCAGGCGCGCGACCCGCGCGCGAATCTCGGCCGCGGAGACCGGAACCGTTACGCGCTCGAGCGTCTGAGTCATTGCTGCTGGACCTCGGCCACGTTGCCGGCGCGAAACTCGTCGGCAGCGGCCGCCAGCAGCTCCGGATTGAGAAACAGGTCGGCGACCGTCATGGCCATCGCTTTTGCGGCGTGCGCCTGGCCGACCATGCCAGCTGATGACTTCGCGTACTCGGTGAATTGCAGCGAATGCCCGGGCACGCCCGTCGGCGCGATGGCGATCGACGGGTGCAGCGCCGGCATCACCTGGCTGACGTTGCCCATATCGCTGGAACCGGAGCCACGGGTGGGATCCGGCGGTGTTTCGGCTACGCCCAATACCGCGAGATTGTCCTTGAACACACGCGCCAGCGTTGGGTTGCTGCGCATCGACGAGTACCGCTTGCTGGGAAACCGGTACTCCAGTCGCGCGCCCGTCGCCTCGGCGCCGGCGCGAAAGCAGGCCAGCACCCGCTGCTGGAGGTCGTCCAGGTATGCGTCGTCTTTGGCCCGCATGAAGAAACGCCCGGATGCATAGTCTGGCACGACGTTCGGCACCGCACCACCGTTGGTGATGATCCCGTGAATCCGCGCGTCAGAGCGAATATGCTGGCGGAGCGTGGCTACGCCCATGTAGCCGATGACCAGCGCGTCGAGGGCGTTGATGCCGTCCTGAGGTTTGGAGGACGCGTGGGCGGCCTTGCCGAAATACTCGACGACTACCTCCTGCATCGAGATCAACGACGCCACAACCTCGGTCTTCATGCTGGGATGAACCATCATCGACGCGCTGATCCCGTCGAGCACACCAGCTTCCACGAGGTAGGCCTTGCCGCCGCCAGATTCCTCGGCTGGCGTACCGACCACCACCACCTCGCCTGGCACATTCGGCAGCGCCTCTTTGAGCGCGATCGCGGCACCGACAGCGCTGGTGCCGATGATGTTGTGGCCGCAGCCGTGGCCGATGCCCGGCAAGGCGTCAAACTCGGCTAACAGCGCGACCGACGGTCCGTCGCCGCCGCGATAGCGCCCGACGAAAGCCGTCTCAAGGCCGCCCACGCCCCGCTCGACGGCAAATCCGGCGTGCTCCAGGAATTCGGTCAGCCACGCCGCTGCCTGGCGTTCCTGAAAGGCGATCTCCGGCTGACCGTGAATGCGCAAACTGAGCGCGTCCAGTTCGGGCTTGAGACGATCGACCGCCTCCTGCAGGGCGGTCTTGAGCGATGTTTCCTGAGCAACGGTCATGCGAACGTAAAACCCTTCGTGTGTTTGGAGAAGGCTAACGAGAGCGGCGGAGGCGCGGATTGAGCAGGTCGCCCAACCAATCGCCCATCAAGTTGACAGCAAGCACAGTGAGGCTGATCGCCAGCCCCGGAAAGGTAGCTACCCACCAGGCGCTGCCCATATACGACTGGCCGTCGTTGAGCATGCCCCCCCAGCTGGGCGTATTGAGCGGCACGCCGAGTCCGAGAAACGACAGCGCAGCTTCGGTGATGATGACCTGCGCGAACTGGAGTGTCGCGAGCACCACGAGGGCGCTGAGCGTGTTCGGCAGAATATGACGGACCATGATCCGCCCGGCGCGCGCGCCGAGCGTGCGCGCGGCTTCGACGTACTCTTTTTCGCGTAGCGACAGAACCTGAGCGCGCATGACGCGCGCGTACTGAACCCAGCCGGTGAGCGCCAACACGATTACCAGGTTGCCCAATCCGATGCCCAGCACGCCGATCACGGCAATCGCCAGAAGGATCGACGGAAACGCAAACTGAATGTCCGCCAGACGCATCAAAGCATTGTCGATCCAGCTGCCGAAGTAGCCGGCTACCAATCCGGCCGTCGCCCCGACGAGCAATGCCACCGCAACGGCTGACAGCCCGATCTCGAGGGTGACCCGACTGCCGAAGACCAGTCGACTCAGCAGGTCGCGACCGAGCTGGTCGGTGCCCAACAGGTGATCGGCGCTGCCGCCGGCGATCCAGCTGGGTGGGCGGTTCTTGAGGGCGATGTCCTGGGCGTTCGGGTCGTGTGGCGCAACGAAT
>JAABUQ010012873.1_pt1 | contig 10284 bp, 11 predicted proteins | sample 5560001 | NCBI WGS metagenome assembly JAABUQ01 (sample SAMN10711888, study PRJNA513371) | rock metagenome | isolation source: Antarctica rocks | place: Antarctica: Victoria Land, Finger Mt nord | collected 2015-12-18 | reverse complement strand
AATGAGCGAAGTGGACCCGATTGAACTCGCTATCTTCAAAAGTTCATTTCACTCGATTGCGGAAGAGATGGGCGTGGCGTTGCGGCGCACTGCCTTCTCGCCGAACATCAAAGAACGGCGCGACTACTCGAGTGCCGTGTTCGATGCAGCCGGTCAGGTCATCGCTATGGGTGACGATATGCCGGTGCATCTTGGGTCGATGCCGATGTCGGTTCGCGCCGCTTTGGACAAACTGTGTTTCGAGCCGGGTGACATCGCGATCCTCAACGATCCTTACGCGGGGGGCACGCATCTCCCCGACATCACGCTGGTGGTGCCCGTTTTTTACGGGCACACGAGTACGGCCGCGTTTTACGTAGCGAACCGCGCGCATCATGCGGATGTGGGAGGCATGTATCCGGGATCGATGGGGCTCTGCCGTGAGATCTGGCAGGAAGGCGTGCGGATTCCTCCCGTGAAGTTGGTGGCGGGCGGCGTCACGAACCAGGCGTTGTTCGACCTGATTCTTTCAAACGTACGCACGCCGCGAGAACGGCAGGGAGACTTGACGGCGCAGATTGGCGCCTGCCGGATTGGGGTGGAACGCGTCACTGAATTGGTCAACAAGTACGGCTTCGAGCGCGTGAATAGGAATGCGGCCGCGCTTCTGAACCACTCCGAGCAGTTGATGAGAGCGGAGTTGGCGCGGCTGCCCGAAGGCGTTTTCAGCGCGGAGGACTTTCTCGATAGCGACGGGATAACGAACGATCCGGTAAGGATCGCGGTCACGATCAAGACCGATCCGAAAGAAAGACGAATCCGTTTTGACTTCAGCGAATCCGCGCCTCAGGTGTCGGGCAGCTTGAATGCCGTCGCCGCGATTACTTATTCAGCGGTGTTCTATGTGTTGCGGTGTTTGTTGCCGGAAGAAGCGGCGCCTACTGCTGGACTCATGCGCCCAGTGAAAGTGGTAACGCGTCCCGGTACGGTGGTTGACGCGCGCTCGCCTGCGGCGGTGGCAGGCGGGAATGTGGAGACCTCGCAACGTATCGTGGATGTGCTGCTGCGAGCTTTTGCCGAGATTCTGCCGGAGCGGATTCCAGCGGCCAGTTCGGGCACGATGAATAACCTGACGATGGGCGGCATCGATTTAGCTAGCGGTGAAGCGTTTGCCTACTACGAGACCATTGCAGGTGGATCGGGAGCGGGCCCGCGTGCAGACGGCGTTTCGGGCGCGCACACGCACATGACGAACTCTTTGAATACACCGGTTGAGGCGCTTGAATATGCTTACCCACTTCGCGTACGGCAATATTCTTATCGCCGGGGTTCCGGCGGCGCGGGCATGAACCGTGGCGGGGATGGACTGGTCCGTGAAATCGAGCTATTGAGCCCAGCGCAGATCACGCTTTTGACGGACCGCCGTGTGTTCCCGCCTTACGGTCTAGCGGGCGGCGAATCCGGCACGCTGGGTCGCAGTATTCTGACTGAGAATGGCGTTTGGAGAGAGCTGCCGGGCAAGTGCAATATTCAGGCTGATGCCGGAGCGGTGCTGAGAATAGAGACGCCGGGCGGCGGCGGCTGGGGTGAAAGAGAAGATGCAAAGAAGTCGTGAAGAGTGGATGAAGGCCGCCATCAAACTGGCCGTGCAGAACGTGCAGTGCGGGCGCGGCGGTCCGTTCGGCGCTTTGGTGGTGAAGGATGGCAGCATCATCGCGACGGGTGTCAATACGGTGACGTTAACGAACGATCCGACAGCTCATGCGGAAGTAGCTGCCATTCGCGCGGCCTGCGAAGCGCTCGGCGAATTCCAACTGGAAGGATGCGAGCTGTATGCAAGCTGCGAGCCATGCCCGATGTGTTTGGGCGCGATTTACTGGGCGCGGCTGTCCGCTTACTACTTTGCGTGTACACGTGCTGACGCGACGGAAGCGGGGTTCGATGACGAGTTGATTCACAAGCAATTGCACCTGCCGCAAGGAGAGCGCTCCATTCGCGGCAACTGCGTACTAGTTCAAAGCCCGTTAGCGCCGTTCGTGGAGTGGGCGCAAAGCACTCAGAAGCTGCGCTACTAATTGGCTGCACTCAGGAGCGGCGATACTTAGGAGCGATTCAGCGCCACGCGGCGCACGAACTTGACGGCTGGGTTCTCGAATAGCTGCGCGATGACGTTGTCCGGCACAGGCTGATCGGTCTCGACGATGGAGATGGCTATCAGCGGGGCTCCCGAGTTCTTTTCGTCAGCTTCCTGGCGGCCTAGGGCGAAGTTCGCGATGTTGACACCGTTCTTCCCGAGCACTGTTCCCAGGAAGCCAATCACACCGGGAACGTCTTGGTTCTTGGCGTACATGAGGTTGCCATCGAGCGGGGCTTCGCAGGAGATTCCCTCAATTTGAAGCAGCCGCGGTTTGTCGAGCACGACGGCGCCCACAGCTGAAAACGAACCAGCATCGGATTCGAGCTCCATGCGGATGGAGTCCATATGCGATGGTCCGGGTTCGCGCTGTTCCACTACGCGGAAACCGCGCTGCGTGGCAAGTTGCATGGCGTTCACCACGTTGGCGCGATACTCCATGGAACGGCCGAGCACGCCAGCCAGACCGGCGTTGCGGAGAAGCTGGGTGTTGTTGTCGGCTAAGCCGCCGGAGTACTCAAAGCGAATGGTGTGGGCGTTGCCTTCGGCGATATGGCTGAGGAAGAGACCGAGACGCTCGGCCAGATTCACGTAGGGGCCAAGCGTCCGGTACTGCTCGGCCGTGAGCGCCGGCATATTGACTGCGTTGAGAGCGATGCCGCTCTGCAAATACTCGATGAGCTGTTCGACGATGCGAACACCCACGATCTCCTGTGCTTCTTCGGTTGAGCCGGCGATGTGCGGAGTCGCGACCACCGCTTCCAGCTTGAAGAGAGGATCTTCGCCGGGAGGCTCTTTCTCGAACACGTCGAGGGCGGCGCCGGCAACTTGACCCGCTTCGATGGCCTTCTTGAGCGCGGCGGCGTCGATCAGTTCGCCGCGGGCGCAGTTCACGATGCGAACACCCGGTTTCATGCTTGCGAACGCCTCAGCGTTCAGCATTTGGTCCGTTTCGGGTGTCAGGCCGACGTGCAGGGTAATGTAGTCGCTTTGGGCATACAGCTGCGGCAAATTCATCAGCTCGATGCCCTGATCGCGCGCGCTTTGCGAACTCACGTACGGATCGTGACCGAGGATCCTCATCTCAAACGGCTTGGCGCGTTTGACGACTTCGCGGCCCACACTGCCGAGACCAATAATGCCGAGCGCCTTGCCGCGAAGCTCATTGCCTAGAAACTTCTTTTTTTCCCACTTGCCGGATTTGGTGGAAGCGCTCGCCTGCGGCACGGAACGCGCCATGGAGAGCATCAGAGCGAGGGTATGCTCCGCGACCGAGATGGCGTTGCCTCCCGGCGTATTCATGACCAGCACGCCGGCATCGGTGGCAGCGGGTAGATCCACGTTGTCGACGCCCACGCCGGCACGTCCGATGACGCGCAGCTTGGGAGCTTTCGCGAGGACGTCCTTGGTGACCTTTACGGCGCTACGAACCAGCAGAGCGTCGCAGTCGGCCAGATGCGCGGCGTAGGTTTTCGGATCCGCTGCGATCACCTCCCAGCCTGCTTGGGCACGCAGCAACTCCAGGCCCGCCGGTGCGAGCGGTTCAGCGATAAGAATTTTCATTAGTCTTTGTCTAACCGAGGGCTTAGCTCAGCCCTCAGCTAAGTGCGAGCGCTTCCTTCGGGAGAGCTACTTCCGCATACACGTTCTGAACGGCCGCGACACCAGCACCGAAGCGGACCGGATAGCCCTGCCCCGCAAGAATGATTTCGAGCTCGGCAACGACGGCGAACAGATCGTGAAAATCGAAGTAGCCCAGGTGGGCCAACCGGAATATCTGCCCCTTCATGGAACCTTGCCCGTTGGTGATGATGGCGTTGAAGCGGCTGCGAAATTCCTTGATGATGACGCCCGAATCCATGCCTGCGGGCGAGCGAACGGCGGTGACGGAGGAGCCAGGCGATGAAGAGAACAGTTCCAGGCCAAGCTCTTTGACGGCTTCGCGTGTGGCTCGCGCCAGGAGCTGGGCATTCTCGATCAGCTTGTCCATGCCCAGGGCCTTGATGTACTTTAGAGCCTCTGCAAAGGCCAGCAGCAGGGAGGTGTTGGGAGTCCAGGCAGATTCGCCACTGGCGGCGTTCTTTCGTTCCCGCTTGAGATCGAAATAGTAGCGGGCGCCCTTGGCGGAATCGGTCGACGCCCAAGCTTTGGAGCCGACAGCCACAAAGGCTAGACCGGGCGGGATCATGAACGCCTTTTGCGAACCGCCGATGACGATGTCGAGACCCCAGCCGTCGATGTCGAGAGGCATGGTTCCGATGCCGGTGATGGCATCGACAACGAAGATGGCGCCCGTCTTTTTGACGGCTTGGCCCATGGCCTTGACGTCGTGCTGCGTGCCTGTGGACGTCTCAGACGCCTGAACGAAAACGCCTTTGAAGTTCTTGTTTTGAGCGAGTTCTTGTTCTACAGCCGCGGGCTGGACCGCTTCACCGTAAGGCGCCGTGAGAACCGTAGACTTGAGGCCGAAAGCCTTCGTCAGCTCGACCCAGCGCTCGCCGAACTTGCCGGCGGAACAGACCAGCACCTCGTCGCCGGGTGAAAAGAAGTTCTGGACCGAGGCTTCCAGCCCGCCACTGCCGGACGCCACTAGCACCAGGACGTCGTTGGAGGTGCCCAGGACGCTCTTCAGGTCCGCGAGAACCCCCTTGTACAGGTTGCGGAAGTCTTCCGTCCTGTGATGGATGTCCGAACCCATCATGGCGTGCAGGGCGGCAGGCAGAAGAGGGGTGGGGCCGGGCGTCAGGAGGCGCTGTTTCTTGATGTGCATTTCGATCTAAGTGGCTGCTGGGGCGGGAAATTTCAGGATATCTCATGACCGGGCCAGGGCCGCGTTTTACGAAACGAACCCAAATTTACCGAACGAACTGGCCGATTGGGTTCGTTTTTTCAGATGCTGCTTATCGAATCCCGAGAGGACCAAACGCCACTTCTGATTCGCGCCGCCGACGTAGTCGAACTGCTGGAGGAGCGCGCCGTTGGGCATCTGGCTTCTAATATATAAGCGGGTGGGACACATGGCGCGCTGCCCGGTGGTTGCATCCGCTCGCGCCCGCAGAGGCAGCGAGCGTGTACAATTTTGAGCAATGGCCCTGCTCGACAAAGTCCAGAAAGACATGGTCGACGCCATGAAGGCAAAGGACGAAGCCCGTCTGAGCGCCGTTCGGATGATCAAATCGGCGCTGAAGAAGCACGAGGTTGACTCCATGAAGCCTTTGACGGAGGAGACGGAAGCGCAAATTATGAACACGCTTCTGAAGCAGCGCCGTGAATCGGTGGAACTTTTCCGGAAAGGCGGGCGTGAGGAGCTGGCGGCGAAGGAAGAGGCCGAGATTCAGGTGATAGAAGGCTATCTGCCGTCCGCCGCCACCGCCGCCGAACTGGAGGAAGCGGTTGCAGCGGCTATGGCGGAGACGGGCGCGACGTCCGCGAAACAGATGGGCGCCGTGATGAAGGCCGCACAGGGGAAATTGGCGGGGAAGCGCTTGGACGGCAAGGCGCTAAGTGAATTGGTAAAACAGAAACTGAGTTCGTAAGGGCTAAGTACCGTGTCTGCGGTGGAACTCTTCCATACTGCGTCGCGGTATGCCGTCACCGGGGTATCGCGCCCAGACAAACACGTCGCCGCCAGCGCTATCTAATTCTTCGTGTGTGACCTGGTAGTCGGAAATAATGGATTGGGCCAGAGCTTCCTGCACTCGTTCAAAAGGCAAAGTTTGGCCAGAGGAAGTATCGTACGCAACACGGATTTGCCCGCAGAACGAACCGTCCACGAACACCCCTACTACGGGTCCGACCCAAGCCCCATGGGCAAAATTGATGACGCAACCTCTCGCAACCGCGACCCGGGAAGTCTTGCCATGCACCGTAACAATCACTCGGACGAGACAATCCGAGGAGCACGCTATCTCCTGAACTTCTACACGCCTTCCGTCTGCGCTCTGCTGATTGATGATCGTGTGCCAGAACACGAATCCACATCCACAAAGAAGTCCACATAGAGCTAAAATCAGACCGCAGAAAAAGCGAGGCACGTATAATTCTCTCGTTACTTACTTCCAGATTGGGAGCGGTCTTTCTTTGGGCTTGGAGCGTGAGCGTGTGACGTGGTGACACAAATTTTGTCACAATACTATTAAATGCCTTCCGTGAATATCCGTCAATTCGGCGATACGCGCCAGCTTGAAGCCTGGCTAGAAACCGGCAATACGGTGGAACTTCGCGACGGAGAGCGCATTCTGGGCCATATCGTTCCCGAAAGTTCGCGTGCCAAAGCAGAAGCGTGGCCGGATTTTGGAGACCGCGCGAAGAGAATCTTTGGAGAACGGGTGCTGCCGGGCGCAGATTTATTGGTTAACGACCGAGGGCGGTACTGACATCTTCTCGAATCGGTAGTAGCTCAAAAATCACTCCTCACGCGCAACCGGTTTCGGGTTCGCTAAAATAGGGTCCTCGCCTTGAAAATAGGATTTGTAAGTCTCGGCTGTCCGAAGAACCTGGTTGATACCGAGGTCATGATGGGGCAGCTTGTCGGCGACGGGCATGAGTTGACGCCGCATCCGGCGGACGCCGATGTGATCGTCGTCAACACCTGCAGCTTTATCGATCCAGCTAAACAGGAGTCCGTCGATACCATTCTCGAAATGGCCGAGTACAAGAAGACGGGCAAGGCACAACGGCTGGTAGTGGCGGGCTGCTTAGTGGAGCGGTACCGGGCGGACATTCGGAAGAACATGCCCGAAGTGGACGCCGTGCTTGGCACCAATGAACTGGGGCAGATCACTGCGCTGTGCGAAGGCCTCAGTCCCAAGGAGCAGGCTGCGGACCCTTACCTGTATCACGACTTGACGGCGCGGGTTTTCACGACGCCGCGGCATTCGGCTTACATCAAGATTGCGGAGGGTTGCGACCATCCTTGCTCGTTCTGCATCATTCCGCAGTTTCGTGGGCAGTTCCGGAGCCGCCGCTTTGAGAGCGTGCTGAACGAAGCGACACGCATGTTTGCAATGGGCGTGCGAGAGATCAATCTGATTGGGCAGGACACCACCTGTTACGGCGAGGACCTAGGAGTGAAGGACGGGCTGGCGGAGTTGCTGGGCCGATTGGCTTCGATCCCGACGGAACTGCCGAAGTGGGTTCGCTTTCTGTACGCGTATCCGAACAAAGTGACGCAGAAGCTGTTGGATACGATCGCGGCTCACGAGGCGCTGGTCAAGTACATCGACATGCCGCTGCAGCACGCGAGCGCGACGGTTTTGAGGCGCATGAAGCGGGGCGGCACGGGCGACATTTTCCTGAAGCTGCTGGAACGCATTCGCGCCACGATTCCGGGTGTAGCGGTTCGCACCAGCATGATCGTTGGTTTTCCGGGCGAGACCGATGCCGACTTCGAAGCGCTTTGCCAATTTGTGCAGGCGGCGCGGTTCGACCGCTTGGGCGTGTTCTCTTACAGCGATGAAGAGACCAGCGGCAGCTTCTTGCTGGATGGCAAGGTGGACAAAAGAACGATCTACGGGCGCAAACGAAAGCTGATGGCTTTGCAGCGGCGCATCTCGCTCGGACGCAACCAGCGACTGGTGGGCAGCGAATCGCCGGTGCTGGTGGAGGGAGTGTCGAAAGAGACCGATCTGTTGTGGGAGGCGCGGTTGGCGACGCAAGCTCCGGAGATCGACGGCGTTTGCTACGTAAACGATTTCGGCGAGGGTGAGCCGCGGCCTGGCGAGATCCGAATGATGCGGATTACAGAGGCTCACGATTACGACCTGGTGGGTGAGTTGGTTGACGCGCCGGAGCGGTCGTATGTCTCGCGGAAGAGAGAATCGACTGCGTTCCCGATTCTTCCTTCTAGTACGCTGCGCGCTATTCTACCTGCCCGATAATAGAGGCATGGGGCTTCTTTTGACCCAGCTACGTTGTCCCGTCTGCAAGAAACCGGTTTCTGCGGACGATCCGAATATGCCGTTCTGCAGCGACCGGTGCCGCGCGATCGATCTCGGCAATTGGGCCACTGAAAAGTATGTGATCTCAAACCCGAACCATCCGAGCGAGTTCGAAGACACGGAAGAAACGGAGCCGCACGAAGGTCCAGTTCAGTGAACCGGCTGGCGCTTGCGATCGCCACCTGGTTTGGATGCGGCTATTTTCCCTGGGGACCGGGCACGGTGGGCTCAGCGGCGGCGCTGCTGATCGCGATTTTGTTACATCGCTGCTTCGGCAGCGGCCGTCTTACCTTTTTGACCCTCACGTTGGTGCTGCTGGGGCCTGCGATTTGGGCGGCGACTCGCACGGCGCGGCTGGTCAACGTCGAAGATCCGGGCCTGGTGGTGGTCGACGAAGTGCTTGGGCAATGGGTGACGCTTTTGGGGGCGACGACTCCTGGATGGAAAAGCTGGATCGCGGCGTTGGTACTTTTTCGTGTCTTTGACATCTGGAAACCGTGGCCGGTGCGCCGTTTGGAGCGCTTACCGGAAGGGATGGGAATAATCAGCGACGATATTGCGGCCGGAGTTTACGCGGCGCTTATCTTGTATATAGGCGGGCTTTTCAGACTCTACTAAATATGGCGAGCAAACAACACACGGCTGATCCGGCACTAGTGACGCGGCCTAGTATCGCGAACGTGGAACCTGCCGCGGCAATCACCGGAGGCGAACTGCACATACGCGGCGAGCACCTTGCGTCGGGTGGCCGGCCGAGTGTGCGTTTGGGAACGCAAACCGCGCATCTGGTTGTTTCCGGCGATTCCTACATCGTGGCGCGGGTGCCGGAAGCCGCACAGGTGGGCGAGCTGGTAGTTTCGACGGGCAGTTTGGAGAGCGACGTCCGCCAAACTCACCTTGGCATTCAGATCGCGGACAGCCTGCATCCCGTATCGAACCCGGCAGTGGATCAGGAGGGAAACGTATTCAGCACTTTCAGCGGTTCGAGGGGCCAGAAGTCACCGGTATCGATTTATAAGGTGGATACGAACTACAACTCCAAACCGTTTGTGACGGACCTGATGAATCCGACGGGATTGGCGTTCGACCGTGAAGGATTGCTGTACGTTTCGAGCCGCTACGATGGCATCATTTATCAGATCACGCCCACGGGCAACATGTCGATCTATGCGGAAGGGATGGGCGTAGCGACCGGAATTGCGCTCGATCCCGACGAGAACCTTTACGTGGGTGATCGCAGCGGCACTGTTTTCAAGATCAGCCGCTCGCGTCAGATTTATGTATTTGCGACGCTGGAGCCATCGATTGCGGCGTATCATTTGGCATTCGGTCCAGAAGATTACCTCTACGTGTCCGGCCCGACCACGTCGAGCTTCGATTCGGTATACCGGGTTTCGAAAGCGGGCGAGGTGGAGACGTTCTACCGGGGATTGGGGCGCCCGCAAGGGTTGGCGTTCGATGCGGAAGGCCGCCTTTATGTGGCGGCTTCTCTAGCGGGGCGTCGCGGCATTATTCGCCTGGACAAAGCAGGCAATCCGGAACAGTTCCTCTCGGGGCCGGGGATCGTCGGATTGGCTTTCACGCCTTCACGTGCGCTGATTGCCGCCACGCACAACGCGCTTTTCCGGGTGGACGTGGATATCGCGGGACGCCGGCTCGGGTAGAGGAGTATCGCGGTGAGATTCGTTAGCACAGGCAAACGGCTTGCTGACGCGCGCGGCCCAGCTTCAACCAACGGGTGATGGCTAAGGAAGCGGAAATCATCGCGATCGGCAGCGAATTGCTGACGCCCCAGCGCATTGACACCAATTCACTGGCGGTGACCGAGCAACTGAACCTGCTGGGCGTGGAGGTGGTGGGTAAACACGTCATCGGCGACAATCGCGAGCTGCTCACCGGTGCGATCCGGGCGGCACTGCAACGTGCGGATATTGTCGTGCTGATCGGGGGCTTGGGACCGACGGAAGACGACGTGACGCGGGATGCGGCTGCCGCGGCACTCGGCCGCAAGCTGGCCTTTTCGCCAGAACAGGAATCGATTTTGATTCACCGGTTCCGGCAGATTAACCGGCCGATGGCGAAGAACAATCTCCGGCAGGCGTATCTGATAGAAGGCGCTGAAGCGCTGCCCAATCCGAATGGTTCGGCACCGGGCCAATTTATCTCGACCGAGCGTGGTGCAATGGCGCTGCTGCCCGGACCGCCGCGAGAGCTGAAGCCGATGGTGGTGGA
>JAABUQ010012872.1_pt1 | contig 10284 bp, 14 predicted proteins | sample 5560001 | NCBI WGS metagenome assembly JAABUQ01 (sample SAMN10711888, study PRJNA513371) | rock metagenome | isolation source: Antarctica rocks | place: Antarctica: Victoria Land, Finger Mt nord | collected 2015-12-18 | reverse complement strand
GCCAGCTCAAGAACCGCGACTTATAAAGATCGGAGCCTTTCCGTCAACGTATGTGCGCAAAGCTTCGTTGATCATCGTCTGATAGCCTGGCTCGCCGCCGGCTTCTTCCACTCTCTTTAGAAAGTAATCGATGATGTCCTCGTCGATCCTGATCGTGATGCGGGGTGTTTTACCGGTTGGCTCGGGCGACGGTTTAACAATCGGGCCTCGCCTGCCTTTGCTGAAGTCGTAACGGTCTTTCATAGTTGGGCCGCCGTTGATTCAGCCGGTTGCGGAAACAACTTTATGAACCTTTTGTCGTTTGCCCCGTCATTTCATTCCCTTGAGCTCGTCTGGTATTTCGTCACCCTTGCACGGTGGTTCGTTGCCAGCAAGTCGCTCCAGCAAATCATTTGCAGGCCGTTTGGCTGCTTTTCTTTTTCGTTCGTTCCAGTACTCCGCGTCTAGCACGGCGATTTTTTCAGCAAGTGAAACGTTGATGAGCTGGTTGACCGAGCAGTGTTCTTTCTCGGCTATCCGCTGGGCAGCTTTGAGCAAAGACGGCAACAGTCTCAAAGAAAAATTACTCTTCTCCATGTAAAAGTCCTCTCTGGTACATCTCCTTCAGCACATCACTCGGTTGAAGCACCCGAATGTTGAAGCGGGCAGCAGGTTTGAAATCGCGAACGTTGAACGTGACTATCCAAGCATCCGCATTGAATGCGGCCTCAACCACCATTTCGTCATCCTCGTCGTTCAGAACAGGACGATAAGAGAAATCAGGCGTGATCAGATCCGCCACCGCGAGTAAATCGTCAATGAGCGTGCTTAGATCTTCGTCCGTCCAGTCTTGGACTCGGTGCTCCGGCCGATATAGAACATCTTCGTACTCACTCACTAATGGCTGGGTCAACGCTATTTGCACTCGTCCTGAGAGGGCAAGATTGACCAGCAAGTTAGAAGCGCCTTCTCGACTTTTGACCGCGGCTAAAACCACGCAAGTATCAAGAACCAGCCGCATTCAATGATATTGTATGCGAAATCATCAGGCATTCTCAACGATGTGGCTTCGTTACGGCACTGCCTGCCGCATTTACATGAATTCAGAGCTCCAGCAGGGCTTCAATCCAAAGTGGAGATCTTTAGCTTGTAACCGTCATATGATCTAATCGCGCGTTTTATTTTCAGGTTTGGTGAACATCGCTTTACGAGATTCCCAAGCGTCTCAAGGTCGGCCTCGCAGCCCGCGATGACGGAGACCAATACTCCAGGCGGCAGTCTAATGAAGCCTTGCTCGACAACGGGCTCGTCCCTTAAAGTGGGCATGTAGCTTTTTCTAGCAACAATGCGGTACTCGTCTTCGTAACTCCAGTCGGCAGCCTTCGTCAGAACAATCTCTTCTAGGCCCTTCTCTTCAATGTATTTGAACTTCAAATTTGGATACGTAGATCTATATGTGACCTGTTGAGCGAAGCCGAAGAGCGCGTTATCGTCACAAGAAAACTCTAGACAGATCCCGCGATGTCTGTCTGCGTAATGCGACCACATCAGCGTTGAATCGGGGTGCGGTGTCAGACAATAGATGCCAAGGCAGTATGGCAGCATTGCCCACGTTCCCCACGCCACGAGATCAAGCGTCTCGGGAGTCTGAAATGTCGAATCGTCGTCTTTCCTTTCGTGGCTTAGCCTACGTCGTTTGATTTCGAAATCTAGCTTTGAAACTACTCGTTCCGCTTCAACGTTTATTTCAGGGTACTGCTGCTTTTGTTCCGCGGCTCGTTTTAGAAGAGAAGTTGGATCCGATTGGAGCATCTGCTCAACGGCCGCTATGGCTGCTAGTTTCGTTTCCCAACTCTCCGGTAGGGCGGAAAACCAAGGCCGGCAATCCCAAGGGTCGTTCAGGTTCGCAAGATCCGAGCAATGTACTCGTTGCTTAATTAAAAGATCTCGAGGTGCTCTGCTTTGAATTCTTGGTAGTGATAGCCGGGTGAATCCTGAATTTGCGGCAAAACTCGACATGGCTGCTTTCTCCAGACTACGAGCTTTCCTGGCCGCTCTGCGCGCCGTCACTTAAAAGTGACCTTGCCCGACGGAACTGAGCCACTCTAAACTGGGTTTTCCGAAGCAACGAAGTTGCGGAAGGAAGACGAAAGAGTGAAGAACAGCAGGTTCAGCGAAGAACAGATCATCGTGATCTTGAAACAGAGTGAAGCGGGAGCCAAGACCAACGAGCTATGCCGGCAGCATGGGATCAGCGCGGCCACGTTCTACGGGTGGCGGAGCAAGTACGGCGGGCTGGAAGTAAGCGAAGCCAAACGCCTGAAGCAGCTGGAGGAAGAGAACTCGAAGCTGAAGCGCATTGTGGCCGATCAGGCACTGGACATCACGATGCTGAAGGATCTGGTCGGAAAAAAATGGTGAGCCCGGAGGACAAGAGAGCGGCGGTCGCGCATGTACGGCAGGCGCACGGGACCAGCGAACGCCGCGCCTGCGGGCTGATAGGACAGCCGCGCTCCACACAACGGTACGAAGCGAAACCGAAGCCGGAGGATAGCTTGTCCAAGCGCATTGCGGAGTTGGCGGCAGAGCGTCCCCGCTTTGGCTATCGGCGTTTGACAGCATTGCTGAACCGCGAAGGCGTCTCGGTGTGGCACGGCCGGGTGCATCGGATCACGAAGGAGTTGCGGTTGCAAGTGCCGCGGCGGAAACGAAAACGGTTTCCGTGCTCCAAGCCAATGCCAACAGGGATTACGCGCCCCAATCAACGTTGGGGCATGGACTTCGTGAGTGACAGTCTGGCCGATGGCCGCAGCTTCCGTGCTTTGGCGATTGTGGATCAGTATACGCGCGAGTGTCCGGTGATCGAGGTCGATCTGAGTCTGCCTGGAGCACGTGTCTTGCGGGTCTTGGAGCAACTCGCTGAGGAGCGCGGATTGCCCGATGCCATCTGTGTCGATCATGGTCCTGAATTCGTTTGTGATGCGGTGCGCAGATGGTGCGCGCAGAAGAAAGTGGAACTCGACTATATCCAACCTGGAAAGCCCATGCAAAACGGGCACGTCGAATCGTTCAACGGCAAGCTGCGTGATGAATGTTTGAACACGCATTGGTTCACGAGTCTGCGGCAGGCTCGAATTATCATCGAAAGCTGGAGGACCGGGTACTAGCCACATCCAACCGAAAACAGCCGCTAAGGACGTAGCCTGGACTGCCATCCGCGTCCGCAACTGATCTCAAAATTGCGCTTCCGTCCGATTACTACGCAGTTTCGCCGCTTTCGAAAGCCCTCTGACCTCTTTGGCTGCGTTTGAGACCTGAAAAAGTGCGCAGTAACACCGAAGTACGCAGTTTCTTAACTGCTGAAACAGATAGTGACGCCTCTAACGACCGGTTTTTGGGTCGGTTGTGTCGCATGCCGGCACACCGCTAACGGAGGTTTTCGTTTGGATGTGGCTACTACACCTACTGCTGTATATTCTGCAACCGTTATAAGGGCTCTGACGTGGCCGCGATCGACGCCCGAACGGGAGAAGCGGTCCGACTGTTTCATCCTCGTCTGCATCGGTGGCCGGATCACTTTCGCCTCTACGGAGCGATTATCGAACCAGTAACACAGGAAGGTGAGATGACGGCGCGTCTTTTGCGATTTAATCAAGCCGAGCGGATCGTCGAACGTACCACTGTAAACGGCGGAGCACTTCCTGCAGCTTGCGTTGTGGCGTGTGGGACACCTTCGGCCGCGAGTGATCAACGTCGTCGACAAGCAGATTGGACTGGCGCTGTTCCAGGCTAAGGAGTTCGAACGCGCGGCACCGGCTTTGACGCAGGCCCGACTCGCAGAACCGGACGATATGCAAGTGCTGCTGGCGCTCGGTACCGCCTATGCCCGGCTGGGGCAAACGGACGCGGCACAAATCGTTTTTGCGGACCTTTTGAAGCGGCATCCAGACTCCCCGGAGCTCCATTTATTGTGGGGACAAGGTTATGCGAGTGTATCGCAACTGGGGCAGGCAGAGGAAGAGTTAGAGCGGCGCTCCGGTTGAATTCGCAGTTCCGGGACGCCCATTACAATCTAGGATTGCTGTTCCTGAAGCAGAACCGGCTGGACGAGGCGAAGGCGCAGTTCCGTGCCGAGCTTGCAATTGACCCGGGAAATCTGAAGAGCCGTTATGATCTGGCGGTAGCACTGCTGCACACAAACGAGACATCGGCTGGAATAGCAGAACTAGGGCAGGTTTTAGCGGTGCAGCCTAAGAACGCCGATGCCAATTACGAATACGGAAAAGCGGAACTGGGTGCGGGCAATGTGCGGGGGGCGATCGAGCATCTGGAGCTGGCGGCGTTGGCGAGTCCGGCCAAACCCTATGTGCATTACCAACTGGGGCGGGCTTACCTGCGAGCGGGCCGGGCGGGGGATGCCAACCGCGAATTTGCGAAAGTAAAAGCGTTGCGAGGGATGGGGAAGTGACAAGCAAAATTTACGACGCGCTCATCGTTGGGTCTGGGGCGAGCGGCGGCTGGGTAGCCAAGGAGCTCACTGAAAAGGGGATGAACGTTCTGATGCTCGAAGCGGGTCCCCCTCGTATCCCGAGCCGCGACTTTACCGAACACGCATGGCCGTATCAGGTGAGATATCGGGGCTTCGGAAATCAGAGGCAGATGTTAACCAATCAGCCGGTGCAGCGCCTTTGCTACGCGTGCGACGAGTACAGTCACCAATTTTTCGTGGATGACAACGAGCACCCCTACACGTTTCCAACCGACAAGCCGTTTATGTGGATCCGCGGCCGCCAGGTTGGAGGCAAGACATTCTGCTGGGCACGGGAAAGCTACCGCTACAGCGATTACGAATTCAGGGCAGCGAGGCGGGATGGCTACGAGCAGGACTGGCCCTTTAGCTATGCGGAACTGGAGCCGTATTACGACAGAGTGGAGAGCTATATCGGCGTCAGCGGGTCACTTGAAGGACTTCCGCAGATGCCGGACGGCAGGTTCCTGCCTCCAATGAATTTCTCCTGCGGAGAAGTGCTAGCGAAGAGTGTGATTGAAAAGCAGTTTGGTTGGCGGCTGATGCCGGACCGGGTGGCAAATTTAACGGTGCCCCTCAATGGCCGCCCGGCATGCCATTACTGCGATCAGTGCCAACGAGGTTGCCACACGGCCTCTTACTTCAACAGCCCATCAGTAACACTGCCGTCGGCTGCTAAGACCGGGCGTTTTAACCTGCTGAGCGATGCGGTGGTGAGTCACATCGTCACAAACAATGAAGGCAAAGCGGAGGGCGTCCACTATATAAATCGCGTTAGTAAGGCGCATGGCGAGGCGCGCGCGAAGATCGTGGTGATTGCCGCTGCCACGCTTGAATCGACGCGCATTCTGTTGAATTCGCGCTCGCCGCGATTTCCAAGCGGCATCGGCAATTCGAGTGGCGTCCTGGGTCATTACCTGATGGATCACTTTACGGTGGAGGGCGCTGGCGGCGAACTCACGTCACTGAAAAGCGCAAACCGGGAGGCGACGGGGAATCCCAGCGGGTTTTTGATTCCGAAGTACGCTAACACGAATGGCAATAAGAACGGTAACTTTCTGCGAGGATATCGTTTCGACGGGACCGCGAGTCAGCAGCTTTATGAGCAGGCCTTTTCCTTGCCGGGATTCGGGCGCCCGTGGCGAGAGAAAGTGCGGCGCGAAATCCCTTATTACCTCTCGATGGAAGCACAAGGCGAGTGTCTGCCGCGGTTTGACAACTTCGTTGAGCTTGATCCGGAAAAAAAGGATGCCTGGGGCATACCGGCTTTGCGAATTCATGCGAGCTACGAAGAGAATGAACGCGCTATGGCGGAAGCTATGCGGCGGGATATCGGGAACATGCTTGATGCCTTGCAGGTGTACAAAGCGACTCCGCCGAGCGCGGAACTGAGCATTTTTGGGAAGAACATCCATGAATGTGGAACCGCACGCATGGGGACCGATCCAAAGAAAAGCGTACTGAATGCATTTAACCAGGTGCACGATGTGAAGAATGTATTCGTGACCGATGGCGCGGCGTTCGTAACACAAGGCTGTTACGAACCAACGCTGACCATTATGGCGATTTCGGTACGCGCTTCGGATTACATAATCGACGCCTGCAAAAGGCGCGAGTTGTAGAAAGGAAGACAGCGGAAATGACGGACCAAACTCGTAGAAGCTGGATGGTGACGATTAGCCAGGCCACGGTGGGTCTGCGGTTGTCGGGACAAATGCAGGCTGGTACGCAAGAGGCGGATCAACTCCCACCAGGACTGTACGAGCCGTCTGCGGATCACCTCGGGCATGCATTGATGAGCACCGAGCAATTCCATCCAATTGCGCTGGGATGTCCTACAGACTACATCCGTCCTCGAAAAGGGCCATTCAAGCCGCTATTTTTCTCTGCGTCTGAGTACGCGATCATCTGTCGTTTGGCAGAATTGCTGCTTGGCGAAGTGCCTACCGGTGATGGAAACGAGCAACAGAGCGTGAGTGAGGAAGTGGCTGAATGGATCGATCTGCGCGTTTGGAGCGCCGGCGGCGTTCGTGAGACTGCAGTTCGCCTCCATCCGCTGCATCGCGACCTGGCCGTCGCCTATTACAGCTCTGCCCACGTTAAGCAGGTAGAGACAGCGGATCCGGCAAATACCTGCCGCGAGGGACTGACATGGATAATTGGCACAGCGCAAGCAGAGCACTCGAAGGAGTTTCTGGCGCTTGAGGCAGAGCCACAAGTTGCGATGTTAGATGCGGTGAGCGACGAACGAGCTGATAAGCAGCTGCAAAATGCTGGAACTCGGTTTTTCGATTTCTTGAAAGCCGAAACTATCAAAGGTTTTTACACGTCGCGAGCGGGTCTTAAAGAACTCGACTTCAAAGGAAATGCTTTTTACGCTCGGTCTCCGGGATGTGACTCAAATCATAGTTGTTGCCAACGAATATCGGATTAAGACTGACATGAATGTGAAACGAAGAGACTTCCTGGGCGGGGCAGTGTCGGCGACTCTGCTTGCGCCTGTGCCTGGCTGGGCGATGCGAACATCTAAGAGCGCCAAGCTTGACCGACTTGCCTGTAATTCCTGGCCGTTTCGGGCATATTTCGATACGGCTCAAATGCCTGGTTACCGCGATTCTAAATATCCTTTGCTCACTCAGGCGGAGTTTCCGCAATTCCTTGCGGACCATTTCAGCATTCACAATGTCGAGTTCCTGCCCCAGCACTTTGTGGACACCGATCCCTCTACGATCGACAAAGTGAAAGCTGGTCTGAAGAAAGTGAACTCGCGCTGCTGTAATTTGATGGGCGTGGAACTTCCTGGTGGCGTGTTTACGTATCATGCAGATCGTCAGGCGCTGGCAAAGGAGGCAGACCGTTGGGTCGGTGTAGCCCTAGCTCTCGGCTCTCCCAGCATCACGGTTGCATTAACAGGCGAAGGACCGGCCGATCCTCATACCGCCGCTGACAATTTGACGCCGGTCGTTGAGGCCGCTCATCGGCATGGGATAAAGGTGCTGCTTCACAACGATGACCTGCAGCGCGAATCTGCCGAGACTTTGACGGCCGTTCTCAAGCAGCTCGGGCGCGATCGAACAGGAACGTGTCCTGATTTCGGTAACTTCGCTATTAAGTCCGCGGCCTTCGCTCTTAGCCAGCTTCGAATGCTGGCGCCGTACGCGTCCAATATTTGCCACTCGAAGGACGGCATTGCCGACAAGGGCAAATTCTATGCCGATGATTTTCCCGCTTCGATGAAGATCATGCACGACACAGACTTTCGAGGTTTGTACTCGCTCGAATTCGAAGGTTTGGACACGCCGCTCGATGGTGTGCGCAAGCTCATGAATTTGACAGAGGAGTATCTGGCCTAAGATCTACTAGTGGAGTGCGGCAAAAAGTCGGGGGTCGGCGGTCGATCAGATTCGAATTGTTGACTTTCTGTTGCTAGCAGTAATGGACCTCAGGCGCGGTGCCGGAGAAATCAGCCGTTTTGGGGTTTTAGGACTACCGGGAGTTTACCGGCGTTGTTGAATCAAGAACTTACGAAATCGTCAGTCGCGGTAGGGATGTCAGTCGCCCGGCACCCCCCGCACAGATCCGTACGAGCGCGTTTAGCGCATACGGCTCCTACCTTGGGTTCTGGCGGTAAGCCGCTCCAAAGGGTAAGGATGAAGAACGCGTGGCTGTGGAATCCAGCGGTCAAACAGCGGGTTGAGCCGCTGCCAGTTCGAGCGGCTGCGTTGACTGCGGCGACGGATTACGAACGCCCACATCTGACGCAACCGAAGCGCCGGAGTAACGGCACATTCATCGTCTGGCGGAAAACGGCGAAGAAGCGGATGACAGCGAAGCTACGGGATATCAAAGCCGAACTTCGTCGTCGGATGCACGAGCCTATTGCGCTGGTCGGCGAATGGTTGAAGAAGGTCGTCGCGGGCTACTTCCAATACCACGCCATCCCTGGCAACCTAGACCGGTTGTCTGTGTTTCGTCACTCCCTGAGCATGGCTTTTCGAATCAGCAAAAGCCGCGAGCATCTGCATCATCATTCGTCCGGCTGCAGTCGTGGTGTCGATAGCCTCGGTCAAGCTGCGAATCCTGCGTTAGCGTCGACCAGGGGTCCATGATCGTCAGGACATCACGGAGCGAACGCGAAAGCCGGTCGAGCTTCGAGACCACGAGCACATCCTCGTTGCGAAGCTGATCCATGAGCCGGCCTACTTGGACGAACGCTGTCGATAACACAGCTCCGCTAAGTCGGATGCCGGCACTCCCCGTCGGCGAAGGCACGTCGTGTTTTAACGTGCATTGGAGTGGTTTAGACAGCGGCTCCGGGTTGGCGAGCTTTACTATCTTCGTTTCCGATAACGGTGGCCCGTATACGGCTTGGCGAAGCAATACGAGAGAGTCCCAGGCGGTGTTTGAAGGGCAATCGGGGCATTCGTACTCGTTCTATAGCCAAGCTAGAGATTTGGTGGGCAATATAGAACCGGTAAAGACCAGTTCGGAAGCAATGACTATAGTCGCGGCGGGCGCAAGCTGCAATGGTCGACCCAGGCTTTCAGGAACGATCGTCGAGACTTCACTTAACGCTACTGCGAAAACCGTGACACTGCAGTTGACAAATAGTGGCGTAGGAGGCGCACAAAAAGTAAACATCAGCCAGATTGGCTTCCGGACACTGATCGGTACTGGAAACGTGACATTGAGCGGTCTGTCACTGCCGGATAGCCTCGGTAGTTTGGCGGCCGGCGCTTCTATAACTGTCACGCTAACGCTGAATGTGCCGCCTACGGTAAAGGAATTCTCGATGACGGAACAAGGCAACTTGCAGGACATCAACGCTAATGTATACGGGTTTTCCATCGGGCAGGCGGTGTTCCCGTAAGACGTAATTGATAAGGAGGCCCATGATGCAATTGCTTCTGAAGATCAACCGAATATCTGTTATCACAATCTGTGCGGCCGTCGTGACGGTAAGTCAAAGCGCGTATGCAGACTCTTTTACATTCAGCTCTATTCCAGCGAGCGGGAATATCTCCGGACCGGCAGGGAACAGCGTGGGCTGGGGATTCTCAATAACGAATTACAGCTCTTCAGATTGGCTTGTCACTACGAATTTGATCGCTGATGTGTTCTTCACGGGACGCCAGCACTGCTGTTCGACTTTCCAAATCTCGGGCCTGGTCAAAGCGCCACTGAATCATTTGGTTTTTCTGCTGGAACGGGCCTATACGCTTTGACATGGGATTCCAACGCTCCCATCGGATTTACCAATAGTGGAGATTTCGTCTTAAGTGCGCAATGGTGGGACGGAGATCCCAACAGAGGAGGCGCTTTCCTAATGAATGCGCCTGATACAAGCGTTTCCTACTCCGTAAGCGTCGTCGGTTCAGTCGCAACGCCAGAACCATCTCGGTCTAAACGGCGGCACGGCGTTCAGGCACACCGAGGCGTTTTCGTTCCAGATCGCGACGGAGAATCAGGAAGAGACTGACCGTTACTGGAACGCGATCATCGGCAACGGCGGCACGGAAAGCCAGTGCGGTTGGTGCAAGGACCGCTGGGGCCGCTCGTGGCAGATCACCCCGCGCGCGCTAACTGATGCGCTCGCGACTGGTGGTAGTGAGGCAAGACGAGCCTTCGAGGCGATGATGACAATGAAGAAGATCGACATCGCCACCATCGAAGCAGCGCGGCGAGGCTGACATGTGCACGCCCACACGTCCCGATTAGTCCTGGTTACAGCTATCCGGAAACCAATCAGAGGGTGCGCGGTGCATGAACTCCTCCGT
>JAABUQ010012871.1_pt1 | contig 10285 bp, 8 predicted proteins | sample 5560001 | NCBI WGS metagenome assembly JAABUQ01 (sample SAMN10711888, study PRJNA513371) | rock metagenome | isolation source: Antarctica rocks | place: Antarctica: Victoria Land, Finger Mt nord | collected 2015-12-18 | reverse complement strand
AAAAGGCGCGGAAGTGGTCGGGCTGGCTGTTGCGGTGTATCAGCCGAACCCGACGATCGCTGATCTCGGCACGGTTCCGCTGTTCTACCTGGCTAAGATGGATGCGCTTTACTACAATGATTCGAGTTCGTGCGAACTCTGCCGCCGGGGCGTGCCTATCGAAAAGGTCTGGACGTAGGGCTGGCTGCGAGTCCGAGAAGTTCATTCCCTTAACTCCACTCTGCTACCAGAGATATTTCCCGGAGTTTCATGCGAACCCTGCTTCTCTTTACCGGATTGTGCGCGTCCAGTGCCGTTGGTGTGGCGGGACACAACGGCAGCCGTGCCGAGTACATTGGCGGTACCCGCCCCGATATGCCACCCAAGGATTCCGGCAGCATCGAGGTATCGGACCGAACGTACTTTATCTTTTCTTCGAAGAACACCCGGGTGAAGATTCCGTTCGACCGGATCAACCTGCTTGAATACGGCCAGAAAGTGGATCGCAGGTATGTAGCGGCGGCGCTGATCTCGCCGTTATTCATGCTGGAGAAAAAGCGGGAGCACTTTCTTACGGTCGGATTTCAGGATGACGATGGGCAGCAGGAAGTGATGGTGTTCCAGGTAGACAAGAACGATATACGCCTGGCTCTGGTCACGCTCGAAGCTCGCACTGAACAGAACGTTCAGTATCAGGATGACGATGCGCGAGTGGCGGGCAAGGGATGAAGCGGCGGACTGTGGTTGCGCTAGTCGCGCTGGCTAGCGCTCCCGTTCAAAGTGTGCGAGCGTGGGGCCAGCAATCAGCAGCCGGACCGGCGGTCAGCAGCTTGCCTGAGATACGAAGGGTGTACGTGGCGGAACTGGTGGGCGCGGAAGCGGACACTTTCCGCGAGCTGATTATTGCGAGTCTTAATTCAACGAAGCTGTTCGTGATGACGGACAATCCCGACCGGGCTGATGCCATTCTGAAAGGCGCTGCGGACGATCACGCGTTCACCGACACGTTCGATATGCAGGAGGGTGGGAGCGCGCATCAAAACGGCGGAAAGTCGAGCAGCGGCTACTCGCGAGGCGGGACATTTGGCGGGATATCGATTGCCGATAATGAGTCGCATCATTCAAGAGAGCGCAAGCACGAAGCCTACGCGGCAGTCCGGCTGTGCAACAAAGAGGGCGACGTGTTGTGGTCGACGACGCAGGAAAGTCCCGGGGCGAAATTCCGGGGCGCAAGCGCGGACGTGGCGGCGAAAGTGGCCCGGCAGCTCACGCTCGATATGGAACGCGCACGCCGCGTGAGCGCGCTCGGGCAATGAATCTGTTGCGCGAGACACGCTGGTTACTATGAAGCATGCCGGTGGATGTTCTTCTTTTCGGCGCCCACCCGGATGATGTGGAATGGGGAGCGGGCGGAATCGCACTGCGCCTTCAGCAACGCGGCATTTCTTTCGCGATAGTCGATTTGACAGGGGGCGAGATGGGGTCACGAGGGACTCCGGCCGAACGGGAAGAAGAAGCGCGACAGGCCGCGGATTTTCTGGGCGGCGTTCCGAGAGAGAACCTCGACATGCCCGATTGCAGCCTGGTGGATACGCCTCAGGCGAGACAACGGATTGCCAGCGTGATTCGCCAGTACCGTCCGGTCATCGTGTTAGCTCCGTATTGGAAAGACCGGCACCCGGATCATGTCGCGGCCGGCCTTACTGTGAGAAACGCGGCTCTCTCTTGCACGCTGAAGAAGTCCGAATCACCTTTTGCGCCGCATAAGCCCCGCAATTTTTTGTATTACTTGCTGCACCATTTCGGACGGCCCTCGATCGTGGTCGACATCTCGGATATTTACGAGAGAAAGATACAGCTGCTTAGGCTGCACGCATCGCAATTTTCGAGGACGGCGCAGGAATTCGGAGTGTTACCGCAAGGTTCGGGAGACTATCTGTTCGGACTGGAATCGCGCGACCGTTTTTTCGGATCACTGATTGGCGCACGCCATGGGGAGGCGCTGGTCAGCGACCGGCCGATCGCGATTCGTGACAAGAGCATCTTGGATCTTTAGAGTTTCAATTCACTCGTGCCAGTAGCAAGGAGCGCAGGCGGTCTCTTATGCTGGAACAAGGGTCTCTCGCTTGCTTTTCGGAAGAAACACGTTTCAGGCTACTTTGACGGTTTGCGTGACGCTGATTGCGGCATTCGTCGTGACCGGGTTTGCGAGCTCGAGGTATCACCGGAGGCGAACCGCGCTTGGGGTTTTGCATTACAACGAGGGGCGATTGCGCGAGGCTCATGGCGAACTCGAGCCAGCGATCGAGGAGTATCGGAAAGCGTTGATTTTTGAGCCTAACAAAACCGATTACCGTCTTTCGCTGGCGACGGCGCTGCTAGAGGACAGGCGGCTCAGCGAAGCACAGACCCACCTGGAGGAACTGGCACAGGACGACCCGACGAGTGGACCGATCAATCTGCTGCTGGGGCGTCTAGCCGTTCAGCAACACAAATTGAAGCAGGCGATCGATTACTATCAGCGCGGCGTGTATGAGTATTGGCCGGAAGCAGACCTGGAGCAGCGCAGGCAGGCTCGATGGGAGCTAGCGAATCTGCTGAATGAGACAGGAGACCGGGGCGGGTTCGTAGGCGAGTTGATGCAACTCTATACCAACCTGCCGGCAGGAGCGACCGCAGAGAAGTTGCGGGTGGGTTCGCTGCTGTTGACGAACGGCGCGAGCTCTGAAGCCGCGCGGATCTTTCAGGATCTGACAAGGCATGCGCCGCTGAACCCCGAAGTAAGGCGCGGGATGGGGGAAGTTTATTTCTCATCAGGCGAATTCATCTCAGCACGGCACGAGTTCCAGCGGGCATTGAAGCTTGATCCCAACAGCAAGGAGAGCGCGCAAGCGCTGGCCTTAACGAACGATGTGATTGACATGGATCCGGCGCTCCCCTATGTCAGCTCGGCTGAACAAATCAGGCGGAGCAAAAACCTGTTGAGCAGGGTGATTAAAAATCTGGAAGCGTGCGGGTCAAGATCGGACAGCACAAAAACGCGGCTGGATGAGGCGGGAAAACTGTTGACGCAGCGGCAGAAAAACGAGGACGAGGCTTTCACGCTGCAGACGACGGCGGCCCAGCTGTGGGCTAGCAAGGATACCGCGTGTGGCGCAGCTAGTCCGGAAGACCGTGCGTTGGATACGGTGTTTGCAAGGATCGGTCGTGAATGACCGTTCATTGGACAGTTCAGGGGAAAGAGGATCACCGATGAGTGAACGCGCGGCTACTATGCCGGGAAGCGGCAAATTCCGGATTCCACTTTCTCAACTCAAGTTCTGGCAAGGGGCGTTTGGCCATCTCGGGCTGAGCGAAGCGCAACGATTCCTGCTGCTCGCGCTTTTGATTGGAGTGTTCTCCGGGCTGCTGGTAGTGCTTTTTCATATCACGATCGATGTGATTAGCTGGACATCCCTCGGAGCGCTGGCGGGCCGGTTCCATCTGGTGAGATTGTTGACGCCCGCGGCAGGAGCGATTCTGGCCGTGCTGATCGTGCGAAAAGTTTTCCCACGCGCCAAAGGTAGCGGTGTCAATCAGACGAAAATTGCGATTTACAGTTCTGATGGCTACGTATCATCGAGCACGATCTTCGGGAAATTTCTGGCATGCGCCATTTCGATCGGTTCCGGTAATTCGCTAGGACCGGAAGATCCGTCGCTGCAAATGGGCGCGGGGGTTGCGTCCTGGCTAGGCCGGCTTTTCCACCTCCCGCGCAATAGTATGAGGCTGATTGCACCAGTGGGAGCGGCGGCGGGCATTGCTGCTGCGTTCAATACTCCGATCACGGGCGTGCTGTTTGTTATGGAAGAAGTGCTGGCGGACTGGAGCGCGACTGCCGTGGGATCGATTGTACTTGCGGCGGTGTCGGCGGTGGTTACCATGCGTGCGTTTCTCGGTAATCAGCCGCTCTTTCAGGTGCCGGAGTTTCAGCTGACGAGCGCCTCCGAGCTTCTGGTCTATGCGGGCATCGGGCTGGTAGGTGGCGTGCTTTCCGCTTTGTTTATCGCGCTGATCGAGCGCGTCAAGAAACGGTTGGAGCACATTCCGAAATGGCGGTATTACGTGCTTCCAATCGTGGCCGGCTTTCTAACAGGAGTAGTCGGACTCTGGTTCCCGGAGGTGATGGGCGCCGGGTATGACGCGATCAACAGCGCGCTGCACGGGCAGTTTGTCTGGCAGGTGCTGATCTATCTTGCATTCGCCAAGCTCGTGGTTACGCTGCTCGCGTTTACGGCCGAGACCCCCGGCGGAATGTTCGCTCCGGCTCTCTTTATCGGTGGGATGGTGGGCGGCGGATTGGGTGGACTGACACATCGTCTCTGGCCGGTGAGTGCGGCGCCGGCGGAAGCCTATCTGCTTGTGGGAATGGGGACGTTCTTTGCGGGAGTCTTTCGCGCGCCGATTACTTCAATCTTCATGGTGTTCGAGTTGAGCGCCAGTTATGTGATCATCCTGCCCGTGATGATTTCGAATATCACGTCGTATTTGCTCTCACGGAAATTGCATCCGATGCCGTTCTTCAAGATGCTGGCGCAACTGGAAGGCGTCAATCTGCCCTCGGCGGAAGAGAAGCGCAATTTCCAACCGCTGCGGGTAGAGGACGCGATGCAGCCGGGGGCTCCGAAAGCTGGCTTGAAGGCGGGCGCGCAGCTCTATCCGGATGAACCGCTGGATGCAGCGCTGCGGGTGTTGTCGGTGGAGCCGGTGATTGAGGTGATCAGCAGGTTAGAGCCGGATGAAGTTCTGGGAACGCTGACGTTGGATGATGTGCATCGAGCGTATGGGATTCCAGCCGAACGTTTGGACCGAGTTTAAGGACAGTCATGATGACCATAGTAGTGTGACAGTTTCTAATGGCAGCGACAAAGGGATGGAACTCACGCATGAGGAGAAGCTCGACCGGCTGGCGGCGGTTGCTATACACGTTGGGCTGGGATTAGCGCGAGGGCAGGAACTGGTGATGACGGCGTCGCTCGATGCCGTTCCGCTGGTGCGAAAGATTACGGAACATGCGTATCGGGCAGGCGCTGCGCTGGTGACTACGCTGTTCGTGGATGAACAGGCGGCACTCGCGCGCTTTCGATATGCTCCGGATGAGAGTTTTGACCGAGCGGCGGAATGGCTGCAGAACGGTGTCGCGGCGGCGTTTCGAGGCGGTGCTGCGCGGCTCGCGATTACAGGCGCTGATCCGGCGCTGCTGGCGGCGGAAGATCCGGAGAAGGTCGCGCGCGCGAATGTGGCGAACTCGAAGGCAAGCAGACCGGCGCTCGAACTGATTACGCGCCACGAGATTAACTGGACGATTGTGGCCGCTGCTACGCCGGCTTGGGCGCGAGTCGTTTTTCCGAATGAAGCAGAGGCAGTGGCTCTCGAACGTTTGTGGGATGCGATTTTCTCGACTACCCGCATCGATGTACCGGATCCTGTTTCGAATTGGAAGGAGCACGATGCAAGACTGCGGGAACGCGCCGGGCTCCTGAATGCCAAGCGTTTTTCGGCGCTGCATTTCCGTGGCTCCGGGACGGACCTGCGAGTGGGACTAGCCGACGATCATCTCTGGCTGGGCGGTGGCACAATGGCGGGGAACGGTCTTCACTGCATTCCCAATATGCCGACAGAGGAGGTGTTTACGACGCCGCACAAGGACCGCGTGGATGGATATGTGACGAGCACGAAGCCGCTCTCGCATCAAGGCACTCTGATTGAAGGGATTGCGGTGCGTTTCGAGAGTGGGCGAATAGTGGAAGCCTCAGCCAAGCTGGGCGAAGCGGTTTTACGACGGATGATCGAAACAGATGAAGGAGCGCGGCGGCTGGGTGAAGTAGCTCTGGTGCCTCACTCATCGCCGATTGCAAAGAGCGGGCTGCTGTTCTGGAACACGCTGTTCGACGAAAATGCGGCGAGCCACATCGCGCTCGGGCAGGCTTACAGCACGTGTGTTCGAGGCGGCGACCAACTCGATCCGGTGCAACTCGCTGCAAAGGGCGCGAATGAAAGCTTGATTCATGTGGACTGGATGATCGGCTCCGGAGCGATGGATCTGGATGGTGGGCGGGAGGATGGCAACGCCGAACCGCTGATGCGGCGTGGCGAGTGGGTGTAGATAGGGCTCACGGCTCTTCGAAGAAGCTTGCGACGTGTATCTCACCTTTGCCCCACACGGTTTGCCTGCCGACCCCGGTCCAGCGGCCGATTTCGAGTAGCGGCAGGAACTGGCCTAGCGGTCCAGCGTACTCTGCCCAGCCTGTGAATCCGCCGATTGAATGCAGCTGAGCGGAGCGCGCGCTGTGGCGTTGTTCTTCGAGGCGAGTCCAGTTGTGCGTGATGCTTTGAACCTGTTGTGCTTTACCTATCAGATGAGCGACTTCGGACTGCTCGGGCCAGTTCTGATATAAACGCCCGAGGACCCAGACACGTTCGGCCAAGCGCTCGACAAGCACCGGGAAGCGAGGTTCAGCGATGATTTCGCCTTTGCTCTTGAGTTCGAGGGGCGTGACAAACTCGATCCGTAGAGTGCCTGATTTCTCGGGACCTTCGAGCGGCAGTTGCAGATCGGTTCTGGGGTGAACGTCAATTCGAGTGCCGCCGGTTACGGAACGGATGGCAGACTGCAGTGCATCTTCCAATTCGCTGGCCGACGAACTGGGTTCGAAGGTAATTAAGTCGATGCCTTCTGCGGTCGCGCGGAGAACGAACGGTCGAGGGGCGTCGCGGTATCCGCTCGGACCCTCGTGCCAATGCGGATCAAACCACTTCGAATAGAGACTCTGGCGGCTGTAGAGTGCGGCGCCAAGAGCACCACGCAAAACGTTCATCCCGACGGCTTGCGACGAAGGCACCGACGAAGACAACCCAGCGATTGAAAATTCAAAACGGCGGACGGATACGCCGAACCTCATCAGACTTGCTGCTGCGGGAGCGACCTCTTCGCAAGCGCTTCGCCCAAGCCAATCGCACCTAGCCCTATAAAGAAGATGCACAACTCGAATGATCCAATGATTTGGCCCCGGCAGGATGCGGAGCTGCGCGATCCCGAGAGCGGGCAGAGCAACAGCCCACAGCAGAGTGATGGACGGCAAGACGGGCCGGACACGAGCAACCAGGCTGACGGTGACCAGCGCGAGGAGCGTAAACGTGATGATGAAGCCGAGCCACATGTGGAGGCGCAGATATTCGTAGCCGCGTCCGGACCACAAGACGAGGCCGAGGATCAGAGAGATCAGAGAGATCAGAAAAGTCAGGCGGAGAAGCCAGCGGAATATTTTTATAGAGCTAGTCATTTTTCGGTTCCGAGCGCGGCCGTGATTTGGTCGACGATCGCGGCCTCGCGACGCAGCGCTTCTGCTTCACGCGGGATCTGCGATTCGGCTTCGGGCCAGTCCTTGCGATCGAGCGCCTCAAGCACGCCGGGGAGAGGTTTGGCTTCGTAGCCGGTGTAGGCGCCGGGAGCGTAGATCATATTCTTGAACCACTGCCGGTGCGGAAGGCCCGCGGGATCAGTCAAGGCAGGACCGCTTTCCATCATCAGTTGATTGATGCGGGCAATGCTGGCGGGCGGCAAGGTCCAGCCATTTGCCTGCGCTTTTGTCCAAGCCGCAGAGAACTTGTTGGAACTATCGGTCAGCGCGTCGAGTGCATTTTGCAATGGGGCGAAATTGAAGTGCGGCGGGACAGTAGCTTTGTGTGGCGGCTCGATGGGATTGCGCGGATCGCTCGCGGCATTGAAGACGTCGTCCTCGATTTCCGCGTTACGTTCTTTGATCTCGGTCTGGTTCGTTTCGAGGAGCTCTTGCACGCTCGTTAGAAAACGTTTCACCGTCTCCGCAAAGCCGGCAAAATCAAACAACACGACTTCAGCATCGGCCAGGCGCATAACGGCTGTTCCCATCACTTGCGACTCGGCGCGTTCGTAGGCGAAGTCCGGATCGCCGAAATGAGTATACCAGTAGAAGTCATCGTAGATGGAGTGATAAATTCCGCCGCTCGCTTCCCCGCCGAAACCGAGATCCGCCGCGGGGATGCCGATGTGATTGATGAACGCCGTATAGTCAGAACCGTCGCCGAGCGCTCCAATGCGAAGATCACTGCGTTTACGAGCTTCTTCGCGAGCTTCAGTGCCTTTTGCTTGCTCGACCTCGTGGAGCCGCGCGCGGTCAAGGACAGACATTTTCTTTTCAGGGTCCTGGACCTCACGAGCGACATCGTTGATGAAGCGCTGCAGGACGTGCGAACCCTCTGCGCCGAAATAGCCGCGCGCGTTGGAATCGCTGTTGAAGTAGGCGACACCATGCTGGCGCAACTCATCAGCGTGCGCTTCCACCCACTCGGTTGATCCAAGCAGGCCGGGTTCTTCACCGTCCCAAGCGCAGTAAATGATGGTGCGCTTCGGCTTCCAACCCTGCTTTCGCAGTTCACCGAGAGAGCGCGCTTCTTCGAGTTCGGCCACGAGACCTGAGATGGGATCTTCCGCACCATTCACCCAAGCGTCGTGGTGATTTCCGCGGATCACCCATTGGTCGGGCAACTCCGCACCCGGGAATTTGGCGATCACGTCGTAGAGAGGCTTCTGATCCCAGTTCGATTCCACCTTCATGTGGACTTTTGCCGGGCCTGGACCAAAGCGATACGTGAGAGCGAGACTGCCGCGCCAAGCTAGCGGAACGACGCGCCCGCGCAATTCAGCGAGAAGGGGCTGAGCATCGCCATACGAAATGGGGAGCACGGGGATTTTGGTGATGGTAGGCGCTTCGGCAACCGTGAGCCGCTTGACGCCTGGGAGAGCAGCAACTCCTGGCGTTAGCGGATCGCCCGGATAATCGGTGTCCATAACGGAGCCGCGCTGCACGCCGTCAGCCGGCCGGAATGGCCCTTGAGGGAAAACGTCGCCGTGGGCGAAGCCGTCATCGTGCGGGTCGGAATAGATGATGCAGCCAATAGCTCCATGTTCAGCCGCTACTTTGGGCTTGACTCCGCGCCAGCCGCCGCCGTATCGGACAATTACGACCGCACCCTTGACGGACACGCCGTTGCGCTCGAGTTCGCGATAGTCGTCCGGCATACCGTAATTGACGTAGACCAGCGGGCCGGTAACGTCGCCGTCGATCGAGTACGCGTTGTAAGCGGGTAACTGCTCGCCTTTTTGACCTGACGTGGGATCGACGGCGAGAGGAGGTTCGGTGAGCTTCGCGACAAAGCGGCGCGGCTCAATCATTTCGAGATGGATTTGTTTTGGAGTCGGGAACAAGACCTGAAAAGTTTCGATGCTCGCGTCGAAACCCCATTCCTTGAATCTCGCGAGGAGCCACTCGGCGTTGTCCTTGTCGTAGGGCGAGCCAACGTGGTGCGGACGGGCGGAAAGGCGCTGCATATATTCACGCTGTTTATCGCCCGACGGCATAGCCCGAAGCTTTGTTTCCCAGCTGCGTTCGGCTTCACTCGATTGGGGAGTGTAGCCTTCGAGAGAGATGGGAGCTGAGTTGCCGGCCGAGAGCAACGCACAGCTGAACGCAAATGAGAAGACTAAAATTCCGACAAGAAATCGCACTTAGAAACCTTTGAGAAATTCTTCGACACTCGGCTCCTGCAAAGCTTTATTGGCCGCACAGGCGTGAATGCTTTCGAGCGTTTGGGCAAGGAGCCGGGGAGCGCCTACAAATTTGGAGACGCGCCCCTCAAAAAAGCTTTTGAGTTCCGCTTCCGACTCCGCGTCACAGAAGGATGCCCCGACGAAGGCGAAGTATGCACCCGCATCGGCGCCGCCCCCGGTAGGACGTTTGGCGGCAAGTTCGTCAAAGTGCTGCTTCATGAAAGTGAACGCGAGTTTACGAGTCTGGTCTGAATTCTGGCCCGCGAAGAGAAGAGGGATGCTCTCCATGAATGGTATGTCGCCGTGGAGCACTGCTTCCATACCGCCCTGAATGGCAGCGGGGTCGTTGAACCGGCCCATGGCCGAAATGATTTGCCGCCGCTCCTGCCGATCGCGTGTACTCTTGAGCTTGGTCAGAAATTGATCAAAGAGCGGCTTGCCACCGCCGTCGGCTGCGGTTCCTAACACGGCCGCTACTTCGTCCGGTGGGATAGCTTTATTATCAGCGAACCACTTCCCGGTGAGAGTTTGAGCCTCGTGCGCGAGTTGTTCATCGCGGCCACCGATCGCGACAAATTCAACAAGAGCGGGCCGCAGCAAGCGCGCGTCGTCGGTCTCGTTCGGTTTTGGGGTCCAGCCTAACTGGTGCGCGCGGGCTTGGAAATTCTTCTGGACAAA
>JAABUQ010012869.1_pt1 | contig 10285 bp, 7 predicted proteins | sample 5560001 | NCBI WGS metagenome assembly JAABUQ01 (sample SAMN10711888, study PRJNA513371) | rock metagenome | isolation source: Antarctica rocks | place: Antarctica: Victoria Land, Finger Mt nord | collected 2015-12-18 | reverse complement strand
TCACCGCCGCGGCCTTCTCTTCACCCGAATAGCGCCTGCTCGTCGACCTTCCAGCTCCATGATCCGTTGGCATAACTTCCTCCTTGTTTCCAAGGCCAGAAGTCTCCAACAACCCCAGGACGGTTCATCAGGGCCGGATGCGGACTACCAGCGAATTAGCCATCGCGACACTAGGCGAGACACAGCTGTGCGGCGTCATCGCTCCCCGAACCAATGCCCTCGAGCAGTTCATTCCAGTAAGGAACGGGGGCTTCGAGTTTGAGCGCCCTAAACGTCTCGTCCGCGGTCACGGCAATCACGTCATGGCCCTCTAGGGCAAGCACCGCGCTGAGACGGACCCGAGACAGCAGCTTCTTCGTGATCGGACGTTTCGAGTCCCAAAAGACCAACGACTCCAATAGCCGGCGGGCAGTTGGCGAGACGAGCAAGCTGTGGACGATCACGGCATCCACCGCGTCATTGAAGGGCAGCAGGTAGCAGGTGTCGTCAAGAAAGACCGGCTTCCCATCGATCGGGCCGACAAGACGGAAGACGGGCTGCTTGTGCATCCCGGATATCGCGATCTTCCAATCGGCAAAGCTGTAGCCGCCGATTCCAAAGACCGAGTAGCGCGGTTTGCCGCGATAGATCGATGACTTCCGGCCGTCAAGCACTGCGCTGTGACCCTCTAGGTATCGCCAGAGTCTCGGTGCGCTCGCCGCCAAGCTGCTCGTCTCTTGGCCGAGCGTCCGCTGCGGCACCACCACCACGCGCGACGGAGCCTTGCCGCGAAACACGTCGGTGCTCTTGAGTAACGGGAAGACGTAGCCGGGCTCAACATCCACGATGTCTCCTCGGCCGTTGACCATTGCCCCGTCAGTCGACCGCAACTCCATGACGCTGACGGCATCGTGCTTTATGCCTTGCCGCCAGTCGTGCTCGCATCGGCCGTCCGCCGCCTTGACGGCCTCGTAGGCAACGATATCGCTGACAACCTGGCCGGCGCTGAAGCCCATGACGCTGCCTGGCTGCTCGTCGCTGAGCCCGTCATAGATCGCACACCGGGGCCGCTCATCGCTGTGTCCGATTGAGACCGTGAAGAGGCAGGCATCCACGACGGCGTTGAACCACCGCTTGGCGTCGACTCGGCGAATGCTCGCCCCTTCGATACCGATCCCGACCTGGACGCAGTACGAGAAGACGTTTCGGGCAACCTGCGTCTTGCACAGCAGAGCGATCGTTGGACGCGCCTTCTTCAGCTCAACGATGAGCTTCAGCCAGATGTATTCAGCGATATCGAAGTTCGAGGAGCCGGTGACCGCGTCCAACCCTTTGAGGGCCTTGAGGTTTCGTCGCTCTGGCTTGTTGATCGATCCGAACGTTGTTAGGCGAGCGTTCGTAACCCACGGCGGGTTTCCGACGATCAAGAGTTCCCCGTCGGATGACCACTCTGGTTGCCGCGACAGGTCGAGGTCGAAGATGCTGGCGCGCAGCACTTGGCCGGCGTCTCGGGCTTGGTCAGCGTATTCAGCGTTGACCTCAATTCCACGGACTTCAGCGCTGGGAAAGCAGCCGCCTGCCTCGCGCATGAACGTGCCGGTGCCGCAGGTTGGTTCTAAGACGCGTCCCCAGCGCTTCTGAGGCAGCGTGGCGAGCGCTTGTCGCACTAGCTCTGCGGGGGTCTGGAAGTCGCCCCACTCGTTGTTAGGCAATTAGGTCCTCCAGGCCCTCGTGGCCCTCCGGCGCGAACTTGATGGCCCGGCCGTACTGCAGTCGCCACTGCAGCGCGTTGGAGATCGTCAGGTAACCGAGGGCGGGTGGCTCCTTCACGATGCGCTCGGCGAGCTGCCGCCGGCCAATCTCATCGACCGGCAGGTTGCGATCTTGGAGGAAGGCATCGATGTCATCAACGTTCCCATCGCGCTGCAGCACATCATCGATACCGCGCGTCATCTGGTAATCGGCCGTGGAGCGCCTATCAACGAAGATGACGTTTCGGAAGTCAAGACGAGCCGCCTGAGCCTCATGGTCATCGGTCTTCTCGTAGACCATCAGCAGCAGGTGGTAACCAAGGCCGTAGACTTTTTGCGTAGCATCGCGAAAAGGACAGCTCGACTGCGGCTGCTTGATCGAGGTGACCTTGAGGTCGACATCAATGTCAGGGAAATCGATCCCCTTGGCCGCGTTCCCAGCCGTGTGGCTGAACAACTTGTCCACGAAGAGATTGAACGCGACTTCGACATTAGTGCCAATGCGCTTCCCGTCCGTGACGCCGTAGAGCGCTTTAATGGGCGTGGTGGTTAGCTCGGCCGAGAAGGTGTGGCCGGCGGATTTGAGGCCGTCGACCGTGAGGGCCGGCAACCTAGACAAAGGCCGTGGCTGAGCAACCGCCGCCAGCAGCTCGTGTGACAAGTCGTCTGACATCAGTCGCAAGACTAGTTTCAGGCGAGGATGCCATGCCGATCGGCACGGTGCGCCGCGAAATGCGTCTCAGCAGCCCCGCCGCTCCGCCCCGCCCGCTTTCCAATCGTCGCCGAGGCGCCATTCTTGGCGAAGGTGCTGCTTTCGCTCGATCCGGCAGCAGCGGTTGGTCGAACGATGCCCGCTTCGTTGGGAAAGGAGGGCTACGCAGCCATAGTGCTGATCGACGGGACGTCGCCAAACGCAGGGTCCGCGCGCCCCAGAGTCTGTATACACAAGCGCGCAAGTGTGCGCCGCCGTGCGCGAGCCCTGCTTATCAGTGAGAACTGCTGGTAGTCGTCCAAAGCGGTAGCAAGCGGTAGCCCCGACCGCGTCCACGACAGCTCCATTCACGTTTGTGCTTACCGCGAGCTCGTCACGTTTCCGCTCACCCGCCCTGACCTCCCCTCGGCGTGCCGAACGGGGCCGGATGCGTCCTCGTGCCTCTCGATGTTCGAGCCACGCCGTCCGGTACGGTCCCGCTATGAGCGGCGGCCGGCTTCTCAAGATCGTCGACGACGACCAGCCCAGGGTCCTCCGGCACGCGAGTCGACGGCCGGACCCGCCAAGCGACGACTTTTTCACCGTTCACCACCAGAACACAGGCCGGCTCGAGATGCTGCTTTCCCAGCACTCCTCGGCGAAGTTCCCGCTACTGACCTCGACGATCACGTCGCCACCGTATGGAGGGCTCAAGGACTACGGCCATCCAGACCAGTTCGGCTACGGCCAGAAGCACGACGAGTATCTCGTCGACATGCGCAAGACGTTTCGCACCATCTACCACCACACCAAGGCCAACGGGTCAATGTGGGTCATTGCCGACACCCTGCGCGTGCCGACCGACCGTCACGTCTGGAAGATGCAGCTGATCCCCTTCCAGCTCGCCGGCGAAGCCGAGCAGGAAGGCTGGATCCTGCGCGACGTGATCGTCTGGGTCAAGGACAAGACGCTGCCGTGGTCCAGTCGCGGCCGGATGCGCAACGGGTTCGAGTACGTTCTGTTCTTCGTCAAGTCGCCGAAGTTCAAGTACCACGTAGATCGCCTGCGCCAGCCCGATGATCTTGCCCAGTGGTGGGTCCGCTACCCTGAGCGCTACAACCCTCAGGGCAAGGCCCCAGCCAACGTTTGGGCCGTTCCGATCCCGGTGCAGGGCAGCTGGGCCAACACTGCGATCCAGCACGCCTGCCCGCTGCCCGCGGACCTCGTCGAACGGATGATGCTGCTTTCCACTGACCCCGGTGACGTCCTCCTCGACCCGTTCGCCGGGTCGGGCGTCGTTATCGCCGAAGCCCAGCGGCTCGGGCGCCGTGGTATCGGCGTCGAGCTCGTAGACCGCCACATCGAGGCGTTCCACAGCACCGTCTTGCCCGAGATCACCCTGCGACGCGGCGAGGACGGCGTCCAACAGCTGCGCGACCGCAGCGACGAGCTCCAGCGCACCATCCTTGACTTACGCACCGTGAAGTACCCCAAGGCGCTGATGCTCGGTGCACGGTCATGGGACGCCACCCTGCCCACGCCGATCGCTGCCTACAGCATCCGCAAACCCGGCCTGCGCCGCGGGCGATTGCAGGTCGAAGTCGTCTTCGTTCTCGCCGACCATGAGGCCGATGCCGCCGGGCGCTACATCGAAGGCGTCGAGAAAGCCAGCCAGCGCCGCCCCGCCTCGAAGTTCGGGATCACCCCGACCGTCCGCGTGGTCACGGAGGGGGACATTGTCACGCTACACCGCGGCCGGCGCCTTTACGCGTATGTCGGCGGCCGCACCCACAAGGCCCACGGTCTGTGCAAGGCGTCGAACGTCCGCGAGCTCGCCGCCCTGCCCTCCCGTCACTCCGTGCCACTGGTCGTCAGCAACGTCCACGTCGACGAGAGCCCTCGCGCCCTGCGGGTCCACGAGGCATGACGGACGAGCGGTTCGAAGGCGAGATCCGCGTCGCGTCGCGGATCGTCGACTACCTCAGCTCGGGCCTGTACAACTCGCCGGCCGCTTGCCTGAAGGAGCTCGTCAACAACTCCTACGACGCCGACGCCACCAAGGTCGAGATATTCGTCAAGCCCGACGCCGACCGAATCGTCATCACCGACGACGGCATCGGCATGTCCAAAGACGAGTTCGTGCGCCATTTCGAGCGCGTCAGCGAATCGCACAAGCGCGACGATTCAGACACCACCGACTCTGGCCGCCCCAAGGTCGGCAAGATCGGGATCGGTTTCATCGCCGCCAACGAGCTGTGCGACCTGATGGAGATCGTCTCCACCAAGACGGGCTCGACCGAGCTGCTCCGCGTCGAAGTCAACTTCCGCGAGATGCGCCGCGAGCCCGCAGAACGCCGCAGCCGCGACGACGGCAAGCTCTACGCCAAGGGCGACTACATCGGGGTGGTCGAGAAGGCCCCCGCCGCCGACCACTACACCCACGTCCTTCTCAAGCGGGTTCGCGGCGAGGCCAAGGACATCTTCACCGGCATCCGCCCCCGGAACGCTGACGAGGAAGACGACGAGCAGCTGCCGGAAAGGGAGGAGACGGTCGCCGCGCCCGAGGAGGATCACACCTCTGGCGACGTCGCCCTCTACGGCCTGGCGGCCGACGCCGTCCGCGTCGCACTCGAGCAGCGCGTCGACGGCTGGGGCGATCTCGACGCCTACTCCCAGACCATGCTGCGCGTCGGCCTCAATGTCCCCATCCAGTACATGCCCGCGTGGCACGAGAGCGACGCTGCCGGGATACTTAAGAAGCTCACCCGCGAGGTCAAAGATCTCGGCTTTACCGTCCTCTACGACGGCAGCGACCTGCGCAAGCCTGTCGTTCTGAGGTCCCACGGCGAAGCCGAGCTGGTGCGCAAGATCGACATCAAGGGCAAGCACGTTTCGGCCCGCGGCTATTTCTATGCCCGCCACGGCGTGCTGCGACCGGAATGGCTCAACGGCGTGCTCATTCGGATCCGCAACGCCGCCGTCGGCGACTACGACGACGGCTTCCTCGGCTTCGACCACGGCACCGGCGCGATCTTCCAGCGCTGGATCTCCGCCGAACTATGGGCCGACGACCGGCTCGAACGCGCGCTGAACATCGACCGCCGTACCCTGCGCATCACAGACCCTGCCTACGTCGAACTCCAGCGCGCCTTCCACGCTGAGCTCGCCGGCTTCCTCGCCGACATCCGCCGCGACATCTACACCCGGCGCTCTGCCGCCCGGCGCCAGGACCAGGCCATGACGCAGGTCGAGGCGTTTCGCGACATCGTCGACAACCCCGCCATCGGGCTCCCCGCCGCAGCCAGGCGGGAGATCCGCCGCGTCGTCCGCACACGAGAGCGCGGCGCCGAGACCGGCTCCAAGCCCGACATCAAGGCCGTCCTGCGCCGCTACAGCGTCGCCGAGATCTACGAGCTGACCCTCGACGTGGCCAAGGAGACGCTCACCCCCGAACAGTACGAAGGGTTCGCGTCGGCCCTGGCAAAGCGGCTGCTCGGCTGACATGACCCGCGCCGTCGACGACGCCATGGCCGCCGAGCGGCCGGAGAAGCAGACCGTCCGCGAGCTGTGGATGGACGAGGTCCAGCGTCATGAGGGCGAGCAGCCGCCTGACGACGTCCCGCTATACCTCACCCTGCCGGGTGCCCGCGGCGGCGACATAGAGGCACTCATCGACCGCGGCGTGGTGCGGCTGACCGGAACCGGCGCCATCGAGGACCCCGAGGCCATGAAGGTCGTCGCCATCGAGCACTCGCCGTCGGCGGTGATCGCGCTGCAGCGTCGCTACCCCGGTCTCAAGATCGTCGAGAAGTCCGTCAGCGACATGCTGCATTCCACCGGGCCGCTGCAATGGCCGACCGGAAGCCACAAGACCTACTGTCGCGCCCAGGTGGTCAACCTCGACTTCGACACGCCGCTCAAGGGCGTCGTCGAGCACGGACAGCTCTTCTTTCCCTCCCTCGCGCTCGTACAGAAGCTCGCCACCCTGCACGCCACACCAGCACCGATCGACTGGACCCTCGCCCTGACCCTGCACGGCGAAACGGTCTGGGACTCCGACACCGACGCATTGGCTTGCCGCTTCCTCGCTGCGAACTTTGCACGCGACGCGGCGTTCTCTGGGGCTGCCCGCGAAGTCTTGGGATCAGACCTTCACCAAAGGATCTGCGACTCACCCGAGAGCGTCGGGCTCAACGGCCTAGACCGCGCAAGCCAGCAGCGCGTGCTCATGGTGCTGGTGCCCAAACAGATCGCTTTCAACGCGCACACCATCGGCTGGAACATCGACACTGTCGAGAACCTTTGCTACGGCGGCACCGAGAACCATGCTCCCATGGTCACCTGGCTGCTGCGCTTTCGCTGGGACTCCCGCGCCAGCACGGACCCCGCAGCCCTCTACCGTGAAGCGCTCGGGCGCTCGCTGCGCCGCCGCGGGGAGATCGCCGCCGACGGGGCTCTAAGCCGCATCAGCGACGCCGCCTGACCGCCCGCGCCGTCACCGTCGCCCTCGACGGGTATGGCAACCAGGTGAAGGCGCAGTGCAGCCCGTTTACGCCGAACTCGCCTTAACGTGACGTAACCGACGTCTGCGACTGGGACATCGTGCTCTGAAGCGAAGCGTGCGAGGCGCTTGCGCTTTCCATGCAACTGGACAGCGCGGAGTCGCCCGGCCGGCGCCCGACCCGCGCTTCGATTCGCCCTCCGGCAAGTCGGAAGCCGGCGGTGGACCGGCGGGCATAGGCAAATCTCGGGTCTGCACTGACGCGGCCAACGCCCTGCTTGCGGCGACGGGCACGACCCGTCAGGCGTTGGCCGGACTGCTGGTAGTCGGCCAAAGCCATAGCGGCAAACGTCGCGTGTCGCCTTGCTCCAATGCGCTTGCACGGCTACCTCTGGTCGTGGAGTGTACAGGCTGCCGCCATTACCCTCCGATTGATGTTCGAAATCGCCGACGATACGGCTCGCCGCGCGCTGGCGTACGTCGCAGCTGTGGAGCGGCAGGGACATCGGATGACCATCGGTCAGTTGTCTGAGTACATAGCGAGGCCAACGCGGCGTCCAGGCCTCCATGGCAACCGGGGACGGCCCGCTCGGATCGTTAGGACCACGGGAGTTGAGCGGGGAATCGCGGACATCCTCAAGAAGTCAGTTCAGCCCGCGATGCGCTCGCTGGCAGCGACCCTCGACGCTGCACTAGATATACGAGAGGAGCAAGTTGAGGAGATTCCGCCCACGCCGGGTGTACCGGCGGAGTCGATTGGACACTGGCTGGCGCGTCTTGGCTGGCTTACCGTCGCCGACGAGGGCGTCTCTGTCTCTATTACACAGCTCGGTCGTGCGGTTCTCGCTCATCTCGATCAGGAGAGTCTGGAGGACGAGATCCCTGTGGGCATCGTGCTCAACCAAGGCGATGAGCTGGCAGAGGGTCGAGTCATGTCGCATATTGCGACCCTGGGGCCATGCGCCATCGTGGACCGCTACTTCTCACTCGAGAGCCTCCTCCAAGTTGTGCATTCGACCGATGCGGAAGCAGTGCTGGTTGGTTCACGTGACAAGAGCAAGCTCGCCGGGCTTGAGACGACCCTTCCGAAGTTACGACTTGATCGGAAGTTCGAGATCAGAAAAACCGACGTCTTTCATGATCGCTTTGTGATCCCAGCCAGCGGTCCGGTCTGGCTGCTGGGCACTTCCCTGAGCGGGCTCGGGAGGCGGCTGTCGATCATGGTCGAACTGACCGATGAGAGACTCAGCGATGCGGTTCGTCACGAATACCGGCTTGCCTGGGACGACGCAGAGCCAGTCGTATCAGCGGAGCAGCTGTTGCTCGAGGAAGTCGATGACGGCGTGGACTCAAGCTAACCCCAGCGCGTAACTGCTGCGGGCGCATTACGCCACCCTCCCGCGCCGATCTCCCCCTGCTCCTTTCCATGCAACTGGACAGCGCGGAGTAGCCCGGCCGGCGCCCGGCGCCCGACCCGGGCTTCGATCCGCCCTCCCGCAAGTCGGAAAGCCGGCGGCGGACGCGTGCATAGGCAAATCTCGGCTCTGCGCGAAGGCGGCCAGCGCCCTGCTTACGGCGAGCATGGACATCCGGTAGCTGGTGCCGGACGACTCGGACGAATCAGTCGAGCAACGTCCGAACCTGGCCGGGCGTAGCCGCCCGGGTCGTGCCCCAGGTGCGCACCATCACACGGCCGCGCACCTGGTGGGGTTTGAGTTCCCGAGCGCTGGGGCGGACATTGACCACCACGACCGGCTTCTGGTCGATCGCCACCTCCTCAACCGTGAACCCGGGAGTCTCAACGACCAAGTCCCCGATGATGTTCGCCACCTGATCGGCCGCCTTTGCCGGGGACCACCCAACCGCGCTGCCCTCGTCGTTGACTCCGATGAGGATGGCGCCGCCCGCGCCGTTCGCGAACGCGGCAACCGTCTCGGCGAACGAAACCCGCACCTGTCTCTCACCCAACGACTCCTTATACTCGAGCGTCTCGTGCTCCCCCTCACCCAGCCACCGGGTGACCGTCGCCAAGAGGTCGATCGGCTCCGGCTCGTCGACGACGGGTGGCTGCGGGCGGCCGAAAGTCTCGGTCCATGCGCGCCGGTCGATCTGGTGGCCGCTTGCATCCACGAGCGTCGCGACGAACTCCGCAGGCACACCCTCTGTCGCGAATGTCACCGGGGGGGCGCCGAGTTCCTCAACATCCTTCCGCGTCCACACCACGTCCGCGGTGTCTGTGCGCCACGCAGCGCGCAGCACGAATCCATCGAATCCTCCGGCGACGCGGCTCGCCAAGTCGACTGCCACGGAACCGTCGACGATCCCAACGGAGGTAATCCGTCCGCGGCGATCGGGAATGCGAACGAGCACCTGATGAGGCTGAGCACGATCCAGTTCGCCCGGCGGGGCGCCGAAGACAAGCTCGGCGACCGCCGCAAGCCCTGAAAGGAAGTACGGCTCGCCGCGAGCTTGCAATGGCGGGGTCAGGTCACAGCTGAAATTCACGCCGACGCTGCCCGAGAACACGAACGTCGGCCAGTCCGTTGGGACTAGACGCCATCGTTCGTCGCTGAACAGCCACAGTCCGGTGATGTCCGGCTGCGTGGGGAGGACGATGCCGCTGGGAGCATCGCGCTTGCGCGCGACCAGCCCGCGCCGCAGCCGACTAGCAGCCGCCCGACTGCCGAGCTGCTCGCCGGCCACAACAACGCCCGGATATCGGTGGCGGAACGGCTCAATCTTCTCTCCCACACCGACGAGGAGAGCCGCCAACCCCCACGTTCCCGCGTGGTCACGCGCGGCCGCCCATCGCCAGGCGACCGGACCGGCGCGGCGCGGCACGCGGCGACAGAGATGCTCCCATGGCTCGCGTGGCAAGGTCAGAGGCACCGTGATCTCCGCAGGCGATGATCGCCGCTCATTGCCATCAGGTGACTACCACCCGCGCCGGACGAGGGACGCGGCGCGGCCATCGCTCTGACAGCTGCGGAGGATGCGCGTCCGGTAGCCGCCTGGCGGCCGGATGGTTCGACCACTCTTGAAAGTCACGCCCTTTCACAGTTCAGATGCCGGACGCCTAACTCTGTCTCAGCGGGCGCGATCGACGCGATCGCGCCCGCGAACCGCCCTGAGAACGGCCATGACACCGGCGGCGAGGCGTTCAGGTTCCGCGAATTGCATAGGCATCGGACGCCTGAATCGGCACGCGCAACGGCCCTGCTTACGGCGAGGTGGGCAGTTAGGCGGAAGTTTTCGCTGTATGCGCGTTGATTCGCCCAGAACGGCGGGGGTTTGGCCGTTCTGGGCGGGGGCGTTTCTGTCTACTTGCCGAGGTTGACGCCGGTCAGCTCGAGTGCGTTAGCT
>JAABUQ010012868.1_pt1 | contig 10286 bp, 8 predicted proteins | sample 5560001 | NCBI WGS metagenome assembly JAABUQ01 (sample SAMN10711888, study PRJNA513371) | rock metagenome | isolation source: Antarctica rocks | place: Antarctica: Victoria Land, Finger Mt nord | collected 2015-12-18 | reverse complement strand
GCCGGCGGCGGCGTCGGCGAGGATCAGGTTGGTCAGCAGCGTCGACTTGCCGGTACCGGTCGCGCCCAGGACGTGCAGATGGTGCCGGGCGTCGGCTGCGCCGAGCGCCACCGGCCGGCGGGGGCCGGCGTCGGAGTCTCCCAATACTTTGCCGGCCTGCCGGCGGGGGTCGGCGGCGGGGCGCAGCTGCAGCCACCCTTGGGTCGCGCCGGGCTGCCGGCCGGGGCCGGCGACACCGGACCCGCCGGGGCGGGAGCCACGCAGGTGCTCACCTGCGCTGGGGTCCGGGCGTTCAGTCATGGCTGAGCTCGGCGGGGGGTGGGACGCTGCGGGCTGCGGCGACGGCGATCCCGTGCCGGGCGGGTTCGCCCGGCAGGTGAGCCACGGCGGCGAGCTCACCGGCGGATAGCAGCATCCCCCGGCCGAGGCGCCTGGCGTGAAGGCTGGCCGCCAGGCGGGCCTGCCGGCGGACGATGAGCTGGTTGCGTGCGGTGTACAGGCCGCACGCGGCGGCGATCTGCCGCAGCCAGCCGCGGCGGCCCCGCCGCCCCGCCCGGCCGCCGGGGCTGGTGACCGCGACCCGGATCGCGACCTGGAACAGCGGGACGTCGGACAGTTTGCGGCTGATCGCCCGGGCGTCATCCAGCGCGAACGGGTCAACCGGGCCGGACCGGCGGACATGGCCCGGCGAAGGCCGGTCCAGCAGGGCTGATGGCAACGGTCGGGCCGGGCTGGGGTTGCGGACGGCGCGGGCGGCGCGGCGGGCTCGGAGCAGTCGCCGGCCGCCGGCGGGCCGGGCCAGCACCTGCAGCACCCCGGTCGCGCCGTCGGGTAGGTCGGTGAGGGCTTCGAGCAGCCCCCGCAGCGGGTCGAGCAGCCCAGCACCGGCGCTGCCGGCGGGACTGGTGCTGGTGCCGGGACTGGTGCTGGTGCTGGTGTGCAGGGCGGCGCCGGCGAAGGGGAACCATTCGGCGGCGCCGAGCCGGACCCGGGCTGCGCTGGTCCGCCGGTCCTTGCCTTGCCGGCCAGAAAGCGGCGGCGGGCTGACGGCGGTGGCGGTCGCGCCGGGCCAGGCGGTTGCTACCGCCCGGGTCACCGCGGCGACCGGCAGGCTGGGCGAGAGCCACAGTCCTACGGTGGTGGCGCCGGGCTGGGCGAGGACTTCGAACCCGACCGGTGGTCGGGGCCCGGTCCAGGCCGGCTGGGCGGACAGCAGCGGGGCGAGCTGGCGCCACAGGGCCAGGCCGCCGCCGGGGTGTGGTTGGGCTGGGGGTCTGATCTGGACCCAGCGTCCGTGCCGGGCGGTGCGGCGCCGGTCGATGTTAGCGAGCACGCCGACGGCGGCGACCAGGACACTGGCCACGCCGGCGGCGAGCAGCAGGTGCTGCCCGTGGTGGGCGGGTAGGCGGGTGAGCTGGTGCCACCAGCGGGCTTGGGTGCTGCTGGGGTGGCGTAGCCAGCGCGCCAGCAGACCGTTCGGCTCCCCCGGCGGTCCCGGTACCGGCCGATGGAGCGCGGCGGGTGGGACCAGCGGCGGCGGGGTGTGGGTGGAACCGGACAGGTGGAAGCCGGGCAGGTGGTGCGGCAAGCAGTCGTCCCTTCAACATCGGTCCCTTCAACATCGGTGCCTTCGCAGCGGTCGTAGCGGGTTCGGGGTCGGTGCCGGTAGCGGTGGTGCGCAGCGGGCGCCGGGGCGGGGGTTACAGGTCGGGTTCGGCGGCGGCGAGCTCGGCGGGGTTGGTGGTGACCAGGGCATGCTCGGCGGGGCTGGCCAGGGCGCGGAACGCGATCCGGTCGGTGCCGGCGGCGAGTAGCCCTTCGCCGCGGGCGGCGCTGAGCAGGAACGCTTTCTCACCGTCGGACAGGGCGAACGCGCCGGCTAGGGCGTCGATGGTTTGGGGGGCTTGGCGGAGCAGGACTTGGGTGGCGGCGTTGGCGACGACGGCCTGGCCAAGCTCGCTGGCGAGCAGGTCGCCGGCGTCTTGGGTAACCACCGCCAGGGCGCACCAGTGCTTACGCGCCGATTTGGCCATCCGGAACAGGAACCGGGCCCCTGCCGGGTCGCGCATCAGCAGCCACGCCTCGTCGACGACGACCAGGCGCCGGCGGCGCACGGCAGGGTCGCTGACCCGGCGCCAAACGGCGTCCAGGGTCAGCAGCGTGCCGACCGTTTTCAGCTCGTCGGGCAGTTCACGCAGGCAGAACACCACCAGGTGCCCGTCGGGACGGGTGCTGGTCGGCCCGTCGAACAGGGCCCGGTGGCTGCCGGTGACATAAGGCGCGAGGCGCAGCGCGAGCTGCCGGCCGGCGGTGTTCTCAGTCCCGCCGGGGTCGTTGGCGGCGGAAAGGGTGCGGGCCAGGTCGGCGAGCAGCGGCGCGGGCCGGGTGTGGGTCCGTGGGTCGGCGGTGATCCCGACCTGGCGGTAGGTCGCGAGCAGCGCCCGGTCCAGGGCGGCGGCTGCGGCCGGGTCGGGGGCGGCGCCGAGCAGCACCGCGATCAGGGTGTGCAGGAACAGGCACCGGCGGGTCAGCGCATCCGGTCCGGGGGGCAGGTCGAACGGGTTGAGCCGGACCCCGGGCGAGCCGAGCTTGAGGTAGGTGCCGCCGACGGCGGCGGCCAGGCGGGCGTATTCGTCTTCGGGGTCGATGACGGCGACCTCGACGCCGGTGTAGAGCGAGCGCAACGCTTCGAGTTTGGCCAGGTAGGACTTGCCGGCTCCGGAACGGGCCAGGATGACGCTGTTGTAGTTGTCCTGGGCGAAGCGGTCCCAGTAGACAAGCTGGGCGCCGGTGGCGCTGACCCCGTACAGCACCCCGCCCGCCCCGGCGTCGCCTCCGGCCGTGGGGTCGCTGTCGGCGCCAGGTTGCGGGCGGGTGGACAGCCCGGTGGTGGTGAACGGGAACGCGGCAGCAAGCGCCGCGGTGTCCATGGTGCGGCGCAGCCCGAGCCGGTCGACCCCCAGCGGCAAGGTGGTGACCCAGCCGGCGAGCGCGCGAAACGTCGCCGGGACGGGGTCGAGCAGCAGCGAGCCGGCTAGCGCCTTCAGCCGGGCGCAGTCGTCGTCCAGCGTGGCCCGGTCGGCGGCGTGGACCGTCAGGTAGAGCCCGAGGCGGAACAGTTTGCCTTGCCCGCGAGCTAGCCGGCTTGCCAGGTCGTGGGCGTCGCCGGCTGCCGCGTCCAGCTGCGGGTCGATCAGCCTGCCTTTGGCCAGATCTGCCCGGCGGGTGGACTCCAGGCGGGCGAGCTGGCGGCGCAGCCGGTCGGTCGCGACGGCGGTCGGGACGGGTTGGACGTGCAGCGCGACGTCCAACCGGCCCGGATGCTCCAGCAGGGGCTGCAGCCAGCCCGGTCCGACCTCGCGGGGGAAGCCGGTGATCGCCAGGGTGCGGCACACCCCGTCACCTAGACGCAGGTGCCCCGAGTGCACCTGCAGGGCATGCGGACCCAGCAGGTCGACCGACCCACCCGAACCGGGCGACTGGGGAGCTGGCGTCGCCGGACGGCCGCGGTAGTGCCCTCGGATGGCGGGTGTCATGACCACTCCCCCGGGCTGGTGTCGCTGGTGCCGCCGGCCGCGGTCCCGGTCCCGGCAGCGCCGGTACCGACGATGACGTCGCCGGGGGCGGCCAGCCCGGCAGGCCGCGGCGGGGCCCACGGGTCGGCGGCGCTGGCGAGCACGGCCGAGGCGCCGGCGCCGTCCAGGGCGGTGACCGCAACCCCGGCGCCGGCCAGTCCGGTCGCGGCGTCGGCGGCCCTGCGACCCAGCCGTCCGGTCGCGCCGGCGTCGCTAGCCGGGTCGGTGAGTACGAGCAGGACCTGGCGGGTCAGCAGGTCGCGTTCGGCGGCGAGCCCGGCCAGGAAGCCGGCGTGCGCCAGGGCGGCGGCTTCCAGCCCGGGGTGCGGCAGGCCGCCGGCAGCCTGGCGCAGTCCGGCGATGGTCGCGCTCAGGTCAACCGGTGTGGAGCGGATGAGGATCTGCACGCCGGCGGACAGGCTGCTCAGGTAGCGGGCGAACGCAGCGACCAACGCCTGCTGCTCGCCGGGGGTGCGAAGCGCGAAGCTGACGGTGGAGGCCCGGCAGATCAGGGCGGTGCCGGCTGCGCCCAGGTCGATCACCCCGCTGGTGGTGATGCCGCGCGCTGGTAGCCCCAGCGGTGCCGGCGGTGTGGGCTGCCGGCCTGCTGCCGCCCAGCGGGGCAGGTCGGGCACCCCGTCCGGGGCGGGGACCAGCCGGCGGGGGCGGCGGGCCTGACGCAGACCAGCGAGCATCAGGCGGTCCAAGCCCAGTCCGTCTCGCCGGCCCAGGACCAGGGTCAGGACGGCGACCGCGACCGGTGCGGCGAAGGCGGCGAACACCGGCAGCGGCACCAGCCGGCGGGTAGCGAGGAAGGCGGCCCACACCGCGACCGCGGGAACGGCCAGCAGGGCCAGCTGGCGGGCGGTCAACCCGGCCAGGAGCTGGTCCTCACGCTCCACGTCCGCCGGGATCCGCACCCGGCCGTCGGCGGTGTCGGCTGCCGGGTGGGTGCTTCCGGCGCCCCTGGAGCCCGGGCCGCTCCAGCCGCCACCGCTTCGGCCGGCACCGCTCCAGCCCGGGCCGCTGGGGCTGGTCATGCCAGTGCCGCGTAGCCGGCGCGCGCCGCCTGGTAGCCGACGACGGTCTTCACCGCGCGCACGGTGCCCGAAGCTGAGTGGCCGGTGCCGGCGAACACCGCACGCGACACCCAGGACGGGATGCGGACCAGGACGTAGAGCAGGCAGATCACGACGAGCAGGTCAACCAGCCCGCCGGAGCTGGCAAGGCCCAGCGCGCCGTGGCCACCGGCGGCGAAGAACACCCGCAGTGCGGTGATCAGCACCAGCGTCTGGGCGACTTGCACGGCGAGCAGGCCGGCGACGGCGCGCCACCACAACCGGGCGACGCCGTCGGTGTAGGGCAGGGCGTGGCACACCAGGGCCAGCGGTGCGCCGGCGATCAGCAGCACCAGCAGCGCTACCCGGATGACGTAGACCGCGAGCAGCACCAACCCCAGCACCGCCACGACCAGACCCATCAGCACCAGCACAATCGCCCCGGAGGCCACCGACCCGGCGACGGCGGCGGTCAGCGCCCCGGTCGCGCTGCCGACCTGGATACCCGGTCCGAGCAGCGCCACGGACAGGCTGTTCGCCAGGGCGATCGCCATCCCAGCGACGGGCAGGCTCGCGTTGGCGGCGATGACGGCCAGCACGATCCGGGGGGCGATGTCCTTGGCGGCGTACCGGGTCTGCACCGTCTCATGTCCCATCACCACAGCACCACCGGCAAGGACCAGCAGCACCACGACGGTGTTGGCAATGGCGGCGGCGGCGCCCCACAGGTCAGCGACCCTGCCGGGGCCCGTCACATCGGGGGTGGCGAGCACGGAGTGGCCCAGTAGCTGCAGGATCGGCGCCAGAGCCGACTTCACCACCGAGGTGAACCAGCCGTTGATCGCCGAGGTGACGTGGCACCCGACGTCGAGCAACCCGCAACCGGCCTGCCCCTGCCCCTGCTCCGTCCCGGTGCCGGTCGTAGCACCGGCCGGCGCCAGCGAGCCCCCCGGGTTACCGGGTGCACCCGGAACGAGCGCGACTCCAGGCGGCGCCGCGGTCGTCGACGGGGTTGTCGACGCGCTCGTCGCCGACGTCGTCGTTGTCGTTGTCGAGGTTGTTCCAGCGATCGTTGCCGACGTGCCCGGGGTTGCCGCCGGTGCTGCGCCGCCTGACGCCGGTGCCGACCCGCCGCCCGGCGCCTGCGGGTCAGAGGGTGCCGAGTGCACCAACGCCCGTGCTCGCCCGGATGCAGGTGCAGCTGTGCCTGGGACTGGTGCGGCCAGCGTCATGCTGACGGTTCGGGTGGGTAGCAGGCCTCGGTCCCTCGATGGAGCGACGGACAGCACACCTGCTCCGATCAGCACGGCGAGCAGACCCAGGCCCGGCCGGCGGCGAACGGCCCGGTGGCGGCGGGAGTGGATCAGGGTCATGCTCCGACCACGGACTGCAGGATGGAGACCAGCAGCGGCGCCATCGCCGCCAGGGCGTAGCCGATGGCGGCTGACTTGAGCGCGACCTTGGCGCGTTCGACTTGCGCCGGGTCGCCGGCGGCGGTGAGGTAGCGGATCCCGCCGACGGTCAGGAACAAGGTCGCCAGTGCGGCGAGGATGCCGACCAGCCAGAGCCGCAACGCGTCGATGACACCGTTCAGGGTGGGGGCGGCCGGCCCGGCGGCCCACGCCGGACCGGCCAGCACAACCAGGGCTGCCGTGACCGTCAGCACCGCCGCTGCCGACGCTGCGGCGAGCAGTGATCGGCCGGTTCGGGTCCGGGTGCTAGGGCTGCTTGTCGTGCGGATGCGGTCGGCGCGGCGGAGCCTGCCAGGGGTGCGGCCGGCCGGGACACGCCTGCTGGTGGTAGGCCGAGTGCGTTTCGTGGGTTCTCCTCTGTGGAGTCTGCGGGTGGGGGTTTGTAGGTGAGGGCAGGGTCGCCGGCCGGTCAGTGGGCGTGTTCACCTCCCTGTGGTGGGCGGCTCGGGCTGGTGGCGCAGTCCCGGCCTCTGGCCGGGCCGGCGACCCTGGCGGGGGCGACCCGCACCACTGGAACCGGCAGGAGCAGCCCGATCGGCGACAAACTCCCCGCGGATCCACGCCGCCAGCGAGCTCTCGGCCCGGTGACGGCGCCGTTCGACCGCCTTGTAGGACACACCCCTGCCGGATGCGGCGTCGGCCAAGCTCAGCCGGCCCAGCCGGGTCGCTGCGATCAGCTCGGCGTCGTCGGCGCACAGCACAGCGCACCCGACAGCCAGGGCCAGGAGCACCTCGGGATTGCCGGCCGGCCTGGCCGGTGCCGTGTCCGGCAGCTCCTGTCCGCCGCCCTTGGCGCCCTCGGCTACCTCACGGCGGTGCAGCTGCTTGGCGGCGTCGAACGCCCGGCCGATCAGCCATCCGGCTGGGCGGGGACGCCCGGTTGGGACGCGGTCCAACGCGAGTAGCAGCCCGGCGATCATCTCGGCTTCCAGGTCGGCTCGCCGGCCGGGGCAGGCGGCGGCGAGCGGAGCGACAGCTCGGCGCAACCCCGGCAGCAGCACACCGATCAGGCCGACGGTCCACGCCTCGCCATCACGCCGAGCCCGCTCGACCAGCAGCTGCAGCGCAGTTTCCGCGGTGGCGTGCCCGCAGCAGGGGCGCAGCAGCCGGGTGCGTAGCTCCACCAGCGGGACAGCCCGGTCCGGCAACCCGGCGATGGTCGTGCCGTCCACAGCAAGCGCATTCGGGCCGGTGGCGAGCTGGACGTAGGCCTGCTCCAGTACGGCGAACGGGGACGCGTCGGGGCAGGGGAAACGGTCGGACATCAGGCGGCTCCTTTGATCGGGGGGGCCGCCATAGCGCCACACGCGCTCCATCAGGTTTCCATCAGACGCGGAGGGCTCGCTGCTGATGGACTGGCCTAGCGGGCTCCATCAGCCCTGATGGAAAAGTGATGGAGCGCCCTGAAAGTGCAGCTCGCAGGCCTGATGGAGTCCCAGCGGAAGGTTGTGGGCTACGGCGAAGGGCCGGGCGGCGGATCAAAGGCACCAACCTGCGTGCCCTGCGTCCGGCGCTGCTTCGGGTGGGGCGGTGCCACGGAGAAACTGCGGGTTGATCAACGTCGTGCTCGGGCAACTTCGGCAAGTCGAGGCCCCATCCCGGTCAGCTGCCGGCTATGAGCTGCTCGATCAAGGCCGAGCGGCGATCGCGGTGCTGTCAGGTCTTGGCCGGCTCACCGTGCATCTTGTGCTGCGCGAGGGGCGGCTGGAGCTGTGTTGTCACCGGCGACCGGGTCGGCGAGGACGCCTACGGTGCCCTGCAGCACCTACCGGGAGCGCACCGGGATCCGCCGCGACATGATCGATCCTTTCTGCCAGCAGATCGCCCGCTTGCAGTCACCGATTGCTTGTGTGGGCGGCCTACAGTCGTTGCGGACCGGCAGCGGGGGTCAGCCCGGGCCGCACAGCCGGCGACGGAAAGCTCTCAGGCTGAAGCGGCGACGCTCTCAAGCGCCTTCCTGCTCGCATCCTTGACGGCCCTCCCACGACGACGGCCAATAACGGCGGCTCCCGGTTGGCAGCGATCAGCTCGGCGCAGACCGGTCGGCGGCTGACGCAGCTCGTCCGCCCCGCTCACGACAGGCGTCACGCCCAGCGTCCGGCGGTGGGCCGCAGCAGCTCCACCGGTCGCGGACGGCCGGCGGCCGCGAGCCGGTCGGGCAGGCTGCGCAGCATCCCGATCTACTCTCAGCCCTTGCGATGGGTGGCCGGCGGTCTGTTGTCGCAACACGCGCCACCAGCCACCTCCTGGCCGACCTGGCGTGGGACCGGGGTTAGGAGGAGAACGAGACCGGCGGCAAGGGGCGTAAGGCAGCGGGTTCCTCCGGTCGCCCTGCCGCGGGCTCGTCATGGAGCCGATTGGCTGCCCGCCCGCGGTGGGGCAATTCGGCGCCCCACCCACGGCGAAGCCTGACGTTGTTCTCGCTGTGGACCGTCGTGGTAGGGGCCTACTCATGGCAGCGCAGCACTCACAGGCGCGACTACGTCGGCGCGGTCGGCACAGGACGCCCCCCTCCGCGCGGATGATCTCCGCCTGTGCAGCGGGGCCGGCCACATGTCGTCCTCGAGGTTGCGAGCGTTGTCCGGGGTCCCGCTCGTCAGCACTCCAGGGACTAGCAGACGCCACCTGGGCGGCTTCGCGGTTCAAGTCCCGTCACTCACCCCATCTCTTCAAGATGCTCACCAGCGGAAATGCACTCCGGGCCTTGCTCCTGGGGGCAGAAACCATCATCATCCGGGGGCAGCTCCTCATCGCAGGAGCCCGGATGGGGGCACCGATGGCCTGGCTCGAGCACCGCGAGGGGCACGTCCGCGTCGTCTGGCGCGACCCCGACACCAGGGGCAAGACCTACGAGAAGTTCGCCACCGACACCGAGGCCGACATCTACCGCGGCTTGGTCGAGCAGGCCCGCGGCCGCCGTCCCGAGACGCTCTATGAAGAGCCCGGACGCCCCTCCCGACCGCTGGGCAACCTGCCGTGCACCGTCACACGCTGGGCCGAGTTCTGGATCTCCGGACTGTCCGGCATCCGCGACCGCACCGTCGCCGACTACCGCGGCACCGTCGAGCGCAGCATCCTGCCGTTCTTCGGCCATATGGACGTCCGTGACCCCAGCCCCACCGACGTCGGCCGTTGGGTGCGCTCCCTCGCCGGCCGCGGCCTTTCACCCAAGACGATCCGCAACCACCACGGCATCGCCCACTCTCTGTTCCAGGCCGCCCTGGAACACGAGCCGGTCCCGATGCGCACCGCCAACCCCTGCGGCCGCACCCGACTACCGGAGGTGGTGCAGGAGGAGATGTGCTTCCTTACCCACCAGCAGTTCGACCGGCTGCTGGGGGCAGCTCCCGAGTTCTACAAGCCCGTCTTCACCAGCCTGGTCGGCACAGGTCTGCGGTGGGGCGAGCTGGCCGGCCTTCAGGTCCAGCACGTCGACCTCCTCGCAGCGCCGCCCGCCCTGCGCGTCGTGCAGAGCCTGCAGCGCCAGACCGACGGCAGCTACGCCCTGGGACCTCCCAAGACCCGCGCAGCCCGTCGACGCGTCACCCTGCCGCAAAACGTCGTCGACGCCGTCCTGCCACTCGTCGCTGGCAAGGAGGGCCACGAGCACGTCTTCACCTCACGAGCAGGCACTCCCCTGCGGCACCAGAACTTCATGACCCGGGTCTGGCAGCCCGCCCTCGCCGCCGCCGCGCTGCAGGGGCTGCGGATCCACGACCTACGGCACACCCACACCGCCTGGCTGATTGCCGCCGGCCGGCCGCTGCCCTCGATCCAGCGCCGGCTCGGCCACCGCAGCATCACCACGACCATCGACCGCTACGGCCACCTGCTGCCCGACGTCGACGCGGGCGACCTCGTTGCACTTGACGCGGCGCTGCAAGGTCAACACTGACGCCGTCCACTCACGCAACAGGTCGCGGCGCAGCGCCGAGAACCGCGCGTAGCGCTCCCTGCTCGCGTCCGACCAGCCGGCCTCGAGGCGCCTGCCCCTCAGCATGAACTCGGACATCTCCTTGAGGGCATCCACCTCTTCCTTTGACAACCGAACCGAGCCGTCCTCCGCATGCTCCACATAGGCAAGCATGCCCAGCCACTACGCAGGAGCATCATGCTGTTGCTGCCTTCAGCGCTGTCGGGTTCCATCCAGGCATTCCTTAACCCATGGTGACAACAAGTCC
>JAABUQ010012867.1_pt1 | contig 10286 bp, 9 predicted proteins | sample 5560001 | NCBI WGS metagenome assembly JAABUQ01 (sample SAMN10711888, study PRJNA513371) | rock metagenome | isolation source: Antarctica rocks | place: Antarctica: Victoria Land, Finger Mt nord | collected 2015-12-18 | reverse complement strand
CGGCGATGGTCATCGCCGCGACCCGGCGCAAGCGTGCCGTGGTCGAAAGTGGCGGATAATCGGGGAACCACACAGCGCCACATAGCGCTGTCAGAATCGCGCCACTACCGCTGAAGATCACAACGTGGATGTTCGGGTGACTGTCGGCAAATGACCGTTTCTCGACATGCACCCTAGGGCCCGGGATAGGCCAGCGTCGTTCAGTGCGGCTCTGAGCTCTCCAGCCGGTGGGGTACGAGGATTTCTGAGGCGTTGGCTGGGGTGAGGTTTGGGTAGAGCGTCTTGATCGCCGCGACGGCGGCTATGCCGCCGAGCATTTGGGCGGCGATGTACGCGGGCGCTGACGCTGGTGCGATCCCGGCAAACGTGTCAGAGAGCGTGCGGCCGATCGTGATCGCGGGGTTGGCGAAGCTCGCGGACGCGGAGCTGGTGAAGAAGTAGGCCGCGCCGATGTAGGCGCCGACCGCGGCGGCGGCGGAGGCTCCGCGGTGGGTGCGGGTGAGCGCGAAGATGACGAGCAGCAGGCCGAGGGTGGCGATGATCTCGGAGAGGAGGTGCCCGCCGGTGACCCGGTGGTGGGTGGAGATACTGACGGCCGCCCGGCCATACGTGACGTTGGCCGCGATCGCGCCGGTGATGCAGCCGGTGACCTGGGCGGGGAGGTAGGCCGCGGCGTTGCGCCAGCGCAGGCCGCCGAAGGCGGCGTCGACGAAGGAGACGACCGGGTTGAAGTGCGCGCCGGAGACCGGGCCGAACATGAGGATGATCGCGTAGAGCCCGGCTGCGGTGGCGGCCGCGTTCTCGAGCAGGTCGAGGCCGATGTTGCCGGGAGAGAGTTGCTGGGCGGCGATCCCCGAGCCGACGACGATCGCTGCGAGGAACGCGCTTCCCAGCCATTCAGCCAGCAGCGGGCGCCACAGCGGAGCGGGCGCCCGCTCGGCCGGTTGGTCGGCGCTCATCGGGTTGCGTGGCTTGGTCGGGCGAGGGCCCGTAGCGCGTCGGGGCCGATCGGGGGCTGTTGTTGCCAGGCGAGGGACCAGGTTCTGGAGCTGGAGAGCTCGTTGATCCGCGCGAGGTGGGGTGTCTCGCCGGCGGCCCGGGCCGCGAGCGTGGAGTGCGCGGTGGTGGTTTGCGCCAGGGAGGCGTTCACGAGCCAGCCGTAGGGTTCGATGTGGGCGCGGCGCAGGTCGGCTTGGAGCCGGTCGGCTTCGTGGACTGGCGTTGATTCGGGGAGCGTGACGATGATCACGCGGGCGAACTCGGGGTCGCGTAGCCGCGCGGCGAGATCGCGGACGGCCGGCGGCACGCTCGCGTTGGTGCGTTTGACCTCGCGCTGGTAGCTCTCGGCGGCGTCGAGCAGCAGCAGCGTGTGACCGGTGGGGGCGGTGTCGAGCACCACGATCCGGTCCTGGGCTTGCTGCACAGTCCGCGCGAACGCGTGGAACACGGCGATCTCCTCGGTGCACGGGGACCGGAGGTCCTCGGCGAGCAGCGCCAGCCCTTCGGCGTCGAGGCCGCTGGCCGCGGTGAGGACCTGCGAGCGGTAGCGGGCGGTTTCGGCGCGCGGGTCGATTCGCTCCACACGTAGGCCGGCGGGCGCCTGATCGGTGAGGGTGTCGGTGAGGTGCGCGGCCGGGTCGGTGGTTGAGAGCGTGACCTGGTGGCCGCGGTCGGCGAGCGCCACTGCGAGCGCAGCGGCGATCGTGGTTTTCCCGACACCGCCCTTGCCCATCGTCATCACCACGCCGCGGCCGGCGGTATCGAGATCGTCGATCAGCGACTCGAGGTCGAGGAACTGCGGCGCGTCAAAGCGCTCGTTGACCGGCGTCCTCGTCGCTGCTCCCGCGATGAGCTGGTGTAGGGCCTGGACCCCGGTCAGCTCGCCGGCGACGAGGTCGACCGCCGCGACGGGGAGATCCTCGAGCCCGTCTGGGGCGGCAGCGAGCGCGGAGTCCTGGCGGCTGGTGTACGCCTGCGCGGTCTCGTCGTCGCCGGGGTCGCGCAGCACGCCGTTGATCACCAGCTGCTGGTTGGCGACCCCGAGCTCGCGGAGCTCCTGGCTGGCGCGCGCCGCTGCGCGCAGCGCGCCCGGGTCCGCGCGGGCGACGAGCGCCAGCCGGGTGCGCTCCGGGTCGGCGAGCGTTCTCACGGCGGCTTGGTATTGGCGGCGCTGCTGGTCAACGCCCGCGAGCGGGCCGAGGCAGCTCGCGCCGGCGGGGTGCTCTTGCGCGTACCCGCTCCATGCGCTGGGGAGGGTCAGCAGGCGCAGGGTATGGCCGGTGGGGGCGGTGTCGAACAGCACCCGCTCATACCCCGATGCGGTGTCGCTGGTGAGGATGCTGGTGAACTCGTTGAACGCGGCGATCTCGACCGTGCACGCTCCCGAGAGCTGTTCCTGCATGCTGGCCAGAGCGCTGTCGGGCAGTACGCCGCGATAGGGCGCGAGGGTCCGCTCGCGGTAGGCGGCGGCCGCTTGCTCGGGATCGATGTTCGCCATCCACAGCCCGGGGAGGTCCTGGACCGGGATGGGTTCGCTGCCGGCGTGCAGGCCGAACACGTCGTCGAGGTTGGATGCCGGGTCGGTGCTGATCAGCAGCGTGCGCAGCCCGGCGCTGGCCAGCGCGACAGCCACCGCGCTGGCCGTGGTGGTCTTACCGACGCCGCCCTTGCCAGTGAAGAAGACGTGCCGCGTCGGCCAGTGGCCCCAGTCAAGGGCTGGGAGATCGCGGACTCCGGGGAGGCTCATTTAGCAGGGCGAGTCGGGCGAGCAGCCGCAGCCCGAGGAGCGCGGCTCGGCCACGGGCGTCGCGGCGGGCTGGTTGCCCAGGACGGCGGCGAGCTCGTCGCGGCTGGGGTAACGGCCGTGAATTCGGATCTCGCCGTCGATGATGAGCACCGGCAGCGCGTTCTCGCCGAAGGCTTGCATCAGCCCGGTGATCTTCGGGTTGGCAACGAACGCGTCCGGATCCGAGGTCAGGTTGTGCCGCGCGACGCTCGCGCCTTGACCCTCGGCCCAGCGGAGGTCCTCGCGGACCGCGATCAGCCGCTCATCGACGGTCGGGCCGCAGACCCCGGTCTGGCAGCACATCGCCGTCTCATAAAGCTCGATCTGGCGTGTCCCCGCGGTGGTCGCGGCGGCCGGGCTCGTCGTCTGCTCGGTGGCGCTCATCTGGGTGGCTCCTTGGTCGTGGTGGCTGTGTCGAGCTCGCTGACGAGCTGCTCGACGCGGTCGTTGATCTCATCGCGGGTGATGCGGACTTCGCCGATAGGTCGCCCGGCGGGATCGGGGAGCTCCCAGTCGATGTAGCGCTTGCCGGGAACGAACGGGCATTGATCGCCGCAGCCCATCGTCACGAGAACGTCCGCCCACTCCGCCAGCTCGCGGGTCAGCAGCTGGGGCCTGCGGCCCGAAAGATCGATGCCCAGCTCGGCCATCACCTCGAGCACCTCCGGGTGCACGCGATCGGCGGGAGTGGTGCCCGCCGAGCGCGCCTCATGACGGCCTCGGGCCGCTTGCTCGAACAGCGCCTGGCTGATCTGGGAGCGCCCGGCGTTATGCAGGCAGACAAACAGAACGTGCACGGGCGCAGCTCCTCCCGAATTGGCTCATTGCCCGGGCTGGCCAGCCCGGCCAAGCTCGTGGCAGTGCTCCGCGCGCAAGCAGTCGCGGGTCTGGCGATGCGCGATCGTCATCACATGGCTGCGAACGGGCACGTCGTCGTATTGGGCGAGGACGGCATCGGCGCAGGCGCGGATCTCCCAGTCCGAGCGCTTGTCTTTGAACTCGTCGGCGAGCGCGGGCAGTAGCCGCGCGAGTCTCGCCTGGTGCTCGGTCGTGTAAGAGCGGATCGCGTCGAGCTTGTTCTCGATCAGGTCGCGGACCTTGTTCTCGATCAGGTCGCGGATCGGACGAACCTCCTCGAGCGCCAACCCGGCGGGATCGGGTATCTCCCACGCCTCGACGGTCGTGGGGACGTAGGGGCACACGTCGCCGCAGCCCATCGTGACCGCCCAGTCCGCGTGCAGCTGCATCTCGGTCAACAGCCGCCGCGGCTTTCGCCCGCAGAGGTCGATCCCGACCTCGTTCATCGCTTCGATCACCACCGGCCAGATCGCCCGCACAGGAGTAGATCCGGCTGACTCCGCGCGGATGTCGCTCGGCGCGTCGCGCTCGAAGAACGCCTGCGCCATCTGCGAGCGCCCCGCATTGTGGTTACACACGAACAGCACGTACTTCATCTCGAATTTCCGGGAGCCAGCTCGCGGTGGTGCATACCCGACATGCAACGCCCACTCTATCCATTGACAAGCGTCAGTTCAAGCGATATACGTGTATAGATGGCTGTCGATCTGGAGCTCTCGCCCAAGCAGAAGCGCCCCGCGGGCGAGCGCTGCTGCGAACCCGTCGTCTACCCCGACGTCGAACGCCAGCAGGCCGATCAGATGGCCCGCGTCGCCAAGGCGCTCGGCGACCCCGTCCGCCTGCAGCTCGTCGACGTACTGCGAAAGCACGCCGGCAAAGTCTGCGTCTGCGAGCTCGTGCCGCTGTTCGACGTCGAACAGCCCACCGTCTCCCATCACCTAAAGGTGCTGCGCCAAGCCGGGATCGTCGGCTCCGAGCGCCAGGGCCTCTGGGCCTACTACTACGTCATCCCCGAAGCGCTGGAGGAGCTGTCCACATGGCTGAGCTGACCGACATCCGCGAAACCGTCCGCGCCCGCTACGCGCGCGCCGCCACCGAGGCCGCGTGCGGCGCCTACGGTGAGGCCCGGGCGCTCGAGGCCGAGGGCGGCTGCTGCGGCCCCGGTCGCGGCTGCGGCACGCCCACAGCCGACGGCGTCGCGTTCGGTGCGGTGCTCTACCGCGACGACGACGCAACCGGTGCGCCCGCGGCCGCCGTCGAGGCGTCCCTGGGCTGCGGCGTCCCGACCGCAGTCGCCGACCTGCACGAGGGCGAGATCGTGCTCGACCTCGGCTCCGGGGCAGGCGCCGACGTCCTGATCTCCGCGCGCCGGGTCGCGCCGACCGGGCGAGCGATCGGCCTGGACATGACCGACGAGATGCTCGCGCTCGCCCGCGCCAACGCCGCGGAGGCTGGTGTCGAGAACGTCGAGTTCATCAAGGGCTACCTTGAGCAGATGCCGCTCCCCGAGCGTCGACGTCGTGATCTCCAACTGCGTGATCAACCTCTCCGGCGACAAACCCCAGGTGCTCCGGGAGGCCGCCCGTGTGCTGCGCCCCGGGGGCCGACTCGCCTTCTCCGACGTAATCGCCGCCCCCGACATGGACGATGACACGCGCGCCGACATGGCCGCCTGGACGGGCTGCGTCGCCGGCGCGCTCACCGACGCCGAGTTTCGCGCCGCGCTCCAGACGGCCGGCTTCGACGAGATCGAGATCCGCCAAAGTGCGCCGTCGCGGCGATCATCCGCGCGCGCAAACCCGCCGCGTTCGGGTGCTGCGACCCCGGCGCGCTCGCCGGGTGACCGCCGCCGTGGCCGGCCCGCCGGTGAGCTGCGGCTGCACCCCCTAACGCCGCCGGAGCTCCCGCGATGCCTCAGTTCACAGGTCGACCGTTGGCTGGCCGATGTTCAGGCGGGCGGTCATGTCGAGGTTGACCTCGCCGTAGGGTAGGACGTGCATCCAGAACAGCGGCGTCAGGCCGCGGCGGTCGGCCGTGGTTAGGAGCTCGGCCCAGGTCGGCTCGGCGAGGACGTCTTGGAGCATCAGGGTGTTGACGTACACCAGGGCCGCTTGCAAGATCCGCAGGCAGAGCACGAACAGCTCCTGCTCGTCGCGGCGGTTGGTCTGGAGGTCGCCGCGCTTGCCGTAGGCCAGGATGCCGTTCGCGCCGTTCCAAGACTCGACGACGTTCAGGCCCTCATCGATCTCGCGCTGAAGGTCGCGCAGGCGCAGGTAACGGGCGATGAAGATCGTCTTCTGCGCGCGGCCGACCTCGAGCATCGCCGCGTAGGTCGGGTGCGACGCATTGCGGGTGAAGCGCCGCAGGATCGCCTCCGTCGAAGCGGTTCCAGTGCGGATCGCCGTCGCGTACTTGATCATCTGGTCGTATTGCTGCGCCACGATGTCCCAGCGGATCGGCCGGGTCAGCGCTGGCGTCAGTCGCGGGTAGGCGTCGGGCTCGCCGGTTTGCGGGCGATACAGGCGGGCCTTGTTGATCTGCTTGATCCGCGGCAGCAGATCGAACCCGAGCAGCCGCGTGATCGCGAAGCCGATCTCTGACTGGCCATGGGAGTCGGTGTAGTTGGCCTGCAGGTTCATCGTGGTGTCGTGGCGCATCGCGCCCTCGACCATCGCGGCCACCTCGGAGGCGCTGCACGAGATCAGCTGGGAGTGGACGGCCATCGACTTCTTCTCGACGTGCCAGTAGATCAGCACCCCGCGGCCGTGGTAGCGCGAATGCCATTCGGTCAGGATGTTCTGATCCAGCGCGCGGACGTGGATGGAGTCCGACGCGACCGCGGTCGACCCGGAGCCCCACAACCCCTGGTGGCGGGCGGCGAACGTCGCGTCGGCGATCTGCACCGCAATCGAGCGGGCCGCCTCGACCGTCAGATAGCGGCGGCGGACGTAGCGGATCTCGTCCTCGCTGTGACCGTGCCCGCCGGAGGACACCGCGCGGATCCCCGTGTTCGTGCCGTAGGCGTAGATCGCCAGCAGCAGCCGCTCGGCCAGGACATCGGCGCGGATGCTGCCGCCACCGGCGACCGAGGTCACCGCGTCCAGGCAGAGCGTGCGCAGCACGGTCTCCTTGAGCATGTCGATCAGCGGGACCGTGCCCCAGCGCCGCAAGACCTCGCCCTTCACCCGGCGCAGGTTGCGCGGCTCGCGCTGCGCCTCGAGCGGCGTGAGCTTGATCGCGCCGGAGCGCCGCTCCGCGATCGACGACCAGTCGAGCTTGGGCAGCGCGTCGTCAAGCGCCGCCAGCTCACGGCGCATCTCCCCGCGCAGCCCGGCGATGAACTCGCCGGGGTCAAGCGGCTTGCGTAGCGTCCGGTAATGCTCGACGCGGCGCTCGGCGTAGTCGACGGGCAGATCCTCGTCGGGATCGCGCCAGCGGTCGGCGCCGACGACCCAGATCTCCTTGCAGCGCAGCGCGTCGCGCAGCGCCTGAAACGTCGCGACCTCATAGACCATCCGCACGACCCTTCGCCGGCCATGGGTGTCCTCGCGGTAGAGAACGTCCTCCCAGTCGCCGCGCAGGCCGCGGTGGAGCGGGACGACCTCCCCGAGCGGGTAGTAGGTGATGTTGCCGGCGTCCGCGAAGCGGCGTATAAGCCCGAGCGCCTCGACCACGGGCTGGTAGACCGAGTTGCAGCGGAACTCGAAGACGTCGAGCAGCCGGATCAGCCCGCGCCGGTAGTGATTGGTGTATGACGCCTTCAGCGTCGTCTGCACCGTGCGGCGGTAAAGCGGGCCCCTCGTCTTGAACTCGTGCACCAGATCGCGGAGCGTCTGCTCACCGCCCGTGACCGCGGGGAACACGACGCCACGAACGGTTCCGTCGGGGGCCGCCAGCGACGCCTCGGCGACGCGGAAGAGGATGTTCTCCTTGCGGTGGACGCGCTTGAACTCGGCGACGAGTTCCTTGGTGACCTTCTTCTCAGCGCGCGCGGCAACGCGGTGTACCGTCGAGACCAACAGCTCGACGAGCGTGTCGGTGATCTCCCGCTCGCGTTCGCGCAGCAGCGCCGCCAGGAGCGCCAGCCGCAGCTCCTCCGGGTGGGTCCGCATGTGCGATGGCGACTCCACCGCCGCCCGCGCCCGCCAGCCCGCGACAACGTTTGGCGAGACGTCCTCGAACACGCGCGGGCCGACGCTGACCGCCCGGACGGCCAGCAGCTTGGCGATCTCGGTCAACATCGTCTCCAAGCTCACGCTGCCCGCTGCCTCCTTGAGCCTGGCCAACGCGACCCAGTCCTCCTGCCTGTGCGCCGCAGGGGGCTCGTCGTCGATGATGTCCTCGACATCGTCCACCGCGAGGAGGGCCGCGATCCTGAGCTTCGACTCCTCGCTGAGCCGGCCCGCAACCCGCGACGAAACACTCTCCTCGCCGACGCGTAGAGCCGACCGGACGACCCGGTCGGTCCGTCCCTCAGACGGCGGCTCGATTCGCTCGCGGCGACATCGCGCCCACAGCTCATCGCGCACCCGCTCCGGCCGCCGCTCTCGCTCGGCGACGTTCTCCGCCAGCCACGCGACGAGCTGATCGGCGTCGGCCACGGTGCACTCCCGAAAGCCCAAGCGCTCGCGGACCTGCGCGCGATGCCGCTCGACCGAGCGCCCCGCCCACTCATAGGACCCAAGGTCCGCCGGCGCGACCCGGAGCTGCCGAGCAACGAACTCGACAACCCCGTCAGGGAGATCCGACGCCCCCGCCGGGAACCGACCGTGACGCGTATAGAACTTCAGCAGGAGCGCAAAGCCCAGCCTCGTCGCGCCATGCTTGGCGTCCACCAACATGCGCTCGTCCTCGAGCACCGTCCAGTGATCGACGAGCTCATCCAGATCGAGGGACGCCAGCGCAGCCACGTCGGCCCATCATTGACCGCCAGCCCCAGGCGCCGCAACCAGCGAGCCCGCAAACTGCGGACTCCGAACGCCCCAAGTCGGTGGCCCGGCTCGCGTGGCAGCGCGAAGCCGATCTGAAGCGGCCGCGGGCAACCTCTGGCGCGCGGCTCCAAGCCAAATGGCGGCTGGTGACGCGATTCTTACCAGCACCCCGTGAAGCGGTTGATCTCCTTGACCCGCCGCTCCATCGAGACGCCCCAGTTGCGCGTGGTCAGCTGACGGATTCGATCCTGAGCTCGTTTGAGAGCCTTCGGAGCGACCGTCACGCCGATCCTGCCGTCCCGGTAGCGAAAGAACGCAAACCCCAGTAGGGGCCGTTCGACCGCGGGGGCGACCGTCGACTTCTGTCGGTTGACGCGCAGCTTCAGGCGCTGCTCGATGTATTGCGTGATGCTCGCCATGACCCGCTCGCCCGCTCTCCGGCTCTGGACGTAGATCCGTCCGTCGTCGGCGTAGCGCACGAACCGATGCCCGCGCCGATCCAGCTCCCAGTCGAGGTCGTCAAGCATGACGTTCGATAGCAGCGGCGAGAGCGGAGAACCCTGCGGGGTCCCCTCCTCGCTCGCGGCCACCAGTCCGCCATCCATGACGCCCGCTTCCAGGTAGCGTCGGATCAGTTTGAGCACCTGCTTGTCATGGACCCGTCGTGCGACCCTGGCCATCAAAGCGTCGTGCTGCACCCGATCGAAAAACGAGTCGAGGTCAAAATCGGCGCACCACGCCGCGTCATCAGCGATGAACTGGCGTGCCCGCTTCACAGCGTGATGCTGCGAGCGCCCCGGGCGAAACCCGAAGCTATGGGGATGGAAGTTGGGGTCGAAGATGGGCGTGAGCACCTGCGCGATGGCCTGGCAGATCAACCGATCCACCGCAGCCGGCACCCCCAGCATCCGCAGGCCACCCGAGGGCTTGGGGATCATCACCCTCCTGACGGGCTGCGGCCGGTAGGTGCCCGCGTCAAGCTGCGAGCGGACCTGCGGCCAATGGCGGTGAAGCCACGGCCGTAGCTCCTTGGTGCTCATCCCGTCGATGCCAGGGGCACCGGCGTTCTGCTCGACGCGTCTGAGCGCCTCAGCGAGATTCCCGCGGGATAAGAACTGCTCCCACAGACTCGCCTCGGCGGGGTGAGGAACGGTATCGCCAGGCGCCGAGGATGAACTGCGCTCTGCACGGAGATCTTCGGGCTTCACCGTCAGACCCTCCCGTCCAGGCCCCTCACGGGGTTGGCTGCGCTGCGTTGATCGTCCATCCCACGAGCACTAGCGTCCTGCGCCTCGGCTTCGCGTTCGGCCCTTCCCAGCGATCAAGATCCCCGCTGGTAATACGGCCTCTGCTGACTTCTCCACGGCGAGCGACGCCCTCTCGAGCATCGCCGTCCCGCACCACCCCGCGAACCAAATGGACGGGGCATCTGGGACACCCGCAGAGATCTCCGCGAGTAAGACCAGCAACCTTCATCGCACACCCACCGCGTTTACGGAACGGCCCCTTGACGGCATCGGGCTTCGCCTCGTGGTGCAGACTCGCCCGGACCGCCCCGCCTTCTACGCGCAGCGAGACGAGACCGCGGACGATCCCGACACGCCATGTGTTCCTAGGGTCGCGACTTCGCACTCCGGCTTCCTCCCCACCCAGCCTCACGACTGAGCAGTTGCCATCGGCTTGTGGTTGGTGCCATCAACCTCCACAGGGGA